>Ga0307476_10000234_pt1 | contig 52029 bp, 55 predicted proteins | sample atmos_gasesECM2C_2_FD_203314 | JGI IMG/M metagenome (GOLD analysis project Ga0307476, IMG submission 203314) | Hardwood forest soil microbial communities from Morgan-Monroe State Forest, Indiana, United States - atmos_gasesECM2C_05 | ecosystem: Environmental > Terrestrial > Soil > Temperate... | reverse complement strand
AGATTTTGCAGGCGTTGTACACCATCCGCAGCGAGCGGCAGTTGATGGATCAGATGGACGGCAACTGGCGCTATCGCTGGTTCGTGGGCCTGAAGCTGGACGAAGCGGTGTGGGATGTGACGGTGTTTACCAAAAACCGCGACCGTTTGCTACCGGAGTCTGGGTGGGTGATACTCTATATCTCAGCGGACAGTTAGCCGCGCCCGTAACGCAAGCTGATCTCGCCAAAGGAACTCCCGCCGTCTACGGCGATACCGAGGCGCAGACCCAGAGCACGCTCACCAAGATCCAGGCAGCGCTCAAGGCTGAAGGACTCACCATGGGCGATGTTGTCATGATGCACGTCTACCTGGTTGGCGATCCCGCGAAAGGTGGCAAGCTCGATTTCCCCGGCATGATGGCCGCCTACACCCGCTTCTTCGGAACCAAAGACCAGCCCAATAAGCCCGCCCGTAGCGCCATGCAGGTTGCAGCTCTCGCCGCTCCCTGGGCCTTGGTGGAGATCGAAGTAATCGCGGCCAAGACTGCCGGAAAGCCCGCCCACTAAGTCATAGATTTATTTGAAGATACTCAGGCAGGTTTCTTAACAGAAATTTGTTCACAACCCGCCAGTGCACCGCGGGTAATGGAACTTTTGTACCCGCTCCCCTACGCCCTTCGGGTCTTTCCATCTTTTTCACGGCACGCCACAATAATTCTCGAACCATAACCGCACTCTGACATGGAAAAAGCTCTCGGAACCGCCCTTGCACCCGCGCCTTTCGCCAAGAAAAAGGTGTCGGCTCGCGCCGCCTTGGTCGACCTCAAAGAGTCTTCCAGATTTCTGCTTACCGAATGCTTCCGCCAGTTCGGCATCGAAACGGTTGTTACTTCTGCCGGATCGGCGGAGCGTTTGCGCCAGGAAAAATTCGAGGCCTGTGTCATCAGTCTCACTCCCGGCGCCGAGCAGGTCATGGACGCCGCACGCACCTCTCCCTCGAACAGCCGCCTTATTCTTTATGGTCTCGGGGGCAGCGCGCAGGAAGCGATGCGCTTTTCCAAATACGGCATCAATGCCATGTTTCAGGAGCCTCTGGAGCGGCCCGCAGCCATGAAGTTGGTGCGCGCCACGCATATGCTCGTGCTTCACGAATTCCGCCGCTACGCGCGCATTCCCATCATGACCGAGGTCACGGTTATCAGTCAGGATGGCCACCGCCTCACCGCCTCCAGCCTCGAAGTCAGTTCCGGCGGCATGTCGCTGAAGAGTTCTGAAGATATGCCGGCCGGAACGAATGTCGAAATCGCTTTCTCGCTGCTCACCCTGCCTCGCGTAAATGTGCGCGGCGTAGTCACCTGGAGAAAAAGCAAATCTTTCGGCATCCGCTTCGACGCGAGCGACGATCGCCGCCAAAAAGTAAAATCCTGGATCGACACCTACCTGGAAAGCTAGCGCCGGAATAATTCGTGTGGGGACGGGCGCCTTCGCCCGTCCCGCCGAGCAGAGCGAGGCGCCCTCAGCACGAATCCTGCCCTTGAGCGAAGCCGAAGGTTCCAGCCGAGCAGAGCCACGCGCACCGAGCGCGAATCCGAACGCCTAAGCCCTGAGCACAAACGCTAGCATCAGCGAGAGTAGGTAATAGGTAAAAGGGTGGAGCAGGCCTTCCAGGCCTGCGCCCAGTCGCTAAGACTCGCCGGGCTTCAGCCCCTGAGGGCAGCATCCCGCTCATGTTTCTCCTGCCGTTACAATACCCAAGTGACCGAAGCCACCACCCGCGAACCACCCGCAGCCGAGGTCACTCCCTCCCCGCGCCGCTTCACCCTCCGCCAGCGCATCATCCTGCGCCTCATCATCACCGCCGGATACTGGTTCATCCGCCTCATCGGCCCCACGCTCCGAGTCTGTGTCTCCCGTGAAGAAGGCGCGCAAGAAACCATCGCGCAGCGCCCTCTCATCGGCTCTTTCTGGCACGCCTGCATCATTCCCTCGACTTACTTTTGCCGCAACCTCGGCATCCGCGTGATGAGCAGCAACAGTTACGACGGCGAATATATGGGACGCATCATCCGCAAGTTCGGATTCGTCGCCGTCAAAGGCTCCAGCAGCCATAACGCCGTGCGCGCCCTCCTCGGCCTGCGTCGTGCCCTGCAGCAAGGCTGGACCGTCGCCTTCAGCATCGACGGCCCCCGCGGCCCGCGCCACAAAGTAAAGCCCGGCCCTGTAGCGCTGGCGCGCTCTTCCGGCGTTCCCTTGACCATGTATCACATGGCCATCGACCGCGCCTGGGTTCTCAATACCTGGGATCGCCTCATCATCCCCAAGCCGTTCTCCCGCGCCCTAATGCGCTTCGGCACGCTGATCCCAGTGCCAAACGACGCCACTGATGAAGATCTGGAACGTTACCAGCAGCAGCTACAGGATGCGCTCGACCGCGTCTGCGAATTCGCGGACGCGAATGTAAGCCAAGTCGGCACACCGGAATTTCCTTACGCCAACTGAACGGGATGCCCCACCCGTGGCGGTTTCACGGGTGGGCCGCGATGCCGATGAGGATCAGGAGATTTTGCGGATGTGAAGCTCCGCCCTCCTGTTTTCATTGACCACAACCGGTCCGCATTCGCCATAGGCGTAATGTCGAAAGCTGCTCCACAACCACTCCTCGGGCTTCAGAACTAAACCTCGCTGAACCGGATTGCGATGCATGTAGCGCAGCTTTTCTACCCGCTTCTTCTCGGTAAACACGATGAAATCGTAGAAGCGGCGTTGCCAAACGTGTCCCTCGGCGACGGGGGTAGTCCAAAGCGCATCTGTCTGGGAGGTGGAGTTGACGCGAAGTTCGCGCAGCAGCCGATGAGCAAAGTTTTGCTTTAAAGCAGCCAGCACGAGCGAAGGATTTCCGCGCTCCGGCTCGTTGAAGAGAAGATGGACATGCTCGGGCATGACCACGTAACCGACAACTACAAATTGATGACGCTGGCGGATCTGCTCCATGACGTCGAGAAAGAGATCGCGAGCGTGGGGTGTGCCAAGCAGCGGGCGTCGCTGATAGCAACTTGTGGTAATGAAGTGGGAGTATCCAGCGCCGTAGTAGCGGTGCAGGTTTGTCGGCATGGAGACGATGTAACAGGAACGCTAGGATTTCGCTGTGACCGATGAACATGCCAGGGAGAGTTCGCCGCAGCCCACCCGTGAAACTGCCACGGGTGGGCACCCCCTAGGCCGCAGGTTCCCAATTACAATCTGGGCCTACGTTGTACCCCCACGACTTCAGGAGCCGAGCCAGGTCGGTGCCCTCCCTCCCTTGACGGATATCAAAAACCACTAAAGCCGCTACCACTTGGTTGGACTGGACAATGATACTGTCCACTAGATTCTCGGAAAAACGGTTCTCGGCACGAACCCTCGCCCGCAACTGCTCGGTCATCTGAGCAAGCTCACTTGTTCTCATCGGCGCAAATCCTCTTTAATTTTAATTACGCAGTCTCGTTTTGTTGAAAAACCATAGAAAGAATTTTAACCTTCCCGTGATCTGCTGGAAGGAATTGTCTAGCGAAAGGACTGTCGCGTTCCCCAATTGGGAACATGGGGAGATGGATGCCCCACCCGTGGCGGTTTCACGGGTGGGCCGCGATGCCGACGGCCTCAGGAGATTTTGTGGATGTGAAGCTCTAGAGCCGTGGCGGTGCAGGTTTGTCGGCATGGAAACGATGTAACAGGAACGCGACGATTTCGCTGTGACCGGTGAACATGCCAGGGAGAGCTCGCCGCAGCCCACCCGTGAAACTGCCACGGGTGGGGCATCCTGTGTTGAGTTAGAGTACGGCTACGCCAGCCCCCGTCAGGACGGCAGCCTCTACAGGATTCAATGACCGCGTCCGCGAATTCGCCGAAAATCATGTACATCAAGTAGGCACGCCGGAATTGCCCCGCGTGTAATTGATCAAAACTCCCGCTAAGCCGCACCGCAGCTCCCACTGAAACAACCTACCAGCCCACCCCGAGCATCTGATCAGCGCTCTTTAATCTCCGCCCTGTGCAGCATCCTTCCGGCGGTTCCTTGCCGGTTCACCATGACCGCCACCGATTTTTGGAGTGCAAGAAGTATGAAAACCTCTACGAAATTCGCTGTCCTCGTCTTAGCCGCCGTCAGCCCTGCGGCTTTCGCCCAGCAGGAATCAGCTCAACTCACAACTAACGGGACGGGCCCTGTCGCTTACGTCTATGTATCAAGTTATCCCACGCAGAACCAAACGCAGATCAACGCCTACGCCGCCGACCGAAAGGGAAGTCTGAAACTTGTTCCCGGCTCACCCTTCGTGGAAAACGGAAGCACGCTGGCTGTTGGCGGAAAATGGCTTTACTCCTCCGACACCGTCAATATTTATTCCTTCTCCATCGCGCACAATGGCGCTCTCAAACAAGTTTCTTCCATCAATGCTCAGGCCTTCAACGGATATGCCGACGGCGGCCCAATCAGCCTCTTTCTCGACCGTACCGGCAGATCGCTCTACGACTTGGATATCTACGGCAACATCGGCGCTAACAACACCTATCAGTTTTTTGATATCGATCAGAGCACTGGACTGCTCTCCTATGTCGGCGCAACCAGTGCGGCAACTCCCAATTTCGAAACGGCTCTAAGTTTCGTCGGCAATGACCAGTATGGCTTCGGCGCTGGTTGCTATCACGGCGACCAGGCGCTCTATGGCTTCTCGCGCAGCGAAAGCGGAGTCCTTACCGACCTCAATCTGAACCCACCTTTCCCCGCGGCACAAAACGGCGCGTACTGCCCATATCTTGCCGTGTCGGACGGCCGCAATCACCTCGCGGTCTCGCTGTCGCCCAATAACGACATGACCCCCACAGGCCCGACCCAGCTAGCCGTCTATACAGTCGACAGTTCTGGCAGCCTCACCACCACCAGCACCTACCAGAACATGCCCGTCATCGACGTAACCAATCTTGAAGCGATGTCAATGTCCCCGTCCGGCAAACTGCTCGCCGTTGCCGGCTCTGGAGGCATCGAGGTCTACCACTTCAACGGCGCGAGTCCGATTGCGAAATTTACCGGCCTGCTCGTCACGGATGCAATTTCTCAGGTTTACTGGGATAACTCCCATCACCTGTACGCCATCAGCCCGGCCTCTGGAGAACTGTTTGTATTCACCGTAACGACTGAAAGCTACGTACAATCTCCCGGATCGCCGTACGCGGTCGCGAACCCCTACGCCGTGGTAGTGCGGCCAACGCGACAAAAGGAGGATCTTCACTCCCAGTTTTAGCTTCAGTCTTTAATATAGGGACAGCCGCCCTCGGCTGTCCTGAGCGAGCCGAAGGGGCTGTCCGTCGAGCGCAGCTCGACGCCTTCCGGCGGCTAAGCCATGCGGGGTAGGATGAGGTTGTCTAGGTCTCTCGAAGCGCCCCGGCCATCGCGCCGGGCTTTTCGTTTATGTCAGCTTATGCTACAGCCGGATCGCCTTTTCGATGGTTCTAACCAGGGTGGAAGGGAGAACGCCCAGAGTCGCAGCCAAATCGAATAGCGTGCGTAAGGATGGGCTTTTCTCGCCCCGCTCTAGCTGCCCGATGTAAGTACGATGGTAGCCACTTCGCGCTCCGAGTTCCTCTTGCGAGATTTTGCGCTTGAGCCGGAGATTTCGCAGTTCACGGCCAAAGGCGATTTCCGGGCTGGGTCTGCGGGTAGAAGGCATGCATAGAGCATCGGCAATTGACGACTAAAGTGCGACACACTATAGTCATCTTTGCACGATGGAATACGCCCTCTTTCTCCGACTGCTGGCCGAAAAGGTGTATACGGCGCACCTGTCCACGGGACAACCCGTGCGGGATACGACCGATTTCAATAAATGGCTGACGGAACTTGCGGACCGGGCGGAGACGAATGCGGGGGAAGCGGTAGAGACATTCTTTGGAGACTTAGGCTAGCTTCGGAGTCCTTGCGTGGCCTGCCCCCACCGTGCGTCTTACGGCGTGCTGCCAGCTTGCGGAAGTAGTCAGAGCCGCGTTGGACCGTTACGGAGCCACCCTTGCGCCCTAGGGCCTTCGCGGCTGGCAAGTAGTACGGTGACGTAACTTTGATTGTGTAAAAGCGAGAGGGTGTAAGTTGGCTTTGGCCTCACGAGCTAAAGCCATTCCGAAAAGGAGACCTACACCCAAGGGCGAAGAGTGACGACTATGCCTATCTGTTTCTCGACGGCGTGAGTTTGCGGGTGCGGCGGCCGACAGGACGCAAGCAGGTGCAGATGCTGGTGGCGTATGGAATCCGGCGCGAGGACAGCCGGCACTTGCTGGCTTTTTTGCGCAGCCAGAGCGAAGCCAAGCCGACTGGGAAGGGTTGCTGCAGGATCTTTATCACCGTGGACTGAAGGCCGAGCGCTGCAGTTGATTCTCACCGACGGCTGTGCCGGTCTGGCGGCGGCGATCCGCACCGTCTATCCGCGGCTGCGGCATCAACGCTGCTGGGTACACAAGATGCGGAACATTCTAGAGAAAAGCGCGCAAATGCGACTACGACGAAGTCAAGACTGGAGCCCAAGCCATCTACCTGGCCGAGAGCCGGACCCAGGCCGAAGCCTCCTTTCGTAGATTCCGCATCAGGATTTAAACCCAAGCCAACATGGATGCTCGTGAGTCTGGTTACGAGCGACCGCGTGATATCTCGGCGCAATTTCTCTCCGGTTTTCCTCAGGGCTCCACAGGAGAGTCTCATCGTCCACAGTTTGTTCACAGGGGACAAATAGTTTTCAGTTGCCGCGCGCGATATTGTGCCGCACAGTGATTTCAGCGCATACGTGAGAAGCTTTCGGACTCGCTGAATGACGATGCGGCGACGCCGGTGGCAGCTGGCGATTCTCGAGGGTGAATCGCCGGGGGAAAATCGGAAGCGCACGCGAGTGCGTGAATGGTTGCCCGGGCATTGCGGCCTCCTCAACTTCTTGCTCTTTTGAGCGGGATGGGCCGCTGGCCAACGCCGGGTTGTGGAGAAGTGGTTCTTCGGAATCGCCGATCTGCGGCCAGTACTGGTAAATGTGGCACTCCTCGCTACGGTGGGTGAGCGCTTTCGGCCCAGTACAGTCATCCTGACGCCTCTAGGCGGCGGGCAAAGCAGAACCGGAGTTTTCCACGAAACGATGCGGCCCCGGTGGCTGGCTGGGGCCGCATTTGTTTTTTATCAGCCGTATTTTGCCATCTACTCACATTGTCAGGTATGACACCCCGAGTGAGTGCGGATTCAGAAACCTCCCAATCTTTATCCATATCCATAATCCTTAATCCCTATCCTGGTTAGGCTGCTTCTGTGGCGCCTGGCTGGTTCGTAGTGCTTATCGTTTCTCCTTCTGAGGGACGTGTCTGAGGGACGAGAGAATCTTTCAAGCGGAGGAATCGGTCCTCGAAATATTTTCGCGAGAGGTACGCGACGGCGATGGCTCCGCCGCCAGCCAGCGCGAAGCGTAGAAAGACGCGCGCGAAATCGGTGACCGGGACAGCGAGTGGAGGGAAGTAACGCGTGTAGATCCAATCGTAGATGCGGAATGCCAGCAGGTGGTCGAGGTAAAGTCCGTAACTGAGATATCCGAGGAAGCGAAGGGCGGAGAGGTTCACGTAGCGGCGGGTGGTGCTGGTTCCGGCGAGCAGAAAAAGCAGCAGAATGCCGGCGAAGAACGCATTAATCAGAGTGAACTGAAGACCTGCGCCCAGCAATCGACTTCGCGTATCAATGCCGAAGGGATGCGCGGCGACGCCCAGCGCCGTTGCCGACGCCAATAGGACGCAGCACAATGTCCAGACTTGTTTTCGGGTGATCGCGGTGCGAAGGATGACGGCGAGCAGGCTGCCTGCCGCTAAGCCGTCGGCGACAAACCAAGTGTACCAATCCAATCCGCCGCCGTAGCCAAGGGCGAACGATACGGCGCGCAGAGCAGGAACGGAAACGACGATCGATGCTGAAATCGTGGCGAGCCGTCGCATGGTTACGTTGCGAACCACGAACGGCCAGAGGAGGTAAAAGTGTTCCTCGACTGCCAGCGACCATAGCGGTCCATAGGCGCAAGGAACACCAAAGAATTCCGTCATGTTTGCCAGATAGAAGAAGCTGAGACCGACAAATGCGAAGGAAGACGTGCGGAAAACAAGCAGAAGGATGAGCAGGGCGTAGTAAGCGGGTAGAATACGCAAGACCCGGCGGGTGTAGAAACGCCGGTAGAAATGCGGTTTGTCTTTCGAGTCAAGCAGAATGCCGGTGATTAGAAAGCCGGAGAGGACGAAGAACAGGTTCACGCCGATCCAACCGAATCGAGTGGCGCTCATGAAGGGACGGACCCACGGCGCAAACGACGAACTTCCATAGCGCCAATAGAAGCCGTGATGCAGCAGCACTCCAAGCACGGCGATGCCGCGCAGCGTGTCGAGTTCCGGCATGAAGGGGCGGAGCAATTTCTGAAGAGGTGCGCCGGAATCTGGGATGGCTAAAGCAGCAGAGGGCATGGGGAAAGCCATTGGAACCCAAGTGGGGAGGGGCGGTCAATTTTTTTCTTTCGTCAGGAGGTAGTGATGCGTTTTGGCTTGCGCGCGAGGCCGGGGACGCGGGATGTCCTTTGCTCCTCCTGAAGAACGGCTACGCTCAGGATGACGCCGCGGTGAAAGAAGCCAACTGCACCTGCCGCCAGTTTTCCTAGTCCTTTATTCTTCCAGTCCTAATTCTTAGTTTTTCTAGTCTTTGTTTTTCGCTTTTCCTAGTCTTGATGCCCTCTGCAGTTTGGCTTACGCGACGGGCCGGTCGCGACTGAGATCCTTCGCTTCGCCTGAAGAGCGGCTGCGCTCAGGATGACACTGCAGTGTAAAGAAGCCAACTGCACCTGCTGCCAGTTTTTCCTAGTCCTTTATTCTTCTTAGTGTCTTCCTAGTCTTAAGTTCTCAGCTTTCCTAGTCTTTAGTTTTTCCTAGTCTTGATGCCCTCTGCAGTTTGGCTTACGCGCGAGGCTAGGGAAGCAGGAGATCCTTCGCTTCGCCTGAAAAACGGCTACGCTCAGGATGACACCGGACGAGGGGTGGGTTTTCGCAAGGTTTCCACAGTATATTGGCGGACTTCACAGCTTGTTCACAACTCATTTGGCGCTTCGCTTTATTTTCGCTTATCATGGCGGCAGCAATGGGACAAAGTAGTGATCGCATGGCAACTACCGACTACAGCATCAGCACTCTTCCCGCCAATGTAGAAGCGGAGCGCTCGATTCTGGGCGCGATTCTGCTCGACAATTTCGCATACAACCAGGCTGCGGAGCATTTGCGAATTGAAGATTTTTCGCTGGATTCGCACCGGCGGATTTACGGGCGGATGGTCGATCTCGCGGAATCGTCACGGCCAATCGACATGATTACGCTGATCGAAGAACTGGACCGGCACAAGGATCTGCAGCCGATCGGCGATGTGGGCTACGTGTCGAGCCTGCTGGATGGCGTGCCGGACCGGCCGAGCATTGAGCATTACGTCAAGATTGTGCGCGATAAGGCGTTGCTGCGCGGGCTGATTCATGCGGCGAATACGGCGATTGCACGCGCGGCCGATCAGTCGGATGCCGCCGAAGAGGTGCTGAGTGATGCCGAGGCCGCGATCTTTCAGTTGTCGGAGAAGCGCATTGGGCGCGGCTTCATGGGCGTGCAGGAGATTGTGCGCGAGTCGTTTGGATCGGTTGATGCGCTCCTGCAACGTGGGCAGCGCATTACCGGGCTGGCGACGCACTATACGGATCTCGACGAAATGACCAGCGGACTACAGAAGTCGGACTTGGTGATCATTGCGGCGCGGCCTTCGATGGGCAAGACTGCGTTTGCGATGAACATCGCGGAGAATGCCGCGGTGGAAGATCAGCAAGTGGTGGGAGTGTTCTCGCTGGAAATGTCGCGCGAGGCATTGTTGATGCGCTTGCTATGCTCGCAGGCGAAGGTGGACGCGCACAAAATGCGCACCGGTTCGCTGTGGCAGGATGACACGCGCAAAGTGGTTCGCGCGATGGAGCAATTGGCGCATGCGCCGATTTTCATCGATGACACGCCCGGCATCACGTTGAGCGAGATGCGCGCCAAGGCGCGGCGGCTGAAGCAGGCGCAAGGCAAACTCGATCTGCTGATTGTCGACTACCTGCAACTCATGTCGGGCGGAAGCAAGCGCTATGAAAACCGAACGCAGGAAGTGTCGGCAATTTCGCGTGGGCTGAAGGCGCTAGCGAAAGAACTCAGCGTGCCGGTGATTGCGCTTTCACAGCTGAGCCGCGCGCCGGAGAGCCGTGGCGGCGATCATCGCCCGCAGCTCGCCGACCTGCGCGAATCTGGATCGATTGAGCAGGACGCCGATCTCGTGATGTTCATCTTTCGCGAAGAAGTTTATAAGCAGGACGATCCTGACCTGCAGGGCAAAGCCGAGATCATTATTTCCAAGCAGCGCAACGGCCCAATCGGAAGAGTCAATCTGGCATTCCTGAAAAACTGCACCAGATTTGAGACGATGGTCGAGGGCGGGTTGGCGCCTGAAGACTAAACCTGCAGGTACAGCAATTCCTGTACTTTTGGGCGGTAAGTACCTTATGCGATTAGGTTTGGCGATTCGCAATCTCCTGTGGAAAAGCTTGTGGAATGGATGGCCAGCCGAAAAAGCCAGCTATAAAAAGGTGTGATGCAGGTCACTGCAGCATGATTTTACGGACCCTAAGGCTCTGAGTAGTAACCAGTTAGGCAATTCATTCGGCATTAACATTTGGCGGCTGTGGAAATGGTTGCGAGTTCCGGTTTTCGAGGTTTTGCACATTTCCCGTTTCTGACCTTCTGATTCTGCTACTGGACTGATCACCACACCTAGACCGGTGTCAGGTCATAGGTCGCAGGTCTCAGGAAGCCCAAGACCTAGAACCTAGGACCTATAAACCTAGGCCGATTTCGGATTTCGAGATTTGCACATTTCCGTTTGAAACGTCTCATGTGGAGCGGCGGACGCCCTCGTCCGCCGTGGCAGTGGCAATGCTCTCAACATAGAATTCGTGGTGCTGGCTCCCCGGACGAGGGCGTCCGGGACTCCATTATCTCGGCTTAAACGGACTTTTTTTCTGGTGCCTGCCAAGTCCACTTATATTCCCGCCAGTCGCTCACCAGCCCGCGACGCACGGGATTCTCCAGAATGTAGGAAACCTTCGCATCCAGACTCTCCGATGATCGAACAACGCGATCAAATGATTCTTCCTGCCACACAGTACGGCGGCTGTAAACTCTGTGGTTGATCGCATGAGACGACGCGCCCTTGATGGCTTTCATGATTTCCACCAGTGAGGTGATCGTGCGGTGCGATTCATCGATCAACGGCGTGAGAATCACATGAACGTGATCCGGCATGACAACGGCAACACGCAACCGATAGCGACGCTCGTGGTCATGAACACAACAGCCTAAGACAATGTCGCGTGCCCAGCTAGGAAGAATCTCACGCAGCTTCGTGCAGAACGTAATGAAGTGCGGAGTACAGTCGCGCTGCATGTGCGGCAGGTTTCGACGATAGAACTGCATGCGGAGATTGTGTCACTCAGGCGGGAAAGGGATTTTACAAAATCGTATGAAAGAACAACCCACTTCCCAAAACGAACTATGGAGCGGCGGACACCCCTTCGGCAAGCTCAGGGCAGGCTCTCGTCCGCCGGGGGAGTGGTACGGCTCTCAAGGGAAGATTCGTGGCGCTGCTTCCCCGGACGAGGGCGTCCCGGGGCTCCATGATCGCCGACCGAAGCAAGCTCTGGAGCAGCTTTCGCCCACGCTCTCGAAACCGGTCATTTCAGTCGCTATCCTCCCCAACCTTCAATACCGCCAGGAAAGCTTCCTGCGGGATATCGACTCTCCCGATCCGCTTCATTCGTTTTTTGCCTTCCTTCTGTTTTTCGAGGAGCTTACGTTTACGCGAAATATCGCCGCCATAGCACTTTGCGATCACGTTCTTGCGAATGGCATGAACCGTTTCGCGGGCGATGATTTTTGCGCCGATGGAGGCCTGAATCGCAACTTCGAACATCTGGCGGGGAATGAGTTCGCGCATTTTTGAGACCAGCAGTTTGCCGCGCTCGTAGGCGAAATCGCGATGGACGATGATGGAGAGCGCGTCGACTGGTTCGCCGGCCACCAGAATATCAAGCTTCACCATGGGCGACTCCCAGTAGTCGGCGAGATGGTAATCGAGCGAAGCGTAGCCGCGGGAGACCGACTTGAGACGGTCATAAAAATCGAGGACGATTTCATTCAACGGTAACTCATAGTGCAACATGACGCGCGACGAGCTGACGTATTCGAAGGTCTTTTGCTTGCCGCGCTTTTCCTCGACGAGTTTGAGAATGCCGCCGACATATTCTTCGTTGGTGAGAATGGTTGCGAGAATCACCGGCTCTTCGATCTTGTCGATTTCGCTGGGATCGGGCCAGCGCGACGGATTGTCGACTTCGATCATCGCGCCGTCAGTTTTGTAGATCTTGTAGCGCACGCCGGGCGCGGTGGTGATGAGTTCGAGGGCGAACTCGCGCTCCAGACGCTCCTGAATAATTTCCATGTGAAGCAGGCCGAGAAAGCCGCAGCGGAAGCCGAAACCCAGCGCCACGGAGCTTTCGGGCTCGAAGAAAAATGAAGAATCGTTCAAGCGCAATTTTTCGAGCGCCTCGCGAAGGCGCGTGTGCTCATGGGCGTCGACGGTGTAGAGGCCGGCGAAGACCATCGGCTTGATTTCTTCGAAGCCGGGAAGAGCTTCGAAGGCGGGGTTGGCGTCATCGGTGATGGTATCGCCGATTTTCGAGTCGGCAACATTCTTGATGTTCGCGATCAGAAATCCAACTTCGCCGGCTTTCAGTTCCTCGATTTCAACCGGCTTGGGGTTTTGCACTCCGAGAGTTTCGGCGTCGAAGGTGGTGCCATTCGACCACAGGCGGATTCTCTGGCCTTTACGCAAGGTGCCCTGGAAGACGCGCGTGAGGATCACGACGCCGCGATAAGCGTCGAACCAGGAATCGAAAACCAGAGCTTGCAGGCGGCTGTCAGGATTTCCTTTTGGCGGTGGAACGCGCTTCACAATGGCTTCGAGCACGTCGGGCACGCCCTGGCCGGTCTTGGCGCTGATGAGCACGGCGTCGGACGCGTCGAGCCCGACGGCGCTTTCGATCATTTCCTTCGTGCGGGGAATGTCGGCGCTTTGCAGATCGATCTTGTTGATGACGGGGATAATTTCGAGGCCGTTGTTGATCGCCAGGTAGGCATTGGCGAGAGTTTGCGCTTCAACCCCTTGCGAGGCATCGACTACTAGCAGCGCGCCTTCGCAGGAAGCGAGCGAGCGCGAGACCTCGTAGGAGAAGTCGACGTGGCCGGGAGTGTCGATTAAATTGAGCTGGTAGGTTTGGCCGTCGTGCGCGGTGTACATCATGCGAACGGCATGGGCTTTGATGGTGATGCCGCGCTCGCGCTCCAGGTCCATGGAGTCGAGGACCTGAGCCTGCATCTCGCGCGCTGTGAGCGATCCAGTAAGTTCGAGCAGGCGATCCGCCAGCGTGGATTTACCGTGGTCGATATGCGCGATGATGGCAAAGTTGCGGAGGAAAGCGGCGTCCATAGGTTGAAGGCTGAGCTTTACGGGTTAACCTTTGATTTTAACAGGCGTGGAGCGGGAGTCAGTACCGAGTACCTAGTACCCAGTACCCAGTATCCAGTATCCAGTGCGTCGTTCTAACTTGGGAGTCGCGGTTATCGGTTAGAGTGACTGAATGAGCGAACCGGTATGAGCGAATCAACATTTACCGCTATTGATCATGTGCAGCTCGCGATGCCTCGCGGTGAGGAGGGGAAGGCGCGCGCTTTTTATGGAGGGCTGCTGGGAATGAAGGAAGTGCCTAAGCCGCCGGAGCTGGCGAAGCGCGGCGGATGCTGGTTTGAGAGCAGAGGGGTACAGATTCATCTTGGAGTAGAAGATGATTTTCGAGCGGCGAAGAAGGCGCATCCGGCGTTGCGGTGCCGTGACTATGCGGCGCTGGTGCAGGCGTTGCGAGATTCGGGAGTTGCAGTGAATGAGCCGGGTGACATTCCAGGAGTGAGGCGTTGTCACGTGCACGATCCGTTTGGGAACCGGATTGAGTTGGTTGGGTAGGAGGTGGATATTGACGTGCCGCCTTCCCTCGCACTCGTGGCGACGTTCAGGCGTCCCTCCGGGACGCGTTACGGTTTGCGGCTTTTTACCCGGCGCTGAACGCGCCGGCCTACTTTCAAACGCCCGCTCCGGGGCGCATCGGTAGCATCTTCGATGGTGTTTAATAAGCCCCGCGCGGCACGCGATTCGCCGATGGGTTCTGCATCCGGTACAATCCTGCGACTAGATTCTTCCTACATGAGGTGAGACGTATGCGGAAGTTGGCTTTCGTCTTGGCTTGCGTCTTAGTTGCGATCGGGGTTGCAGCGGGCCAGACTTTGTCGCCGCAAGTGCATAGCTTTGTGAAGGTGGATTCGCCGGTGGTCGCGCTCACCCACGTGCGCGTGATTGACGGGACCGGTGCGGCGGAGCGGGAAGATCAGACTGTGATTCTCAGCCACGGAAAGATTGAGTCGGTGTCCGATGCTGCGTCGGCGAGCGTTCCCAAGGATGCTCAGGTGCTCGATCTGCATGGCTATAGCGTGATTCCCGGCTTGGTCGGCATGCACGATCACCTTGTTTATCCTCTGGGAAACGGCATCTATGGGGAGATGGCGTTTAGCTTTCCGCGGTTGTATCTGGCTGGCGGCGTGACGACGATTCGAACGACTGGGGCGCTTGAGCCCTACACCGATCTCGAACTCAAGAAGCAGATCGATCATGGAGAAACGCCGGGACCGAAGATACACGTGACCGGACCCTACCTTGAAGGACCGGGCACGTTCGCGCTGCAGATGCACCAACTCACGGGGCCGGACGATGCGATGAAGACCGTCAATTATTGGCTGGATGAGGGCGTGGACAATTTTAAGGCCTACATGTTCATTACTCCGGCGGAGCTTTCGGCGGCAGTGACTGCGGCCCATAAGCGCAGCGCAAAGGTTACGGGACATCTTTGCTCGATTGGATTTCGGGAAGCGGCTGCGATTGGGATCGACGATCTCGAACACGGGCTACTTGTGGACACGGAATTTTTTCCTTGGAAAAAGCCGGGCGAGTGTCCGGAGAAACTGGACTACGAATTTATTTCGAAGCTCGACGTACAGAGTGGTCCGGTGCACGACGCGATCATGGACCTGGTGCAACACCATGTTGCGGTGACATCGACGTTACCGGTATTCGAGATGTTTGTGCCGGGACGGCCTACGGTTCAGCAGCGCGTTCTGGATGCGCTTTGTTTAGAGGCGCGCAGCGCATTTCTGAACAACAAGGTGCGGGCCGCCGATACGGGCGCGATCGGACAGCGATATCATGCCGAATCGTCGCCCTGGGCGGCAGCCTTCAAGAAAGAAATGGAATTCGAGCATGCGTTCGCGCAGGCTGGAGGCCTGTTGCTGGCAGGACTCGATCCCACGGGCATGGGAGGCGTAATCGCGGGCTTTGGCGATCAGCGCGAGGTGGAGTTGCTAGTAGAAGCCGGGTTCACACCGGTGGAAGCGATTCATATCGCGACCGCAAACGGCGCGCAGTTTCTGGGAGAATTGGACCGCGTCGGCACGATTGCGCCAGGGAAACGGGCGGATCTGGTGGTGGTCAAAGGCGATCCCTCGAAGAAAATTGAAGACATTGAAAATGTTGAGACGGTGTTCAAGGACGGCGTGGGATACGACTCGGCAAAGCTGATCGAGTCGGTGCGCGGGGTGGTTGGGAGCCGATAGAATCAACTCTGATGATTATTCTCGCTTCTGCTTCGCCGCGCCGCCAGGAGTTGTTGCGCAGCGCTGGAATTCCGTTCACCGTGCAACCGGCGGATATCGATGAGACGCTGCTGGGGGGAGAAGCTCCGCGAGATTGTGCGGAAAGGCTGGCGCGGGAAAAGGCGCTGGCTGTTTTTCGAATCCGGCCGCAGGAATGTGTTTTGGGCGCGGACACGATTGTGGTGGTCGATGACACGGCCATGATTCTGGGCAAGCCGCGTGACACGGGCGATGCGGGCCGCATGTTGCGATTGTTGTCGGGACGGACACATGCGGTGATTACCGGAGTGTGCGTGGTTGGGAAAACAGCGGCTCGAAGTTCGCTGGCGGTGGCCAGCGAAGCCGCGCCGGCAGCCGACGGGCAGGACGTGCAAACTGCTTCAGAGACTACGCTGGTAACGATGTGCGAACTCTCCGAAGATGAAATTCGCGATTACGTGGCGACCGGCGAACCGATGGACAAAGCGGGAGCTTATGCGATTCAGGGTCTCGCCTCGCGCTGGATTCCGCGTATCGAGGGTGACTACAGCAATGTGGTGGGATTGCCTGTGGCGCTGGTGTATCGGATGTTGCGAGAGTGGGGAGCGATTTGATGCTCGGGCGCATTGGAAGTCTAAGACTTCTTTTCTTCTTCTTTGGTCTCTTTCTTTTCTTCTGGCTCTTTCATGGCAGACTTGAAGTTACGGATGCCTTCGCCTAGCCCTTTGCCGACCGCGATAAACTTACCGCTGCCGAAAATGAGGAGAGCAATCGCGATCAGTAACAGCAAATGCAAAGGCTGAAATAGTCCTTCACCCATAACCCCTCCAAAATCTTTCGGACGCTTCCGCTACGGAACAGTAGAACTGTCCTGTAAAAAGTCTAGGCCATGCCAACTTCGGAGTCAAAGGAATGCGGGCTGGTCTCGAAGCGGGCGAATGCCGGCGCTTACCAAGCCGCGCTCTCGAAGTCTATGCTAGAGGGTAAATGTATCCCGGAGGCTTGCCGTGATTCTTAGGCGTCGCGCTCTGACGCTCGCGCTGCTGGTTTTATGCGGCGCGGTGTGCCACGTTTTCGCTCAAGAGTCGGTGCCGGCCCCTACTCCTGGCGAGCGCCGGAAAACCAGCGAACCCTATACGGGCGATCTCTCCATTTTCGACTCGCCCGGGCGGGAAAAGCGTTTGCAGATCGACCGTGTCATGGACATTCTTGGCATCACGGCTGGCAAAACGGTTGCTGATATCGGAGCGGGATCGGGATGGTTCACGGTGCGAGCGGCGCGGCGAGTGAGCCAAGGCGGCATGGTTTATGCGGAGGACATCAATCCGGAAGCGATCCACTATATCGAGGCTCGCGCACAAAAAGAGCACTTGAGCAATGTCAAGACCATCCTTGGTAAAGCCGACGACCCGCTGCTTCCCGCGAGCAGCGTTGATGCAATTTTACTGCTGAAGACCTATCACGAAGTTGCCGAACCGGTTGCTCTATTACGGAAACTGCGGGCGTCGCTTCGTTCCGGCGCCAAGCTCGGAATCATCGACCGCAACGGCAATGGCGAGGATCATGGAGTTGGGCGAGAAGTCGTCCTCAGTGAAGCCGCGCAGGCGGGCTACCGCTTGCTGAAGCAGTATGACTTTGTTAAGGGCGACAAGATGGATTACTTTCTGGTCCTGACTCTCAAAGAATAGTTCCCAGAGAATAGTTTTCAAAGATTAGCGTTGTTACTCAGACTGCTTCGATCATTCCTGCCAGCAGCAGCGCCCGGCGCGGCAGTTCGGAGATCACGATGTATTCATGGATGGCATGCGCGCCCTCGCCGACGGCGCCCAAACCATCGAGCGTAGGAACGCCGATGCCGGCGGTAAAGTTTCCGTCAGAGCCGCCGCCCACTGCGGCTTCCTCGATCTTCCATCCGAGCTGGCTGGCAACCTCCTGAGCTTTTTCGTACAGCTTGGCGACGCCCGCGGTTCGCTCCATGGGAGGGCGATTAATGCTGCCGGTCATCTTGAGTTTGCAATGTTTGTCGAAGGGTTTAAGAGAGTGAAGCTTGCGGTCGAGTGCCACAGCCTGGTGTATGGCCTTGATGCGAACGTCGATTGCAACCGAGGCTTCGGCCGCGACAACGTTGGTGCGCGTTCCGCCCTGAATTACGCCGGCGTTGACGGAAATGCCCTGCCGGAGATTATTCAGTTTCGAAATTGCTACGATCTGCCGCGAAAGCTCGAGAATAGCGCTGTGGCCACTGCCGGGGTCGAGACCCGCGTGCGCCGCGATACCCTGCACCTGAAGCGTGAACTCGCCCACGCCCTTGCGCGCGGTCTTGACTGCGCCGCGAAGTCCTGCAGCAGGCTCCAGTACTAACACGCCGTCGGATTCTTTGGCGAGGGACTCGGTGATCTTGCGCGAAGAGTGGCTGCCGACTTCTTCGTCGGAGACGAGAAAAACTGTGACCGGACGCGGCAGACCGCCATGCCATTCCTGCAGCGCGGCGATGGCATGGAGCATGAGCGCAATGCCCGACTTCATGTCGAGCACGCCGGGGCCGTGCAGGTTGCCATTCGCGACCTTGCAGGGCATGTTGGCGAGCGTGCCCAGCGGATAAACCGTGTCGTGGTGACCGAGCAGGAGGATCGGCTTGCGGTTCGACGACGCGGACTTGGAGCCGAAGTCGACTTGCAGGCTGTCGCCGAAGTCGGCGCTGCGATGGAGTTTGGTGCGTCCGCCAAGCGCTTCGAACTCAGAGGCAAGCACGGAGGCCATGCGGTCGGTCGACGGTTTGTGGTCGCTGGGAGATTCGATTTCGACGAACTTGCGAATCGTTTGGACTATGAGGTTCTGATGTTCGGAGAAATAGCGCAGGCGATCGGCCCATGCGGGCTGGGTTGCAGATGCTGGCATTTCCTTCGTGGTGTTATGGGGCACAATTCCTCTTCAGTTTGCTGCAGTAGCGAGTTGTCGAGCTTCGCTCGACGGACGGCCGAGGGCGGCCGTCCCTACATGAGCATTGGTACACACTGAGCTTCTACTCGAAGCCGCCGCTTCGTTATGAATGCAACGCCGTACAGTATAATCTTCAGGCTGATTGAGACGAACTGATCGAGAGGGACATGATTGAGAGTACCCCACCCGTGACCGACGTGCCCGCAGCCGCAGCCAAGACGGGGCTCGACATTCACGAGATCCTAAAGATTCTGCCGCACCGGTATCCTTTGCTGCTGATTGACCGCGTGCTGGAGTTGAAACGCAAAGAGAGCATCGTGGCGATCAAGAACGTCACGATTAATGAGCCGTTTTTCAACGGACATTTTCCGGGGCTGCCGATCATGCCGGGGGTGCTAATTGTGGAGGCGATTGCGCAGGCTGGAGGCGCGCTGCTGCTGACCGAAGTGGAAGATCGCAACGACAAGGTGATGGTATTCACCGGAATCGATCGCGCGAAGTTTCGCCGTCCGGTGAGCCCGGGCGACCAGCTGCGAATTGAGGTGGAAGTGAAGGGGTGGCGCGCGATCCCTCGCATGATCGCCGCGAAAATGCACGGTGTCGCGTATGTTGCGGGCAAGCGAGTGGCGGAAGCGACGGTATCCTGCCAGCTCATCGACAGCTCGCGCGGACGCGGCGACGCTGCCGACGGGAATGGCGAAGGCGCAGCTGCGGAATGAGCCTGACCTCGGCCCGGAAGTTAATGCTGGAAAAATCCCATCACGCATGAACGTTCATCCCACGGCGATCCATCCAACGGCGATCATTGACCCCCGAGCGAAAGTTCCGGCGTCGTGCAAGGTCGGCCCTTATTGTGTGATTGGCGCGGATGTTGAGCTTGGCGAGGGTTGCCACCTTGTGTCGCACGTCGCGATTGAAGGTCCAACGAAAATCGGTTCCGACAATGCATTTTTTCCATTCTGTGCCATCGGCATGGCCCCGCAGGATGTGACCTACAACGGCGAACCCACACGGCTGGAGATTGGCGACCACAACGAGATTCGCGAGAGCGTGACCATCAGCCGCGGCACGCTGAAGGGCGGCGGGCTGACAAAAGTTGGCAGCCACACGTTGATCATGGCCTACGCGCACATCGGGCACGACAGCGTGATTGGCGACCACTGCATGTTGGTGAACGGTGCGACGCTGGGGGGGCATGTGACCGTGGAAGAATGGGCGGTGGTAGGCGCGCTGTGCCCGGTGCATCAGTTTGTGCGCATCGGGGCGCACGCTTATGTTGGCGGCGGGACAACGATCACGCAGGATGTTTTGCCATTTTCCATGACGTCAGCAGCGCGGAATACGCATGCGTACGGAATGAATAAGGTCGGCCTGGAGCGCCGTGGATTCTCAAAGGAGCGGATTCGCAAGATTCATCATGCTTACAAGACTTTGCTAGCTTCGAAGATGAATACGTCGCAGGCGCTGGAGAAGTTGAAGGCTGAACCGGATCGCGGGGACGATGTGGACATGCTGATTCGGTTTATCGAAGGGTCGGAGCGGGGGATTATTAAGTAGGCAGGAGCCGGCTCAACTACGTCGATTGACAGAGCCCGGTGTCGCTCACGGTAACGTTTTCCTCTGTTTATTCCACTGGCAACTTGCTGCCTTGTATGAATCTAATCGACAGGTGAAATCCCAAGCCCAGCCGTCCTTGTCCGCTTCGACTGGTCTGTCGAAAGTGACCTTCACTAGATACTTGTGCTTCGGTGCCTGTAAGTTTTCCTTGGTCGGAGGGAAACAGTGTGCCTCCATCCATTGCATATCAATCGAAGGGCAATCATAGGCTTCGCCTACGACTAACGGTCGAACAGAGACAATCGTCAGGGAGGGTTGAATAGGCTGAGTCGGCTTGGCTTGACCAATTGCGAACGAAGTCAACAAGAGCAAAAGCACAGTGCGTTTCATCCGATCTCCGTCCCGGTTGATTTATTTTTTCCGACCACCCCGCGTGGCCATGCCAATCCCCAAGTGCAACTCGAGCGACATTTCCTAACGGGCTGACGACTCGGTGTCAGCAGGAGCCACGCCGACTGGCACAACGAAATGTTGACCGACTTTAACGACTGCATATAATCAATTGGCATAATCGTGTGCCAGTACAAATCTGTTTTGAGACGCTACGCTAACGAGGGCCGAGGGGCTAGATGAAGATAGCAACTCTCATTCTGGCTGTGACGTTAACCAGCCTGAATTCAGGATTCGGACAAACGACTGATTCTCACAAATCCATTTCCACCAAACCCACTTTAGCCGCTACGTTGGCATGGATGCACAATACTCTCGATTCTGGTCTCGGGGATACTGCTACTACGGATGAGGTTCGTCAGAATCGAATGTCTTCAGCGTCGTGTGATGTCACTTTTGTGTATCAGACAGTGAAAGATTCCAAGACTACCTATCGCAATTCCAACACTTTCAACCTGAAGAGTATCGACTCGACATCAATCGCAGTGACTTCTAGCGGTCACGACATCTTAGGGAAAAAGAGCATCGTCACGTTTAACACTACTGATAACGCAAAACTTATCAATCTTCACATCCCATCCGACCCAGACGGGACGCCAACAGATTCGCTGCTTATAGAACTTCCCTCTGACTATGCTAATCGCTTCGTAAAAGCATTCAGGCGTGCGGTCATTCTGTGTGGGGGGAGGCCGTCAACCTTTTGACGGGACGACATAGGCTGGCCAAGCCTTTGTCTGCACATCATAGTTGAAACAGCCCAAGCGGCGCAGTTTCGTGGTGTATGCTTTGGGCTGACCTAGCTTGCCCCAGCTGTTGACTCGGTTTCCCGCGCCGCCTATCCTTGCGAGATAATCAACGTATGCCAAGAACTGAGGCTGGGGTGACTGGGATTCAATTCGTTACCGACGACAAGGGCCACCGCGTGGCCGTGCAAATCGATCTGAAAAAGCACGGGGCCATCTGGGAAGACTTTTGGGACGGCCTTATTTCCGAGTCGCGCCGCAAGGAAAAAAGTATCCCTTACGAGCAATACCGCGCTAGTCGCGTGAAGCGCAGCCAGTCGCGTGGCTAACTATTCCGTCGTCATCAAATCGTCCGCCCAGAAAGAACTCGACGCTCTTGACGATGCCGTCTTTCGTCGCATCGACCGCAAGATTCTAGCGCTGGCCGAAGATCCGCGCCCAGCAGGATGCAAGAAACTCAAAGGCTATAAAGACCAGTGGCGCATAAGGATAGGGGACTGGCGCGTAGTCTACCTCATTGACGATTTTGCCAAGCGCGTGAGCGTAACTCGCATCGCGCACCGCCGCGAAGTTTACGACGTCTAGCCCAACTTAAATGCATGTGCGGATCGGATGCTAGACTGACTCGTCGGTCGATTCGCGCTCACTTCATGCCTTCTCATAATGAAAAGCTCGGCCTCATCGCCGGCAACGGCAAGTTCCCTTTTCTAGTGCTGGACGCGGCGCGGGCGCAGGGGTTTGAAGTTATCGTTATCGCGATCAAGGAAGAGGCTTCGGCGGAGATTGAGTCGCACGGTGCGGCTGCGGTGCACTGGCTGTCGCTGGGCGAGCTTTCGAAGCTGATCGAAACTTTTCAGCGCGAAGGCGTGCGGCGCGCGATCATGGCCGGGCAGGTGAAGCATAAACAGATTTTCTCCGCGATCCGTCCGGATTGGCGGCTGGCCAAGCTTCTGCTCTCGCTGACCACGCGCAACACCGACAGTTTGCTGGGCGCGGTGGCCAAGGTGCTTGCCGAAGAAGGCATCACTTTGGAAAGTTCGACTTCACTGCTGGAGCCGTTGCTGGTGAAAACTGGAGTGCTTACGCGACGCGCGCCTAGCGAGCAGGAACGCAAGAATATCGACTACGGCCGCGGCGTGGCGCGGCAACTGGCGCAGCATGACATTGGCCAGACTGTGGTGATCGCAGAATCGGCGTGCGTGGCGGTGGAAGCGATGGAGGGCACGGACGCTACCATCGAGCGGGCGGGACAGATTATAGGATCGCTGCGCGGCGATGCGTCCACGCTGAGCCGTGCGCTTACCGTGGTGAAGATTGCGAAACCCAATCAGGATATGCGGTTTGACGTGCCTGTGATTGGAGTGAAGACCATTGAGGCGATGCGAGCGGCGGGCGCGACCTGCCTGGCGCTGGATGCAGGGAAGTGTTTGATGCTGGATGGAGAAAAGATTGTCGAAGCGGCGGATGCGGCGGGGATTGCGATTGTGGCTAATGACGGTCGTGAAAGCTAGGCTAGTCCGCTCCCGCTGATCGACGTGCTGCACGTTGCGCCGTTGCAGGACGTTTGCGCATTTCATGCCAGGCTCGGGTGAGGTCGTGAGCGGTCTGCAGATTCATCCAAAACTCGGCGGAGTTCTTGAAGTATCCCGCCAGAAGCAGGGCGGTTTCGGCAGTGATTCCTCGCTTTCCACGTACTAGTTCGTTCACCCGGTTCAAGGGGATGGCGAGTGCCCGCGCCAGTTGGGCCTGGGTCAGGCCCATCGGCTCGAGAAACTCCTGCAAGAGAATCTGGCCGGGATGAGTGGCGATTCGACGATTCGGCAGCATCGTTCTCCTCCTCAGTGATAGTCCGTGCATTGCACGTCGCTTGCGTTAGCATCGTTGAATCTGAATACAACACGATACTGATCGTTCACGCGCAAGCTGTAAAATCCAGCCCAATCGCCCCGCAGCTTTTCTAGCCGGTTTGATGGCGGGACGCGCAAGTCTTCCAAGGTTGTACTGGCGTTCAGCAGGTCAAGCTTGACCTGCACTCTCGCCCACAACACCCGCGCAATCTTCCGGGCAGTTTTTGTGTCATAGCCGTGGAAGATGTCTTCCGTCGTCTTGTCTCCAAAGGAGACAATCATTTGAGTTATTATACATGACTACCGTGTAGTCATAATCGGTTGACTCGTTATACCGAATCGGCGAAAGTTAACTGCATGACCTCTCCAGGTTCCGAACCAGCTCGTATCGCCGACCAGCTTCGCCGCGCCTTCGAAGGCGACGCCTGGCATGGCCCCGCCCTGCTGGAGTTGCTGAAGGATGTGAACGCCGCCACTGCTGCAGCGCGGTCCTTGCCAGACGCGCACAACATCTGGGAGCTCGTACTGCACGTCGCCGTCTGGGACAGGGCAACTTTGCGGCGTCTCGCTGGAGAAAGAACTCAGCCTACGGGATTGGATAATTTTCCGCTTGTGCCCGCACCTGCGGGCGAGAGGGCATGGAACAAAGCCGTGAGCGACCTCAGGCGCACCCATCAAATCTTGGTGAAGACGGTCGCCGCTTTGCCTGAGCCGCGGCTGTGGGAGCGCGTTCCTGGCAAGCGCTATAACTTCTACCATCTGTTGCATGGTGTGGCGCAGCATGAGCTCTACCATGCGGGGCAGATCGCCATTCTGAAGAAGATGAAGAAGATTGGGTAATTTTGTAATTGAGTAATTTGGTAATTGGAACCCTCAACCAGACGAGGTTTTCGATTACCAAATTACTCAATTACCAGATGCTCCCTCCCTACCACTGTTTGAAGATCACTCCCACGGCGGCGACGATCATGGCGAAGCCGACGGCGTGGTTCCATTTCACCGGCTGTTTCAGGTAGAGCACGGAGAACACGGAGAACACGAGCAGCGTAATTACTTCCTGGATCGTCTTGAGCTGTGCGGCGCTGAATTCGTAGGAGCCGATGCGGTTGGCGGGCACCTGGAAACAGTATTCGAAGAAAGCGATCATCCAGCTGATCACGATCACCTTCAACAGCGGCACGTCGCGATACTTCAGATGGCCGTACCAGGCGAAGGTCATGAAGATGTTGGAGACCGTGAGCAGCGCAATGGTTCGCATGGGGTGAGAGGCTCCTTCGGAATTTCGTAATCGGGTAATTGAGTAATTTTGTAATTGAAGACCCCCTCTCCGGCTTGGGATGTCGATTTACCAGATTACCCGATTACAAAATTACCAAATCTATTCAAGATGCTCTTTCCGGGCATTCCGTTTACAATTTGTTGTTCCTGGTGGCAATCAGCCCCGAGAGTTCCTGCCTGCATTCTGAAAATCCGATTCTCGTCGCAGTGGTGGGGGTGGGCGTCTTCGGACGAAACCACGCCCGGGTTTACAAAGAGCTTGAACAGCAGGGCGAAGCGGTGCGACTGGTGGGCGTGGTCGACGTGAATCTCGATCGCGCGGACGCGGTGGCACGCGAGTTTGGCTGCCGGGCTTTCGGTTCGGTCGAGCAGATGCTGACCACGCACAGCGAAATCCGCGCGGCGACGGTCGCGGCGCCGACTGTGCATCATCTTGAAGTGGCGCGCAGGCTGATGGAGGCGGGTGTGGACGTTCTGATCGAGAAGCCAATTGCGGCTTCGCTGGCTGAGGCTGACGAACTGGTACAACTGGCGTCCACTCACAAACGAGTTGCGCAGGCAGGACACCTTGAGCGCTTCAATCCGGCGGTTCGGTCCACCGTCCCGCTGCTCACCCAACCCATGTTTTTTGAAGTGCACCGGCTGAGTGTTTTTACTCCGCGGTCGCTCGATGTGGACGTTGTTCTCGACCTGATGATTCACGACCTGGACATCGTGCTTGCCTTCGTCAATTCTCCGGTGAAGGAAGTGCGCGCCGTCGGGCTGCCGATTCTTTCGGGAAAAGTCGACATCGCGAATGTACGGCTGGAATTCGAGTCGGGATGCGTGGCGAACTTCACCGCGAGCCGTGTCTCGACCGAACGTGTCCGCAAGTTGCGCTTCTTTCAGCCGCGGCAGTATGTGTCGGTGGATTACGGACGACAAGAGGTGCTGGTCTTCAGTATCGGAGAAGATGGCTTGGCGACGGGCACGCTCAGCGTTAATCCGCAGATCAAGATCGACAAACCGGCGGTGACTTCGGAAGAGCCTCTGCATGCGGAGCTGAGGTCATTTCTCCATGCTGTGCGAGAGCACTCGGCGCCGGTGGTGCCGCTTGATGACGGCCGGCGCGCGCTTGCGCTCGCTCTCGATATTGTGGCGGCGATTGGCGAACACGGAAAGAAAGTTGGCCTTTCGGCCATCGCCAAAAGCAAAAATTAGGCACCATCTCCGGTAAGCGACGAGCCCGCAACAAGTACGGAATGCATTTTGAGCGGAGGCGGAAGTGCATGTGATCAAGCCCCTCAGAAGAACCCTGGCATTTTCTCCAATATTAGCTGTGATCGTAACGGCGGGCGTTGCTTTGAACGCAGGACCAGTTTCAGGAGAAGAAAAGGCTGGGCTGCCCATCGCAATGCTGGAGCAGATCCAGACGGCGACGCTGCGAAGCGATTACGGTTATTCCCGGCTCGATTATCTGTGCAACAAGATTGGCCCGCGAATGAGCGGGTCTCCGCAAGCGGCGGCTGCGGTCCAGTACGTGACAGAGCAGTTCCGAGAACTGGGACTCGAGGTTTCACTGGAGCCAGTGCTGGTACCGCATTGGGTGCGCGGACAAGAGACGGCGGAACTTATAAGAATTCCGGAAGCGGCGCCAGGCTTTGAACAAAAGGTGATTTTGACCGCGCTGGGAGGAAGTGTACCGACGCCGCAAGAAGGCATAACGGCCAGCGTTGTAGTGGTGAATAGTTTCGAGGAACTGGACAAACTGGGCGAGGCGGGCGTCAAGGGGAAGATTGTCCTTTTCAATGTTGCGTTCGATACAAAGCTTGCGGACGCTGGATTCTCGCACGAAGCTTACGTGCGCGTCGTGCCATATCGCGTGACGGGGGCGTATCGGGCGGCCGCGTTAGGGGCAGCGGCTTCGCTGCTGCGCTCTATCGGCCCTACGGGTTTTCGGCTGGCGCATACGGGATCGGTAGGATACTTCGATGGTCCGAAAATCCCGGCTGCGGCCGTTAGCGCGGAAGACGCCGATCTGATCGCACACCTGTCGAAGGCTGGGCCGGTCGTCATGCACATTGTGTTGACTCCCACGATCCTGCCGGATGAGCGCAGCGCGAACGTTATCGCTGACTTGCGAGGGAGCAATCATCCAGAACAGATTGTGATCGTCTCGGCGCACCTGGATTCCTGGGACCTGGGTACGGGCTGCATCGACAATGGCGCTGGAATCGCTGAGATTCTGCAGGTAGCAAGCGTATTCCGCGAGTTGAAGCTCCGGCCGCAAAGAACAATACGTTTTATTGCCTGGATGAACGAAGAGAATGCTGCTAACGGAGGAAACGGCTACGATCAATACGCGAAGGACCATCGAAGCGAACTGTCGAAACATGTTGCCGATATTGAGATCGACGTCGGCACCTGGCATCCGGTGGGCTACGAATTTTACGGCAGCGAAGAACTGAGGAATGCTCTCAAGCCGCTTCGCTCCGTTCTAGGCAAAATTAGCAGCGGCGTCGTATTTATGCGCCCATATGCGGGTGACATGGACGATTTCATGCCCGGCCTTTCGCCGGTTGCGGACAACCGAACCTACTATGCGACGCACCACACCGTCGCCGATACGTTTGCGATGATCGATCCCAGAGGACTCCAGGAAAACGCGGCGCTCATGGCTGTGCTGGGCTATGCCATGGCGAGTTTGCCAGAGGACGTCATCCAGCATCCGTTGCCGAAAATAAATTCGCCGATCTGACAACGATCTAGTGTTCGATACCGTGGCTGACGAGCAATATCGTAGCATCAGTTATTTACAAAGCGATCTACTGTAGCTATCGATCAACGGTTTTACAAATGTTTACACACGTAGGTCCCTCGCCATTTGTCAGTGAGCATAATCGCTGGAAAGATGCGAAAATGACACTAGCTTGGCCGCACTCGTCCGCTGCGGATATCCGAGGCAAGCCGGATGCAACGGAATGACGCTGGTTTGTGTCTAACGGACAAGCCGCAGCTCGGACAAGTTTAGTTCATGCCCATCACGCAAATTCCATTCCAGGATCCGGTGGCTCCGCCCGAAAAGCCTCAGCCGGAACAGTTGGGCCTGTACGACGCCCAGGGATGGGAAACCGCTTACAAGGATTTGGATGACGATGCACGCGTGCCGCATTTGCTCATCCAGTTGCAGGATGACCTCACGCGTTCGCGGCGTCGCGAGGCGGCATGGATTTCGATTATCGTCCACCTCATTTTGATCATCCTGCTGGCAAAGATTGAATGGATTGAGAAATATCTGCCCTGGCATTCGGCGGTCGCGGTGAAAAAGCTCACGACAGATAAAGATGTAACGTTCCTCGAACTGCCGCCGGATTTGCAAAAGCTGCAACCGAAGCCGAATACGAACATCGCCTCTGACAAGAACCGTACGGCGATGACGCGGCATCCTCAGCTCGACGTCAAAGAGCTGCGGAAGATTCTGCAGACGCCACCGCCGGGAGCGGCGGGATCGAGTGCGCCTCAGATTGCTCAGCAGCCACCTGCTCCGTCGCAAGGATTCCCGCAGAGTCAGCCGGTGCCGCAACCGCAGCAGCAGACGCAGCAGATCGCGCAATTACCGCCCACAGCGAAACCAAACATCGCGAACGAATTCAAGAAGTATGCGAACCCCATGTCGGCGGGTTCGGCGATTGACCAGGCGGCTCGGGACGCGGCGGCGCGGCGGGGCAATGGCCAGCAGATGGGCAACGGCGGCGATCCCTACGGATTAGGGCAGGGCGCGCACGGTCGCCAAATGGGTAATCTTGAAGTGCTCAGCGACACCATGGGGGTGGACTTCGGTCCTTACCTGCAACGCGTGTTGCACGACGTACGGCAGAATTGGTATACCGCGATTCCGGAATCCGCGGAGATGAAGCACGGAAACCTGATTATCGAGTTCGCGATTACGAAAGATGGAAAAGTTGCTGGCATGAAGCTGATTGCAAGTTCCGGGGACTCTCCGCTGGACCGCGCGGCTTGGGCTGGAATCGTGGGATCGGACCCATTTCCTCCCTTGCCCAGCGAATTCGGCGGACAATATCTGGCGCTGCGCTTCCGCTTCTTTTACAACCCTACCAAAGAAGAATTGGAATAATTCTGTGGGCCGGCAGCCAAGGTTAGTCGACCTGCGGAATAAACGGAAAGCACGCCTGCTGAGGTAATTCTCCAGGGCAATCCGCACCACATCGCACGCGCGGGCTTGAGCCAGCAAGGATGGTTACGTTTCTGCGCCTCATGCCACGCGGCGTACAATTAGATTGTCGTGAACCTACATCGCCCAAACGACTCTTCCCGCCGAGATGCGCGCAAGCCCCGGCAATCAATTTATGCCACGGAAACTTCTTATGCCACGGAAACTTCCGGCCTGCTGTTCGTCGCCTTTCTCTTGCTCGTGCTCATTCTGGTTCGCTACTGGCATGCCATCCACTGGAGCGTGCGCTGAAGGTGGCTTCGCCGCCTGATCCGCTGCTGGTGGTTGTGCTCGGTCCCACAGCCAGCGGAAAGACCGCGCTTTCTCTGGCGCTAGCCGAGCGCTTCCAGGGCGAGATCGTGAATTGCGATTCGGTCGCGATGTATCGCGGGTTTGACATTGGGACGGCTAAGCCCACCGCAACCGAGCGCGCCCGAGCCCCGCACCACCTGATCGATTGCGTCGAAGCGGTGAGCTATATGACCGCCGGAGAATATGCTCGCCTGGCGCGGCAGGTCATCGAGGAAATCAAGACGCGTGGGAACCTGCCGATCGTGGTTGGTGGAACCGGACTCTATTTGCGCGCGTTGCTCGACGGACTTTTCCCCGGTCCGCAACGCTCGGAAGAATTGCGGGGACGACTGCGCGAAAGAGCTGCCAGTCGCGGTTCGAACCATCTTCACCGCATCCTGAGCCGTCTCGATCGTCCAGCGGCGGAAAGAATTCATGCGAACGACGTGCCCAAGCTCGTCCGCGCTGTCGAAGTCTGCCTCGCCTCGCGCCATAAGATGACGGAGCTCTGGCAACAACAGGGGCGCGACGCGTTGCGCGGCTTCCGCATCTTGCGCATTGGTTTGGATCCGGATCGTCAAGCGCTTTATGGGCGAATCAACCACCGTGCGCGAGAGATGTTCGAGGTGGGTCTGGTGGAAGAGATGCAACGTCTGGTGGAGCAGTACGGCGACCGCACTGGGCCACTCGCGTCGCTTGGTTACAAGCAAGCAATGCAATTGCTACGAGGGGAGCTTACGCGCGAACAGGCGATTCAGGCCGCGCAGCAGGCACACCGCAATTACGCTAAGCGGCAGATGACCTGGTTTCGGCGCGAGCCGGAGGTGCGCTGGCTGCGCGGGTTTGGGGATGATGAGAAGATTCAGCGCGATGCAGTGGAGTGGATGTTAGGAGCGGGGTCTTAGGTGTCAGGTCTTAGGTCCTAGGTCTTGGGGTTGAATTTTTGCTCTTTGGTCTTTGGTCTCAAGGTTTTGATTTGCGTCAGTTCCAAGAAGAGGACCGTCGAAACAATTTATTTCTCATGGTGTGACCGATGTCACCGCGCGAAGAGCTTGCAATCGCTATGGTTCGGCAATGCATGGGACCTACGAAGATCTCAAGGTTTGGCGTCGCGCAATGGACTTGGTGCTCGAGGTTTACCGCAGCACCAGCACTTTTCCCAAGCAGGAAATATATGGCCTGACCAGCCAGATGAGACGAGCGGCCGTTTCGGTCCCAAGCAACATTGCAGAAGGAAAGGGACGCTTCCACCGCAAGGAGTTGTTACAGTTCTTATTTCACGCGAGAGGATCACTCCTAGAACTCCAGACCCAAATCACGATAGCGCGTGAGCTTGGATATCTAGCTGCAGATGATGGGAAAAGACTCACTGATCTGACTGCCGAAGTCGGGCGCCTTCTAAATGGCCTGGTAAATCGATTCCAGGACGACCCGCCCTTCGACACAGTTTCGGGCCGTAAGCCCTGAGACCCAAGACCTGAGACCTAAGACCCGGTACCCGCCCTTCTGCTATCGTTTTCTGATGCATCGCATACTCGCCTTGTTGGTGCTCACGCTCACGCTATTCACGCCGACATCATTCGCCAAGGATAAATATCAGCGGCCCGGTCCCATTCGACTAACTCACGATGACGAGAAGTGGGCGGAGAAGACGCTGCACAAGATGAGCGTGCAGGAAAAAGTCGGCCAGGTTTTTATGATCTGGTGCCGTGCCAGCTTTCTGAATGTGGAGAATCCGGAGTATCTGCAACTGCTCGACGACATGCACAAGTATCACGTGGGCTCGTTTGCCATGACGGTGCACGTGGATGGTCCATATCTGTTGCGAAGCGAGCCTTACGAGGCGGCTGAGCTGCTGAACCGTTTGCAGAGTGAATCGAAGCTGCCTTTGTTGTTTGCGGCTGATTTTGAACGCGGGCTGCCGATGCGCCTGATGGGAGCCACGGTTTTTCCGCATGCCATGGCTTTTGGCGGAGATGGCAAGCTGGAGGATGCCGAGGGCTTTGGCCGCATCACTGGCGAAGAGGCGCGCGCCATCGGAATTCATTGGAATTTTTTTCCTGACGCTGACGTCAATTCGAATCCGGCCAATCCCATCATCAACACGCGGTCGTTCGGAGAAAATCCCGGGCAAGTAGGCGATCTGGTTGCGGCCTACATCAAGGGCGCGCATGAGGCCGGAATGCTGACCACGGTCAAGCATTTTCCCGGCCACGGCGATACAGCCACAGACTCGCATCTTGGGGTTGCCAGCGTGACCGGCGATCGCGCGCACCTCGATTCCATTGAGCTGCCGCCTTTCCGGCGAGCGGTTGAGGCGGGCGTCGATTCGGTAATGGTGGCGCACGTCACCGTTCCGGCGCTCGATTCCGATCCCAACCATGTGGCCACGATTTCATCGGTCATGGTCTCCGATCTTCTCGAAAAGCAAATCGGCTTTCGAGGAATCATCGTCACCGACGCCCTCGACATGGCCGGGCTTACGCATCTTTTTGCCACCGACATTGGACGGGCGGCGGTTGAGGCTTTTAAGGCGGGCAACGATCTGCTGTTGATTCCGGCCGACTTTCCCGCCTCCTACAACGCCATGGTGAAGGCGGTTGAATCGGGTGAAATCTCGCCCGAACGCCTCGACCGCTCGGTGCTTAAGATATTGAAGGCGAAGGCGTCTTTGGACCTGCAGAAGGCCCGGTTGGTGGACGTCAACGCCATTGCAAACTCCGTGGGAAAGCCTGAAAACCTGGCTTTCGGGCAGCGCGTGGCAGACGATGCGGTCACTTTGGTGCGCGACAACGGCAAGGTTTTGCCGTTGAAATCCAAGGGAACCGAGAAGGCCGGCCTGCCGTATACAACACAAGAGGAGACTCACAGTCAGGTTGTGGCTGTGGTTTTCTCCGATGATGTACGTACGGAGTCTGGCCGCGCCTTCAGCCGTGAGCTGCGCGCTCATATTCCCGATGCGCGGGTGATGTATGTGGATCCGCGTATCGCTGCGGGTATGAGCAGCGAGGTGCTGAAGGCGGTGGACGAGGCGGAAACCGTGATCGCGGCAGTGTACGCGGTTCCGTCGGCGGGCAAGATGGCGAATACGGTTGCGATGACGGATGAGAGCGGCACACTGCTGCAGCAGTTGGTGGACCACGCAGCGGCAAAGACCGAAGTGGTTGCCATGGGGAATCCTTACCTGGCGGCCAACTTCCCGAAGGTCGAGAATTATATGTGCACGTTTTCGAACGCCTCGGTTTCGGAGATTAGCGCGGTGAAGGCGTTGTTTGGAGAAATCACAATCCGCGGCCATCTGCCCGTGAGCATTCCGCAGGTCGCCGAACGGGGCTCCGGGATTAGTCGTCCGGCGCGAGTGGTGAGTGGAGGGCCTCAACATGCGCAAAAATAAATTCTTTATTCTCGCAATTGCCGGCCTGGCGGGAGTTATTTTGTTGTCGGCGTGCAGCGTGGACGTTAAGAAAGAGGCGAATGGGCGGGACAAGCAAGTGGACATCAACACGCTGGTCGGAGGTATCCACGTCAGCAAGCAGGCGGACGTGGCCGATACCGGGCTGGCGGTTTATCCCGGTGCGCACTTGAAGCAGAAGGATTCCGACGGCAGCGACAAGAGCGCCAACGTAAATATCTCGGGGTTCGGTTTCGGCCTGAAGGTTATTGCGTTGGAGTATGAATCCGACGATGATCCGGCCAAGGTTTTGTCTTTTTACAAAGATCAGTTGAAAAAGTACGGCAGCGTGCTCGAGTGCCGCAACGTCGGCCACATGAATCTGGATGCCGACTTTAACATTCATGGCTCCGACGATGGCTCGCACGAATTGACTTGTAGAGGCGAGAGTGGCCACGACACGGAACTAAAGGTGGGCAAGAAAGACGATCAGCACATTGTGCAGATCAAGCAAGAAGGCAAGGGCTCGAGTTTTGCGCTGGTCTATGTGCGCACGCGCGGCAAGGATGCGGAGATTTGAGATGGCTGTTGCTTAGCGGCAGTCGTTTGCATGGATCTGGAACGTTTGATTTGGCCGCAGCTTTAAGGAGGGAATTATGCTTCGAAGACTTTGCGTGATCGGATTCGGTCTGGCAATCGCGATTTCCAGTTTTGCCGCGCAACAAGATCCGCAAGAGAAGCATGTGGACATTCAAAGCTCCGCCGGCGATTTGCATGTGGGTACGGATGCGGACGCCCGTAAAGCCGGGTTGCCGCTCTATCCTGGCGCGCGGCTTACTCGCGATGAAGACAACCGGGATGCGGTGAACCTCGGGATTCTTACCGAGGCTTTTGGCATGAAGCTGGTGGTCGCGAAGTACGAGTCCGACGATGCGCCTGCGAAAATTATCGATTTCTACCGCGAGCATTTGAAGAAATATGGCAAGGTCCTCGAATGCCACACTCGGGAACATGGTGAGCACGCCGACTTTGATGACGATAAGGATTCGAAAGAACTTAAGTGTGAAGGCGACAACACCGGTCCTGTTACCGAGTTAAAAGTCGGAACGCAGAAAAATCAGCATGTAGTGGCCATCCAGCCAAACGAGGGGCACAGCGGCTCGACCTTCGCTTTGGTCTACGTTCACGCTCGCGGCAAGCAGGGCGACATCTGAGGCAGGCCGCAGCAGCTTCACGGCGCCGATCCGAGCCCGCCAAGATCTCCCAGTTAAGAACTCCCGCTGAGAACCGAAGTGCCACTCCGCTTCCTTGCGTGTAGGTTCAACGTGCTGTACTTTCAAGCAAGCCCCTGAGCTTTCGATGGAACACCAGTGTTATAAGTGCGGGCAGAATATCGAAGATGGCAAGCCGTTCTGCCCGCAGTGCGGAGCGCCGCAGATTCGCGTGGCAATCGCAGAAACGGCAGTGGAACCGGCGCATGGCGGCGACATCGCTGCACCTGATCTGGGCCGCGAATTGAGCCTGGAAGCTTCCGGGGTTCCGGCCACGTCGCTGGCGAGGTGGTATCAGGCGCAGCCGGCGGCACTTGCGGCGGGAGTTGCCCTGCTGTTGATGTTGCTGCGGCTCAACCCTTTTGTGGCGGCGCTCGGCACGGGATTTCTGGCGGTGGTTTTCGCGCGGGGCCGCAGCGCCGGAGGAATCCGCACCATGGCGGGCGCCAGGCTGGGAGCGCTGAGCGGCCTGTTGTTTTTTGGCATGCTCACTTTTCTCGAGACCCTGGCGGTCGCGGTTTTGCATAAAGGTGCGGAAGTGCGCGGCCAGTTGATCGACAAGATCCAGCAAGCGGCGGCGCGCTATCCCGGCCCGGACATTCAGCCGTTTCTGGACTTCGCAAAATCCCCCAGCGGTCTTGCGTTCCTGCTGGGGGCTTCGCTGATTTTTGGGTTTCTGGCCTTTATTGCTCTCGGAGCCATCGGCGGGGCGCTAGGAGCTTCGTTTCTGGGAAGGCGCGACCCGCCGTAGGGTTTGGGGTGATTAAGGGTTGGCAAGTCTCGCGGCGAATTTGCGCGACCCATGGAGTACCATATTTGGATCGTGAACGAACTACTCAGCTAAATGTCTTTAAGGAAACCTAAATTTCCTGTATCATGCTTATATCCCTAGGTTAAAGGCCCTGCCACCAGTGCCGATATTGACCGTGAGGCCACTCCCGCTGGTGCTCTTGACCAGCACAATGTCAATCGCTACAACAAGATACCAAGTGCAACTTTTATCTACCTAAGCGAATCGAATTCTGTGGTACGATTTCTGGCTCTGAAGCACTATATTTTGTGAAGGAATGGTAATGTCGAATAAGGTCAAAAGCGGATTTCTATATGCGGACCCGTCTTTCCTGTCGGGGTTCGGACGCGCGCTCGATTTGCATGGCCTGTATGATTCCTATAACGCAAGTGCTACGCCACTAGAGGCTGATACTCGTGCGCTTGCGGCTGATTGGATTGTTGTTGGGCAAGACCTCCAAGACGCAATGAACGAATTCCAATCTGAAAAAATTGCCTAACTCTCAATCGTGAGCGGCAGGCGATATAGGAACAAGGGCGTGCCACTCAGACCAGCGCCGAAGCCCCCTGCGACCGCAATCACCCGCGTAGAAGCGTCATACACCGGACCCCTTCCTCCTCCCGGAATGCTCATCCAATTCAACGATGCATTTCCGGGAGCGGCGGAGCGTATTGTCGCAATGACCGAGAGACAAAGTGCTCACCGCGAGAACATTGAAACAATTGTGGTAACTGCTGCTGCTCGGAGTCAGACACGCGGATCGTGGTTCGCATTCATTATTTCCATGACTGCGATTCTTGGCGGTATCTATCTGGTAAAACTTGGCAAGAGCGGCGAAGGTGTGGCGGCGATAATTACTAGTTTGGCGGGGCTTGCAGCAGTATTCATTTACGGGAAGAAAAAAGAGAAAAAGGAACTGAATGAAAAAGCAGATGTCCTCGCAAAACGAATGAATAACAAATCGTAGATCAACGCACTTTTAAGACACTACCGCCAGCTCCCACGCCTTGACGCCCTTTCTGCCAGCCGTTATGCTTAACTCTTGCTCCTAGCGGTACTTGCGCCTTTCTGGCGTGCTTCCGCGGGCCTGGAGCGGCATTTGGGCGGGGCGCGGAGGTCTCCCATGTTCTTCGAAATCAAAGACTTGGAACTTCATCCCGTAGAGTTTGCGGAGAAGTTTGATCCGGGCGTGATCGACCTGGGTACGGATTATCGGCAGATCGTCCCCATCGAAAGCAGCGGACGGGCGGATCTGGTCGAGGAGCATCACGGCAAGCACAAGATCATCAAAGACATTCGGATCAAGGGCCAGCTGACGACCAGCCTGGAATCGAACTGCGCGCGCTGCCTTGAACCGATTATTCAGGACGTAAAGAGCGATTTCGACCTGCTCTACCGGCCTCAGGGTTCCGACGCCGGGCGGGATGAGATGTCTGTAACCGACGCGGAAGCGGAGATCAGCTATTATGAAGGGGAAGGAATCCTGCTCGACGATGTGGTGCGCGAGCAGGTTCTGCTGGCTGTCCCGTTGAAGGTGACCTGCCGCGAAGATTGCAAGGGCTTGTGCCCGCATTGCGGCAAAAATCTGAACCAGGAAAAGTGTGACTGCGCGGTGGGCTTTGAAGAGCCGCGATGGGCGGCATTGAAGGAAATCCGCGACAAGCTGGCGCAAGGAAATTGAGTAATTGGTAATCGGGTAATTTGTAGTTTAGGGCGCGCCGACCTCGCAGGGTTTCAATTTACTCAATTTCAAAATTACCAAATTACTAAAATACGAATTTCAAGAGATCGTGCGAGGCTGCGAGCCTCAGCGAGAGGAATTGATAGACTATGCCAAATCCAAAACGTAGACATTCTCAACAACGCACTTCGACCCGCCGGGCGCACGACGCGCTGAAGAGCCACTCGCTTTCCGAGTGCCCGAACTGCCACGAGAAGAAGATGCCGCACCGGGCATGCGTGAAATGCGGCTACTACAAAGGCCGCGAAGTTCTGGAAGTTCAAGAAGCCAGCTAGCTCTCTGTCACCATGCCTAGCGTGATCGCGCTGGATGCGATGGGTTCGGACCGGGCTCCCAAGCCTGAAGTCGAAGGTGCGATCCTTGCCGCGCGGAATTACGGCGTACGCGTTTTGCTGATCGGTCCGGAGCCTGCGATCAAAGCGGAACTGGATCGTCACCCGGCAGCCGCCCGGCTGCCGCTCGAGATCGTTCACGCCAGCGAAGTCATCACCATGGAAGATAAAGCGGTGCAGGCAGTGCGTGCCAAACGCGACTCCTCCATGCGGGTTGGTTTGCGGCTAGTGCGCGAGGGGCATGCCTCAGGTTTTGTCACGGCGGGCAATACGGGCGCGGCGATGGCTTCCGCAAAGATGGTGTTGGGTGCATTGCACGGTCTGGACCGTCCGGCGCTGGCAGCGGTTTTCCCCACGGCTCCGGGAACGGCGGCTATCCTGCTCGACGTGGGCGCGAACGTAGACTGCAAGCCGCACAATCTCGAACAATTCGCGGTGATGGGCGAGATTTATTTCCGGTCGATGTTTGAGCACGTCGGGTTTGGACGAGCGGGAAGGCGGCCGCGCGTGGGCCTGCTTTCGATTGGCGAAGAAGAGACTAAAGGAAACGAACTGACCCGTGAAGCGTTTCAGTTGCTGAAGCGTTTGCCGCTGAATTTTGTGGGCAACGTAGAGGGCCGCGATCTGTTCAACGGCCGCGTCGATGTGATCGTAGCCGATGGCTTTGTGGGCAATGTGGCTCTCAAGGTTTCGGAAGGGGTGGCGGGTTTGGTTCGCTCCGCGCTGAAAGAATCATTGAAGGCTACAATTACGCGGCAGGTGGGCTATTTGCTCTCGCGTAGCGCGTTCATTGACTTTAAGAAGCGTATCGACCACACCGAATACGGCGGGGCGCCTTTGTTGGGAGTAAAGGGCGTGTGCATTATTACCCACGGATCATCGAACGCGAATGCAATTAAGAATGCCGTGCGCGTGGCTGCGGAAAGCGCCGAACGGCAGATCAACGGGGCGATTGAGCGTGGGTTGGCCGCGCTGCGTCCCGCGCGGGTGGAAGTGGAGGTCACGCCGGTTCACTAGTTTGCAAGAAATCAAACGATGACAAAATCAGAAAATACTTCCTCAATGGCTGCAACGAAGGTCGCATTCATTTTTCCCGGGCAGGGATCACAGGCTGTGGGCATGGGCAAGGACCTTGCCCAGAAATATCCCGTTGCACGGCAGACATTTGAAGAGGCTGACGCGGCCCTGGGTTACAAATTGTCTCACCTTTGTTTTGAGGGTCCGGAGGACCAGCTGCGCCTGACCGAGGTGACGCAGCCGGCGATTCTCACGATATCGATTGCGACCCTCAGGGTTCTTGAGAGCCGCGTGCCCAAGCCGAGTTTTGTGGCGGGCCACAGCCTCGGCGAATATTCGGCGCACGTGGCCGCTGGCACAATGAGTTTTGCGGACGCGGTGCGCACGGTGCGCAATCGCGGGATGTACATGCAACAGGCGGTTCCGGTGGGTGTTGGCGCCATGGCCGCGATCATCGGAATGGAATTGGAGAAGGTTGCCGCCATTTGCGAAGAGGTTGCGGATGGCGAAGTGTGCGCGCCGGCGAATATCAATTCTCCGGAGCAAATTGTGATCTCGGGAAATACGGATGCGGTGAAGCGCGGCGCGAAACTTGCCAGCGAGCGCGGAGCGAAGCTGGCCAAGTTGCTGCCGGTGAGCGCGCCCTTCCATTGCTCGCTGATGAAGCCTGCGCAAGACCGTCTGGAAAGCGACTTAAACGCTCTGCGAATGCAAAAGCCGGTTTACCCTTTGGTGTGCAATGTTGAAGCATCTTTGGTGAACGATGAACTGCGAGCGCGTGACACGCTGGTGGCTCAGGTAACCGGTTCGGTGAAGTGGGCGCAGAGTATGCAGTTGCTGATCGAGCGGGGCGTGCAAACCTTCCTGGAAATCGGGCCGGGCAAAGTTTTGTGCGGATTGATGCGGCAGATTGACCGGTCAAAGACCTGCATGCACATTGGAGACAAGGCGTCGCTGGAGAAATTTTGGCACCGTCTCGATGCGAAGGAACACGTGGCTGTTCCGGCGTTGAGTTCTCACGACGTATTTGTTCGTTAGAGGCGATGGTCGCCGTGACGATTTTTTCGGTGCAAGCCGCTCAGCGAAATTCCAGATCACACGGCGGCGAGCTGATCGTCTTGTCTGTCTTATCCACGTACACCTGAGCGTGTTGCGCGCGATCATTGACGATCACGTCGACGACCACGCCGGTTCCACCGCCGGGACAGTTGCTGGTGCCGTAGATCTGATAGCTCTTGACGACGCCCCACTGCCCGCCCGGTCCCCAGTCTTGTTTGAACTCGTTCAGGGGATACTGCGTGTGATTCTGAGGATGCTGCTTCCACACCGGATCGGCATAGTAGATTCCGTAAGCAGCTTGGAAGTCTTGTTTTTGCAACGAAGCGAAAAATTTATCAGCTACGTGCTTTTCCGGCCAGAAACGATTCCACCAGCCAACGCCAGCCAGGATTAAAACGAAGACGATTGCTGAGACAACCCGAGTTCTCTTCTGCCGTTCTTTCTCGGGATGGTACTCTTTCGCGTCCAGTAAAGTCATTGCTCTCTAGCATAACGGACGCTGCGGGGAAGTCAAAAGTTCCAGAAGAATTGAGTCATTGGGCGATTCAGTGATCGGGCGATTGCAGGTCAGGGTTTATAGCTTTCAATCACCCTATCGCAAAATCGCTCAATCGCACAATTCTTCTACAAGGTTCGCTTGAACAGCGGGATGGCGATGCCGAGAGCGACGGCAGCGAAGATCGAAAGAAACAGCATGTCTCCCCAGACCGCCGCGAGCGTAGTTTGTTTCAGCAGCAGACACTTGAAGCCGTCCACGGCGTAAGTGAAGGGATCGACTCTTGCGATCGCGCGCAGCCACGGCGGGAAGGCTTGGATTGGATAGATCGACCCGCTGGGGAAAAATAAAAGCGTGTTCAGAATTCCGAACATCGCCCGCGGCACGAGCGGGTCTTCGATGCGAACCATCAGCAGAAACATCATGGTGTTGAAGGCAAGCGAAGTCAGAACGATCATGATCAACAGGCCGAACATCGTGACCGGATTGAAAATCGTACTCACCCCCGAGATCAGCGATCCAATCACGGTGATGATGACCCCCGTCATCACCGCTTTTACAGTTCCAGCGAGGTTGAGGCCGAGGACAAGTTCGAGCTTGGTGATGGGAGTGACCAGATAACCTTCGTGCACGCCGCGCGCCTTATCGTCGATGTACAACATGCCGCCGCCGATCATCACGGATACGAACATCGCGAGCGAAAGCGAACCGGGCAGCAGGTATTTCATGTATTCGATGTAGGGATAAAGTTCCACAATCGACAGCGCGGTCTGCTGCAATATGCGAGGCTCGACGGTGGGCTGGTTCAATGAGGCGACCAGATCGGTGAGTTCCGACTCCAGCGCGGAACTCATAAAGTTGTCGGTATTATCCACGACTACCGCGATTTGCGGATGGTTGTCTTCGTAAACGCGTCGCGAAAACTGGGGTGGGATGATCACCGCGCCGTCGAGCTTGCCGTTGCGTACGTCTTCGACCGCTTGTTTTTCATTGTCGTAGTAGACAGGCACGAAGGTGCGGATGTTGGCGCGCACCGAGTCGAAGGCCTCGCGAATCTTGAGCGCCTGCGTGCCTCCGTCCTGGTCGACGATGGCGAGGCGCGCGTCGCGGATTTTACCGCCAAAGGCATTGCCCAGAATGATGAGCTGTACGAGCGGAAAGATCATCGACGCCAGCATCAGCGCCGGCGACCGGAAGAACTTGCGCATCTCGCGCTCGACAATGGCCATCATTCGATTCATAAATTCAACAATCTCGCGTAGCTTCGGACGCATTCGTCCGCGAGACTACTGAGGATGCCGTTCATGGCCTTAACCCCGGGCTCTGCGGCATGGTGAAGACATACGCTTTCTGCAGTTCGTCACGCAGCTGCCGTCCGGTGTAATGCACGAAGACATCGTCCAGCGTAGTGTTCTGCACGGAAAGCGATTTCACCGCAACCCCGGCTGCGACGGCCATTTCCACCAACTCAGTTGTGGTTCGCGAGCCATTGCCGGTGAGCACGCGATACATTCCGGCACCCTCATGCTGAACGGAGGTAACCTCGTCGAGCGTGTGGAGGCGCTGCTCCCAATCGTCCGGAGGATTTTCAAACTGCGCTTCGATCACGTTCGATCCAGGGACACTTGCCTTCAACGCCATTGGCGCGTCCAGTGCGACGAGTTTCCCATGATCGACGATGGCGATCCGATCGCAAAGCCGATCGGCTTCGTCCATGTAGTGCGTGGTGATCAAAATTGTGAGCTGCCGCTGGCTTTTGATATTGCCCAGCATCTCCCACACGGCGACGCGCGAGACTGGGTCGAGTCCGGTGGTGGGCTCGTCGAGAAAAAAAATCTTGGGATGATGCACCAGCCCGCGTGCAATCTCCAGCCGCCGCCGCATCCCGCCGGAAAGCGTCTTCGTCTGCGCGTCGCGCCACTTGGTCAGGTCGACTAAGCCAAGAAGTTCGTCGATGGAGCGCTTTCTTTCTTTCGCCGGGACATCGTAGAGCTTGGCGTAAATATTCAGATTCTCTTTCACCGTAAGGTCGATGTCGCTGGTAAGGGCTTGCGGGATCACGCCGATCGTACGCCGGACGTCATCGGGATCCGTGGCAACGTCGTGTCCAGCGATACGCGCGATGCCGGCAGTAATCGGAATCAGCGTGGTCATCATGCGGATCAGGGTCGACTTCCCTGCGCCGTTGGGTCCGAGCAGGCCGAAAATCTCGCCTTCCTTTACGTTAAAGGAAACGTCGTCGACGGCGGTGAAGTCGCCGTATTTCTTGACGATGTGCTCGACCTCGATGGCGTAAGGGGTTTCCGAGCCAGTCGCAGGAGAAGCAGAGCCATTCGGCTTGTCGTTCAGCTCCGCCATACTATTGCTGCCCCGCTGCCGCTGCGTTTTGCGAATCGCCATCGCCATTGAGTTGCACCGGCGAAATCAAAACTTCGGCCGTCATGCCGGGCACGAATGCGCCCTTGGGATTGACCAGGCGCACCTTCAGAACAATTGTTTTAATATCACGCTTGCGCCGGCTCACGTCGCGCTGTGTAGCGAAGTCGCCTTCTACACCTTTGAAAAACACTTTGCCTTTGATAATCGTTCCACCGGGCATTTGCACGCGCAGCACATCGCCGTAACCAATGTGGTCCGCATAGGTTTCAGGAATCGCCGCACGCGCCCAGGTATCCGTGAGATCGACAATGGTTACGATGGGAGCGCCGATGTTGACCACTTCTCCCTGGCGAGCCGCGCGCACGGAAACCGTGCCGGTCACGGGAGCATAAACATTGGCGTAGCCCAGCCGCACTGCCGCCTGATTTTTCTGCGCAATGGCATTTTTGAGATCAGCCTCAGTCGATTGCACGGTGCTCTTCGCGGCATTTGCCTGCTGGGTGCGAGCGATTGCCGCGTTCAAGTCGGCCTCTGCGGCCTTCACCAATTCCTGTTGCGCCTGCACCGTGGCTTGCGCCGCCTGCAAGTTGGTCTCCGCCTGCACGCGTTCCTGGTCAGATTGAACGCCAGCCTTGGCTAGTTCGATCATGCGGCGGCTGTCGCTTGCGGTACGGTCGAGAGCGGCGTTGGCTTGCAAGAGCTGGGCCTTCGCGGAAGAAAGTTTCGCCCGAGCATTCGCCACGTCACTCGACGTGGATCCTGAGGTCGACCGCTCGGTGTGTTGCATCTCGGAAACTCTGTTCTGCAAACTCGCGATGTTCGCGGCGGCGGCGGCTTCCTGGGTTTGCAATTCGGAGGGATCGAGCACGGCGATCAGGTCTCCCGCCTTTACCGGCGTGCCTTCATCCACCAGAAGTTTCTGAATGCGGCCTTCCACCTGCGCGCTGACGATTACCTGATTCGAGTCAACCGTGCCGATCAGCACGAGATCTTTGGAATGATTGGTGGAGAAAGCATAGTAGATAGCCGCCATCACGAAGATGACGCCGAGTAGGATGAAGAAGCGGTTGCGAGCACTCATTTGCGTACTCCTGGTTTGACAGGTGCTGTTGCCACGCCTGCGCGGGATTGAAACAGCGCTGCGGAAACAAAGTCCAGAACCGCGGCGCGCCGTTCGGCGATGCGCCGCGGGGTGAGAGGATCGAAGCGAACGATCCGCCGCATCACGGGGGCGCTGCTGAAATAAAAAACGATCATGGCGATCATGGAAGGAACAAAATGCGCCGGGTCAACCTTGCGGAATTCCCCATCGGTGATTCCCTTGTGCAGAAGGGCTCCAACCCGCTTATAGATCGGCTGAAAATAAGTTTTTACGAGCCGGTCGATGTGCAGCGAATGGCCTTCCCGTGCCCGCATCATTTCGCGCTGCATCAGTTTGGGATAAATCTGGTTCGAGGCAATAAAGTCGAAATATGCGCCGACGTAGGCCAGGATCTTCTCGCGCGGAGCTAAGTCGCTGTCGAGCACGCGGAAAACACTAGACTTCATTCCGGTGAAGGCATGATCGAGCACTGCACCGTAAAGAGTTTCTTTGTCCTTGAAATAATAATAAAGCAGGGCCTTGTTCACTTGAGCCTCGCGGGCAATCGCGTCCGTACGGGCGCCGGCAATGCCGTGCTCGGCGAACTCCTGGGCCGCCGCCTGCAGAATCGCGGCGCGGCTCTCCTCCGGTTGGCCGCGTGAACCCATGCGAGGGGAGCGTTCGCGATGATTAGAGGAACGTGTCATTATTAATTCAACCAACTAATTAACCAGTTAGTTAGATGATAACACGAACTCCCTGTTGGCGACAATGGAATCGCCGCCGATCAAACTCCACTCACCAAGATGAGAATCGCTTCACAAGAACCTCCCTAAAGTTTTTTTCTTCTGTTGCCGATCTTCCTACGATTGCAGTGCGACCGGCCGCGGAGAAGATTGCCCATGATTTCTATCAAGAAATATCTCGATATGGCTGCTAAGCCTGCGGCCGCCGGTTCTGCTGCTTCTGGAGACTCGAATGGAATCGTTGCTGCGCTGGTGCAGTCCTACCGCTCCACCCTAGCTTCGATGGGAAACAACGGCGCTCGTGCCTGTCCCGCGGTGGGTCCTGAGCTGCAACAAGCGCTTGCCGAGTTGCAGAGGCAATTTGACGAAGATCTCTCTTCGACTATCGCATTGGAAATCGCGGCGGAGTTATCTAAGCAGATGGACCAATGGGGCGGACGCGCCTCCGAATATTTCAAAGGGAAAGCTGGCGAAGTTAAAGAACTGTTGATCGCGTTCGCCCAGATGGCCGAATCGATGGGCGCGCGTGATCAGCGCTACTCCGACCAACTCGGGCAGTTTACCCTGCAGTTGCAAACCATCGCTGACCTGGACGATTTGGCGCTGATCCGCAGCTCATTGGTGCGCAAAGCAACCGAACTGAAAGTCTGCGTAGACCAGATGGCGGAGGAGAACCGGAAGGCGATCAAGCAATTGACGGCGGAGGTTTCGGGCTACGAGAAGCGGCTGCGCGAGGCGGAGACGCTGGCCGCGAAGGACGACCTCACAGGTTTGCTCAACCGGCGAAGCATAGAGACCCGCATTGAGGCTGCCATCGAAGCGAAGCGGTCATTTTGTGTGGTGATGCTCGACGTCAACCAGTTCAAGCAGGTGAACGACACTCACGGCCATGGCGCTGGAGATTCTTGGCTGACGCAGTTCGCAGGAGAGCTGCGCACTAATATTCGAGCGTCTGACATTGCCGGCCGATGGGGAGGCGATGAATTTATCCTGCTGCTCGACTGCGACCTGAAGACGGCACGAGCCCAGGTCGAGCGAATTGAGAAGTGGGCGTTCGGCGAGTACACACTCGCGGGAGGAACGGGACGCGAGCCACTGAAACTGCAGGTCCGGGCCTCGGTTGGAGTAGCGGAATGGGCTGTCGGCACCACGCCCGCCCAGCTCATCGAGCGTGCTGACCAAGATATGTACCGGGAGAAAAAACTAGCGCGCAAGCAGAACGCCTGATTGCGCGCCCGTTTCGATTACACGCCTACTGCCGCGGCAACTCCGTGCGTAGCCTCAACGTGCTTGGATGTTTCCTGCAGATAGCTCTCGAATTCAGCGAGTTTGGGTGCGATAGGCCGCTCTGCCTCGTAGACGCCGGCCAGCACGTCGGTGGTCTTTAGTCCGTTTCCGGTGATGCACAACACGGTGGTTTCTTCCGGCAGAATGCGGTCCTGGCGATAGAGCTTGCCAGCGCAGCCCACGGTGACGCCGCCGGCGGTTTCGGTGAAGATGCCTTCGGTTTCCGCGAGCAGACGGATCGAATCGATGACTTCGGGGTCGCTTACGTCCTCGCTCCAGCCGCCAGTCTGTTTGATGGTCTTGATGGCGTAAAGGCCGTCCGCCGGATTTCCGATGGCGAGGGAACGCGCAATCGTCGCCGGTTTCTGCGGATCGATTTCCGAGCTGCCGGTTTTTACGGCCGTCGATATCGGGGAGCATCCCGTAGCTTGCGCGCCAAAGAACTTCACCGGCTTCTCCTCGACGAAGCCAAGTTTGACCAGTTCGTCGAACGCCTTCTTGATTTTGATGATCAGCGACCCGCCAGCCATGGGTACAACCACGTTATCGGGCAGTCGCCAGCCAAGTTGTTCGGCAATTTCGAAGCCGACCGTCTTCGATCCCTCGGAGTAGTAGGGCCGCAGGTTCACATTGACGAAGCCCCAGTTGCGTTCTTCGGCAATCTGCGAGCACAGGCGGTTTACCTGATCGTAGTTGCCGCCGACGCGAACCACGTTGGCGCCGAAGACCTGGGTCCCAAGAATCTTTGCGGGTTCGAGATCAGACGGAATAAAGATCCAGGCTTTGAGTCCCTCGCGTGCCGCATGCGCCGCAACTGCATTGGCCAGATTTCCCGTCGAAGAACACGCGACGGTGTCGAAGCCGAAGGCGCGAGCCTGGGAGAGCGCCACGGCTACAACGCGATCTTTGAAGCTCAAGGTTGGCAGGCAGACGGCGTCGTTCTTGATGTAGAGGTTTTGCGCGAACGTGCTGTCATCTTTCTTGCCGAATAAACGCTGCGCCAACTGCGGCGCCTGAAACAGCGGCGTGAACCCGACCGGTAGCCGCGGTTGAAAGCCTTGCGGCAGCGGCAAAAGCTCGGAGTAGCGCCAGATGTTCGGCGGCCGTTGAGCGATTCGTTCTCGACTGAAGGCTCCGTGGGCAATCGAGGCCTGGAGTGCAGCGTAGTCGTAGGTGATTTCTAGGGGAGAGAAACACTCGTGACACATCGAGCGGGGCTGGTTTCCCCAACTTCGGCCGCATTCCCGGCATCGTAGTTCGAAGGCAGCGTCGTAATTCGGCATCGGGCTACTCGCTTTCTTTCTGATGCTGCAGCGAATAGCTGGGGACGAGCACCCGGGAAAATCGCCCTAAAACACAAAGGCCTCTTTTCCGGGAAATTGGGAAAAGAGGTATCGGAATGCAATAGAAATCAGATTTCGCATCCGAATCTCATGTTCCCCGTTTCCGGGCGGGAGTTGGCACCTGGCGGTCGGGATATATGATCCCGATCCGGTTGCCGTGGCGTCACAGGGCTCGTCCCTCAGCCACTCTGCATGAAATTCATGTCTGCTCCGAAGAGCAAACTTGTATATGTGATGTTGGCACATGGGGCAGGGGTTCGTCAATCAGGAATTGGATCTAGGAGCGACGGTCTACTGACCACGGTCGTGTAGCGCCACTTCGCGGGCGAGTTCCCGGGACGTATCCTTCAGACGTTGCGACAGAAGCAGCGCGAGCGAAAGGTAAAAGCGCGAGGCAAGACGAGGAAAGGCTTCGAACATTTCGCGCAGTTCTCGCGCGTTGATTTCATCCACTTCCACTTCTTCATCTTTGGCAATCACACTGGCGGTAGCGCGGCCTTTTTCGAGGAAGGCCATATCGCCACAGATGTCATCCACTCCCAGCGACGCCAGGATGGCTCGTGTAGCAGTTCCGGCCAGTTCCACCGAGGCCTGGCCGCGGCGGATAATGAAAATACTCTCAGACGGGCTGCCCTGCCGGATAATCTCTTCACCCAGCTTGAAGGTTCGCCGCACCGACTTGGAACTGATCAGCGTCCAATCGTTCGCGTTGAGATATTGCAGGCGATTGCCGGCCATAGTATTCCTATCGGCTCGCGTAGCTCTCTCGGCCACCAGCTGCTACACTGGCCGAGACTCGCTTTCGGGAATCGTTCATTTCCGGGTGTACAATTCTTGCCGATCGTGACATCCCACAGTATTTTTTGATGAGGACTGAATCGTGAGATCGATTTTCCTGGCGCTGGCCACAGCCTGCATTTTAATCCCTTCCTGTTTTGCGCAACAGACCGCCTCCCCGAAAACGCAAAATCAAAAGAAGTCGCAAGCCACGGTTTCCACCACAGAGCCTGCAGAGAGTACGGCTGCTAAGCCCGACAACCTGGCTGAACAAAGGCCCGCGACGCCGCAGGCGAATGCCGACCGGGACAGAGATAGAGACAAAGACAAAGAAGAGCACTTCGATATGACCGAGGTGCCTCCGGTCGTAACTCATCACCAGATCACAGTAGATGGAAAGGCGCTGAAGTACATGGCGACCGCTGGCCGGCTCCCCATCAAGCGCGGCGATGGCAAGATCGAAGCCGAGATGTTCTACGTCGCGTATGCACTCGACGGGCAGGACGCTGCCAAGCGCCCGCTCACATTCGCTTTCAATGGCGGCCCGGGATCGGCCTCGATCTGGCTGCACATGGGAGCGCTCGGGCCTCGGCGCGTGGTGCTTCAGCCCGATGGATTCATGCCGGCAGCGCCGTACCGGATGGATGACAATCCCTACACGCTGCTCGACAAGAGTGACCTGGTGCTGATCGACGCTATCGGCACTGGCTTTAGCCGGGCTGGCGATTCTGAGCTGTTCAAGAAATTCTGGGGCGTCAAAGGAGATATCGAGGCCTTCAGCGAGTTCATCCGCTTGTACATCACACGCAACGAACGGTGGGCTTCTCCGCTGTTTATTCTGGGGGAGAGCTACGGAACGATGCGCGCGGCGGGAATCGCGGGCTATCTCGCCGACCGCGGCATCTCATTCAACGGCATCACGCTGCTCTCGAGCGTGTTGAACTTTGAAACTCTCGAAGAAACCAATACCAACGACCAGCCGTATGTTTTTCTGATTCCATCATTCACCATGATCGCCGCTTATCACCACAAGCTTGCGCCCGATCTTGCTCAGGACCTAAATCGCGCCCGGCAGGAATCGGAGCGGTGGGCTTTTGGCGACTACGCCCAGGCGCTAGCCAAGGGAGACGCACTCACTCCGCAAGAGCGCGAGAAAATTATCGATCAACTGGCACATTACACCGGCCTGAGCAAAGAGATTGTGGACGAGGCCAACTTGCGCATCAACGTCCGCAAGTTTACGCATTATCTGCTGATCGACCAGAAGCTGCGCGTTGGCCGCCTCGATGGCCGCTACACTGGTCCCGATCCTAACGGGCTGCTCGATACTCCGGCATACGACCCAACCGGCTCCGCCACTCAGCCACCCTTCACTTCGGTGTTCAATAATTACGTGCGCACGGAACTGGGATACAAAACTGACATGCCGTATTACGTGCGGGCGCAGGACATAAGCTTCGACAAGTGGGATTGGGGATCGGCGATCGGCGGCTTCCCAGACACAGCGTCGGCAATGCGGCAAGCCATCGTGAAGAACCCATACTTGAAGATTTTAGTGATGGAGGGTTACTACGATTTAGCGACGCCCTACTTCGCGGCGAACTACGCGATTCAGCATCTGGATTTGCCGCAGAAATATCGCGACAATATTTCTTATACAACGTACGACGCGGGCCACATGGTCTATCTACCGACGGATGGGCTGAAGAAGATGAAGAGCGATCAGGCAAACTTCATGGAGAAAGCTGGAGCGCCGTAACCTGCACAGCCTGTCCTAAGCGGAGGCGAAGCGAGATTCACCGAACCTCTCACCGGCTGTACTGATTTTTCTTCTTGTCAGCGTGCCGCTCCAGGCCGAGCTTGATCAGACGGTCGATCAGTTCCTGGTACTCGAGACCAGACGCCGCCCATAGCTTGGGATACATGCTGATCGCCGTGAAGCCGGGCATGGTGTTGATCTCGTTTACGAAAATCTTCCGCGCCTTCCCGGGGCCAGGCTCCATCAGAAAATCGACGCGAGCCAGGCCGGAGCAATCCACCGCTTTGAAGGCCTTAACCGCCAGCTCCTGAATTTTCTTCGTTTCTGTCTTCGTGAGCTTCGCCGGAATGATCAGCTCCGAGCCTTCGTCGAGATATTTTGCGTCGTAGTCATAGAACTCTTTGATGGGAACAATTTCTCCCGGCACCGACGCTACTGGATCGTCGTTGCCCAACACGGAGCACTCGATCTCGCGGGCTTTGTTTTTGTTTCCGCCCACGCCTTGCTCGACGACAATCTTGCGGTCGAATTTCGCAGCTTCCTCAATCGCCGGGCCGAGTTCCTTGCGATTGTGCGCCTTGCTGATTCCGACCGACGAGCCCAGATTTGCCGGCTTCACAAATACCGGATACTTCAGCTTGCTCTCGACAAACTTCTCAACCTTCTTCGGATATTTCTCCCAAGCGCTACGGAGAATGGTGACATGCTTCACGATCGCGATGCCCGCGGCGATGAACAAAGACTTCATGATGTCCTTGTCCATACCCGCGGCTGAACCGAGCACGCCCGCGCCCACGTACGGAATGTCAGCTAATTCCAGCAGGCCCTGAATCGTTCCGTCCTCACCGAACGTGCCATGCAGCACCGGAAAAATAATGTCGACGTTGATGGCGCGATCGCTGGCGCGACGTAGAAGGGCCGCATCGGTTTGGAAAGGAACCAGCCCGCTCTCGCGGTGCACGGGTTCGGGAGGCACCACCACCGATTCTCCCTGAGCAAGCACGGCGGCGGTATCGGTGATGTCAGGATCGCCAGCGCGCAGCTGGCGCGCTTCCAGGACAAGCTTGCCCTGCAGCAGATTCTCGGCATGCTCCGCCGTAAGCCAGCGCCCATCTTTGGTGATGCCGATGGGCACGACTTCGTACTTGTCTTTGTCGATGGCGTGGAGGACCGAGGCAGCGGAGAGCAGAGAAACCTCGTGCTCGCCGCTGCGTCCGCCAAAAAGGATGCCGACTCGAAGCTTTTTCATGACATACCCTACAGAATCTTTTTTCCAAACGCCGACAGCGCCAATTCCACCGCCAGGTCGGCGGTCCGATTGTGCTCGTCGATTACCGGATTTACTTCGACGATCTCGAAACTCAGCATGCGCCCGTGGTCGGCAATGATTTCCATCGCAAGATGCGCTTCACGATACGTCGCGCCGCCCCGTACGGGAGTGCCCACGCCGGGCGCGTCTTCCGGATCGATCCAGTCCATGTCGAGCGAAATATGATAGCCGGCGGTGCCGCGTCCGGCCATGCGCAGGGCTTCTTCCATCACGGTGCGCATGCCGCGCTCGTCGATGTCGCGCATGGTGAAAACTCCGATGCCGGCGCGGCGCACGTTTTCCTTTTCCACCGCATCGATGTCGCGCACGCCAACCAGCACGCAATTCTCCGGCTTCACCTTAGGAGAAAAATCGAAGATGTTCTGCAGCTCCTCAGGGCCCAGCCCCATGAGCGCGGCGAGCGGCATGCCGTGGACATTGCCGCTCGGCGACGTTTCCGGGGTGTTGATGTCGGTGTGAGCGTCGATCCAAATCAACCCAATGCGCTGATTCTGGCGGCGATAAAATTCGGCCACTCCCGAAACCGAGCCCGCGGCCATCGAGTGGTCGCCACCGAGCGACAGAGGAATTTTCCCGGCTTCGAGCGTCTTGATCACCAGCTCCGCATGCTTGGTGCAGGTTGCCGTGATTTCCTTCAAATACTTGGCGTGGGTGTCGCCTTCTTTTTTCTGCTCGGGGATGGCTACGGCAACGTTGCCGCCATCTTCCACTTCGTGTCCCAAAGCCTCCAACCGAGCCTCAAGCCCCGCCACGCGCACGGCCGAAGGCCCCATATCGACCCCACGCCGCGACTGTCCTAGGTCGAGCGGCACGCCGATCACGCGGATTTTCTTGGCGGCAATGTTGGTGGTGCTGAGGGTCGTCATGTCATTTTGCGATCGAGCGATCGGGTGATTTTGCGATTGAAAACCGAAGTTGGAAAACTTAGGTTCTTAAATCACTCAATGACTCAATCGCCCGATGGCTCAATTCCTACGGGTACAGCCGATGCAGCATTCTCGGGAACGGAATTGTTTCGCGCACGTGTTCCAGTCCACAGATCCAGGCCACGACGCGTTCGATTCCCATGCCAAAGCCGCCATGCGGGACGCTACCGTACTTGCGCAAATCGAGATACCACTTGAACGCTTCTTCCGGCAATCCATGCTCGTGAATTCGCTGCACTAAAAGCTCGTGTGATGCCATACGCTGCGAGCCGCCGATGATTTCTCCATAACCCTCCGGCGCGAGCACATCCACGCACAGAGCCAGTTCGGGCCGTTGCGGATCGGGTTCCATGTAGAAGGCCTTCACCTTTGCCGGATAACGATGCACCATCACTGGCTTGTCAAATTGAGCCGAAAGATAAGTCTCGTCAGGCGAACCTAGGTCGCCGCCCCATTCGAATTTCGCTTCCAGTGCGCCCTTGGCGTGGCCCTCCTGCAGATTTTTTACGGCGTCGTCGTAACTGATGCGCGGGAAGGGCGGTTCAATCTTCTCAAGTTTCGAAACATCGCGACCGATGACCTGCAAGTCCGCGCGCCGCCGCTCCAGACAGCGCTTTACCACGAAAGCGATCAGGCCCTCGCCGAGATCCATTAAGTCGTCGAGGTCGGCGTAAGCAACTTCAGGCTCGACCATCCAAAACTCGGTGAGGTGACGGCGCGTTTTTGACTTCTCCGCGCGAAAGGTTGGGCCGAACGAATAAACCTTGCCCAGAGCCATCGCCGTGGCTTCGATGTAAAGCTGCCCCGATTGCGTGAGGTACGCCTGATCGTCGAAGTAATCGACGGGGAAAAGCGTGCTGGTCCCTTCACATGCGGCTGGTGTGATGATGGGCGGATCAGTGAGCGTGAAGCCCTGCCCGTCGAAGAAATCGCGCACGGCCTTAATGATTTCAGCGCGCACTCGCAGAATCGAAGCCTGCCGCTGCGAGCGCACCCAGAGATGCCGGTGCTCCATCAGAAAATCGACGCCGTGTTCTTTTGGAGTGATGGGGTAAGGGTCAGACTCCGGCACGCGCTGCACGACCTGCACGTTTACCACATCGAGTTCGTAGCCGCCGGGCGC
>Ga0307476_10000233_pt1 | contig 52703 bp, 42 predicted proteins | sample atmos_gasesECM2C_2_FD_203314 | JGI IMG/M metagenome (GOLD analysis project Ga0307476, IMG submission 203314) | Hardwood forest soil microbial communities from Morgan-Monroe State Forest, Indiana, United States - atmos_gasesECM2C_05 | ecosystem: Environmental > Terrestrial > Soil > Temperate... | reverse complement strand
CGGCGTCGTCGTCGTCCGCGCGGCGCTCTACGTGAACGAATCGACCGCCCAGATCACCGTCAAGTCTGACCCGCTGCCGACCATCCTGCACGGGATCCCGCTCGTAGTCCGCTCGGTCTCGGTTCAGGCCGACCGCGAAAGGTTCACGCTGAACCCGACCAATTGCGAAGCGATGGCGGTCGGCGGCGAAGCGGTCTCGACCAGCGGCGCCAGCGCTCGGCTCTCCAACCGGTTCCAGGTCGCCGGCTGCGCGGGGCTCGGCTTCAACCCAACCTTGACGCTTCGCTTCAAGGGCGGCACCGCCCGCACCCGCCATCCGGCACTCAGTACGCAGCTGACCTTCCCCTCGAAGGGGAGCTCCGCCAACGTCGCCAAGGCGGCGGTGACCCTGCCCCACTCGGAGATCATCGACCCCGAACACGTCGGCAACCCCTGCACGCGCCCGCAGTTCGCCGAAGAGAGGTGCCCGAAGATCTCGATCCTCGGCCGGGCGAAGGCTTGGTCACCGCTGCTCGACAAGCCGCTGGAAGGGAAGGTCTACTTCCGGGCCAATGGCGGCGAGCGCGAACTACCCGACGTCGTCGCCGACCTCAAGGGCCAGGTCCACCTGGTCCTGATCGGCGCAGTCGACACGGTGACGCCGAAGACCAACGCTCGCATCCGGACCACCTTCTTCCAGGCTCCCGACGCCCCAGTTTCGAAGTTCGAACTGCAGCTAAAGGGCGGGAAGGAAGGCCTGCTTGTCAATTCCGAAAACCTCTGCCACTCCAAGCAGCGGGCCGTTGTGAGGCTGGTGGCGCAGAACGGCCTGGTCAGGCAAACCCAGCCGAAGATCGCGAACGGGTGTGGGAAGAAGGGCAAGCGCGAATAGGCGATGGCAATCGCGTTGGTGTCATGCGCATCGAGGAGATCCGCAGATGGGAACTCGCCGATCGCTTGCGCGGGCGCCGTGAGGAGATCGAGCAAACGGTTCTCGCGCGTGCGCGGTCGGTCTCCGGTGCCGGCGACCGAGAATCCCCCGAATACGTAGCCGGCTTGCGGTCCGCGGTGGTTGCTGCGGTCGGCTACGCGATCGCAGCACTCGAGAGCGGGGGCGGGCGCCCGGCTCCTGTCCCCGTCGAGCTCTTGAGTCAAGCTCGGCGGGCTGCGAGTGGTGGGATCCCAATTGACACCGTTCTGCGCCGTTACGTCGCCGGTCACACCCTGATCGACGAGTTCATCTGCCAGGAGGCTGAGGTGGCTGGGGTGGATAGTGCGGCCCTCCTGATCGTGCTGAGGATCGAGGCGACGAGCCTCGACCACCTCGTCACCGCGATTACCGCCGAGTATCGGAGCGAGCTGGAGGCGAAGACCGTGTCGCGGCACCGACGGCGCAGCGAGTGGGTTTGCAAGCTGCTGGATGGAGAGCTGTCCGACGCCAGCGGTCTCGACTACGACCTCAACGGCTGGCACCTCGGCCTGATCGCAACCGGCTCCGGCGCCGAGCGCGAGATCAAGGCTGTCGCCGGCGCGCTGGAGCGACGCTTCCTCTTCGTGCAGTACGGGGCGGAGGTCTCCTGGGCTTGGCTGGGTGGCGCGCAAGAACCCACAGAGCAGCAGTTGGAGACACTCGCCGGGTGGAAGTGGCCGAGCGAGGTCCGCTTGGCCATCGGCGAGCCGGGTCGCGGGCTTCCGGGCTGGCGTCTCACTCACCGACAGGCCGCCGCGGCGCTTCCGATCGCCCAGGCAGGTCCCAGCTGCCACGCCCGTTACGCAACGGTCGCAATGCTTGCCTCGGTGCTCCAGGACGAGGTGCTGGCGAACTCACTCCGCGACCTGTATCTGACTCCCCTCACCCGTGCCCCTGACGGGGGGCTTGTCCTGCGCCAGACGCTGCGCTCCTACTTTGCCACCGGGTGCAACACAACGTCTGCGGCCGCGGCGCTGGCCGTCGACCGCCGCACTGTTGCCAATCGTCTTCGGGTGGTGGAAGAGCACCTGAACCGCCGACTGGACGATTGTGCGGTGGATCTGCAGATGGCACTTCGCCTCGACGAACTCGAACGGCACGCGAGTACCAAAACGGCAGCCTGACGTTTCCGTAAGTTACTCGATCGAGGCCGTGTGCAAGGTGTCTCTTTGGGCAACCCTCCATTCCCCGTATTGGTGAGGTCGCCGCCCGCCACCCCGGCGATGATCGGAATACCCCTACGGGGAGAGACAACACGACCCACTAGTCCTGGGAAGGGAGTACCTGTAATGAAGAGATGGTCACGCAGCTCTCTACTCGCGATCGGAGCCGCACTGGTGGCAATGCTCGCGCTCAGTTTCGGGAGTGCCGCGGCATCCGCCGCTACGCAGCACTGGTACGGCATCTACGAAGGACCAAGGCTCCCCACGGGAAGCCCGACCGCAATCACCGGCGAACAGAACACCGCCACCACCATGGCTTTCAGCATCGCCGGCGCTGAAGTCGAGATCGCCTGCAACTCGATGAAAGCATCGGGCACGATCGAAAACCCCGCGGGGGGTGTGAACGGCAAACTCCGCGAAGCTTCGCTGACGTACGGCGAATGTCAAACGGTCAAGCCGGCGGGGGGAGTTTGCACCGTCCCCAGCACGATCACGACGAATGCGCTGCGGGGCGAAGCCACCTTGGGCGGAAAAGCCGGCATCAGGCTCGAACCTGAAAACGGCACGGCCTTCACGACTTTCACCATCGGGGGCTCCAGCTGTCCGAGTTTGTACAAAGGAAGCAAAACGCTCACCGGTGGCCCCACTGCCGAGTTCATCGGCTACGAAAACCAGTATGAAACCGGGGCGTTTTCCCCCAGCACCCTGAAATACGCGGGTCAGACGGTGACGCTGCTGAGCAAGTTCGAGCTCAACTCCAACGCCGGCCTGCCGGTTGCGATCGGCGTCGACACCGACCCGGCGGGAGAGCGCTGGTACGTCGGTGGGGAAAAGTCGAAACCGACCAGCGCCAAGTTCGCGGCGGGTAGCGCGGTCAGCTACGTCTCCCGGCCGGGTTCGACGGGGCTGGCGATCACCGCGACCATTGCCGGGGTGAAATTCAACATGGCGTGCAGCGGCTCCGGGAGCGGCTTCGAAGGCTCCGTTGAAAATCCCGCTGGCGGTGGCGCCGGGACGGCGACCGGCACGATGACCCTGGCGGGGTGCTACGTCTCGGAACCGTCCGGCGGAGTTTGCTCGGTTGAAAGCCCGGTGGTGTCGACCCCGTTGTCGGGACTGGCGGGTGAAGCCGCGGGAGCGCCCGCGGTCACGTTCTCGCCGATCGGGAAATCGACGATCGCGACCTTCGTCGTGAGCGGCGGCTCCTGTCCCACGGCCCTGAAAGGCAGCAAATCGCTGACCGGGAGTGGCCTCACGGGAGCATTCAGCGAAACCGGAAAGCTCCTGTTCTCCTCCAGCCTCAACGCGGGGCTGAAATTCGCTGGTCAGACGGCCACGGTCTCGGCGCAGACCACGCCGGAAGCCGGCGTGGAACGCCTCCTGCTGGCGCCTTAAGGGCTCCACTGGGACGGCCCGCCCCTCGTTGGGGCGGGCCGTCCCACCGCTACCATCTCTGGCGAGGGAGGTCGGCTTCAGCCGGCGCGAGATGGGATACGGGACAAAGAAATCGCCTCGACGAGTGCGGCGTTGCCGTCCCCGCATTCGGTGGGCGCTGGGCTCGCTGCTGCTACTTGTCCTCGTCGCTCCGTCCTCCGCGGCCGGGTTCGAGGTGGAAGCCTTCACCGTCACCGCTCGCGAAGCGAACGGCACCATCGACGAACGCGCCGCGAGCCATCCCTTCGCGCTCGACGTCCACCTGGCGATGGACCTGGAGCCGAGCGAGGAACTGCACACCGTCCAGGTCGATCTCCCACCCGGGCTGGCCGGCAACGCCCTTGCGGTTCCCCGTTGCCCGCTCAGCGCCTTCGAGCAGGCGGTCGAGAGTTGTTTGGGCTCGACCCAGGTCGGCGTCCTCCGCGGGATCGCCACCGGTCTCGGTCAGGTGGAAGCGCCGGTGTTCAATCTGGAGCCGTCGCCCGGCGAAGCAGCCGCTTTCGGCGCTTCGGTTGACGGCGAAACCTTCGTCCTCGGGCTGGTCATGGGCGGCACCGGGAGTTCCAGCTCGATCCGGCTCAGCGGCACGGTGCCACCGGATCTTCGGCTCGTCGACGTCGAAGAGGAAATCTGGGGCATCCCCGCCGATCCCGCTCACGATGCGGAGCGCGTCTGCCCAGCGCCCGGGGAAAGTCAGGTCGTCGGATGCTCCGCGGAAGTCAGTGAACGGGCGCTGCTGACGCTTCCCGCTGCCTGCGCGGATCCGCTCCGGGCCACGCTGACGGCCAGGTCGCTTGGCCCTCCTGCCCTCGCGGTGCAGGCCACCTCTCTCTCGCGCGACGCGGCTGGGAATCCACACCCGCTCGTCGGCTGCGAGAGGATCCCGTTCGACCCGCGGCTCATGGTTCGGACCGAAGCCGCGCCGCTGTCTCCGACCGCTCTCTCGGTGGATCTCGAACTGGCGCAGTACGAAGCCCTCGGTCTGACCCCCGCCGCCCCTCTGGCAGCGCTCCGGGTCGAGCTGCCCGGGGGAATGGCCCTGAACCCATCCTCGGGGTCCTGGCTCAGCGGCTGCTCCCCGGCCGCGATCGGCCTCGCAACCGCGAGCGGGGTGGAGCCGCCCCGCTTCGACGACGGCCGCGCGGCCTGCCCCGGCTCCTCGCGCCTCGGCACGGCGACGCTGCGAACGCCGCTGATCGACCACGAGCTGAGCGGAGCTATCTATCTCGCTGCGCCTGGCGCCAACCCCTTCGGCTCGCGCTACGCGATCTATCTGGTGATCGACGACGAAGCCACGGGCACCATCCGCAAGATTCCCGGCCGCCTTGACGCCGACCAGACCGACGGGCGGCTCACCGCGATCATCCCGGAACTGCCCCGGTTTCCCTTCAGCGAGCTCGACCTCGAACTCTCCGGCGGACCACAGGCGCCGCTGGTCAGCCCGCCGAGCTGCGGCAGGTACTCGACCGCAGCGACCTTCACTCCCTCGACCGCGCCATTCGCTCCCGCGGTCACGCGGACCTCCGGCTTCACCCTATCCGCGGGTGCCTTCGGCGCGCCGTGTCCCGCGCCGGAAGTCGATCGCAACGCCGCGCCCTCATTCGAGGCGGGCACCGAATCGACGCGCGCCGGCGGCGACTCGCCGCTCGTGATCGATCTCTCCCGGAGCGACCTCGACCAACACTTCGGCTCGTTCGACCTGACCCTGCCGCCTGGCCTCGTCGCCGACCTTGGCTCCGTCCCGGTCGGCGCCACCGTCGGCAGCGTCCGGGTCGGCGCCGGGCTTGGTCCGCAGCCGCTGGCGCTCGGGGGCGCCGTCTATCTGGGCGGCCCCTACAAAGGCTCCCCGTACAGCCTCGAAATCGTCGTCCCGGCGAAGGTCGGGCCCTTCGACCTCGGCACGATCGTGCAGCGGGCCGCCGTCTCGGTCGACCCCGAGACGGCGCAGGTCAGCGTCAGCTCCGATCCGCTGCCGCGGATCCTCGGCGGTGTGCCGCTCGAGCTGCGCTCGCTGCGCCTCGATCTCGACCGGCCCGGCTTCGTCCGCAATCCGTCCTCGTGCGAACCGATGAGGATCACGGGGTCGGCGACGACCAGCCTCGGCGTGACGACGCCGCTTTCGCAGCGCTTCCAGGTCGGCGATTGCGCCGCGCTCCCGTTCGCGCCGAAGCTGTCCCTTCGTGCTTCCGGCGCTCTCGGCCGTAACGGGCACCCTGCGATGCGCGCCGTCGTCCGCGGCGAGCGCGGGGAAGCGACGCTCGCGCGTTTGGGTTTCACCCTGCCCGCCGGCGAGCTGCTCGATCTCCGCCACCTTCGCGTGCTTTGCCCGCGCGGCGTGGCTGCCGCGGACTGTCCCCGCGATTCGCGCCTCGGGAACCTGCGCCTCGAGAGCCCGTTTCTCGACGGTGCTCTCGAAGGCGCGGTCTACCTCCGCAGGCCGGGCGGCAAGCTCCCAGATCTGGTTGCGGAACTGCGCTCTGCCCACCTCCGGCTGCTGCTCCATGGCAGGACCATGAACCGGCATGGCGGTTTCGGCCTCAGCTTCGGTTCGCTGCCCGACATCCCGCTCTCGAGAGCGGTCCTGGCCCTTTTCGGCGGCCGGCGCGGGATCGTCGTCAACAGCCGCTCGCTCTGCACGCGGCCGGGCATTGCCACGGCGACCGCCGCCGCTCACAGCGGCAAGCACCGCCAGCTGCGCGTGCCGCTGCGCCCAGCCGGCTGCTGAGCCGGTACAAGACCGTTCTCTTCAGAAAAGGTCCTTGCCTTTCACGTCACCTTGTGCTTTCATCGCTCCCCCGGAGCGAGCAGGGGAGAGATGAGAGGACGCCCTCGCCGAAAAGATCACGAGCGCGTGGGCGCGGACTCGTCGCAACAGCGCGGCGCTGTCGCTGTCCTCGCCGCGACCGCTCTTGCGGTCGTCGTGCTCGGTCTCGTCGGACTCGACGTCGAGAGCCACCTGGAGCCGACCTCGCTGGCGATCGACGGCACTCCCTCGGCCCGCGGCGAAGAGCTCGCCAAAGCTGAATTCGGTGACTCCTCGCCCTTCGCCGTGCTGCTTCGCGGCCCCGCCGGCGCGATCGAACGCCAGGGGCCGCGCATCGCCGCGGCCCTGCGGCGCGAGTCCGACGTGACGGTGATCTCGCCCTGGGACCCCGCCCCTGCCGCCCGCAAGCTGCCGGCTCCGGCCGCCGGAACGTCGCCGGGGACGCCCTCGCACGCCCTGCTCCTGCTCGACTTCCATCAGCCGCTCGCGACCGCGATGCGCGACACCGTCCCGCAGCTCGAAGATGACCTCGAAGCTCACGTCCAGCCGCCGCTCGAAGCGGTTCAGTCGGGCTACGCGACCATCTCCCGTGCGCTCCAGCGTGAATCGCTCTCCGCCGCCGAGCGCGCCGAGCTGCTCGCCGCGCCGCTGCTGCTGATCGTCCTCCTGCTCGTCTTCCGCTCGGTCACCGCGGCCCTGATCCCGCTGGCCTTCGGAGCGGTGACCGTGCTCGTCGGGCGCGGCGTCCTCGTCTTCCTCACCTCGCTGATGCCGATCGGCGCCCTCTCGCTGGTCGTCTGCACGATGATGGGACTTGCCCTCGGCGTCGATTATTCGCTGCTGATCGTCTCCCGCTTCCGCGAGGAGCTCGCCGCCGGCCACCCGCCTGCCCGCGCCGCGGCGCTGACCCGGCGCAGCGCCGGGCGGACGACGGCGGTCGCCGGCGCCACCCTGTTCTTCTCGATCTTCCTCTCCGCCTTCTTCCAGCCGGGCACCCTGCTGGTCTCGCTGGCCGCGGCGCTGGCGGTGGTGACCGCGCTCGCGGTGCTGATCGCCTGGGCCGCCCTGCCCGCCCTGCTCACCCTGCTCGGCGACCGGATCAACACCGGGCGGATCGGGCGCTTGCGCCCCGGCGCCCGCTCTCGGGTCGCCGCCGCGGCGTCCGCTGCCCTGCGCCGCCCGGCCCTCGCCGCGGTCGTGATCTCGCTGCCGCTGCTGCTGCTCTCGACTCCCGCCCTCGCCTTCGACACCGGCTCGCCCGGGGTCGACGAGCTCTCCTCCTCGAGCACCGCCCGCCAGGACTCCGAAGCGATCACGGAGGCGGTCGGGGCGGGGTGGCAGGCGCCCTTCATCCTCACCGTCGCCGCCCGCCGCGGCTCGATCGCAACCCGCTCGCGGCTCGCCTTCCTCGCTGCCACCCAGCGCCGGATCGACGCGATGCCGGGGGTGAAGGCGGTGATCGGTCCCGCCGCGATTGCCACCGCCGCGCGCCCGCTGCGCTCACTCGCCACCGAGCTCGAACCCGGCGGCTCCGCCGCGGTCGACCAGCTCGACCGCCTCGGCCCGCGGCTGCAGCAGGCCTCGGGCGCCGTCTCCAAGCTGCGCGGCGGTCTCGACGAAGCCTCGGCCGGCGGCGCTTTGCTCGGCGAAGGATCGGCCCGCGCCGGCGAGGGTTCGGAACAGATCGCCGCTGGACTCGGCCAGGCCAATGCCGGCGGCGAACAGGCCTCGGGCGCGCTCGAACGCCTCGCCGACGGCTCGGGCCGGCTCGCGGACGGCCAGCGCGAAGCCTCGGCGAGCGCCTACAGCCTCTCGCTCGGCCTCGGCACCCTGCTGCCGAACCTGACCGCCCAGGGGCTCGGACGGGCTCGCCAGCTCGCCGTCCAGCTCGAAGCCGAAGCGGCCACCGATCCCGCCTTCAGCCGTGCCGCGCACGAGTCCGCGGTCCTCGCCTCGGTCCTCGCGGCCAATCGCGAAGAACTCGCCCGCCTGCGCAGCCAGGCGGCGGTCCTCAACAAGGGCCTCGCCAAGCTCTACGCCGGCGGCAAGCGCCTGCACGGCGGCTCGGCCCGCCTCGCCGAAGAAGCCCTACGGCTCAGCGCCGGTCTGTCCGAACTGGAATCTGGCGCCGTGCGGCTTACTTCCGGGCTCGGCGAACTCGAGGGGGGCGCCGAAGCGCTCAGCGGCGGCCTCGCGGAAGGCTCGCAGCGGGCCTACCCGCTGCAGCGCGGGCTGAGCCGGGCCGGCGACCGGGTTGGGAAGGTCAGCGACCGGTTCGAACGCCGGCTGGCGGAGCTCGAAGAGCTCTCGCCGGGCCTGTTCGACTCCGGCTTCCTGACCACGGCGGCGATCGACGGCGCCGACCCGACCCGGCGCTCGCTCGCCGCCGAGGTGATCAACGTCTCGCGCGGCGGCACCGCCGTCCGCTACCTGATCGTCCCCCGTGCCGGCTTCAACACCGCGGGCTCACGGCAGCTTGGCTCACGGCTGCAATCTCTCGCCGACAGGATCGATGCGCGCCCCGCCTACAGCGCCGGACTCAGCGGTGGCGCGGCCGTCCTCAACGACTACGGCAGCGCGACCAAATCCCGCCTGCCGCTGGTGGTCGGCTCGATCGTGCTGATCACCTTCCTGATGCTGGTCGCGCTCCTGCGCGCGCCGCTCCTCGCTGCCCTCGCGGTCGGCCTCAACCTGCTCTCGGTCGCCGCCGCGATCGGGATCGTCACCCTCGTCTGCCAGATCCCGGCCGGTTACCCGCTCGGCGGCCACCCTTATATAGACACGGTCGGGGCGGCGGCGATCTTCGGCGTCACCTTCGGCCTCTCGATCGACTACGCGGTCTTCCTCCTCGCCCGCATGCGCGAGCGCCATGACGAGGGCGGCAGCAACGCCGCCGCGATCCGCTTCGGCCTCGACAAAACCGCCGGGGTGATCACCGGCGCCGCAGCGATCATGGCGGCGGTCTTCGCCTCCTTCGCGGTCGCGCCAGTCGCGACCGTCAGCCAGATGGGGCTGGGCCTGACGGTCGCGATCCTCTTCGACGCGACCGTCGTTCGCATCGTCCTGCTGCCGGCGCTGATGCTGCTGATCGGCGACCGTGTCTGGCGCACACCGGGCTGGCTTGACCGGTTGCTGCCGAGCGCCGGCGAGCGGCCCGCCGCGAGAACCGCAGAGGCGACGAGCTGATGGCCCGCCCGCTCCGCTCTCGTCTCGCGTTCGTTCTCGCGCTCTGCGCTTTGGCCTGCGCCGCCGGCTCGGCGGCGGCCCAGGAACTGACCCGCACCGAATACGTCGCCCGCCTCGAGCAGATCTGCAAGCCTGGCTCCGAAGCGACCGAACGCGCCGTCAGCGGGGTCCGCGCCGACGTCCGCGCCGAACGGCTCGAGGTCGCGGGGCGGAAGTTCGCCCGTGCCGAAAGCATCTTCGTCGCCACTGTCCGTTCGATCTCGGCCGTGCCCCGCCCCGCGGCCGACCGGCCCACGCTCTCCCGCTGGTTCGCCGCGCTCGGCAAGGAGAAGCTCTACCTCGGCCAGATGGTGAAGACGCTCCGCAGCGACGACGTCGCCGGCTTCCAGCGGGTCTCGGCGCGCTTCATCCAAGAGGGCAACCGCGCCAACAACGCGGTCGTCTCCTTCGGCTTCAACTACTGCTCCTTCAAGCCGACGAGGTTCCAGTGAGTCGGTTGCTCTCGCTATTCCTCGTGGCGACCGCAGTGGCCTTGCTGACGGCCGGCGACGCCGGCGCCGAGTGCAGCGGTCGCGATGGAGTCGTCGCCTGCCTCGACGGGTCGATCGCGCCCCGCCGCCTTCCGCGTGAGCGCCCGGCCCCGGTCTCGGTGACCCTGAGCGGCAAGGTCCGCGCCGATGCAGGGGCGCCGCCGCCGCGCCTGGCGCGGCTGGAAGTCGCCTTCGGCGCCCGCGGCGGCCTCGACACGACCGGTCTGCCGCGCTGCACGCGAGCGCGGCTGCGCAACGCGACCGCGCGGCAGGCGCTGGCCCGTTGCGGCGACGCCCTGGTCGGCCGCGGCACGATCGAGGCCGAAGTCCCCCTCAATCCCCAGGACCCGCTCCTCGCGCATGCCCGCGTCCTCGCCTTCAACGGAGGCGAGGACGGGCGCCCCGTGGTCTGGGTCCACGCCTACTCTGCCTCGCCACCGGTCTCTTTCGTCCTTCCCTTTTTCATCCTCAGTCGCCGCGCCGGTGCTTACGGGACGCTCGTTCGTGCTCCGGTCGCCGCCGCGCTCGGCCGTTGGCCGCGCCTGCGCTCCTTCGAGCTGACGCTGGGGCGCCGCTACCGCGCCGGCGGCATCTCGCGCAGCTACCTCAGCGCCCGCTGTCCGCTGCCCCCGCGCTTTCATGCCTTCACCGTTCCCCTCGCCCGTGCCACCTACGAGTTCTCCGGCGGCCCGACCATCTCGACCACGATCCTGCGCCGCTGCGCGGTGCGGGACTGACCAGCAAGGACCAGTTGCTCCTCTATCGCCGCCACAACCAGACCAGCAAGGGCGGATCCGCCCGCCTCTTCGCGACCGCGGCCGGTCGCTACTGGCTGGGGGCGTTCCCCGCCGCCCGGTCGGCCCAGCGCCGCCATCTCCTCGCCGCCGAGGCAATCCCCGACCCGTTCCTGCGAGCCGACGCGCTCACCTCCCACCACGACAAGGGGTCGAACTCCGAGGGCCTGGCCGCCCTGGCCGTCCTCGCTCCCCGCTCCCGGCGCGCCGCGGTCGCCCGCAGCCTCGTCGCCTACCAGCTGATGCTCGACTACCTGGACGGCGTCTCCGAGCGCGAGACCGAGGACCCGCTCGCCAACGGTCTCTGTCTCCACCGCGCCTTCGAGGTCGCTCTCGATCCCGGCGCTCCGCACGAGGACTACTACGCCCACGCGCCGACCCGGGCGGACGGCGGTTACCTGCCGGGGCTGATCGATATCTGTCGGGCGCCGCTGCTCGACCTGCCCTCCTACTGGGTGGTCCGCGACGCACTACTTCGCCAGGCACGGCTGTGCCGGGAATCGCAGGCTCTGAACCACGCCCTGCGCTACGCCCCGATCGAGGACGAGCTCGACGAGTGGGCGGCGCGAACCGCCGGCGAGGTCGGTCTCGAGACAGGCTTCGAGTGGTGGGAGCTGATCGCCGCCGCCGCGGCGTCCTCGCTTTGCGTCGGAGCGCTGCTGGCACTGGCGGCGAGGCCCGGGGCGAGCGAGGCGGACGCCCGCCGGGTGGAGGCTGCCTACTTCCCCTGGGCGAGCGGCCTCAACGCCTTGCTGGACTCGCTGGTCGACCTCGACGAGGACCCCGAGGGAGCGAGCCACCTGCGCCGGTACGAGTCCCGCGAGCATGCCGCCGAGCGCTTGCGGGCGATCGCATCCGGTGCGCGCCTGCGGGTCTCCGAGCTGCCGGAAGGGCGCCTGCACGAGGCGATCCTGGCGGCGATGGGAGCGTTGTACCTGATCCACGAAGACGCCTGGCGGCCCGACCGCGAGCCGATCTCGCTCGCCGTCTATGGGGCGCTCGGACCCTTCGCGCGACCGTCGGTCGCGATCCACCTGATGCGCCGGCGCGGGCGCGGCAGCGCCGGCGCGCTCGCTGCCTCACGGCGCTCCCGTGCCCGCTTGTGAGATACATACCGACCGAGAGCGATGCCAGACCCCAGCACTGAAGAGGCAAGACTGCGCGAGGCGCTGCTCGACCTCTGCGTCGAGCGCGGCTACGCCGAGCTCGAGCTCGGCGACCTGCTTGAGCGCGCGGGCGTCGAGAAGGCCGCCTTCCACCGGCTCTATCCCGACATGGACGCCTGCTTCGCTGCCGTCCTCGGTCAGGTCTACGCCGAGTTCTTCACGCGCGCCCAGGCGGCGGTGGCGGGCCAGAGCGGCTGGCGCGACCGGATGCGCGCGACCGCCTATGCCCTGCTCCGCTACCTGCGCGAGGACGAGCGCGTGGCACGGCTGGCGGCGGTCGAGGCTCAGCACGCCGGGGAGGGCGCCCAGCGCCTGTTCCTGGAGACCTTCAACCGTCTCGTCGACTTGATCGACGAGGGCAGCGCCGAAGCCAGCGGCCCGGACTCGCCGAGTCGGGCGACCGCTCTCGGCGTCGGGGGCGTCGTCTTCGCCCGCATCCAAGAGGCGGTCGCCAAAGGCGAACTCGGACTGGGGGAGGAGGAGATCCCCCAGCTGATGTACGCCGCGGTCTTCCCCTACCTGGGCGCCGAGGCCGCCGAGGAGGAGCTGCGCACCCCGCCGCCGCCGGAGCCGTCGCCCTAGCGGCTCCTGCCGTTGGCGACGGCGACGGCCTGCTCGGGCCCGACGAAGCCGACGAGGGTGATGTAGCTGGCTAGGGGGACGAGGGTTCCGAGGCTCTCGGGGCCGGCGCGGCGAACCTGCTCCCACATCAGTGCGTACACCGTGGCGCCGATCGCCTCGGGGCTCACCGCCGGCGCCAGCGGATTCTCGGCCAGGCCCGGGGCGAGCATCGCCGTCAGGGAATCGATCACCCGGTCGCGCCGCCCCCGGGCTCGCGCGCCGGCGCCGAAGACCCCTGCCGTCGCCAGCCGCGCCATCGCCGGCTCGGCGACGAAATATGCGCAGATCGCCTCGTACATGGCGCGCACTCCCTCCTGCCAGCTCCCGGCCCGTCGCGCCGCGGGCACCGCGAGCGCCGTGATCTGCGCGCCGCTCATCTCCAGCGCTCCGACGACGGCGTCGCGCTTGTCTTCGAACTCGGCGTAGAAGGTGCTGAGCGAGATCGCTGCCTGCGCCGCGATGTCGTCGGTGTTGGTGCCGTCGTAGCCTTTCTCGGCGACGACTGCCGCCACCGCCCGGGCGATCCGTTCGCCGGGCGTATAGCCCTCGAAGCGCGGCCCGGAGGCCGCTCGCTGGCGTCGCGGGGATTCCAGGGGCCGGGGAGGAGGGACGACACTCTCCAACCAGCGCCACAGCTCGGGTGCGAGGCCCGCCAGCTCCGCCGCTTCGCCGCGACTGGCACGGGTGTGGATCAGCTTGCCGATGCCTCCGGCCAGGGCGCGAACGAGGTCCGGGCTCTGCTGGGCGCTTCCCAGCAGGCCGCCGATCGCCTCGACGAGGGCCTCGAAGGTCTGGTCCACGGCTTCCGTCGCCGGTGCTCCCGCCGCCGGCAGCTCGACGAAGCACACGCGCGTGGCGGCGGGCTCTGAGCTCAGCAGCTCGAAGAACCCTTCAAAGCGCCTCTGATGGTGGCGCCCGTCGCCGTTGGCCAAGGCGGGGTCGAGACCTTCGATCGCCGGCCCGAGGAACTGCGCGACCGCCGCGGTCATGCACTCCGCCTTGCTCGCGAAGTGCTTATAGAAGGCGCTGCGCGAGACGCCGCTGAGGGCAAGCAGGTCGGCCACCGTCATCGCCTCGTATCCCGTCTCCGAGGCGACGGCAATGACCGCCCCGAAGAGCCGTTCGCGCTGGTTGCGCGCTACCTCCTCGGGCGGGGTTCCGGCACCGGGATAAAGCCTTCGCTCCTTGAGCTCGGAGCCGAGGCCCCACGGGGTGCCGACGGTCGCACCCACGTTCTCTAGTTCACTCAAACGGCACTCGCTCTCCTCGACCGAGCGCCTCCCTCCAGTGGGGCCAGTCTATCCCTCGGCCCGGGTTCAATGTCACGCCTCCCCTCCATTCGACCGCAGCACCCCCCACCCTCGATGCCAGCGTAAACCGTCGCGAACCTCCTGGCTATAGATCTTATCTTCAGAAAACTTTACTTGCCATCGAAGCGGGCATCTGCTTTCCTAGCTCGGGTGGCAGGCCGTGGGCCGGGGATTCGGAAGACTGCATGACGGCTCGAGCGGGCTCGGAGCCGCCGCGGCCGGCTGAGCTGGGCGCCGTGCAGCTTCACCGCACGGTCCGAGCTGCCTGTGCCAGTGGCGGGGAGTTCGCCGAGCGGGTGGATGCGGGATTGACCGCGGCCCTCTCCTTCCTGGCGGCGGATCAAGACCTCAGCCGGGAGCTCACGGTCCTCGGAGGGGATGCGCAGACGCTCGCGGCGCAGAGGCGCTGGGTGGCAGGCTTCGGGGAGCTCTTGCGCGCCGCCGCGGCCGACCTGCCCGGCGCGGGCACGGTCCCGCGCTTTCGGGATACCTTCCTGATCGACGGCATCCGCTTTCAGATCGCCCGCAGAGTGCTCGCCGGCGAGAGCGCGCGTCTGCCGGAGCTCCGCCCCGAACTGCTCGGCATCGTGCTCGTCTTCTACGGCGAGGCAGCACCAGAGCAGAAGACGTGCCCGGGGGCATCTGCTCTCGCGGGCATCGAGTGGGAGGCCCGAGCCGGATGAGGGCGCAGGAGGAGCCCGCCGCTCGGCCGATGCTGAGCGCCGACGTCGTGGGCAACTTTCGACGCCTTCGGATCACCAGCGCCCTCGCCGAGCTCTGCGTCGAGCAGGGCTACCGGGCGACGACAATTACCCATATCGCAAAACGAGCCGGGTGCGCTCGCGGCACCATCTACGAGCTCTTTGACAACAAGGACGAGATCTTCGTCACCTTGCTGGAGCGTGTCGCCGCCGAACTCTTCGTCCTTGTCGATGAGTCCTGTGCGTCCGCAGAAGGTGGGCCGAGCAAGCGCACCGAAACCGGGCTCCGGGCCCTCCTGTCGTGGGTGGGCACCGACCCCTGCGCTGCCTGGGCCCTCATCGTCGAGGCGCCCTCGGGCTCCGCAGAGGCCTTCGGCCTGCATTTCGACCTGCTCGCCGGCTTCGCCGAGCGGCTCGATCGCAACCGCCCTGGTGAGGCGGTGCTCCCAGGCCCCGTCGCCGAGCTGATCGTCGGCGGCATAGCGTCGATCCTGCGGGGGCTGCTGATCGCCGGGGACGCCGAACGTGCACCGGAGCTATTGCCGGAGCTGCTCACCTACCTGCGCCAGCCCTTCCTGGCGGAAGCGTGAGACCCGATAGTGCACACATCCTCAAGACTTCCCGGGTTCACCCACCCCGGGAACGCTGCCACGCCTCTCCCTGGTGGCGCTGGCAGTGATGCCGACCGGTATCCCGGAAGGCAGGAAAAAGTCGTGGCCGGCAGCTCGGGGCGTCCTTCCTCCGGCTTCCGCCTCGGCTCACCAGCCGGGCGCCGTTCCCAGGTCCTCCGCGGCCGGGCGCTCGGCTGGTCCCTCTTTGGCAGCCCCCCGCTCCCTGGTTCTTACTCGCTGATCAACCGCATGAACATGGAGTCGATGAAAATGTCCTCCTGATCGGGAGTGAGGGTCCCTTTCATCTTTGCCTCGTACTCGCGCTGTGAACGCCATTCGGCATTGGCTTGCTCTTCGTCCTCCTTTTCGTCCGCCGTTCCCCAGCGCTCTTCCCTATCTTCAGATTCCTTCACCACCGTCCGGTGAGCTTCGACCAGGTCGGGATGGAGCGCCGCGCCCCAGAAATCCGCTGCCTGGATCAGGTCGTCCAAATCGGCGATCAAGAGGTTTCGCGAATCGACCCGAAATTCGAGGACTGCGTCGATGAAGCCTTCGAGCCCGGCTTTGCTCTGGCGCTTCTCCTGCTTGGAGAACAGGTCGGGACGGATTCGACACAAATAGGAGAGGTATTCCCACCGAGTCAGGCCGTCGTCGAGCTCGACCACCTTTTCCTTGGCGATCGGCCCGGCCTGCTCGCCGTCGAGAATCTCGTACTCGAGCAGCTTCAGCAGGAGGGGCAATTCGCGAGGATGGGGATCCTGCAGCTCCACGAATTCCTCCAGCCACCTCTGGGCGAAGGGCGGCAACCAGGTCGCGACGGACTCCCTCCACGAACTCTCCTCGAGGAGGTCTGCGACGGTGTCGATCCGCGCGCCGAGGCGGGTTTGGGAGTCGAATAGAGCGCGCTCGCTGACAGGGCGCTCGATCAATCGCAGGAATGCATCGTGGAACTCCCGCCAAAGGCGCTCGGGCGGGCGCCGATCGTCTTCTCGCGTGCTGTCCCAAACCCACTTGGCTTGGTCGAAGAAGCAAGCGCAGCGCAGCGCAGCGGTCATGTCCGCCGGGCTCGTGTTGAGGTACATCTTGAGAAAGTCGATCAGCGAGGGGTTGATCAGCCTGAGCTGCTCTTCGTCGCTCGCGATCAACGAATCGTCCAACACAGACAGCGCGTGCGTGAACTGCCTTCCGGCCAGTGACAGGCCTCGCGCCTCGCAGGCAGCCTCGAAAGCGATCTCGGCGACCTCGACGTCGACCCTCGGCGGCAGACCCAGGAAGGAGATCAAGAGCGCCCTTTCGTGGTCTTTGAGGCCCCGCTCGAAGGTGTGGCTCCAGAGCCGGTCGGGCGCGTTGAGCACATTCAGGCAGTAGGTGGCGTAGTCGTTTTCCTCCTCCTCGGTCACGGTGTGCATCGAGAGGCCGGTCATCCACTCGATCAGCCTCGGGTTGTAGTTGGGGTGATCGACCACCTCCCGGTAGCGGCGCTCCGCCACCAGCGATTCTTTCGCCGCCGCGTCGAGGTTCGGTGAGAAGTAGACGTGGTTGTAGAAGATGCGCGCCTCCTCGCATCGCGTGTACTGCCCGACGGTGAGGAGATAGCGCTGGCTCGCGGCGGTTTCGAGGTCGAGCGTCTCCGAAACGCGATGCGCCTGGGCGAGGATGTACTCACGCGTGGTGAGGACGATTCGCCGCTTGGGGTCCTGCGCGATCCTGCGCAGGAAGCGGACCAGATCCTGGTCCTGCTCGCGCGATTCGAACAGCGCCGTGCGACCGAGGAAATCGTCGAAGTAGAAAATCTGCTGCTCGTCCAGTTCGAGGAGCTCCCAGACGTCGCGCAGGCCACCCGAGACGATCTCGAACGGCTGGTACCCAGCCTCGATGCCATCCAGCAGCAACAGCCTTGCGAGCGTCGTCTTGCCGATACCCGCGGGACCGGCGATCACACAGACCCGCTCCTCCTCGAGCATCTGGCGGGCTTTCGCGAAGGCCTCGGTCTGCACGTAGCGCGGGAGTTGGCGGCGGGTTTCTTCCATCAGGGCACGGCTGCGCTCGTACGACGCCGCCGACAGCGACTGCCGCAGCTGTCCGACCGAGCGCAACCAGAGCTTCACGTTGCGGCGCTCGACCTCGGGATGTTTCTTCAGGTGCCTGCGAAGATCGCCTTCGCCGTAAACGTCTTTCACCGACCCGACCCACGGATCGAGGATCCCGGCTATCTCTTTGCGTTGGTCATGGTTCAGCCGGCGCGAGGTCACGAAGCGATAGCTGGCGAACTCGGATTCCCGTTCGGCGAGCTGTTTCGCCTCTTTGCGCGCCGCGGATCTCAGCTGTGGGTAGGTGCTGTCCTTGAAGTGTTTGCATTGGACGACGTGCCGTTCGCCGTCGACGATCGCCTCGAGATCGATCCCCTTGTCCCTGCCGCCGGTCCCGGCGCGAAATTCCAGTCCGGTCACCTCGGTGAGGAGATCCGCCGTGAACTCCTCGAAGTCAATGGGGGAAAGCTCGTCGAAATAGGCCATAGGCGCGGTTCAGATCAGAATCCACAGCTTGCGGGGTCCTTCGGCAGCCTTCTGGCCGTTTCAGAAACCTGAATGTAGGGGACCAGGGCTGTTCTCAGGGCAACAGCCGGTAGGCGGTGGCGACCCCGGTGCCGGCACCAACTGGGCGTAGGAGCTTCGGTGAGGAAGCCGATCCTCGCGGCCGGGACCTGCTTTTGGAAGACGCCCTCGATGACGCGCCTGGCGAGCTGCGCTGGGGCCGAGGCGGTCATCGCGGCGGTGCCGGCGAAGCCGGCCGCGAGGCCGCGACCGATCGCACCGAGCGGGGTGACGTCGTCGCTCACGCCGGTTGGGCGCCGCCCTCGCCCCGGGCCTCGATCGCTTTCACGGCCCCGTCGAAGGCTTTCTTCAGCCGGCCCTTGCCGACGCTGCCGAGGATCACGCCGAGGAAGCGGCCTTTGAAGGTCTTCCCGTCCCGGACGACCACATAGTCGATGTGCGTCTTGCCGTCCGGCTCTTTGCTGAAGGAATAGGTGTGGCTCGACTTGTTGCTCCAGGTGTTGGAGTCGGTCGTCGTCAGCACGACCCGTTCCGGGTCAGACCAGTCGTAATGGAGGCGCTCCCAGATGCCGCTCGAGCCCTCGGTGACGTCGGCTTCGGTTGGGCCCTGGCTGTGAACCTCCAGTTCGTCGTCGGTGCTGTTTTCGAAGATCTCCGCGCGCCCGGGCCCGAAGTCGGTCAGCCCCGCGACGAACTGCTCGGGCGTCGCCGTGGTCGTGGTCGTGAAGTGGAGGGTTGCCATCTGTGCTCCTTCTTTCGTGGATGAGTTCGGTTACGGATTGGCCAATGCGCGGCCCATGTGGAGCTCCCAGTCCCGCGTCTGCAGGCCGCGCCTCATCGCGGCGCCGATGGCCGCTTGGACCTCCGGGGCTCGGGCGCTTTCGCCGAAGAGGTCGGAGTCGCGGCAAAGTCCTCGACCCCGCGCCGGAGAGGATCAGCACGTCGTCGAGGTACTCGATCCGCTGGATCCCGTAGAGCTCGGCTCCCGGCATCCAGATGAAGTGCGGCAGGTCCCACTGCGACGGTGCCGCCGAACCCGGAACCGACGATCAGCAGGTCGTAGTCGTAGCTCGCCACCGGAGACTCCCCTCACGCGTGCCTCAGAGCTGACCGGATCAACATCTCCGATCGAACCGAGAAAAGCAACCCGGGCCGTCAGCGCTGGACGGTCACACGCAAGAACGTCGCTGGGATCGAGGTGGCGTCCGCGCTCGTGTTCTGCTCGTTGAACAACTGCTCCAGCTCCGCTTCGAGGTCGGCCTCACGGCCATCCGCCGATGCCGCCGCGAAGGCGTTCATGGTCGGCCCGTAGTAGTTCTTGAACTCGGCCACCAGCTCCGCCGGGGAACCGGCGTAGTCGAAGGTGTAGGTGCTTCGCTCGAAGGAGATCTGACCCTTCGGTATCCCGGCAGCTTCGAAGCGCTCCGTTACCTCGCCCTCGACGCCCCAGGTCATCGGGCTGACGAAGCCCTCTGGGGGCGGCGGCGAGTAGGAGGCGCTGATCTTGAGGATCTGCGCGACCAAGGTCGGGTCGTTGGGGATCCAGTTGCCCATCACGATCCGGCCGCCGGGCTTGGCGACGCGGACCAGCTCCTTGGCCACATCGAACGGCTTGGGGGCGAACATCGCGCCGAAGATGCTGACCACGAGGTCGAAGCTCCCATCGCCCAGCTCGTTCAGGTCCGATGCGTCGCCCTCCTGGAATCTGCAATTCGTCAGGCCGAGCGCTTGGGCGCGGTTGTTGCCCGCCGCCACCAAGTTGGCGGAGATGTCGACCCCGAGCACGTCAGCGCCGAGTTGAGCCTCTGGCACAGCGGTGGTCCCATCGCCGCAACCCACGTCCAGCACCTTCATCCCCTCGCTGACGCCCAATTCGCCTATCAGCGCTTCACCGCTCTCCCGCATGGTCTCCGCGATGCGAGTGAAGTCGCCTTTTTCCCACAGTTCCTTGTTCGCGTTCATCGGTTTCCTCCGGGTTCGAGTGGGCGTTCGGAGCCTATCCCTGAAGGCGCTGCTGCGTCGATGCCCACCCCTTCGCGGTAGCGTCGGCATGTGCCGCCCGCAACCGACCCTCCGGTCCTGATCCTCACCGGCCCGCCGGGCGCCGGCAAGACGACGACGGCGGGGATCCTCGCCGCCCGCTCGGACTCCGCCGTCCACCTCGAAGCCGACCTCTTCTTCAGCTTCATCCGCTCCGGCTACGTCGAGCCCTGGCGGCCCGAGTCGCACGAGCAGAACGGGCTCGTGATGCGGATCGTCGGTGAGGCAGCTGCCGCCTACGCGGCGGCCGGCTACTTCACGATCGTCGACGGGATCGTGATCCCGCGCTGGTATCTCGGACCGCTGCGGGAGGTGTTCGCGGCTGCCGATCTCGCGGTCGCCTACGCCGTGCTGCGGCCGTCACTCTCGACCTGCATCTCGAGGATCGACGACCGCGAAGGCGGACCGCTCGCCGAGCCCGCCGTGATCGAGCAGCTCTGGGACGAGTTCGCCGCGCTCGGCGAGTTCGAGCGCAACGCGATCGAGGTCGACGACGAGCGGCCCGAGGAAGCGGCCGACGCGATCTCCCGTCTGCTCGGGGATGGGAAGCTGACGTTGTGAGCGAGAGCAACGGCGGCCATCGCGACGAGCATCTGCTGCGGGTTCCCTGCGACGTCGAGGGTGAGGACGACGTTCGCCTGCAGCGGATCCACGACGAGGTCGAGCGCGGCTTCGACGCCCTGCGGGACGTCGACGACGGGGTCTCGATCTTCGGCTCCGCCCGCGTGTCCGAGGACCACCGCTGGTACGACCTCACCCGCGAGACCGCCGCCTGTCTCGTCGACCACGGCTTCAGCGTCATCACCGGCGGCGGACCCGGCCTGATGGCGGCCGCCAACCGCGGCGCCGCGGAGGCCGGCGGCCGCTCGATCGGCCTCAACATCGAGCTGCCCCACGAGCAGCACCAGAACCCCTACGTCAACCGCAGCCTCACCTTCCACTACTTCTTCGCCCGCAAGCTGATGTTCGTCCGCTACGCCCGCGCCTTCGTGATCATGCCCGGCGGCTTCGGCACCCTCGACGAGATGTTCGAGAGCCTGACCCTGATCCAGACCCACCGGATCAAGCACTTCCCGACCATCCTCGTCGACACCGCCCACTGGCAACCCCTCCTCACCTGGATCGACGACACCCTCGAGGACGACGGCCTGATCGGCCCCGAGGACAAAGAGCTCCTCGTCACCGTCGACACCCCGAGCGAAGTCTGCGACCACGTCCTCCGCGCCAAAGCCCGCCAGCGGGAGATGGCCGTCTAGCCGCAGTCCGCCCTCGCAACATGACCCCACTAGGGCGTGGTCAATGTTGCAAGGGCGAAAGCGGGTGCCTAGTGGCGGAAGTGACGGTGCTTGGTGAAGACCATTGCCACGCCCTGCTCGTCGCAAGCGGCGATCACCTCGCCGTCGCGTTTGGAGCCGCCGGGCTGGATCACCGCCGTCGAACCGGCCTCGAGCGCCAGCTCGGGGCCGTCGGCGAAGGGGAAGAAGGCGTCGGAGGCGACGGCGGAGCCGGCAAGTAGCTCGTCGGCCTTCTCGCCGTAGGCGGCGCGGCACTTCTCGACCGCGAGCCGGACGGAGTCGACGCGGCTCATCTGGCCGGCGCCGATGCCGAGGGTTGCCCCGCCCTTGGCGATCACGATCGCGTTCGAGCGGACCCGGCGGCTGACGGTCCAGGCGAAGCACATGTCGCCCCACTCCGCCTCGCTTGGCTCTCGCTTCGTCACCACCTCCATGATCTCCCTCGGCTCCGGGTCGCCGTCGCGGTCCTGGATCAGGAGGCCGCCGAGGACGCGCTTGACGTCGCGTTCGCTCGGGTCGGGCTGGCGGCGCTCCTCCTCGCAGAGGATCCGGATCGCCTCCTTCTGCTGCAGCACCTCCAGCGCCCGGTCCTCGAAGCCGGGTGCGATCAAGACCTCGACGAAGTTCTTGTGCAGCTCCTGCGCCAGCTCGACCGCGATCGGCCGGTTGAGAGCGATGATCCCGCCGTAGGCGGAGACCGGGTCGCAGGCGAGCGCCTTCAGGTAGGCCTCAAGCGGGTCGGCGCCGATCGCCACCCCGCAGGGGTTGTTGTGCTTGACGATCACGCAGGCGGGTGACTCGAAGTCGCCGACCAGGCTGCGGGCGGAGTCGAGGTCGAGCACGTTGTTGAAGGAGAGCGCCCGCCCGTGCAGCTTCGAGACCCGCGAGAGGATGTGGCTGCGGACGCCTGCCTCCGAGTAGAGCGCCGCCCGCTGGTGCGGGTTCTCGCCGTAGGAGAGGTCGAGCACCTTCTCGTAGGCGACCGCCAGGTGTTCGGGGAAGTCCTCGTACTCGGTCGAGAACCAGCGGCTGATCGCGGCGTCATAGCGCGCGGTCTGGGCGAAGGCCTCGTTGGCGAGCCAGTGCCGGGTCGAGGCCGAGATCTCACCTCCGTTCTCTTCCAGCTCGGCGCAGACCGCGTCGTAGGACTCGGGCTTGACGACGACGCCGACGCCGGCGTGGTTCTTGGCCGCCGCCCGGATCATCGTCGGCCCGCCAATGTCGATGTTCTCGATCGCCACCTCCGGCGCCACCTCGTGGCCGGAGACGGTCTGCTCGAACGGATAGAGGTTGACGCAGACGACGTCGATCGGCTCGATCCCTTCGTCCGCCAGCGTCGCCATGTGCTCGGGGTCCTCGCGCCGCGCCAGCAGCGCCGCGTGAAGCCGCGGGTGCAGCGTCTTCACGCGGCCGTCGAGGATCTCCTTCTGGCCGGTGAACTCGGAGACGTCGGTGACCTCGATCCCGGCCTCGCGCAGGGCGCTGGCGGTGCCGCCGGTGCTGAGGATCTCGACCCCGAGCGCCGCCAGGCTCTTGGCGAAGTCGGCGACCCCGGTCTTGTCGGAGACCGAGATCAGGGCGCGGCGCACGCGGACCTGGCCGTTGCCGGTGGTTTCGCTGGGGGTGTCGGCCGCTGCCTCAGTCATCGATCGCGACCCTCTGCGGGTCGCTCGGGTCGATCCTAGCCTTGCCCGCCGCGATCATGCGGATCGCCTCCGGGTAGAGCTCGTGCTCGACGGCGTGGATCGAGACCTCGAGCGCCTGCCGGTCGCGCCCGACCGGCACCGGCACCGGCCGCTGCACGATCACCGGCCCGGTGTCGACCCCCTCGTCGACGAAGTGGACGCTGACGCCCGTCTCCTCGACTCCCGCCGCCAGCGCCTGGCCGATCGCGTCGAGGCCGGGGAAGCTCGGCAGCAGGGCGGGGTGGATGTTGACGATCCGGTTGCGGAAGCGGGTGACGAAGGCTTCGGTCAGGAGCTGCATGTAGCCGGCGAGGACGATCAGCTCCGGGTGGCGCGCCTCGACCCAGTCGGCCATCGCCGCGTCACGCCCGATCCGGTCCTCGTAGGCGTCCGCGGTAAACACGGCGGTGTCGATCCCGGCCGCGGCCGCCCGCTCCAGCGCCCGCGCCGCCGGCTTGTCGGAGCCGACGCCGACAACCTCGATCCCGTCGTGGCCGTGGACCGAGTCGAGGATGGCTTGCAGGTTGGTCCCGCTGCCCGACGCGAGAACAACAATTTTAAAGGTGGACATCAGCCTGATCGTGGCCAAGCAGCCCAAGGACGCAGGGAGCGAAATGTGCTCTGCACATGAGCGAGCGAGGACGCCGGGATGCGCAGTGCCACGGTCAGGCTGCGATGTTCTCGAGGGCGAACTTGCCGTTAGCGTCGTCCGGGTCGCCGAGCGGGTAATGACCGCTGAAGCAGGCGTCGCAGTGTTCGTCGGGGCTGCCGCCGATCGCCTCGTAGACGCCGGCCATCGAGAGGTAGGCGAGTGAGTCGGCGTCGAGCTCGTCGGCGATCTCCTCGACGCTGCGGCCGTGGGCGATCATCTCCTCGCGGGTCGACATGTCGACGCCGTAGTGACAGGGGTTGCGGATCGGCGGCGCCGAGATCCGCAGGTGCACCTCGCTGGCGCCGGCGTCGCGCAGCATGCCGACGATCTGGCGGGTGGTGTTGCCGCGCACGATCGAGTCGTCGACGACGACGATCCGCTGGCCGGCGACGATCTCCGGCAGCGGGTTGAACTTCAGCCGCAGCCCGTGTTTGCGCAGCTCCTGACCGGGCTGGATGAAGGTCCGCGCCACGTAGCGGTTCTTGATCAGGCCGTCGTCGCGCGGCAGCCCCGAGGCGCGGGCGAAGCCGGCGGCGGCCGGGTTGCCGGAGTCCGGGACGGCGATCACGAGATCGGCCTCGACCGGCGCCTCGCGCCAGAGGATCTCGCCCATCCGCCCCCGCGACTGCTGCAGGACCTTGCCCTCGAGGCGGCTGTCGGGACGGGAGAAGTAGATGTGCTCGAAGACGCAGGTGGCGCGGCGCTCGGTCTTCACCACCTGGCGCGTCTCCAGCCCGCGCTCGGTCAGGGAGACGAGCTCGCCGGGATGGACCTCGCGCATCAGCTCGGCGCCGATGATGTCGAAGGCGCAGCTCTCGGAGGCGACGACGAAGCGGTCGTCGAGCCGGCCGAGGCTGAGCGGCCGGATCCCGTGCGGATCGCGGAAGGCGACGATCGCGCGCTTGGTCATCACCACCGTCGAGTAGGCGCCCTGCAGGCGCGGCATCACGTCGGCGACCGCGTCCTCGATCATCTTGCCGCCGTGGGAGGAGAGCAGGGCGGCGATGATCTCCGAGTCGGAGGTGCCGCGGAAGTCGATCCCGCGCTGCTTCAGCTCGCTCCAGAGCTCGACCGCGTTGGTCAGGTTGCCGTTGTGGGCAAGGGCGACCTCGCGGCCGTCGTCGCGCCAAACCGGTTGCGCGTTCTCCCAGGAGCCGCCGCCGGTGGTCGAGTAGCGGACGTGGCCGATCGCCATGTCGCCCTGCAGCGCCATCAGCTTCTCCTCGTCGAAGACCTGGGAGACGAGGCCGGAGTCGCGCAGGGTGGTGATGTGGCCGCCCTCGCCGGTGGCGATCCCGGCTGACTCCTGGCCGCGGTGCTGCAGCGCGTAGAGCCCGAAGTAGGCGAGTCTGGATACGTCATGTCCTGGCGCGTACACGCCGAACACGCCGCATTCATCGCGCGGCCCCTCGCGGTCATCGATGAGCCGCAGGTCGGTAGTCAAGACAGCGCTTTCCTCACTGGTCGGGAGAGACGGAAGCGCAGGCGGACTGCCTACCCGCGGAGGGTAGCGAACCGGTCCCTCAGACCGGTTCGCCAATCTTCAGGTCGAAGCGCTCGAGCAGCTCCGGGATGCTCTCCGGTTTCATCTCCAGCTCGTAGCGGGCGCCGAGCGCGGCGAGGTCCTCGGGGTCGGCGTTGAGGGCGCCGCCGAGGTCGACCAGCTCCTCGAAGAAGTGCTCGAAACCGGCCGGGGCGATGATCTCGAGGATCCGGCAGGGCTCCTCGCCGGCGTTCCAGAAGGTGTGCCACTGGTTGCGCGGCTTGAAGACCAGGTCGCCGGGTCCGGCCTCCAGCACCTCGTCGCCGAGCAGTGCCCCCATCCGCCCCTCGATCACGAAGCTGTACTCGTCCTCGCGGTTGTGACGGTGCAGCGGCGCCGCCAGGGCTCGCGGCGGCATCGGGTGTTCGACCAGCGAGAAGTCGCCGCCCGCCCCCTCGCCGTCGATCATGAAGCGGACGCCGATGCTGCCGAGGGATCCGCTCTTGCCATCGGTGGGTGAAACGACTCGTGCCATCGTGCTTCCTTTCGTTGGACAGTGATGTCGCGCGAAAAGCTAACGGCATCGTCCCGATCTGTCAAGATTGGTGCGACACCTATGTCCACCCAAAAGCGCCCATACAAGATGAAACGTCGCGCCGAGCTCGAGGAGCAGACCCGGCAGCGGATTACCGAAAGCGCCGTCGCCCTGCACGGGACGATCGGCCCGGCCCGCACCTCGGTCAGCGCCGTCGCCGAGCACGCCGGCGTCCGCCGCTCGACCGTCTACCGCCACTTTCCGGACGAGGAGGCGCTGTTCGGCGCCTGCTCCGCGCACTGGGCGATGGAAAACCCGCTGCCCGACATCGAGGCCTGGAGCCAGGTCGGCGACCCGGACGAGCGCCTGGCGACTGCGCTGACGCAGCTGTACGCCTTCTACCGCGGCAGCGAGGGGATGCTCACGAACCTCTTCCGCGACCGTACCGCGGTCGCCGTCGTCGACCAGCTGATGGGTGCCTACGACCAGTTCATCGCCGCCGCGGTCGAGATCCTGCTCGCCGGTCGCGGCCTGCGCGGCAAGGCGAAGGACCGGACCCGGGCTGCGATCGGCCATGCGCTCGAGTTCTCGACCTGGCGCTCGCTCGCCCGCGGCCAGGGCCTCGACGACATGGCAGCGGGCGAGTTGATGACGCGCCTGGTTGCCGCTACTTAGCCCGCCTCCGCGCTCGCCGCCGTCTTCTCGCCCAGCCGCTCGCCGCTCTCGGGGTCGAACAGGTGCAGTTTCGCGGTGTCGGCCCAGAGCTGGGCTTTTTCGCGACGGCGGACTTTGCTGGTCGGCTCGAGCCGGGCGACGATCTGCTCCTCGCCCTCGCGCATGCCGGCGGCTCCGGTCTCGTCGAGTCGCTCGCCGACGAGGTCCGCCAGCTGGTCGGACTGGATCCCTTCGGACTCGACGTGGAAGTAGGCGTAGAGGTCGGAGCCGAGTGACTCGACCAGGTCGATCTCGGCCTCGAAGGTGATCCCGCGCTCCTGCGTCAGGTCGCCGACGATCTCGGCGTCCTCGAAGTTCTCGGGCCGGATCCCGGCGATTACCTTCCCCTCCCGGCCGGCGCCCTGCGGCGCCTCGACCTCGCCGATCGGGATCCGCAGCTTGCCGCCGCTGATCTCGCCGGGCATGAAGTTCATCGCCGGCGAGCCGATGAAGCCGGCGACGAAGAGGTTGCGGGGCTGGTCGTAGAGCTCGGCCGGCGCGCCGACCTGTTGCAGGACCCCGGCCCGCATCACCGCGACCCGGTCGCCGAGGGTCATCGCCTCGGTCTGGTCGTGGGTGACGTAGACGGTCGTCGTTTCGAGGTCGGACTGCAGCCGCGCCACCTCGGTTCGCATCTGCACCCGCAGCTTCGCGTCGAGGTTGGAGAGCGGCTCGTCCATCAGGAAGGCTTTCGGCTCGCGCACGATCGCCCGTCCCATCGCGACCCGCTGGCGCTGGCCGCCGGAGAGGTTGGCGGGCCGGCGGTCGAGGTGCTGGGTGAGGTCGAGGGTGCGCGCTGCGTCCTCGACTTTGCGATTGATCTCCTCCTTGTCGACCCCGGCCAGGCTCAGTGCGAAGCCCATGTTCTCGCGCACCGTCATGTGCGGGTACAGCGCGTAGTTCTGGAAGACCATCGCGATGTCGCGATCCTTCGGTGAGCGATCGTTGACCTCCTCACCGCCGATCCGCAGCTCGCCGCTGGAGATGTCCTCGAGGCCGGCGATCATCCGCAGCGCCGTCGACTTGCCGCAGCCCGAGGGGCCGACGAGGATCATGAACTCGCCGTCGGCGATTTCGAGGTCCATCTGCTTGACGGCTTCGTAGCCGTCGTCGAAGACCTTGGTGACTTGATCGAGAACGATCTCTGCCATTTTGCGTTGCTCCTTTATCCCTTGACGGCGCCGGCGGTGAGGCCGGAGACGATCCGGCGCTGGAAGATGAGGACGAAGACGATGATCGGGATCGTCACCACCACCGCCGCGGCGGCGATCGACCCGGTCGGCGCGGTGAAGGTCGATTCGCCGGTGAAGAAGGCGAGGGCGGCGGGGACGGTGCGCGAGGCGTCGGACGAGGTGAGAGAGATCGCGAAGACGAAGTCGTTCCAGCAGAAGATGAAGACGAGGATCGCGGCGGTGAAGACCCCCGGTGCCGCCAGCGGCAGGATCACCTTGCGGAACGCCTGCCAGGGCGTCGCCCCGTCGACCTGGGCCGCCTGCTCGAGGTCCCAGGGGATCTCGCGGAAGAAGGCGACGAGGACGTAGATCGCCAGCGGCAGGGCGAAGGTCAGGTAGGGGATGATCAGGCCGAGGTAGGTGTCGTAGATGCCGAGCGCCCGCCACATGTCGAACAGCGGGCCGACGGTCGAGATCGGCGGGAACATCGCGATCGCCAGGGCGCCGGCGAGGATCAGCCGCTTGCCCGGGAATTCGAGCCGGGCGATCGCGTAGGCAGTGAACGAGGCGAGGGTGATCGCGACCACGGTCGTGATCAGCGCGATCGCGATCGAGTTGATCAGCGGCTTGAGGAAGGGGCTGTCGTCGATCCCGCCTTCGAACAGGCTCTTGTAGTTGTCGAAGGAGACGCTGGCGGGGATGAAGCGCTGGTCGGTGATCTCGTTCGGCGGCTTCAGCGAGATCGAGATCAGCCAGATCACCGGGATCAGGGCGAACGCCAGCACCACCACGATGCCGATGCTCCAGAGGACGTAGTCACGGCTGCCGCGTTTCATCTCACCCTCCCGGCCTTCCTTCGTCGAGCCGGGCGCCGAGGCCCTTGACGAAGAGGAAGGCGATCCCGACGACGATCAGGAAGGCCAGCACCGAGATCGCCGAGCCGACCCCCAGGTTGAGCCGGTTGATCAGCTGGTTGAAGCCGAGGATCGAGACCGATTCGGTGTTCTGGGCGCCGCGGGTCATGATGAAGATCGAGTCGAAGACGCGGAACGCCTCGAGGGTGCGGAACAGCACCGCGACCAGGATCGCCGGCTTCATCAGCGGCAGCGTGATCTTCCAGAAGCGCTGCCAGGCGCTGGCGCCGTCGACCTTCGCCGCCTCGTAGAGACCCTCGTCGATCGTCACCAGCCCGGCCAGCAGCAACAGCGCCATGAACGGCGTCGTTTTCCAGATCTCGGCGAGGATGATCACCACCAGCGAGCTGACGTGCCCGCCGAACCAATCCATTTCGCTGCCGATCAGGTTGTTGACGAAGCCGGAGTCCGAGGCGAAGGCGAACTGCCAGGCGAAAGCGGCGACCACGGTGATGATCCCGTAGGGGATCAGGACCACGGTGCGGACCGTGCCGCGGCCGAAGATCGCCCGGTGCATGACCAGCGCGATCACCATCCCCAGCACCAGCTCGACCGCGACCGAGATCACCATGATCAGGAACGTGTTGAAGAGGTCGGTCCACCACAGTTCGGAGCCGAGCACGGTGCCGTAGTTGTCGAGCCCGACGAAGCCGGTCTGTTCGGGGAAGCGGAGGTCGAGCTTCTGCACCGAGAGTACGAACGCGTAGCCGATCGGGTAGGCGGTGACGGCGAGCATCGCGATCACCGCCGGCGCGCAGAGCATCCAGGCGAGTTTGCGTTCTGAGCGCGTGCGGGAGCTGGCGTGGGTCGGGGTGTTGGCGGTGCTCGCCTCCATCAGAGCAGCCCTTCCCGCTTGACCCCGGCTTCGACGTTCGACTTCAGTTCGTCGTAGATCCCTTCGGTGTCTTCGGGGTCGATCTTTTCCGGCGGGTGCAGCGTCCGCTGCACCGCCGAGGAGACGTCCTGGTAGGCCGGCGTCGCCGGCCGCGGCCCCGCCGTCTCGATCATTTCTTTGACCAGGCCGGCGAAGCCGGGATACGCCGTCTTCACGACTTTGCCCTCGTAGAGGTCCGCCCGCGAGGGCGGCAGGCCGTCGAGTTCGACCGCGGTCAGCTGGCTTTTTTCGCCGGCCAGGCAGGCGGCCGCTTCGAAGGCCAGGTCCTGGTGGTCGGAGTAGGAGCTGACCGCGAGGTTGAAGCCGCCGAGCGGCGGTTTGGCCGGGTTCGAGTTGACCCGAGGGAACGGCGCCGCGCCCATGTTCTTGGCGATGTCCGGTGCTTCCGCGGAGGCGCTGGCGTAGGCGAAGGTGTAGTTGGTCATAAAGGCCGATTCGCCCGCCTCGAAGGCGAGTCGGGCCGTGTCCTCATTCGAGGTCGAGAGGTTCGGGGACTTGGCCGAGGAGTTCCCCAGCCGGCCCATCACCGCCAGCGCTTCTTCGGTCGGTTTCTGTTCGAGGTCGACGGTTTCCGGGCCGGAGAGGATTTCGGTGCCGGCGCTCTCGATCAGCGCATTGACCCAGACCATGAAGCCCTCGTAGCGTTCGGCCTGGACCTGGATCGTCCCCGCTTCCTTCAGCCCTTCCGCCTCTTTGATCATCTGGTCCCAGGTCGCCGGCGGTTTCGGGACCAGGTCTTTCCGGTACCAGAGGAGCTGCGTGTTGGTGTTGAACGGGGCCGCGTAGAGCTGGTGCTCGAAGGTCGCGGTTTCGACGACGCTGGGGAAGACTTCTTCCGTCGCTTCCCGTTTCAGCTTGCCCTGCCAGGGCTCGATCCAGCCGGCGTTGGCGAATTCGGCGGTGAGGATCACGTCGAGGCCGATCACGTCGATCGAGGGGTCCTTCGCTCCCAGCCGCCGGACCAGCTGTTCGCGCGCCTGCGTCGCGTCGTTGGGCAGCAGTTCGGGCTTGATCGTGTAGCGGCCGTTCGCTTCCTTCGTGCAGCGGGCCGCGGTTTCTTCGATCGTGCCGCCGGGCTGGATCGCGACGAAGAAGGTCAGCTGGGGCGGCCCGGAGCCGGAGCCGCCGCAGGCGGCAAGCCCGGCGGTCGCAAGCGCCGCTAGCACCAGGCAGGCCAGCGCCCTGGTCGCGACACGCTTGTTCACCTCGCGGCTCCCATAACTCACCCGCGCGGCAACCCTCCCTGGGCAATACGAAGGTGCCTTCTAGTGGTCCCCGCCTGCCGCGCTTCTAAACCGGTCGGCTGCTGCGGCGGACTACTTGGCCTCGGCCAGCAGCGAGTCGAGCGACTGGCCGAGGCCGGCGATCGCCGAGTCGAGCGGGGCGAGGTCGCCGGCGGCGCGGGTGCGGACGAGGGCGCCCTCGACGGTGGAGACGACCATCGCGGCGAAGGTCGCGGCGCGGTCGGCGGCAACTCCTTCGCGCTCGAGCGCGGCGGCGATCGCCCCTTCCCAGCTCTCGAAGGCGGCGGTCGCGGCGGCGGCGAGGGCGGGGTCCTCGGGCCGGGCCAGCGCTGCGGCCGCGACCGGGCAGCCGATCCGGCTCGGGTCGTTGGACGCCTGCTTGCGGAAGATTTCGCCGAAGCGGGCGAGCGTCTCCTTCAGCCCGCGCTCGACCAGCGAGCGTTCGATCCCGATCCGGATCCGCACCCCGTCGAGCTCCGCCGCCTCGGTCGCGAGCTGGGCCTTGCCGCCGGGGAAGTGGTGGTAGATCGAGCCGCGCGGGGCCTCGCCGCGCTCGGCGACGTCGCGCAGCTCCATCCCGGCGTAGCCGCGCTCGGCGAGCAGCCGGCCGGCGCCATAGAGCAGCCGGTCGCGCCCGTCGCGGGACTTGGTCGCTGGGACGTTCGCCGATTTGTGTGCGTCTTCTCCGGTCTTCTCGCCGGCTTTCGACTTGCCTATGACCATCGACATAGTCTAGTCTGCCGACCGATGTATGACGCTGGGCATAGAAAGAGCGCAATCGCGATCGCCTGCGCGGGCGCCTTCGTCGCCTTCCTCGACACGACGATCGTCAACATCGCCTTCCCGGACATCGCCGCCTCCTTCTCCGGCTCCGGGCGCGACGCCCTCTCCTGGGTCCTCGACGGCTACTTCGTCGTCATCGCCGCCCTGCTCGTCCCCGCCGGCGGCCTCGCCGACCGCTTCGGTCACCGCCGCATCTTCCTGCTCGGGATGGCGGGTTTCACCGCCGCCAGCCTGCTCTGCGCCGCCGCCCCGTCGCTGCCGCTGCTGATCGCCTTTCGGGTCGTGCAGGGGGTCGCCGCGGCGATGATCGCCCCGGCCTCGCTGGCGATCGTCCTCGACAGCTTCCCGCTCGAGCGCCGCTCGGCCGGGGTCGGGCTCTGGGGCGCGGCCGCCGCCGCGGCCGCCGCGATCGGGCCGACGCTCGGCGGCGCCCTCGTCGAGCTCTCCGACTGGCGCCTCGTTTTCCTCGTCAACCTGCCGCTCGGCGCCGCGGTCCTGCTCGCCGGCCGTAGCCGCCTGCCGCGGCCGCGGCGGCTCGACAGTCACCTGCCGGACCTGCCCGGCGCGGTGATGCTGGCGCTCAGCCTCGCCGCGGTGACGCTTGGGATCGTCGAGGGCAACGACTGGGGCTGGACCTCGGCCGCCACGCTCGGGTCCTTCGCGGTCGCGGCGGTGCTGATGGTCGCCGTCGTCCTCCGCAGCCGCAGCCACCCGCGGCCGATCGTCGAACCGGCGCTGTTCGCCCACCGCTCGTTCACGATCGGCAACCTCGGCACCCTGTTCTTCGCCGCCGCCTTCTTCTCGCTGATCCTCGGCAACGTCCTCTTCCTCACCGGGATCTGGGGCTACACGGTGCTGCAGGCCGGCGCTGCGACCCTGCCCGGCCCGGCCCTCTCGACCGTCTTCGCCGGGCCCGCCGGCCGGCTGGCCGACCGCTTCGGCCACCGCGCCGTCGTCGTCCCCGGCACGATCGTCTTCGCCGCCGGCGTGATGGTGCTGCGCTCGGCCGGCGCCGAGCCCGACTGGCTCGGCCTCTGGCTGCCGGGGGCCTGCCTGACCGGGATCGGCATCGGCCTCGCCTTCCCGACCCTCGGCTCGGCCGCGGTCCGCGACGTTCCCGACGACCGCTTCGCCACCGCCAGCGCCGTCAACGCCGCCTTCCGTCAGGTCGGTGCCGTCCTCGGCACCGCGATCCTGGTCGCGATCGTCGGCGAACCGGCGACCTTCGCCGACTCCCTCCAGATCTCCGACTCCGCCTACCTGTTCTCGGTCTTCGCCGCCCTCGCCGCGGGCGCGGTGACCCTGGCGCTGCGGCCGCTACGCCAGCCGCTCGCCGAGCGAGCGCCAGGCGCTCTCGGCGCCGCCGAGGCCGAGGACGAGGCTGCGGTCGCCGGCGGCGATCTCGATCGTCGTGCCGCCGACCGCGCCGATCACGACGGCGCCGAGGTCCTCCAAAGCTGAGCGCTCGCCGCTGAGCAGGAATCCGCCGGCGCCCTCGCCGAACAGGGCCTCTTCCGGCGAGCAGCCGCGTTCGCGCAGCGGCTGCAAATCGACGCGACAGCCGACCGAGCCGCCGATCGCCGACTCGGCCAGGGCGCAGGCCAGACCGCCGTCACTGACGTCGTGGGCGCTGGCGAGGGTGCCGGCGCGGACCGCGTCGCGGACCATGGCGCAGGCGTTCGTGACCTTCTCGACGTCTGGGGTCGGCAGCCCGACGTCGAGCTCCCCCCGTTGCTTCGTCAGCTCCGAGCCGGCGAGGGTGGGGGAGAAAGGACCGAACAGCGCGATCGCGTCGCCGGCGGCGACGAAGGTGGACCCTGCGACCTGGGCGGGATCGGGCAACTCGCCGACCATCGCCACCACCGGCGTCGGGTAGATCGGTCCGTCGGGACCCTCATTGTAGAGGGAGACGTTGCCGCCGACGACGGGGACGCCGAGCGCGGTGCAGGCGTCGGCGAGGCCGGTGACGGCGCGGTCGAGCTGCCAGGCGGGCGCCGGCTTCTCCGGGTTGCCGAAGTTGAGGCAGTTGGTCAGGCCGAGCGGCTCGGCGCCGACGCAGGCGAGGTTTTGGGCGCACTCGAGCACCGCCTCGACCGTCCCCGCGTAGGGGTCGCAGGCGACGCGCCGGCCGTTGCCGTCGATCGAGACGGCGATCGCGTTGCCGGACTCGGGCAGCTGCAGGACGGCGGCGTCGGCCGACTCCGGCCGCCGCACGGTGCGCGAGCCGACAACCGAGTCGTACTGCTCGAAGGCCCAGCGCTTGGAGGCGATGCTGGGGGCCGCGAGCAGGGCCAGCAGCTCGTCCTCAGCCGAGGCGCCCGGGGCCAGCGTCACCCGGTTGCCGTAGATCCACTCGCCGGGATCGGCCGGCTCGAGGTCGTACAGCGGACAACCGTCGACCAGAGCCTCGACCGGCATCTCGCCGACCACCGCACCGCCCTTCAGGATCCGGATCTGGCCACTGTCGGTCACGACCCCGATCTCGGCCGAACCGGTCTGCCACTTCTCGCAGATCGCCCGCACCTCGGCGACCCGCTCGGGCTCGACCACGCCAAGCATGCGCTCCTGCGACTCGGAGACCATGATCTCGAACGGCTCCATGTCGGGCTCGCGCAGCGGCACCAGGGCGACGTCGAGGTCGATCCCGACCCCGCCCGCCGAGGCCATCTCGCCGGCCGAGGAGGTGAGGCCGGCGGCGCCGAGGTCCTGCAACGAGACCAGCAGCCCTTTCTCCAGCAGCTCGAGGCAGCACTCCAGCACCTTCGACTCCTCGAAGGGGTCGCCGATCTGGACCGTCGGCCGCTTCGCGTCGTCGCCCTCGCCGAGCTCGGCCGAGGCGAGGACCGAGGCACCGCCGATCCCGTCGCGCCCGGTCGAGGCGCCCATCAGGACGACCGAGTTGCCGACCCCGGCGGCGGCGGCGCGGACCATGTCGGCGGTCTTGGCGAAGCCGATGCACATCGCGTTGACCAGGCAGTTGTGCTCGTAGGGCTCCTCGAAGTAGATCTCACCGCCGACCGTCGCCACCCCGATCGAGTTGCCGTAGTGGCCGATCCCGCGCACCGCCCCGTCGAGCAGGTGGCGCGAGCGGACCGAGTCGAGCTCGCCGAAGCGGAGGCTGTCGAGGATCGCGATCGGGCGGGCGCCGATCGCGAAGACGTCGCGGAGGATGCCGCCGACCCCGGTCGCCGCCCCCTCGAACGGTTCCACCGCGCTCGGGTGGTTGTGGGACTCGACCTTGAAGGCGACCGCGTAGCCGTTGCCGACGTCGACGGCGCCGGCGTTCTCGCCCGGCCCCATCACCACCCGCTCGCCCTCGGTCGGCAGCCGCCCCAGCAGCTTGCGCGAGTGCTTGTAGGCGCAGTGCTCGGACCAGAGCAGGCTGAACATCGCCAGCTCGACGTCGTTCGGCTCGCGCCCAAGCTGCTCGACGATCAGCTCGTACTCGTGATCGGTCAGCCCCAGCTCGCGGTATTTCGGCGTCGCCGTCGTCATCCCGCGAACTTCTCCAGCGAACGGAACACCTTGAGCCCGTCTGTCGACCCGGTCAGCGGGTCGACGGCGTGCTCGGGGTGGGGCATCAGGCCGACGACGTTGCCGGCTTCGTTACGGACGCCGGCGATGTCGCGGGCAGAACCGTTCGGGTTCTCGCCCGGCGCGTAGCGGTAGGCGACCTGCCCCTTGGCCTCCAATTCGTCGAGGACCTCGTCCGGCGCGTAGTACCGGCCTTCGCCGTGCTTGGCCGGGATCGACAGCCGCTCGATGTCTTTTCCACCCTCTGGTGTGGTCAATGCATCGAGCGCTTCGAGGTCGAGCTGGCGGCAGATGAAGCGCAGCTCCTCGTTGCGCAGCAGCGCTCCGGGCAGCAGGCCCGCCTCGCAGAGGACCTGGAAGCCGTTGCAGATCCCCAGCACCGGGCCGCCGCCGGCGGCGAAGTCGGCGACCGCCTCCATCGCCGCCGAGAAGCGGGCGATCGCCCCGGCCCGCAGGTAGTCGCCGTAGGAGAAGCCACCGGGGACGACGACCGCGTCGACGCCGCCGAGATCGCGGTCTTCGTGCCAGATCAGCCGCGCTTCGCCGCCCGCCAGGGTGCAGGCGTGCAGGGCGTCGCGCTCGTCACAGCTACCAGGAAATTGGAGAACACCCCAGATCATTGAACGGCACCTCCTCCGCTTCGCGTCCGGGGGTGCCTGACGTGTTCACGACCCGTAACGTTCAAAAGGTCTGGATCTCGTAGTCCTCGATCAGGGGATTGGCGAGCAGCTTCTCGCAGAGCTCGCCGAGCTGCGCCGGGTCCTCGGCCTCGAGCTCGACCATGCGGCCGACCCGCACCTGCTCGACTCCCTCGAACCCGAGCGCCGGCAGCGCCCGCTCGACCGCCTTGCCCTGGGGGTCGAGGATCCCCTCCTTCGGCCGGATCAGCACCCGAGCTTTCGCCATCAGAAGGTCGTTTCCGTGATCCGCTCGAAGGCCTCGACGTATTTGCCGCGGGTCTGCTCGACCACGTCGGGCGGCAGCTCCGGCGCCGGCGGGGTTTTGTCCCAGCCCTGCTCGCTGGCCCAGTCGCGGACGAACTGCTTGTCGAACGAGGGCGGCGTCTTGCCAGGTTCGTAGCGGTCGGCGGGCCAGAACCGCGAGGAGTCGGGGGTCAGGACCTCGTCGCCGAGGACTATCTCGGCGCCGGCATGGCTGCCGAACTCGAACTTGGTGTCGGCGAGGATGATCCCGCGCTCGGCCGCGTGCTCGGCGCCGCGCTGGTAGACCTCGATCGAGATCCGCCGCAGGTCCTCCATCAGCGCCCGGTCGCCGACGATCTCGGCGGCGCGGTCGAAGTCGACGTTCTCGTCGTGGTCGCCGATCTCGGCCTTGGTCGCCGGGGTGAAGATCGGCTCCGGCAGCTTGTCGGACTCGACCAGCCCGGCCGGCAGCTCGATCCCGCAGACCGCGCCACCCTCCCGGTATTCCTTCCAGCCCGAGCCCGAGAGGTAGCCGCGGACGACGCACTCGACCGGATACATCTCCAGCTTCCGCACCCGCATCGCCCGTTCGGCGACCTCCTCGGGCACGTCCTCGCTGAGGAAGTGGTTGGGGACGATGTCCTTCGTCAGCCCGAACCAGAAGACCGACATCCGGTTCAGGACCTTGCCCTTGTCGGTGACCGGCGTCGGCATCACCACGTCGTAGATCGAGATCCGGTCGGAGGCGACCATCAGCAGGTCGTCTTCCCACTCGTAGACCTCGCGCACCTTTCCGGACGAATGCAGTTTCAAATCGGTGAGAGTCGCCATTAAGCCGATGCTAACCATCGCGGGAGCGGACCCACGTCCCGCCTCCACTCTGCGATCCTTGCGTGGTGGCCCTCCCGCCGGAAGTGCACGGCAGCTCGCTCTCCCAGACCTTGCGTTGGGCGTTCCGGCCGCTTCCGTTCATGGACGAGTGCCGTCGCCGTTACGGCGACGCCTTCGGCCTCCGCTTCCTCGGCTTCGAGCGGCCGATGTACCTGCTCTCGGACCCAGCTGCCATCAAGGCTCTTTATCAGGAGCGCTCGCACGGGCTGCCGCCCGGCCGCAACATCATCCTCGAGCCGATCCTCGGCTCGAAATCGCTCCTGATCCAGGAAGGCGCCGAACACCTCTCGCGCCGCAAGCTGATGCTGCCGCCCTTCCACGGTGAGCGGATGCGCTCCTACGAAGGGGTCGTCGACGAGATCGTCGGCGCCGAGATCGACTCCTGGCCGCTGCGCCGCGAGTTCCCGATCCACACCCGGATGCAGGCGATCACTTTGGAGGTGATTCTGCGGGTCGTCTTCGGCGTCGCCGATGGACCGCGGCTGGAGCGCCTGCGCGGGATGCTCGCCAACGTCCTCCAGGAAACCGCCTCGCCGCGGGCGCAGATCATCGGCCTGGCGACGCGCCGCTTCGGCGGCAAGGGACCGTGGGCGAAATTCGAGGGGGCGCTGCGCGAAGTCGACGACCTGCTCTACGCCGAGATCGCCGAGCACCGCGAGCGCCCGGGGCTGGAGGAGCGCGAGGACGTGCTCTCGATGCTGATGGTCGCCGAGTTCGAGGACGGCGGCACGATGAGCGACACCGAGCTGCGCGACCAGCTGATGACGCTGCTGCTGGCCGGCCACGAGACGACGGCGACGGGGCTGGCCTGGACCTTCGACCTGCTGCTGCGCCATCCGCGGGCGCTGGCGCGGCTGCGCGAGGAGCTCGCGGCCGGCGAGGACGAGTACCTGCGGGCGACGATCTCCGAGTCGCTGCGCCTGCGGCCGGTGATACCGCTGGCGGGACGGCGGCTCAGCACCGAGCTGGTCGCCGACGGCCTGACGCTGCCGGCGGGCACCGACGTGACGCCGGCGATCTGGCTCACCCACACCCGCGCCGACGTCTATCCCGAGCCTTACGCCTTCAAGCCGGAGCGCTTCCTCGACGGCAACGGTCCCGACACCTACGGCTGGCTCCCCTTCGGCGGCGGCATCCGCCGCTGCATCGGCGCCAGCTTCGCCGAGTTCGAGATGCGGATCGTCCTCCGCGAGGTCCTGACCCGGTGCGACCTGCGCAAGGCCGACCCAGCGCCGGAGAAGACCGGCCGCCGCAACATCACCCTCTCGCCGAAGGACGGCACCCCGGTCATCGTCACCGCTCGCCGCCCCGCCCGCGAGCCCGCGCTCGCCGCCGCCTAACCGCGCTCCACTCTTCCGCGCTCTTCCGGTCGCGGAAATTTCACATTCGGCGCGTAACACGTCGCAACGTTCTGTCTACAGTCCTGCCATCATGGAGGCACTGATGCAGATGCAGGGGGACTGGAACGAGGACAAGCTCGACGCGCTGAGCGGGCGGATCGACGTGCTCGGCGAGCGCCTGGACGAACGCCTCGCGCACATGGATCAGCGTATGGACGAACGCCTCGCGCACATGGATCAGCGTATGGACGAACGCTTCGCCCGAATGGATGAACGCTTCGCTCAGGTGGACGAACGCTTCGACGACATGAGGCGGCGGTTCGATCAGGTCGACCGCCGTCTTGATCAGGTGGACCGCCGAATCGAGCAAGTCGATCTGCAGATCGAGCAGGTCGACAAGCACGTGCATGAAGTCAACGCCGGAGTGGTGGCTATCGACAGCCGGCTGGGCGAGCTAAATCCCCGGGTCGGCCGCTTGGAGAAGATCGCCGATCGCTACCAGTATGCGGTCTTCATCACCGGCGGCGCGGTGCTCGTCACGGTCGTCGGCGCGCTCCTCGCCGTCGTGGTCCGCTAGCCGCTCTTCGCCGGCGAGTTCGGGTGCTCCTTGGCCCAGCGCGCGATTGTGCCGGAGCCGGAGATCACCTCGCCGTCGTCGAGGACGAGGATCGGTACCTCGTCGGTGCCGCTGAGTTTCTTCACTTCGGCCCGGTCGGTCTTGCGGCTGCCCCAGGTCCAGGGCATCAAGCGGTAACCACCGACCGTCTTCAACTCGTACTCATACCCGGCCGCGTCGAGCGCCTTGCCGGCTTTCGCACACGGATGGGCGAAGCCGGGGCCCGTTTTCCTCTGTCCACAGGTGTAGAGGATCACGGGCCCCAGCCTATTCGACCTAGCGCTTCCTCGAGCTGCCGGTCTTCCTGAGGACGATCGTCTTCGTCGACGTCAGCTTCGTCCCGTCGATCGCGGTGAAGGTGATCTTCACCTTGATTTTGACTTCGCCGGTTTCGGTCAGCGTCTTCAGCGCCTTGCCGGTCGGCTTGATCGGCAGGGTGACTACGCCTGCTTCGTCGGCCGTTTCGGTTGCCTTGAACACGCCTTCACCGGTGATCGTGACCTTGCCGGGACCGGAGACCGTCACCGACAGCGACGCCGTGCCCTTGGCTTTGTGGAAGCCAACCTTGCCCGGCTTCGGCGCCACGATCGCAGCCCCTTGGTCCTTGGCTTCCCTCGCTTCCTTGGCAGCGGCTTCCGCCTGTTCTTTGGCTTCCCTCGCTTCCTTGGCAGCTGCCGCGACCTTTTCTTCAGCCGCCTTGGTCGCTGCGGCTGCTTTTTCTTCTGCGGCTTTGGTCGCTGCCGCTGCTTTTTCTTCCGCTACTTTGGCCGCAGCGGCCGCTTTGTCTTCGGCTTCTTTCGCCGCTTTGTCGGCGGCTTCGGCTTTTTCTTTCGCCACTTTGGCTTCTGCCGCAGCTGCTTTCGCTTTTTCTTCTGCGGCTTTGGTTTCGTTCGCCGCTTTTTCTTCAGCCGCTTTGGTTGCGAGGGCCGCTTTTTCTTCGGCTTCTTTCGCCGCTTTCGCCGCTTTCTCGATCGCTTCTTTCATCTCTTTTTCAGCGGCTTCGGCTTTTTCTTTGGCCTCCTGCGCTTCCTCGGCCGCCGTCTCTTCTTCTTCGGTGGCGACCGCTTTGACCACGTGGACCGTGATGCTGGCGGTCGTGGCTTTTTTGTCGGCGCTGTCGGTGATCGTCGCCACGAGGGTGACGGTCGAGCCGATGTCGTCGCTGCCCGGTTTCCAGTTGAAGCCGTACGGGGCTTCGGACCGGGCACCGATCGGGGCGCCGTCGGCCGTCAGGGTGACCGACTTGACGCCGTAGTCGTCTTCGGCGAGGACGACCGGTTCGAGCGCCACTCCGGCTTCGACGGATTCGCCGTCGCCGGGGTTGACGATCGAGCCGATCGGGGACGCATCGGACGGAGTGCCGACCGCCGGCGCGGCCGGGGCCGCCCCGAGGACCGGGCCGAACGTCACCGATGGGTTGGCGGCACCGTCATCGCCGGAGATACCCTCTTCGTCGGGCGGGCCGACGACGGTGGGACCGACGATCGGGGTGCCGTTGGTACCCCAGTAGTTGTCGGTGGCGAGGGCCGGTGCGGCTTCCCGCACGAGTTCGTTTTTGCTGTCGGCATTGAACAGCCCGTAGCCGTTGCCGATGATCGTCGAGCCGCTGATCGAGAGCGCGGATCCCGCTCCGGTCAGCAGCACCCCGACCGATTTGCGCGGTTCGGTGGTGTACCGGTTGTTGGTGATTTTGCTGCCGGTCACGGCGCCGGTGGCGCCGGCGTGGTACTGGATGCCGGTCTGCGGGATCACGGTGCTCGCACCGGAGCCTTCGACCAGCGTGTTCTTGACGAACCCGACCTCCTTCATCCCGGAGAATTCGGTGCCCGTCGTCGCGGCATCGGTGCCGCGGGCGTCGTCGAAGCGGATCCCGCCCGACTGGTACCCGAACACTTTGCTGTTGACGACGGTGATCTGCCGTTCGGGGGCGCCGGAGCCCGCCCCGACCATCGAGTTGGTGGCGACGATGCCCCAGCCGTGGGGTTTGGTCGCGAGTTCGCCGGCCGTCGTGACCCGTTTGAGCGGCCCGACGACGCTGTTGGCGATCCGCCCCGAGGTGTTGAAGAAGGCGACGCCCGCCTCGACGTAGTTGTTCGGCGATTCGATCGTCACCCCCGAGATGTCGACGTACTCCTCGTCGTATTCGGTCGAGCCGAGCGACTGCCTGGAAACGGTGATGACGTTGCCGCCGCCGTCACGCAGATACGGTTCCGTGCCTGCCAGGGAGACCCCGGAGGTGTACGCCGGTTTGATTTTCACCAGGCTCGAGCCGGCGCCGACGATCTTCAACGGTTTGTTGATCGTCAGGCCGTTTTTGGCTTCGGCCTGGACCGGGCTCAGTTCGCTCGAGACCGGGGTCGAGGCCTCCGGGTAGACGCCCGGGCAGACCACGATCGTGTCCCAGGGGCTGGCGTAGTTGACCGCTTCCTGGATGTGTTCGAACTGCGAGTTCGGGCACTGGACGCCGTCGTCGTCGACCGTCCAGACGCTGCCGCCGGGAGTCTTCGACCAGTCCGGCATCTCGAAATCAGCGTCGGCGCGTTTGTAGACGCCGGACGCCATTTCGGCTACCGGGTTGGGGCCGCTGCTCGGCGGTCCTTCACCCGGGCCGGCGTTCGGCGCGGTGCTGTCGAGCAGCAGCTGCGAGCCGCCGAGCGCCTGCTGGAAGCGCAGGTCGGCGAGCTGGATCGAGCCGCTCTGGGGCATCCCGAGTTCGCCGAAGCGAAGCTCGATCTCGCGCACCTTGGTCAGGTCGACCCCCTGTGCCGAGAGGTCGGCCAGCGGCACGCGGATGTCCCGCAGGATCACGTGGACGCGGGCCGAGGTCGACCCCAGCGTCTGCTGCAGGGCGGTGCCGTAGCGGGGATCGCCCGCCTCGACGGTCGCTTCGTTGCCCTCGGCGTCGGTCACCGCGATCGTGAAGTTCTGCGGTGCCGCCTCCGGGTTCCACTGGCCTTCTTCGCCGCGCGCTGGGTTGCGCGTGTCGAAGAAGTTGACCGCCGCGGCCAGGTACAGCGCTTTGTAGCCGCTGACGTCCTTGTCGGCGCCGGGAATCGTCGTGCTCAGCTTCGCCGGGGAGCCGTTGGTCTCCACCGGTTCTTCCCAGGCGACCGCGAGCTGGCGCCCGTAGGAGCCGTTGGCCGGCGCTTTTTCGCGGGTGCCCGCAAGCTGCCCGCCGAGCGCTTCCAGGCCGGGGGCCGGGCAGGGCTTGGCCGAGGTCGGGACTTCCGGTTCTTTCAGCTGGGCGGGTTCCGCCTGGTTGGGATCGGGGTTGCACCAGTCGATCCCGTTCGCGGTCGTCGCCGGCTTCGGCGTCACGCCCCCGCCTTTCTTCACGTAGGGGTTGGCGAACCCGGTCGCCGTGATCCTGGTCCCCAGGGCGCTGACCGTGGTTGGGTCCTCGGTGTCGGGACGGATCACGTCGAGTCGTTCGTTCGGCGGCGCCGTGTAGCTGTCGGCGACGCGGTCGATGCAGGGGATCCGCTGCCCGGCTTCGCTGCTCGGGCAGGCGGACATCGGGACCGAGGGTTTCCCTTCGGCCGCGAGTTCACCGGTCAAATACGGTTCCATCGCGCCCTCACCGCCGACGTAGCGGCGGAAGAAGGCGGACATCGTCGCCAGCCCGAGCTTCTCCTGGTCGCCCATCAGGGCGGGGTCGCCGGAGATCCGGGTGTTCAGGGTCGGATCGAGCTTATTGGCGTTTTCGATGTGGTAAGGCCGCGTTTCGCCTTCGAGCGCCGCGAAGTGCGGGCCCGCTTCGCCGGAGAGGCGGATGCTGTGGATGTTGGCGGACAGTTTTCCTTTGTTGGTGGACTGGCCGGTGACGTCCGGGCCGCAGGCCGTGTCGGTGGCGCTGGCATCGTCGGCGTCGACCTGCCAGACGCTGTTGTAGGCGTTGTGGTTGCCGCCGACGTGGAGGATCTGGTACTTCGGGTAGGGGTCGCCGGCGTACTGGGTCCGTTCGTAGAGACGGGCGCCCTGCAGGTTGGAGACATCGCCGTCGCAGGTGCCGACCAGGGCCAGGAAGGGGACGCCGTAGGGGACGTGCCGTTCGTAGTCGACCGGGGCCAGTGAGATCACCGCGCGCAGCGGATACCGTTCCCCGACTGGGCGGGTGTGGTCGTATTCGACGAAGCTCGAGACCGCGTCGCCGCCGCGGGAGTGCCCCATCAGCCCGATCCGGGTCATGTCGAGGTGACCGGCCAGCAGGCTGCCGACGTTCGAGTTGGCGTCTTCGGCGACCGGCCCTTCGCTCGCTTCTTTCAGCTTGTCGAGCATCGCCATGATCAGCAGGCGCCGGTTGTGCATGCCCTTGCCGAGGCTGTCCTGGCGGGCCATCAGTTCGTCCTGGTCGAGCGAGACGACCGTGTAGCCCCAGCTGGCGAGGTTTTCACCGAGGTAGGCGTAGCCCTCGTCATTGCGTTTGTAGATCGTGCAGGCGGGGGCGCTGCCGCTATCGCATTCGCCGTGGTTGCCGTGGACGAAGAGCAGCAACGGCGATTTGCCCGCATAGCTTTCAGGCTGGAACATGACGCCGCGGATCTGCGCCGTGATCGTCGAGTTGGAGCCGGTCGCGGCTCCGCCTTTCGAGTTCGGTTCCTGGAAGGTGGTCAGGCCCAGCTTCAGCGGGTCCGTGCGCTTGACGGTGTAGCTGCCTCGCTGCAGCGGGTCCGGGAGCTGGTCGTAGGTGAGGCCGTCGGCCGCATTTGCGAAGACGAGCGCCAGCAGGGCGGCGACTCCGAGCAACAGGGGCAGGAACTTGCGTGGCTGACTTACTGAGGTCAAAGAACGCCCTCCAGGTGGGGATTGCAACGGGCAGATATGCGCCTCGGGTCCGCCCAGACCGGACCACGAGGCGCCGCAATCTAGGCAGCGAGGGCGGGCAGCCGTACCGCCCACTGGACAGTCTGGATAGCCGCCGTTTGTACCCCTGTACAGCGTCGCGTGACGATGCACAAAACCCGCGTTCTCACCATGGCCCGGCGTCCAGAATGTGCGAACGCCGGAGTCCGAACATTCGCATAAGAACGCTCGCGCAATCCCACTGGAATGCGTTACACGGCGTTCACAGCACTACCCGGTAGTAGGTGATGTTGCCGCTCGGGTCGGCGGTAAACCTGCGCTCTAGCGGAGCGCTTCGAGGCGACCGAAGATCTCGGGCAGGTGGGTCAGGTACGCCCCGTAATCAAACACCGCGTCCAGATCGATGTCCGGGGTGTCGGCGGCAGCGAGCAGGTCGCGGAACTCGGTCCGGGTGTCCCAGGCGCGCTGGGCGTTCTCCTGGACCACACGGTAAGCGTCATCGCGGGTCAGGCCCGCCTCGACCAGCGCCGTCAGCGCTCGCTGGCTGAAGAGGGCGCCATGGGTGATGCCGAGGTTCTCCTGCATCCGCTCGCCGTGGACGACCATTCCACTCGCGACCTTGGTCGCCAGCTCCTGCATGTAGTCGAGCAGGATCGTTGCGTCAGGCAGGATCACCCGCTCGGCGCCGGAGTGGGAGATGTCGCGCTCGTGCCAGAGGGCGACGTTCTCGATCCCGGTCTGGGCATATCCGCGCAGCACCCGCGCCAGCCCGGTGATCCGCTCGGTGCGGATCGGGTTGCGCTTGTGCGGCATCGCCGAGGACCCCTTCTGGCCGGTGGCGAACGGCTCTTCGACCTCGCGCACCTCGGTTTTCTGCAGGTTGCGGACCTCGGTCGCGAACCGCTCGAGGCCGGCGCCGGCGATCGCGATCGCGCTCAGCAGCGCCGCGTGGCGATCGCGCGGCACGATCTGGGTGGCGACGTGCTCGCGGCCGAGCCCGAGCTTCTCCATCACCCGCGCCTCGACTGCCGGCGAGACCGAGGCGTAGGTGCCGACCGCGCCGGAGAGCTTGCCGACGGCGAGCGCCGCGAAAGCCTCCTCGAGCCGCCTCAGGTTACGGTCGGCCTCGAAGGCGAAGCCGGCGAGCCGCAGCCCGAAGGTCGTCGGCTCGGCGTGGACGCCGTGGGTGCGGCCGACGCAGAGCGTGTCGCGGTGCTCCAGCGCTCGCTCGATCAGCGCTTCGCGATAGCCGCGGGCGCCGGCGACGACGATCTCGCCGGCGCGGCGCAGCTGCAGGGCCAGGGCGGTGTCGAGGACGTCGGAAGAGGTGAGCCCGTAGTGGATCCAGCGCCCGCCCTCGCCGACCGATTCGGCGACGACGTCGACGAAGGCGGCGACGTCGTGGTCGGTCACCTTCTCGCGCTCGTCGACCGCCTCGACCGTGAAGCTGGCGTTCGTTCGCGCCGCCACCGCCACCTCGCCGGGGACGACACCCTCCTCCGCCCAGGCTTCGGTCGCCGCCAGCTCGACCTCGAGCCAGGCTTCCATCTTCGCCTGCGGCGTCCACTCGGCCCCGATCTCGGGGCGGGTGTAACGCGGGATCACCGGCCGTGCCCCTGCACTAGGCGTTGATGATCCTGGCGGCGAGGATGCCGGCGTTTTTGGCCCCGTCGATCGCCACGCATGCGACCGGGATTCCGGGCGGCATCTGCACCGCCGAGAGCAGGGCGTCGAGGCCACCGAGGCTCTTGCCGAGGATCGGCACGCCGATTACCGGCAGGTCGGTGTGGGCGGCGGCGACCCCCGGCAGCGCCGCCGACATTCCGGCCCCGGCGATGATCACCTTCATCCCGCGCATGCGGGCGTTCATGCAGTACTCGCGGACCATCTCCGGGTCGCGGTGGGCGCTCATCACCCGCACCTCGCAGAGGATGCCGGCGTCCTGCAGCGCTTTCTCGGCCGGCAACATCTTGTCCATGTCGTTCTTGGACCCCATGATGATCCCGACCAGCGGCGACTCGGCGTCGATCTCCTCGATCTGCTCGAGGACCTCGGTCTGCGGGGTCGGCGCGAGGTCGGGCGGCGGCGTGGGGGTGGGGTCTGAAATCTCGGTCATCTTGCTCCTGGGTGGTCTGGGCTGGGGACGCGGGCAACGGCGCGGGCGGCGATGTCGGTGCGGATCTGCATTCCCTCGAACGAAATCCGGCTCGCCGCATCGTACGCGCGATCGCGCGCCGCGGCCGGGCTCGGCCCGAGCGCGGTGATGTTGAGGACGCGGCCGCCGGCGGTGACGATCTCGCCGTCGCGCTCGGCGGTGCCGGCGTGGGTGATCTCGGCCAGCTCCGCCGCCGCGGCGAGCCCGTGGATCACGTCGCCCTTCGAGGAGCTCTCCGGATAGCCGGCCGAGGCGAGCACGAGGGTCACCGCCCAGTCGTCGTCGAACTCGGCCGTGGCACCGGCGAGGCCGCCGGGCTCGCGGGCAGCGAGGAAGAGGTCGACCAGGTCCGAGCGCAGCCGCGGCAGCACCGCCTGGGTCTCCGGGTCGCCGAAGCGGGTGTTGAACTCGAGCACCTTGGGACCGGCGGCGCCGATCATCAAGCCGGCGTAGAGGACGCCGTGGAAGGGGGTGCCGCGGGCGGCCATCGCGGCGACGATCGGCCGGTGCACGCGCTCGACGATCTCCTCGACCTCCGCTGGGCCGAAGCCGGGCACCGGCGAGTAGCTGCCCATGCCGCCGGTGTTCGGGCCCTGGTCGCCGTCGAAGATCCGCTTGTAGTCCTGGGCCGGCGCCAGCGGCACCACGTTCTCGCCGTCGCAGAGGGCCAGCAGCGAGAGCTCCTCGCCCTCGAGGAACTCCTCCAGCACGACCGTGGTCGCACCGAAGCGCTGCTCGGTGAAAAAGACGTCGAGCGCGGAGTGCGCCTCGGCTTCGTCGCTGCAGAGGATCACTCCCTTGCCGGCGGCGAGCCCGTCGGCCTTGAGCACGGTCGGGTAGGACGTAATGGCGATCTGCTCGGTCGCCTGCTCACGGCTGTGGAGGAGGACGTGCGCGGCGGTCGGTACCCCGGCCTCCCGCATCAGCTCCTTCGCGAACGCCTTCGATCCCTCGAGCTCGGCGGCGGCGGCGCTCGGCCCGAAGGCGGGGATCCCGGCCTGCTCGAGCGCGTCGCTGACGCCGGCGACCAGCGCCGCCTCCGGCCCGACCGCGACCAGGTCGACCCGCTGTTCGGTGGCGAGGGCGACGATCGCCTCGACGTCGTCGGCCGCGACCGCGGGGAAGCACTCCGCGTCGGCCGCGATCCCGGCGTTGCCGGGGGCGCAGAGGACCTCGGGGGCGTGGACCGAGCGCCGCAGCCCCCGCACGATCGCGTGCTCGCGCCCTCCGCCGCCAACTACGAGTGCCTTCAAGCGCCCGGTCCCGGCGCCACTACAGCGAGTCGGCCAGCTCGGTCGCCGGCATCGCGGTCAGCGTCTGGCTGGTCATCGTCCCCCGCGAGCCGAGCTCGACCGAGACTTTGGCCATCGTCTTCTCGTCGGGCGCCTCGATCACGGTGACGAAGTCGTACTGTCCCAGCGTCGCGTACTGGGCGATGACCTTGGCGCCGATCTGCTCGACCTCTTGGTTCACCTCGGCGACCCGGCCGGGGTTGTTCTTCAGCGTCCGCACGCCCTCGGCGGTCAGGTTGGTCAGCATCAGATAAGTCGGCATCTCCCACTCCTCTCGCGGTTCCTGACAAACATACCCGCCCGCAGGCAGGCCAAGCGCGGCGGGGGCGGAGAGCTCAGTACCCGGTCGGGTGGCGGACGACGAAGCCTTCGGGGTACGGAGGCTCGGTGTGCCAGCGGGGGCCGGTGCCGGAGGCGTCGCCGACCGTGTCCCAGCGGAGGCCGGCGATCACGGCGTAGGTGTGGGTGGCGTTGGCGTAGATCGTGATCCAGCGGCCGGGACCGGGTTCGCCGTATGACTCGAGCGCGCCCGAGGTCAGCGGCGTGTCGAGCAGGCCGGCGCCGTAGAGGGCGAAGCTGACCGCGCCGGAGCAGTCGTAGCCGTAGGAGTACCAGGAGCCGTGGCCGCCGCCCCAGACGTAGGGGGTGGTGGCGATCGAGTTGGCGGCGGCGATCGCCGCCTTGACCGCCGGCGGGGCGCTGGCTGGGGCGCTGGCGAGGCCGGCGCTGGTCAGGACCGCGCTCGGGCCGGGGGTTTCGAAGCCGGCCGGCAGCGGCGCCACCCGCCAGTCGATGTAGCTGACCTGGCAATCGCCTTCGATCTGTTCGGCCTGCTGCATCACCTCCTCGACGTACCACTCGGCGTGATTGTGGGCGAAGACGCCGGCCTCGATGCTGCCCTTCGACCAAATCTCGCGGGCCAGGGTCGCGGCGGCGTCGGCCGGGTCGCCGTGGCGGATCCTGCCGTCTTCGTCACCGTCGACCGCGTACTGCTTCCACTCGAACTCGTCGAGGCCGAGTGCTCCTTCGCGATGCAGCTGCTTTTTGCTGAGGCCGCGGCCGAAGTCGGTCTCGAGGCGGGCGACCGCAGCCAGCGCCCAGACCCCGCGCTGGCCTAGTTCGTAGCGGGCGGCGGCGTTCTCGAACGCTTCCAGGTACTCCTCGGGAATGTCTTTCTTCCAGGCCGGGTTGGGGCTGCATTTGAGGACCGGAATCTGCGGTCCGAGGCCGGCGGCGCTGAAGCCGGTGGCGCCGACTTCCTGGGCGTAGCAGCCGGCGTTGGCGAGCACCTCTTCGACGTACCAGTCGGCGTGGTTGTAGGCGAAGATCGCGCCGTAGGTGTCAGCTGGCATGCCGGCGATCGAGAGGTAGCTGGCGGCGGCGTAGATCGCGTCTTCGGGGTTGTTGGGGTCCGCGACCCCGTCGCCGTTGGCATCGACTCCATACGCTTCCCAGCTCGACGGCATGAACTGCATCCAGCCGACCGCGCCGGCGGAGGAGGGACCGAGGTTCTGGCCGAAGCCGGTCTCGACCGCGTTGATCCCGGCGAGGATCGCCGGCCCCTGCGGGCCGAGGCCGTACTTGTCGGAGGCGGCGTGGTAGATCGGGACCAGCACCGGTGGCACCGCCATCGCGGCGCAGCTCGAAGTCTGGATCGGGGGGATCGTGAACGGGTTGGTCGAGGGCGGCAGCACTTTGGCGCTGCCGCCGTTGCCGTTTTCGCCAGCCTCCGCTTCGTTTTCGCCCGCTTCCGCTTCAGCTTCGAGGCCGCCGTCGTTGGGGGGCGGCGTATTGGTCGCCGGGGGAGGCGGCGAGACCAGGGTCTTGCCCTGCTTGACGCCGCTCGGCGCCAGTGGTTTGACGGTGACGGTTTCGTCCTGCGGCGCTTCGGTCTGGGGTGCTTCGCCCTGCGGCGCTTCCGCGGCCGGGGCCGCTTCAGTGGCGGCGGCGTTGTTGATCGTCTCCGCCCGCGCCACCGCGATCGGGACCGCGAGGACGACGGTGGCGGCGGCCGCGGCGGCGGCCGCGCGGATTTTCTGCGCGCGCTCTGCCATCAGCCGAGGACGTTGGTGACCCGCCAGCCTTCGTCTTTGATCTGTTCCATCTCGAGCCGCAGCTCGCTGGTGACGCCGAGCCGCAGCAGCGAGACGCTGAGCGTGTAGACGCCTTCGCGCGAGGGGCCGGGAACGATGTTGAGCACCTTTGCCTTCGGCACCTTGACGTCAGCCGGCAGGCGGGGCGGGCGTTTCAGCAGGGCTTTGGACAGCTCCGGCGTGGCGGTCGCGGCAAAGACCGGCCGCACCTCCGACTCTTCGCCGCCGGTCTCGTAGACGACGAAGGCGTCGGAGAACTTGCGGGCGACGGCGACCGCTTTCGCTCCGGCTTCGGGACCTGGGATCGACGCCGCTTCGGCCTCGGCCGAGCTGGTCGCCGCTCCCGTCGTCGACGACGGTTGCGAGGAGATCGGGTCGGTGGCGGCCGAGGAGCTGCCGGCGCTCGGCGAAGTGGTCGCGGCCAGCGGCGCCGACTCGACCGCTTCCGCAGCGTTGACCTCGGAGGGGTCTTTCTTCTCCTGCTTGTGGACTGGCAGCTTGAAGGTGGGGGTCGCGCCGTGCAGGGTCGGGGCCGGCGCCGAGGGCGCGGGCGGGATCCCGAAATTCCCGGGCGGCGAGGCGACCGCGACCTGCGCGGCGGCAGGCTCGCTGCTGCCGGAGCCACCCGAGCCGGCGAGGACGACCACACCGGCGACGATCGCGAGGGCGACGATCGCCGAGCCGGCCTTGAGGGCGGCCTGGGCTCGATCGCCGAGCGTCGCGAAGTTGTCCTCGAGCGGCCAGAGGATCCGATCCTTGAAAGCGAGCACGCCGCTCTCGACTGCCGTCGGCAGCTCGCGCGGGGCCTTGGCCTCGCTGTTTATCGGGGTCTGTTCGCCGGGCAAATCGTGAATAAGACGTAAATAGAGACGTAAATAGCTTAAAGCCGAACCTAAAAGGGTTCTTTCGGCATGCGCGCAGAGGTGATGAGAGTTGAAACCGAGTTCTCGACGCCTGTTGCGGGTCTACGCGACCGCGACTGGGGAACGCTCGAAGACAAGCTCTCCGTCGGCTGCGTCGACCCTGACCAGGTCGCCTTCTGAGAAGGAACCCTCAAGGATCTGCAGCGCCAGCTTGTCAACAAGTTGTTTCTGCACCACCCGCTTCAGCGGCCGCGCCCCATAGGTCGGGTCGTAGCCCAGGTTGCCGAGCAGGGTGCGGGCGTCGCCTGAGAGCTCGATCTCGATCCCGCGCTCGCGCACACGGCCGACCAGCTGCTCGACCTGGATGTCGACGATCTTGCCGATGTCCTGCTTCGAGAGCCGGTGGAAGATCACCGTGTCGTCGATCCGGTTGAGGAACTCGGGCTTGAAGGTCGCGGCCAGGACCTCTTCGATCTGCTCGCGGATCCGCTCGTCGACCGACTCGCCGACGATCCGGTCAGAGCCGACGTTCGAGGTCATGATCAGGACCGTGTTGGTGAAGCTGACGGTCCGGCCCTGGCCGTCGGTGAGGCGGCCGTCGTCCATCAGCGCCAGCAGGGTGTTGAAGACGTCCGGGTGGGCCTTCTCGATCTCGTCGAGCAGCACCACCGCGTAGGGCCGGCGCCGGACCGCCTCGGTCAGCTGGCCGCCCTCCTCGTAACCGACATATCCGGGGGGAGCGCCGATCAGCCGCGCCACCGTGTGCTTCTCCATGTACTCGGACATGTCGAGGCGGACGATGGCCTGGTCGGTGTCGAACATGAACTCGGCCAGCGCCTTCGCCAGCTCGGTCTTGCCGACCCCGGTCGGACCGAGGAAGAGGAAGGAGCCGATCGGCCGGTGCGGGTCCGAGAGCCCGGCTCGCGAACGCCGCAGCGCGTTGGAGACCGCCTCGATCGCCTCGTCCTGGCCGATCACCCGTTCGTGCAGCCGCTCCTCCATCTGGATCAGCTTCTGGACCTCGCCCTCCATCAGGCGGCTGACCGGGATCCCGGTCCATTTGGCGACGACCTCGGCGACGTCCTCCTCCGTTACTTCGTCGGAGAGCAGCACCTGACCGCCGGCGTGCACCTCTTCCAGCCGCGCTTCCTGCTCGGAGACTTTCGCCTCGAGCTCCGGGATCTGGCCGAATTTGAGTTCGGCCGCCCGCTCGAGGTCGGTCTCGCGTTCGGCCCGCTCGACCTCCAGCCGCGCTTCCTCCAGTTCGGCCTTGGCCTGCTTCATCGCCTCGATCGGCTCTTTCTCGTTCTGCCAGCGGGTGCGCAGCTCGGCCGCCTGCTCGCTGAGGTTGGCGAGGTCCTCCTCGAGCGCCGCCAGCCGCGCCCGCGAGGCGTCGTCGGTCTCTTTCTTCAGCGCCGTGCGCTCGATCTCCAGCTGCTGGATCCGGCGCTCGACCTCGTCGATCTCAGTCGGCACCGAGTCGATCTCGATCTTCAGCCTCGAGGCGGCCTCGTCGATCAGGTCGATCGCCTTGTCGGGCAGGAAGCGATCGGCGATGTAGCGCTCGGAGAGGGTCGCGGCGGCGACGATCGCCGAGTCGGAGATGCGGACGCCGTGGTGTTCCTCGTAGCGCGGTTTCAGCCCGCGCAGGATCGCGATCGCGTCGTTGATGTCGGGCTCGCCGACGAGGATCGGCTGGAAGCGCCGCTCCAGCGCCGCGTCTTTCTCGATGTGCTTGCGGTACTCGTCGAGGGTGGTGGCGCCGACCGCGCGCAGCTCGCCGCGGGCCAGCATCGGCTTCAGCAGGTTGGCGGCGTCGACCGCGCCTTCAGCGGCGCCGGCGCCGACGATCGTGTGGAGCTCGTCGAGGAAGAGGACGATCTGGCCCTCCGCCTCCTGCACCTCGGAGAGCACCGCTTTCAGCCGCTCCTCGAACTCGCCCCTGTATTTGGAGCCGGCCAGCAGCGAGCCGATGTCGAGCGCGATCACGCGCCGGTCGCGCAGGCTCTCGGGTACGTCGCCGGCGATGATCCGCTGCGCCAGACCCTCGACGATCGCGGTCTTGCCGACGCCGGGGTCGCCGATCAGCACCGGGTTGTTCTTGGTCCGTCGTGAGAGCACCTGGATCACGCGGCGGATCTCCTCGTCGCGCCCGATCACCGGGTCGAGCTTGCCGTTGCGGGCGTCGGCGGTCAGGTCGCGGCCAAATTTCTCCAGCGCCTGGACCGAGTCCTCGGGGGTGGGGGAGGTGACGCGGTGCGGGCCGCGCACCTCGGCGATCGCTTTCTCCAGCGAGCCGCGGTCGGGGAGGATGTCGGCGACCCCCGAGCCGCCGTCGGTCAGCGCCAGCAGCAGGTGCTCGGTCGAGATGTACTCGTCGCCGAGCTGCGCCATCTCCTGCTCGGCCCGGCGCAGCGTCTGCCCCAGCGTCGCCGACATCCGCGGCTCCTCGGTCCCCTCGCTCAGGGTCGGCAGGGCGTCGACCGTCTCGTGGGCGCGGGTTCCGATCGCCGCCGGGTCGGCGCCGAGCTTCTGCAGGATCGGCGCCACCAGCCCGTCCTCCTGCACCAGCAAGGCGACCAGCAGGTGGGCGGGGGTGATCTCCGGGTTGCGTCGTGCCGTCGCCAGCTGCTGGGCCGAGGCCACCGCTTCCTGGGACTTGACCGTGAATCGATCCGCCTGCATCAGCTCTGCTCGCCTTTCTCTCTTTCAAGCTCTTCGGTGCGCCGGCGCAGCTTCTCCAGCTCGCCACTCAGCCTCGCTACCCGCTCTTCCAGCGCCAGCACCGTCTCGACTCCGGCCAGGTTCAGCCCCTCGGCCGTCATTTCCTGGATCCGCCGCAGCCGGGCGACGTCGCGCTGGGAGTAGAGGCGGGTGTTCTTCGGCGAGCGTTTCGGTGCGATCAGCCCGCGCGCCTCGTACATCCGCAGCGTCTGCGGGTGCATCTCGGCCAGCTCGGCGGCAACCGAGATCATGAACACGCCGCGCTCCTCGTCG
>Ga0307476_10000232_pt1 | contig 52833 bp, 48 predicted proteins | sample atmos_gasesECM2C_2_FD_203314 | JGI IMG/M metagenome (GOLD analysis project Ga0307476, IMG submission 203314) | Hardwood forest soil microbial communities from Morgan-Monroe State Forest, Indiana, United States - atmos_gasesECM2C_05 | ecosystem: Environmental > Terrestrial > Soil > Temperate... | reverse complement strand
CGACCGTCGCCCTTTCAAACAGCGCCGTCGCATACTCCACCCCTCCAACGATCCTCTCCCCTTCCTCCCCTAGCGACAGCGTCAGATCGAACTTCGCCGTCTGACGTCCCAACTGCAGCGGCTTTAACTCCAGCCCAGAAAGCTCAAACCGACTCCCAAGAGCGTTCTGCCACGCAAACATCACCTGAAATATCGGACTGTGCGATAAACTTCGTACCGGATGGATTAACTCCACCACCTGTTCAAACGGAATGTCCTGATGCTGCTGCGCCGCTAATGATTGCTTCTTCGCCTGCTCCAGCAGCTCCACCGCCGTCGGCGTGCCCGACAGATCCAACCGCAACGCCAGCGTGTTCACGAAAAATCCGATCAACCCTTCGACCTCTACCCGCCTCCGGTTGGCTACCGGCGTACCAATCACCACATCCTGCTGACCCGACAACCGCGACATCAACGCCGCCCAACCTGCCAACAGCGTCATATATAATGTCGTCCCCTGTCGCCGGCTCAGCTCCTTCAACCCTGCCGTCAGCTCCTCATCCAGCACCAACTTCAGCAAGGCCCCAGCATGATCTTGTTGCGCTGGCCGTGCATGATCCGTCGGCAACTCCAGCACCGCCGGCACCCCAGCCAGGGCCGTCTTCCAGTAATCGGCCTGTTCCCGCAGAATGTTGCCTTCGATCCACTGCCGCTGCCAAACAGCATAGTCGGCGTATTGCACCTCCAGCTTTGGCAAATTCGTCGGCTTACCACTCACAAAGCCGTCATACAACTTGCTTAGTTCCCTGACGAAGATGCCCATCGACCACGCGTCGGAAACAATATGGTGCATGGTGATCAGCAACACATGCTCCTCGTTGGAAAGACGAATGAGCCGCCCTCGGATCAGCGGACCCGCTTCCAGATCGATGGGTGCGCGGGCTTCTTGCACCATCAGGTGATTCAATTCCGTTTCCTTGTCACTGCGCTCCCGCAGATCATACTCGATCAGATAAAAACGGCTGCTTTCCACCGGGGCTATTCTTTGAAACGGTTCCCCGTCTACTTGCAGGAATACCGTACGCAACGTCTCATGCCGTGCCACTATTTGGTTCAGGGCTTGTCGGAAGGCGTTTCGCGACAATTCTCCCCGTAAGAGCAGTCCTCTTAGGCTTTGATATGCGTAATTACCACCCTCGATCTGCGCCAAGAACCATAACCGTTGCTGCGCAAAAGACAACGGTAAGTCTCTTCTACATTTAGTTATCGGAATAGCTGCTACCATTGATCGGCCGCGTTTAGATGCCATTCAGTGCTCCTGTTTGCGTGGAACCACGAAATGCGAAGGTGTTGTGCCCTGTTCTCATGGCAATCCATACATTTCTACTTATTGCGGTGGTTTTGTGCGTGAATGAGAAGAGTGGCATTCAGGCGCTGGAACGCACGCACGCAACGATGTTGCCGCTGGGCTTGGGTTAGGTCAAGGGCGTGACTGACAACTATCGACGCCACGGAACCACCTTCTTGTTTGCCGCGCTGGACCCGGCGAACGGCAGGTGCTCGCGCACTGTCGTCCGCATCATCGCTATCAGGAAAATATGAGTTTTCTGCGGGAAATTGAGAAGCACGTGGCGAAGAACTTAGAAGTGCACATTATTGTGGAGAATTACCACCCACAAACATCAGCGAGTCCGACGCTAGTTCGGCGCGCGACCACGATTCCACGTGCACTTCCTCCGGCCTATGCAGCCTGGCTCAATCAGGTGGAGTGTCGAGGTCTTAAGATCGGGACAAAGCTCCGTTTGCGCGGTGCCTGTCCGTCTTACCACTGACCTAGTCGGTGTGTTGCATCGAGTTCGCCGATTGACCAGTTTTTGCGCCGCATAAGGCGCCTTGAGACCGCCCGCGTACGATTTTGGCCGTCTTCTTTACCTACCTTCGACGACGCAACGGTCGCGTTGGCCCCTTTTGAAATCTCGTCGCTGGGCTCCGCCAGTGAAAGAACCAGTCGCATCGCTACGCAGACTGGACGATGCTCTCTGCTTCTCTCTGGAAGGCAAAGACACGCACAAAACTCGCGCAACGGGCCGTTCGCAACGCATGCAGCAGCGGCAAGCCTGCCGCTGGGCCTGCGTTTTCAATTTGTACGGCCTGACGCATCGTTACTCGTTTCCGAGAATTTCAACGCAGCCGCGTGAGGTCTGTATTTCCTATCGTGAGTTGCCTACAGTTGGGCACCGGATCGGCTCGTTCCATCAGAGACGGCGAACGATCCGTCGGCGCGCAGCCGGGCTTGTTCTAAGCCCCCGGCGAGGTAAAGTTTTCGGAAATAACGGTGCCGTCGTTTGCCGCTTGACGTTTTAGCAAGTGTACCGGGACCGACCAGAACGACGTCGCAGGGAGCGACGCCTAGCTGAAGAAAACAGTTCCGGGAGAGGGCCGCCGCAATATCTTTATGGGTTAAAGCGAGTGGAAAGCGGACCTCACTAACGATAACGAATCGCTCCGTCCCCCAGTCCTCCGCCGGCATCCCGAATGCAGCGAAGCAACCTTCCCTAAGACCGGGCGTCGAGGCCAGGACATTCTCGAATGCGCTTGGATCAATCTTCTTACCTCGAATCGTGATCCGCTCTCTAAGGCGACCGGTCCAAAACAATTCGCCGTTTCGGAGGTAGCCGACATCGCCGGTATGGAGCAATCCGCCGCGAAAAGCGCGACGGGTTTCGTTGACGTTCTTGTAATAACATGCCATGCGGGAAGGGCTATCGAGGCAGATCTCTCCAACATGACCATCTGGAACGCGACGGCCTCGCGGCGAGAGAACATGCACAATCGTTCCCTCGCACGGCCGCCCTACGCTCGCCACCGTCGCTACCCTGTCAGCACTGGCTGCACCCAGTCTCTGTGCGATGCCACGCTCGTCCAGCAGCCGTCGATCAACGTGTTCGTACTGTACTGTCCCATTGAGGGCACTGAAAGTTGCGCCCCCAACGTTCTCGGCACATCCAAAATTCGTCTTAAGTGCATCTCGCTTCAGGCCCAGAATGCCGAATCGACGATGGAACGCATCTAGCGTTTCGATGTGAATACATTCTGCGGCGTTCCATAACGCACGTACATGGTCGAGGCGTACTCCTTGAAGCTCGATGTCGTCGGCTCTGCGAACGGCAAGCGCGAAGCCAAAGTTCGGTGACCAGGTGACGGTACCGCCCGTGTCCGATAGGGCGCGGAGCCATAGGGCCGGATGGCGCACGAATGCCTGAGGGGACAACATAACAAGCGGGATGCCCTTCACCAAGCACAGGAGAAAATTGTTGACCAGCCCCATGTCATGATAGAGGGGCGTCCAGTTCAGGCAAACATCAGCGGAAGAAAAACCCATAGCAGCCGCCATGCCGTCTACGGCTGCAAGAACCGCCTTGTGGTTCCAGACGCAGATTCGGGATGACCTTGTAGTACCGGACGTGAGCTGCATCATGGCGATATCATCCGGCTGCGGACGAGGGGTTCCAACCACTTGACGGCCCCCGCCCTCGGTCTTGGTACCTAAGCCGAGAACGGCTGTAGCGCCTCCCGCGAGACGAGCAAGGTCCGGCTTGAGCGACTCTAAACAGACCGCGACGCGCGCGCGAGTGCGGCGAAGCACACGGCGCAGCGTGTCACGGAGTTCTAGGTTCCCGCCGACGAGTGCGGGAGGACAAACGAGCAGAGGGATTCCGCCCAGCAAGAGAGTTGCAATAAGTACGGTTGCCGCATCCTGGCCGCTCGGAAGCACGATTACGCACACATCACCTCGGCGCAGATCCGCCGCGAGCAACTGACTACCAACCTCCATCGCTTGTCGGTGCACGTCTTCGCGCGACAGCCAATGTACAGCCGTCTCCGAACTATAAAAGGCGAGGCATGGAACTTCTGGAGCTTCGCTAAGCCGCGCTGAAATTTCGGTCAGTAGGGATCGCGTTGTCACGTCGGACCAACTGTGCTCGCATTCAAATTAGTTGCTCGATACGATGGCAGGCACTGAGCGCTGCCGGCACACTGGGCAAAGTCTTCTTGAATTCCTGCACGTTCCGCCGGAATCGCTCATTATTTAACAACTCTAAAACCGCAGACATCAAAACGGGAACAGTCAAGTCCTGCCTCTCGATGCATTTCCCGAGCATGAGGCCCTCGATCTCGCGCGCGTAAAACAATTGCTCCGGCGTCTGCGGAATTGCAATCATCGGCGTCTCGCAATGAATTGCCTCGTATACACTGGTCGCTCCGCCATGAGTGATGAATACTGCTGTTCGTTGCAGAACCTCGGTTTGCCTCACAAAACTGACCAAGTCAACGTTCGCGGGCACTCCAGCGAATTCGGCTGGCGAGCAGCGATCGCTCAACGAAATAACTGCCCGCCTCCCTACGCCTCCTAATGCTCGAATGCAGATCTCGAAGAAGTCCACGTCACTGACAAAAATCGATCCCAAAGAGGCGTAGATTAGATCGTACGTCTTCGAATAGTTTATCGCGTGCATCGTAGGGCCGATGAACTCGCAATGTGGAGAGAAATTATCGGTCTTCGGTTGAAATCGTTCGAGCCCCAGAACCAAGTTCAAGCTCTCTTCGTTGATAAACATATCGTTCTCATCTGTTTCCTTCTCCAAAAATTGATCGTAAAATTTCTTTGCCTTTTTTTTGAATCTCCACAATGATGCGACATTGGCCAGACTTGGGTATGCCTTCTTTGCTCCGCGATCGAGCACTGTGGTGGGATGAAACACGTAGCCAGTCGTAAGACAAACAGCTGGGATGCGATGCTTTCTGGCAATCACCTTCGGAGCGGCTGCAAACTTGGAATGCAGGATGACATCAGGAGACTCCCGAAGGACTTCAGATTCTACGAAGTGAACGGTATGCTCTGCCGTTTCGATCAGTAGCAGGCCCAGATCATAAACGCTCATTCCGCGAGTGAGCAACCTTGGATCGAACCCCTGGTAATCCTTGTAAGGCGTGAAGCAAATGCCTGGATCAGTCGTGTAGCACCTGAAATCCGGAGCATTGTAGTGAATAACGGTATGGCCTCTTCTCATAAGCTCCGTGAGTATCGGCTCAATCGGATTATACTGGCCTAAGCTTGGGATGTGAAAGAACAGCGCTTTCATTCGGCGATCCTACCAAAAAAACGCGCTCCACTTGGTCTGCTGAAAATACTGTCTGAGTTGGCTGTAATTCTCGACGAGTTCCGAAACAGGGGCTAAGATCTGTTTCTCCAGTCTTGTTGACAACAAATGATACGGGACGTTCAAGAACGCAAACACCCTCCGCAGCTCCTCCTCGCGCTTCTCCAACAAGTTTTCGTAAACAATTTCGAGTTTTTGGTGGTCCTGAAAAATCCAATCAGCCTTTTCCATGCACTCATCCAACTTACGAAAATAGCGCTCGCATTCCGCGGGATCGAGACGTAACGTGGTTTTTGTTGTTCCAGTCCGCTTAGTACCGTTCAACTGCCACCAAACGTCCGTGACGTACGCGGTCTTGAGAGAGATGAGCGTATTGAGCATATTTCTACGCTTAAGATGAATTATCGCCAGCGACCGATCGCCAGTCAGGAAATCCCACGTAGCACTGAAGCGCTCGCTCAGCGTCGTCCGATCATAGTTAGTTTGTAGAAATGTCGAAAGTTCAACGAATTGCTCTTTGAGACGCTCTGAGGTTTCGGAAGGGTCGATTGGCTTACTAAAATAATCTGGAGTGAGGTGTTCATAGAACATCTTGAAGCCCACGGCTGCAGTTCCAAGCGGGTGAGCCCTGTACACTCTTTTGCGCAAGTACTCAATTGGATCGTCAAGAGTTTGCACTAGCTCATCCTTCCGCAGCTTGTCTAGATTGAATAGCTCACCATACATCTTGATCGATGGGTGGCCACTCAGAAGAGACAGCAGGAGGTTGGAGCCAGTTCTAGCCGAGGCCAGCATCATGAAACGTTGAGGTTGTTTGTCTTCGTCCACGCCTAATACTCACAACTCGCAAACAGACTTCTGAGGCGCCGTTAAGATAGCGCTTACGAGTGTCTGGAATTGCGCCACAAAAGCTTGAACGCGAGTTGAGGAGAACAGATCCGCCTTGTACACCAAGCGACAATCCAGCGCTCCCGCGTTGAAACAGACGTTAAGACTCAAGTCCGCCAGTGATTGTAGGTTCGGGGAGACATCCAAAGGCGTGACCTGAAGTCCTGCAAGTTCCAATTGTGCCCCTGGTATGTTCGTCAGAAAATTGAAGACGATTCGGTACAATGGTGTCTGCCCGCCGATTGCTTGGGCCAAATACCCATAGGGGACGTCTTGATTCAGGCATGCGTCCACAAGATTTCGCCTAACTCGATCAAGAAGTTCCAGGAATGTAATTTTGTTTGTAAGGCGGGTCCGTACGACGACCACGTTCATGAACAGACCAATTACGTGCTCAAACTCCGGGCGACGACGATCCGATAGCGGTACGCCTACAGCGATATCCTGATTGTTACCAATCTTATTGAGGAACAATTTGAGAATGGCAAGCATCAGCGTCGCCAGGGTCACTCGATATCGGCGACTCATGGCCATCAGCCGATCGGCGTCTTCGGATGGGATGGTGAAGCATAACGTACCGGACCGTGTGGACGCACAATTACGAGAACCGTCGCACGGAAGGACAAGGCCGCTCAAACCGCGCAGCCTACCGGTCCAGTGCTGGACAAGGTCGCGTCCTAGCCGACTGTTTAACCGCTCCTTTTGCCACTGTACATAGTCTTGATAGCTAGCAACTGGTTGTCTGATGCTCGGCGCCCGGCCAGTAACGTATGCCTCGTAGAACTCCTTCAGTTCCGCCGCCAATACACGCTTCGACCAACGATCAAAAACGATGTGGTGTACTGTGAAGGCGAGGATATGTTCGTCGTCAGCGAGTGCAAAGAGGATAGCCCGGAAGAGCGGGCCGCTAGTGAGATCGAACCGGCGGTTCACATGCTCCGCAATCAGGTGCCGCAAAGCTTCAGACTGGTGCTCGCGTCGCATTCCGCGGCAATTGATAGAGACTGGGCAAGCCGTCAACGAGTCCTCTAACAGTCTCTCCGGTCGTCCATTTCTGACAGGGAATCTAGAGCGTAAGGCATCATGGCGCCGAACGATTTCATTGAGACTGGAACCTAATGCTTCCGAATCTAGCGTATGTTCTAGGCGCACTACGATAGATAAGCTTGGCGCGCAATCGAAAAGAGGTAAGGCGGCGGGGCCGGCTTGATCAGCCTGCCAAAGCAGTTCTTCAGCAAACGACAATTCTTTGGCAACATAACATGTGCTTTCCACTGTCGAAGCCTTGCCGATAAGCTATGACTATATATTATAGTTATATATATATATTTAATAACTACTATTACGCCGTAGCGCAGCGTTTTCGATCGAGCGCCGCGCCCATATGGGAGATATCCATGGGGTCCAAAAGGAAGATATCAAGCGACAGCTCAACGCCATACACTGCAGTGATTCGGTTAATGCAACGCATGGCCGATAGTGAGTCTCCTCCAAGGCTGAGAAAGTCATCGTGAATGCCGAAGCCACCGGCATTCAGCACTTCTGACCAGATCTCCAGCAGAATCCTTTCCGTCTCTGTGCGAGGTGAACCTGCTGCCGCGTCACGCGGTGCACTCGGGTTCGCGTTTTCCTCCATCTGTCCGTAAGTTTTCCGCTTCTTCATAATGAGATCAGTCCTTATTTCCTAGGGCCTCTAAACACTCTGCCAGAATGCGCCCGACATAGTCGCCGTACAGGATGCCCTTCTGGCTCAATACAATCGCGTCATCATCCACTGTGATGAACTTTTCTGCTTCCAACCTCTGCACGGCTGGCTCACACAAGCGCACGACGTCGATGCCATGCCGTTTTCTAAAGGCGCGGCGGTCGAAGCGGACGAGTTTCATGCCCAAGATAACGTCGCGCGTCATAATCTCGAGATCGTTATACATATATCCCCGAAAAATAGGCAGCTCTCCGCGATCGAGAAGCTCCGTGTAGTGTCTTAGATCGTTTGTATTCTGATAGGCCCAGTTTCCCAACGATCCAAAGGCCGACGATCCAAAGGCATAGACGTCAACTCCCTGCCACTTAGTAGTGATATGTCGCTGAGTATATGCCCCACATTTAGTAAACGTAAAGAAATTTGCAGGCTGGTAACTAGCTCCGGTGAGTTGGTCGAGCGCGTAACGGGCTAGCTCGAGCTCTTCGTCGTCGGACGGCAGGGAGATTTTCTGGTGCCTGAGCTCAGCGTAGTACTCAGTGTTCGCGTAGATTTCGAGCTTATAGACAGTAATACTCGGAACTCCCGTTTCGATCGCGCGGCCTATGGAGTGGGCCCAAGTCTTCGGCGTTTCACCTGACAGACCGCTGATGAGGTCGATGTTGACAATCGCGCCTGTCGAAAGGGCGATTTCAATGGCCGCCAGAGCTTGCTTTTCTGTGTCCCTGCGCCCAGTGCGGAACACAATGTCATCGCAGAACGACTGGATTCCAACACTGATGCGGTTCACATCGTGCCGTTTAAGTATCTCTGCCTTGTGGCGAGTAAGTGAGACCGGCTCTGCTTCGAAGTTGATTTCCGGGTCCTTGAGTGTCAGGCTTCGCCCTAGGGTTTGCATAAGGCGATCGATATTCTTTGCACTCAAAAGAGTAGGAGTCCCACCCCCGAAGTAAAGTGAGATCGTCGAGCGGTCATGCAGGTGGAATCTTTCCGAGGCGATCTCGATTTCACGGCACAGCGAGTCGATGTAGCGGTCGATTTCCGCGAGTTGAGTGTCTTGCAGAGTCGTGGTCTTGTAATGGCAGTAGGCACATCGCTGGATGCAGTAAGGCACGTGCAAGTACACATTGAGAGGTTTCTGGCATAGACCTTCATCTGCCGCCTCTTTTCGCCAGTTTCGAAAGCTAGGGTAAGTCGTGACGAACCCGCGTCTGGTTACTTCCGAAACATCCTGGATAATGTTTAGCATGGCTTTTACCTTGATTCAATCTCTCCTGCACTTAAAATGAGTTGTTTAATACTCACGGGCCACGAAAGCAGCTAGGAGAGAAAGATTATTCAACAGATCCGTTTGCAGCACGCGTTCGTCGAGCTGCAGGCGAAATCGATCTTCGATCCGAGCGATCAACTCGGCGATCACAATGGAGTCGAGAGCTAAGCCTCCCTCTAAGAGCGAATAGTCGTCGGGGATCTCGCTAGGAACAAGCTTCAGCTGGAGATCGTCAACTAGCAATTGTTTGATCTGCTGCAGAACGTCCTTTTCCTTGAGTGTTATGTTTTCCATAATTTCTCCGTGGTAGAAATACAGTGTGGATTATTCAAAATCAAGTGCGCGTCCTGCAACGGCGACACCTGTGGCGGCTGAGGGATGCGCGTGGCACACAGCATTCACATCGGACCGTATATGGTTTTAATCTACAGTAATTAATTATTAAGTTACTACAGTATAGGAACCTACTAGTTGGAGAGCCGTCTATCGTCGTGCGCGGCACCAGCCTGGCATGAGCGAATCGCGCACCATTGACGAATACCGTTGGTCGTTTAGAGGAGAAATGATCCCACGAGCTGCCAATCCATCGAGAACGACCGGGCTGGATTCGGAAGCCGTCTGTTCGTGCGCGTTCGGATTATGAACTCTGCAGCTCTGGCGGCTCATATGGTTTTGAGATACCGGTGAAATCGTCCGGTTCGCCACGAAGCGCTTGTGTACACAGGCCCTTGTGGTCTCTGGCAACCAACAATGCGAGGGGACAGTCCACCAAGATCTCGACAAACGGAGTCTCGTTCTGGCGACGAATCTCTTTACGAATAAATCATGCCGCCTTCGGCGTCACAAGCGAACCATGAAAATAGCCGCAACATGTTCGTTGAAAGTAAAGGGGTTATGGCTATTTTCGAAGGAATATCACGATAAGGAGAGATGGCGGCGACTACGGCCGCGACCCGTTCCTTGACCAGAGGCGCGCAACAAACCCGATTCGCTGGACATTCGTGTCACGGTCTTCCTTCGAAAAGCCAAGTCCCCTGCAAAACGTCCGTCTAACTTCATCATCATTGAGCACCTCTACGAGGCGCCCCTGTCTAACCAAGGCATCATTCAGGGCAAGCGCAAGCGTTGACTTGCCAGCCCCAGAAAGACCTCTCAACCATAATGTGAATCCGACCCGACCCATTATCCGCTTCCGCGGATCCTACGCTATCATCTCTTCCGCTACAGCTAGCTGTTCAGCTCCATCGACGGTCATTGATCAGGAACGATCATCCTTGGACACGCCGGATCCCGAACTGTGCTGAGGATTAATTGCTACTTGGCTACGCATGCTTCCGCAGAATGCGCAGCCTTCAAGTCCTGTAAGACTTCCTGAAAAAGGAAACCGCCCCGGGCTCACCCCATGAAGACATTTTTCTACGTCGTACCGCCAAGCTTTCAGTCGCGCCTTCGTCGTCTCGCCCGCAAGGCAGGCTGCCGCCAAATCCCGGGCTATCTGCTTCTCTCTCAAAGCCGCACAACCGCGTTCTTTATTACGTTGCGGGAAAAGAATCGTCAACCGTCGGCAAGGTGGTGGGTAACCCCTTCCCTGAGGTAGAGGTCACTCCCCAACCCCTAGTTGGAAACAGTACCGGCCGTGTGGGCAACGATGGCGATCGCGACAGCAAATCACAGGAAATGCGACCCGGACAAGGGCACTTTCTGTAACCGTTCCGTGCGCAAAGCCCAAAAACGTGAGCGCTCGTGAAGGCTGTCTAAAAGTGCTTGACACGCAGCGCATCGCGGACAAGCGTATGAGAGATGCGGTCGACCGGGCCTACTCAAAACTGTACAACACGCAGGTGGGGTTTGCGCGTACACGTTCGATTGCTCCCCGGACTCGAACCATAGAAGGTGGTCGATTGTGGGACGAGTCGTCTCGGAATCGTTCAGGAGACACATTGGAACCGGCAGGACTGCCGCCGTAAGTTCCGGCCTGACATGCACATTCGAGTTAGACCGGTATGGCAGGTGGCGTGCTCATATCGCATTCCGATAAGAGAGGCCAAATGGGTAAGGAACGAACCGATCTTTTGCGTGGCACGTTGGACCTGCTGATCTTGAAGGCGCTGGCACTCGAACCATTGCATGGAGCCGGTGTGTCCCGACGGATCACGCAGATTAGTGCCGGTGCCTTTCGAGTGAGTTTTGGCTCGCTCTTTCCGACTTTGCACCGCATGGAAGAGAAGGGTTGGGTGGAAGCCGAATGGCGCGCCTCGGAAAACAATCGCCGGGCCAAGTACTACCGCCTGACTTCCTCCGGTCGCGCACAGCTGAGGACCGAGGAACGGGATTGGAGTCAGGTGGTCAAGATCATGACAGCGGCGGTCGAATCCGCCTGAGTTCGGATGGGAGGCGTCATGCCAGGCCGAATTGCCGGTTTCTTCCGAAACCTTCTGCGCAAACGCGCGATCGAGCAAGCACTGGACGACGAGCTGAAATCTGCGATGGAACTGCTGACCCAGGAGAAGATGAATCAGGGGCTTTCACATCCAGAAGCCCGCAGGCAAGCGCTCATCGAACTTGGCGGTGTCGAGCAAGTTAAAGAAGAGGTGCGCGCCATTCGTTCCGGTATATTCCTCGAGACCTTCGCCCAAGACCTACGCTACGCCCTCCGCATTTTGCGCAAATCTCCCGGGTTCACGACCGTAGCTGTCCTCACTCTTGCCCTCGGAATCGGCGCGACGACTGCCATGTTCAGTGTCGTGGACGGCGTGCTGCTCAGGCCTCTGCCCTATCCGCAACCGGACAGACTCGTAGAAGTAGGGATCGACCTTCCTGGCATCAACCAGTTCAACTGGCCTTTATGTCCGGAGGACTACTTTACCTTTCGCGAGCAGAGCCGCACTTTCCAGGACATCGGTCTCTACTATACGGGGTTCGGTGCTTCGCTCTACTCGGCCAACGTCACCGGCCTCGGACGACCCGAACATGTGCCGGCTCTCGGCGTGACCGACGAGGTGCTCCCAATTCTGGGAGTCACACCTCTGCTCGGGCGCTCCTTCACGCGGACGGATGATGAGCCGGGCAGCTCGGACACAGTGATGATCACCTACGGCTACTGGCGCAGCAAGTTCGGCGGTGACCGTTCCATGATCGGGAAAGCGATCGACGTGGATGGTAAGCCCACCACGATCATCGGCGTGCTACCGCAACGCTTTCGCTTCCTGGACATGACCAATCTGGGCATGCTGCTGCCTCTCAGGCCTCGACTGCTGCGGGGCTATAACTACTTTGCGGTTGCCCGGCTCAAGCCGGGGGTGACGCTTGCTGAAGCGAGTGCAGACGCGACGCGCATGATACCAATAGAAGTGGAGCGTTTTCCCGAGAGGGCCAACTTCTTCAAAGACACGCGGATAGGGCCGAATCTGCAGCTGCTGAAGCAATACATGATAGGCGACGTAGGCAAGGTCCTGTGGGTTGTGGTGGGTGGGGTGGGCTTGGTGCTGGTAATCGCTTGTGCAAATGTGGCTAACCTTCTTTTGGTTAAAATTCAAGGGCGACAACAGGAGTTAGCTATTCGAGCGGCTTTGGGCGCTAGCCCCGGACGTATCGGTGGCGGGTTGTTGGTCGAAAGCCTCGTGCTGGCGGTGATTGGCGGTGCTCTCGGCTTGCTGTTTGCTTATGGTGGCTTACAGGTCCTGATCGCTTTGGCACCGAGTGATTTGCCCCGGCTCAATGACATCGGAATCGACAGGCTCGTCTTGCTCTTTGCCCTAGGCGTCACGATGGTCGCAGGACTCCTGTTCGGCTCGATGCTGCCCCTCAGATATGCCGGTGTTCGCGAGGGGACTGGATTGCGCGAGACGGGCCGCTCTGTCAGCGCCAGCCGGGAGCGGCATCGGGCGAGTAACGCGCTGGTGGTCATCCAGGTCGGTCTGGCTCTTGTTTTGCTCGTGAGTTCGGGCCTCATGATCCGTACCTTTCAAGCCTTGATACACGTTCAGCCCGGATTCACGGCGCCAGCTGAAGTCGAAACGTTCCATATCCATGTTCCTCCGGAAATGATCAAGGCTCCCGAGCGGTTGGTCCGTATGGATCAAGCGATTCTCGACAATATCGAAGCGATCCCTGGCGTCTCTTCTGCCGATTTTAGTTCGGCCGTGCCCATGGATGCTGGTGCCGATAGCGGTCCCGTGCAAGTAGAGGATCACATGCTTCAGGGTCAGCTCCCGCCGGCTCGCAGGTTGTTTTGGGTTTCGCCAAGCTTTTTCAGGACCATGGGCATTTCCACAGTAGCCGGCCGCGATTTAACGTGGGACGACGTATTGAACCAGCGCCCCTTGGCTATCGTGTCGGAGAACCTCGCGCGTGAGTATTGGCATAATCCGTCGGATGCACTTGGGAAACAAATTGGAAACCCCAAGGCCTGGCGGCAGATAGTAGGCGTCGTGGGGAATGTCTACGATGACGGGACCAGCCGGGAAGCTCCGGCCACGGTTTACTGGCCGATAACGGACGCGGCCGCTTTTCTGGGCCAGCCAGCGTTCGCCATTCGTAGCGCACGCGCGGGTTCGCAGGCGTTTATGAACGAGATCCGGCAAGCCGTTTGGTCCGTGGACCCCGATCTTCCGCTCTCGGCAGTCCACACGCTCGACTATTACTACAGGAATTCGATGGCCCGTGTTTCGTTTGCGCTGGTCATGCTATCTCTCGCCGGCGGAATGGCTCTGCTGCTGGGAGCCATCGGGTTGTATGGCGTCATTGCCTATTCGGTGTCACAGCGCACCCGCGAAATCGGGATTCGCATGACCCTCGGCGGGCAGCGGGATGACGTGCTTCGGTTAATCTTGGGGCACGGAACGAAGGTGGCGCTAATTGGTGTAGCGATCGGCATCGCTGCGGCGCTTGGTCTGTCGCGTTTCCTATCTGGCCTGCTCTACGGCGTGAAACCAACCGATCCGCTGACGTTCCTCGTCGTAACCGTCGTGCTCGTCCTGATCGCCCTGTTGGCCTGCTACATTCCCGCTCGCCGCGCGATGCGCGTCGATCCGATGGTTGCGCTAAGAATTGAGTAATCTTAAGTATTCATTACATATTAATTAATTAATAATTAAGTATAAAATAGAAGATAATTCCCTGCGCGTTCGCGAGCCACTGTGGTTCGCAGCAGCCCGAAGAATCGATAACAACAATGGGTCCTGATGAAGGATTATAGGCTGCGACGGTGCGCGCCTTAAAGTCTGGCTCTGAGAAGGTAATATTTACTTCTTCGGTTTCGCCGTTTGCCAGCCATGTGTAAACAGGCGCCTCCGGGCTTTCAAATGCTCACAGACGTGCTAGTTTGAAGAGATTTCTAACGTTCACGGGTTCATCACGCTCCAGAACTCGCACTAAAACCTCTGATGGTTGCCAGTAGAACGAACTTAGCGAGTCGTCGACGAAGGACATCGTGTTCTAGTGTCCTGAGGCAGAAATGCGTTTTGCAAAAGCGGGCGACGCTAGCCAGGATTTCGTCGACGGTTATGGTCCAAATCAAAGGCTTCGGACGGTGGTTGCTGGCTTCGATATAGCGGCCAATGGCGGCTGCTACGGACCGTGGGACAGTTGTGGTGGCAGCCGTGATTCCTCGGGTTCATTCGGCTTGAATAGTTGCCAGATAAGGTTACTTGCTCATCAGCGTACATCGTCTGGCCTAGGGATCGAGCCTCCTCCACTGTGAAGTCTAATCGCTTCGCTGAGATGGCGATGAGGGTGACTATATTGGCAGTCTCTACGGGCTCGCCGAGAACGGACATTTCGATCGACCTCGAATGCCTATCGGACGCACTGCTTCAACTTTGGAGCCGATATAATTGATTAAAAGCGCTTGGTCCATGACGTCAATCACCCAGGCCCAGGGATAGTTCGTTTTTAAGAAGAGCTTGATTGGGTCGGAATAGGCCAAGTCTACGATACTGGTAATTCCTTCTTCGTCGAGGCGGTCCACGACTTTTTTGTTAAGGCCCTCGACCAAGCCCATGGGAAGGCCTTTTACTTCTTCCGGGTCGACACTAATTTCTAATTTCTTCTTCGCCATGTTCCGCGCATACTCGAAAGTATCCTTCAAAGGAAAGAGCCCCAAGCCGAACGCAACAAATTGGCCCATCTCGGGTGCGAACGCTTTGGAATCCAGGGGGGGCCAGGATGGACGCTAAGACCATGTGGACCCACGTGAAGTGCAGGGAGTATGCAGAAAGGTCGGACTCGCTACATCGGCGTAATGTGTCGTAGAGACTCTGTATGTAAGCCCGCGAAGCCCAAGGCTAGCTACTTTCCGTCGCAAAATAGCTCGCTCTGAATGAGCTATTCGTTTCTAGAGACCGTCTGATTCAGGGTTACACCTTCGCATCCGGGTACGAACAATGTTCTCAGATTCGGTAATTCCGAGAGGTCCCTTATGCCTTGATCAGTGATCTTGGTACCTCCGAGGAACAGTTCGCGCAGACTTCGTATCTGCGCCAAATCCTTCGCAGATTTATCGGTAATCAACGTTACTGGTAGCGAAAGCACCGCCAATCGTGGCAGACGCCGGAAACTCTTGACGCCCGCGTCCGTTATCGCTGTCTCTTTTAGCCACACTTCTTCAAGTGTCGTTATTCGCGATAATTGTGCGGCTCCGCGATCATCCAATCCGGTATGGGACAAGTTAATAACGCGTAGTGATGGTTTCTGTTGTAGACATGTCGCAACACTGTCGTCAGCGGTGGTATGGTCAGCATCGAATGAGCCCAGATCTTTCAGGTTCAGAATTGCCTGACATATGCCTGATGGCGACAGGCTGTTGCCTGACAGTGACAGAGACCCACCCAAGTACACGCGTGTGAGCCTGATCCGCCCTGCCGAAACTTTGACGATCTTCGGAGAACGCTGATGAATTAAGCCGACAGACAAATTCTTCGATTTGCCTCACCAGGTTTGGCACGCTAGGCCGCACAATACTTCGTCGCGCCCGATGATCGTTGCGCCGACCTAGGCGCCATACTGCCTGCGTCGCCATCACCCTTGATACGCGCCGACACATGTCCCGCAATGTCGTCTGCGCGGAGCTTACAACTTGAGCTGCGTTTGGGCAGTTTCACCGAACGTCACTCCCCTATCCGACGGCGACCAGGTCTGTCATGGGCGTATCCTAAAGCCAATCGATGCACTCGAATGAAGTCGGTGGGGAGACCAAACAATGTTTTTTTGCCAATCGCATGATTTCTGACTAGCGTTTCGCGAATTAGCTGTCCCGTCTTGGCCGTCTGCTGCTTGCGCCGACTCGAGGCGGCGTCGTGGCTTTTTCTCATTTCCACAAGCGGACTCCCACATTGGAGCTAGTAGAGGTCTCTCAAGAAGGGAGAGGTCTCACCGTTGCCAGGTCGCTCCAGATCGGCCAAGGCCAGAATGTGTTCGCAAATTGTTTGCAGAGCCCGGCGGCATTGTGAATCTGGAAAAGCGTGCAGGCAGCGGAATACTTCGGTAGCAGACCGAGACGCTAGGTCCCAGGTGCGTCCGAAGGCCCCGGAATCGCGTACGAGCGCCGCGATTCTTTGTCGCGTGGTCAGGAAATGGGGCTTCCCAGACAGCATCTCTTTTATTAGGAAGTGCGCCTGGACATTGCTTTTCTCTAACAGGTAAACCAGTGGTAGATTCACCCTCCGGGCCGGCAGATTCATTTCCATCGGTCTACTCGGTGCTCTCGATGGCCCGATCATATTGAGCAAGTCTGTGATCACCTGAAATGCCAATCCAAGGTGCATTCCACAGCGGAGCAGGCAGTCTTCTACCGCTTGATCTCTCCCCGCAAGAACTGCGCCAAGTTGCATGCTCAGGCCGAACAGCCGGGCTGTCTTGCATGTGACAGCCTCAAGCACCTCTGTCTCAGTTACGTTTAGCCGCCCACGCTGGTGGAACTGCATCATTTCACCCTCTACCATTATTTTCGCCGTGCCAATCAAAAGAGTTAGGATGCGAAAGTGGCGCTTGGAAAAGGCCAGCCGAAACGCCTGCAGCCATAACCAGTCTCCCCCGAGGATAAGCAGAGAGTTTGAACAAGAGCCGTCGTCTCTGAAGCGTCCAAAAGGGGAGCCACATCGGTCGGTCACTCCTTCATGAGCTCCAATAGCCAAATGCATCAGTTCTAGCACGGCGCCTAGCCTAACGGCCGCATCATCCTCGCAGCCGCAAAGCCTGGCCGCCAATAGATGGAGCGCCGGGCGCAAGCGTATGCAACCTGCTGCCGACAATGGGGGCGCGACGGCGTCAATGCCCCGACCAAGGAATTGCTCGGCCAGTTCGACCTCAACCTTTTCAAGGTCGCCGCGAATAAACTCCAGCGTTTCCTCGACAGCCAGCACCGAGTGGATGGTTCGGTTATCTTTCATATCGAGAGTTCTCGCCGGAGCTCGGTGTACACTCCGCCTAGCCAGATCGGCAGGTGATGTCCGCACTGATCTGTTGTGATCTGCTTGGTCACGCCACACCGCCTGGATCGGTCAGGAGTTGTCAGCTCTTACTTGTTGAAGCGGTATGGTCACAAGCTGAGACTCCCGCTCACGCAATTCTACAGGCACCGGAAATAGGAGATTTTCCTCCGCTGTCTCAAACTCCTGCACCGTCGAGAAGCCCCAGCCCCGCAGCCAACGGATCAAATCTTGCACTAGGTCTTCGGGCACCGAGGCGCCCGCTGTAACAGCAACACTTCGTACGCTGACGAGCCACCGCAGATCCACGGCGGCCGCGCTGTCAATCAAATGAGACACCAATCCCTCGCGGCAACCCATTTCGACCAGGCGCATCGAATTAGAGCTATTTTGCGAGCCAAGGACCAGCATTAAATCAGCATGGCAAGCCACGGCTTTCACGGCCATTTGACGGTTTTGAGTCGCGTAACAAATATCCTGCGAAGGAGGGCCTTGGATTGCGGGAAAGCGGATTTTCAACCTCTCGATGATTTCCCTTGTGTCGTCCAGGCTCAATGTGGTTTGCGTCAGATAGGCCACCGAATCCGGATGTGGGACTCTCAGATTCTCTATATCTTCAACCGAAGAAACCAGAAATGTGCGATCGGGAGCCTCGCCCATGGTACCGATTACCTCGTCGTGATCCTTCTGGCCGATCAGAATGATGGAACGACCCTCCCGAGCAAACCGGACCAATTCCAGATGAACTTTCGTAACCAAAGGACAAGTCGCGTCAATAATTTGTAGGCCCCGCTCTTGCGCTTCGCGCCGGACTTGAGGAGAGACGCCATGAGCGCTAAAGATCACGACGGCGCCAGGCGGCACTTCGGTCAGCTCTTCGACGAAAATTGCACCGAGAAGGCGTAAGCGCTCCACAACCCTGAAGTTGTGAACAATTTCTTTCCGAACATAGACAGGGACCCCATACCGTTTGAGCGCGAGTTCGACGACCTCTATGGCACGCACAACTCCGGCGCAAAAGCCGCGGGGTCTGACCAGCAGCACGCGCTTGGGTTCTTTAGCGGGTTCCGATTCTACGGTAGTTCGCATATCCCGATCCGTTCTGAATGCAAAGTCCAAAACTCCTACCACGCTTGCCAACAGCTACCACCCGAATCTCAACGAGTGTTGTTTAAGTCCAAATGCCGCGCCCATCAGCGCAAGATTGCCCACGAGCCAGAAAACACTCCCATGAAAATGTGGCCCCAGATGTTCGCGTTTTGTTAGGGGTGCATAAACGCTCCGGGAACTTCCTGAAATCGTTCAATTGGAAATCTGTGCCGGTTGTAGAGACGACGTATAAGCTGCGCCGCTGGCGCCACACGGGAAAGGTGTGTGCGCGCCGACCAGACTGCTCCGCCGAACATCGATTGCCTGCCTCCGACTCTCAAGCCACGCCGGATGGAACTCATCCTACGCCGAGATCGCTCCTAAAAGTCAACTAGAACAGCATTGCCAACGACGGTTCGTCAAGACGGCCTTCGATTGACGCTTGCACCAGAACCCCTTGCCAACTTCGTTATTTCGCTGAAGGCGGACTTCTCTATTTGCGGTGTCCGACTTTGAGCGAGAAATATTATTTTTGATTCTAGTATTTTAGTATTTTTCGGCGTTTATCGCGGAAACCCCTCAAATATGACTCAGTGCGACCTCCGCGCTCAGCGAAAACACTGAGATGTTCGTCGGGATCGTCAAAAAACTGAAGAATGTCCAGGATTTTATATCCTCATTTTTATATCTTGACAGCAGGTGACGGGTGCATTTGATCCGGTTCTGTGTTTCTTTCCAGCGGCACGGGTGACAATCGGACACAGCATTAAATGAGTTACGCCCTCGGCTACGTCCGTAGTCCTTGGCGAGGCCGTCCATGAAAATGTACGTTGACACTTCAGATCTCAGTTGCGCACCCGGGGCACGCATCGCTAGCGACGGAAAACGTTCCCTTTCAATCTGTCAAAAAACCGGCTCGCGCCGGGGATATCAACAGAACGAGACGCCTCCTGTTCAATTTGGCAAACCTGCTCGGTAAGTTTTCGAAAGTGGTAACCCATAATTGCCAAAGTGATGGCGGTGTCGAAGGCGCTACGGTAGCGCGTGGCAGCAGTCAAAAAGAACTTCCAATACTTCGGACGATCCGCTCCAAACACTCCTTGCTTCAAGATTGAGCGGCACAACGCGAGGTAATCGGATAGTGCTCGAGGGCGGTGGTGTTCTGGTTGGTATCGGGCGAGAAATCGACAGACTCGCTGATAATATGCGTCCGGTTCGTAAATCTGCTTCAGTATGAAGCGATAGCCGGTGACTAGGCGCGTTGGATCCATTCTAGGTACGAAGTTGAGCTTGCACTCCGTGTTATTCCCCTGGCTCGCTTCCAAGATTCGACCTTCGGCAAGGAGTCGTCGATAAAGCTGCGTACCTGGCAGTGCCTGGAGCAATCCCACCATGGCCATAGGGATGGCGCTTTCCTGAATGAATTCCACCTGTTTATCGAAGATATCCTCTGGATCGCTATCAAAGCCGACGATAAAGCCCGCCATCACTTCTAGACCGAAATTCTGAATTCTGCGTACGCTATCCAGTAAGCTCCGATGGGTATTTTGTAGTTTCTGGGCTTCTTTCAGACTAGCCTCGACCGGAGTTTCGATGCCGATAAAGACGCGAATGAATCCGGCCTTCTTCATCAATTGTAAGAGTTCCGTATCGTCCGCCAAATTCACTGAAGCTTCGGTGAAGAAAGTAAACGGCCTGCGGTGACGGACGTTCCATTCCGCAATGACCGGCAGAAGTTCCTTGACCTTTTTCTTGTTGCCAATGAAGTTGTCATCGACAATAAACACCGAACCTCGCCACTTGCGATCATGAAGTTGTTCAAGTTCCGCCACAACCTGAGCGGGTGACTTTGTCCGTGGCTTCCGCCCGTAGATTTCTATAATGTCGCAAAATTCGCAATTGAATGGACAACCACGAGAAAATTGAATTGCCATATTGCTGTAGTACTTAGTGTTAATGAGACCGAGGTCTGGCAAAGGAGTTTTGTCTAGGCCCGGTAGCTCGCCAGCACGATATATTGGTCTTGCTGTTCCCTGTTCGAGGTCTGATGCGAGTGTAGATATCAGGTCTTCGGCCTCACCGATTACGACATGATCGGCGTATTGCGGCAGATTGTCGGCGCTGCTCGTTAATGGCCCTCCAATGACCGTTCGGAGGCCACGAGCTCGGCAGCGCGAGAGGATGCCCAACAAATCCTGCCTTTGTACCAGCATCCCGCTCAGGAAAGCCACGTCAGCCCATTTCAGATCCTTGTCAGTCAGTTCGTCCACATTCGTATCCACCAATCGTTTCTTCCAATGGTGGGGCACGAGAGGAGCGATGGTAAGCAAGCCCAGCGGTGGATAGACGGAACGCTTTCCTTCGAATGGCAGAGCGTGTTTGAAACTCCAATAGGTATCGGGCCACTGTGGATAGATAAAGAGGACATTCATAGAGTTCTCCTCTTCTCCGACGATTCAGCAGAGAGCTTTGGAAGGAACAGATTTCAACTGATCGCGCACGACTCAGCTCAGTCATCATCCGTCAAAGCGCCAGTGTGAGCAACTACTTTATGCTTTCACAATGAAACGAGAAACTAGTACGTCGCGGTTGCGCGTGTTGAGTGGCGCCTGGAACGATGGACGAAGGACGTTACTCAGGTGCGGAGGCTACTCGAATCTCTTTGGCAAGCCGCGCGCTTGGTAAGCATCCAGACAATGAATCGTTGGCCCTATGTTTCAAACAGGGCAAACACGCCCAAATTCAATCACGCGGTTTGCAATGGGTGCAACCACCTCTTGCGGCAAATCCCAATCTATTGAGTTGTTCGGTGTACTCCGCTCGCCAATCACCAGGCCTCCTGCATCTGTGCGGGACGCGCCTGCAACTTTGGGCTCCTCTGCGCCTTTGCAGCCAAAATGGCCATGCGTTCAGGCTAAATTCGCATATTCTTGCCAGGTTTGACTCCTGGCCTTCCAGGCCCCAAGTCTTTCCTACCTAGCACTCCTAGAGAAGGCTGTCCGCAAGATATTGCTGTCGAATTTGATAACGTTTGATCTTCCCCGAGGACGTTCGAGGTAGGTGGCCGGGCTTCACGCACACGATCTCGGCCGGCTTGGCAAAAATAGCTTGCTGCACTGAGAGCTCGATTGCCGAGACTATCTTCGCCCGATCGTTGCTCCGCGTCTCTAGGACCACGACCAACTCTTCCCCCGACTGCCCAGGTCGCGAAAACGCGGCCACACACCCCGTCTTCACCCCTTCGACCCCGGCAGCCAGCCATTCAATCGTCTGCGGATGTACGTTGCGCCCGTTTAAGATGATTAGGTCCTTTATGCGGCCTGTCACGTACAATTCATTTTGGGCAATGTACCCCAGGTCCCCAGTGCGAAACCAGCCGTTCCGCGTCGCACTTGCAAATGCTTTTGGTTGGCCTACATAGCCCGCCGCTACGGAAGGTCCCCGCAAGCAAATTTCGCCCTCGACGCATTCGGGCAGCGGTTCGCCGGATCTACTCATTATGGCTAGTTCGTGTCCAGGAAAAGGAACTCCACACGAGACGTGTTCGAGAGTCGAGGAAGTCGCCTCACTAGCTTCAACTGCAACTCCCTTCTTCTCAAAAATGGCCCGGTCAATGCGACGGAAATGAACGGACTCGTGTAGCCGCTTCATGGTCACCGCTAAAGTTGATTCCGCCAGGCCGTACGCCGGCAAGATGGAATGCGGAGGTAGCCCGCACTGGTGGAACACTTGCTCAAATTTCCTTAGGATTTCTGAATGAATGGGCTCAGCACCGCATCCCAACACCTTGACGCAAGACAAATCCCAGCGTTGCAGGCTAGCATTGTCCGCCTTGCGAACGGCCAGATTGAAGGCAAAGTTGGGCGCGAAGGAAATGGTCCCGCGGTGGCAATGAATCGTTTCCATCCAGACATTGGGATTCTTTACAAAACGCAAGGTAGGGATAAATACGACTGAAATGCCCCAATAAACCGGACCAAGAACGAAACCAACCAGTCCCATGTCATGGAACAGAGGTAGCCAGGTAATTCCTTTATCGCAGGTGGGATCGACCGCCAGGCCAGAAGTCACGAACGCCCGAATGTTACTGATGAGGCTACGGTGGGTAACAACGACTCCTCGTGGGTGAGTAGTCGACCCGGACGTATACTGCAGGAAAGCAGGGTCATCTGGGGAGATTTCCCACTGCTCGAGACGCTGCCATTCAGTGTCGTTGAAAAATCTATCTACTTCGATAATCCGCGCTATGGTCTGCACACGTCCTGTCATGGGTGAGAGCAAATTTAACAGTCTGGAAGAGATGGCTAACATCCTTGCTGAAGCCGAGTTTAGAATGGACTCGGTTTGCTGAAGGTAACTGTCCAGCTTTCCAAGATAAAGCGGCGGGTAAACGGGAACAGGAATGACCCCAATTCGGACCGATGCCAAAAAGGTAAGGACGAACTGCTCAGGGTCAATCACAACCATGCCCAGACGATCGCCCTTCTTTAACCCGAGGTGCTGCAACATCGCAGCTCGGCGTTCTGCTTCCTTCGTCAGCGCGGGAAAACTGTAAGTAACTTCATTACCGGCAAGATCCTGAAACGTGAAGCCGTTATCCGGATAAAGAGTTCCGATCTTCGCCACGGCTTCTGCTACGGTTTTGAAATCGGCCATCGGAAGCACCTGCGGAATGATCCAACTGGAAACCGACAACCAAGTTGCCTAGGATGCAGCTCCTTGTTTTCCAACCGCTTGTCCGCCACGCGAACGCAAGGCTAATAACCAGGCAAGAACAAGGCACAACACCATGGCTATGGCACAGCGCAAGCCGGAACCCGAATCGGAAAACAGGGTGAAAGCCCCCATCAGCAAAAGACAAGCCGCCGACATCCACTGAATCGCTCCAACCACCGGGGTTCTAAAACCTCGGTGCAAGCCGGGTTTTTCCTTCCGCAGCTTGATCACCGCAAGCATGAAGACAGCATAGATAAAGCACATGATTGATGCACCTACTAAGCCGGCAAGAATCTCCAACCGGAAAACCACCACCGTGATGCCCGCTAGAGTCGCCAGCGCCGCGAGCAAGATTATCGCTCCAACGGGACAGCCGGTTCGCAAAGAGACAGCGGCGCACCACTTGGGCAGCTTCCTCTCCTGTGCCAGCATAAAGATCAACTGCGAGCCCCCTAGGACTCCTGCGTTGAAAGTGGAGAAAAGTGAGAGAACAGAGAGGAAAAGGGCCAATTGCGGGCCGGCGCTTCCGTAAAGCGCAGAGAAATAACTAACTTGGGGTGTGGGTGTACTAGCGATGGCGCGGGGAGGCAACTGGGAAGCCGCGCCGAGCACGAAAAGGCAATAGACGATGCAAAGCACGAGGACAACCGCCGGCATGGAAAACGGAATCTTCCGCTCGTAGGCGTTCGGGCGCAGACCTAGGGGCGTAACCCATTCAAATCCAGTGTAAAGAAATATGCTCGTACCCGCCAGCGCAGGCAGCATGAATGCTTTTCGCAACGCGTCGCCAGGTTGACCGGTTGAAGCAAGGTTTGTCTTTGCATGAAGTAATGCTGCAACTCCAGATGCTGCTATTAGAGCAATCGCGAGCAGAGTCGTGAGTATCTGCACGCTACGCGGCAAGTCAAATCCCATCAGGTTGATAACTAGCACAAAGCCAATTAGCGCGACTACTGTAAGCACTGGCACAGACTTGGGGAATATGGCAAGCAACACTTGGGAGAAAACAAAAGTCTCGAGCCCAGCGATGAGAATGACAAAAATAAGGTAAAGGTAAACCAGGACCAACGACGTCCGGTCTCCGAAAGCAATTTTAAAGTAAGTTCGCACACCCGGCGCAGATGGAAACATGCTTGCCAGCTCTCCAATCGACAGCGCGATGACCATGCAAAAAAGGCCGGCGACACACACTCCAGCGAGGATCCAGGGTGCATTTGCCGTCGCAAACAAATCGGAGATCATCGTGTAGGAGCTAGTGGCCATGGCCATGCCGAGGCCGATGGACATATAAAAATAAAACTCTGCCTTTCCCTTCAATCGAACTCTCCTGAATCAGGCGTCAAACTTTTGGACAGTCGCTTTTAGATGCGGGCAATTCCTCAAGTGAGTTTTCAGGTCGGTCATTTATCCGAGGCGCCAAATCACCATCGCCAGGGCCTCCAGCTTTACCTTGTCTCGTTCCTCGGAGAACACAGCCAGTGCGCCGTCCAGCAACGCGGTTGCGGGATTGTACGCGCCGGAGAAGATCTGTTTCAGCACCGATTCCTCCGCTTGCAAGTGCACCAGATCCATGCCTTCGTCTTCTTCAGCTTTTGAAATCTTTCGAATATCGGTGACCTCCTCATCTCTGACGATAAGACCGTATCTCGATCCGGTATCAGTGGCACTGAGGACAATGGTTCGCTCCCAGTTCTTGACGAGCTTCTTTACCCTGGGATTATCATTGAATAGATGCTGAAAATTGCGCAGCGTACCTTCGTAATCCAATCCGTTACTTGTCCACATTTTCTGCATCCTCTGAAGCCAGATTCCCTGCTAACGACCCAATCCTACTGGCGAGGCTAAACCCACGGCTGAGGCAGTCCCAGAATTTGCGTCCCGATGACTAGCTTGACGGTGTCATCGGCCGGCCCCATCACTGACCCGGCGCGGCCATCGCGGTAGCAACGCTCCACCTGATGCCCTCTTTTGTACCCTGCGCCACCACAGACTTGGAGCGCCTTGTTGGTGACGCAAATCGTCATTTCGCAAGCCGCGGGCTTGATGGACGCCACTTCAACAAAGAACGGATCATCTGGATTGTCGCGTATCACATCATCTAGAAGTTCAGCCTCCTTGAATTCATTGAAGAGCACCATGGCGTTATCAGCCCCTAGCGCAACTCGCATCACGCTGCACCGGACTGTATCGATCGCTACTCGCATCTCGGCGACTAGCCGCTGCACTGTTTCCATGTGTGCCAGCGATCGGTTCGTATCTGAGTGAATGCGTTTCTTCACATGTTCTACCGCGGATTCATATGCCGCCTGCGCAACGCCCACATAGCAGGCCGCTAGTCCGCACAAATACACTGGCAGGGCGTATGACATCATGTATGAAAAACCTTGCTTTTGTGGCCCGAAGCAACTCGTAGCAGGCACGCGGCAGTTCTGGAAATGTATAGGACGGCTTGAATTACCACGCAACCCCATACCGTCCCACACGCCAATTGGCTTAATGTTTTCATCACTGCCCAACACCAGAAACACACTCAGATCGTGAGGTGAACTGTCTGCATTGGCACGGACTGGGACTAGATAGTAGTCGGCGTACCCTGCACTGGTACAGAATGCTTTGAATGAGTCGACGATGAACTCGTCTCCTTCCTGCCTAGCACAACTGTCCATATGCCAAATCTTGTTTCCCGATCCCCGCTCCGTCATAGCAAATGCGCCTAGGTAGTCACCCCGGACAATTGGAGCTATGAACCTCTCCACCTGCAGTGGGGTGGCCGCTGCACACATCAGTGGAATGGTGGTCTGGTGCATGTGATAAGCCATCGCCGTCGCCGCGCATGCCTTGGCGATAGCTTCGGTGACCAATACGGCAGTTACAATACTTTCTCCCGCACCGCCATACTCTGTGGGCACAAGAAGGCCGAGCAATCCCGCCCTTCCAAGAGCGCGAATATTCTCTTTCGGAAACTCCCCAGTCCGATCAACCGATTCTGCGTTTGGCCGGATAATCTCGTCGGCAACCTTTTCCGCTACACGCTTCCATTTGCCCTGGTTTGTAGTCAGCGCGAGACCATCCAAATTCAGAAAGCTAGGCATTGGTCACCTCTCTTCAGAGCCTGATCACCCTCCAGGAGGACATCTTCTTCTACGAGAGATGCAGGGCATGCCGGAATCAAACACGGCAAGCCGAATCTCATTTCTCCAGCATCTCGAAACCATGAATTGCAGCCCATTCCCGAATTTGACGAACACGAGAAATCGTAAGCGGGCCGTAGGAAAAGTGATCATCACACCCTACAAAGCCAACGAGAATGGTTTCAGCCAGGCACCCGTATAGTTCGCTGCCGCGCAAGGGAATTGCAGGAATTCCAAGGATTTGCCCAAGTGGGGCCCTTACGGTTCCACCGCGAATCACTCTAGCCTGGGGCCGTTCACTTTCTACTGCCGACTCGACGTCTTGGGGAACGGCCACGTCACATACCACTACGGGTCCGTAGCCGATATGGGCAGGACTCACCACAGGACGGGCGGCGTTCGTCGCGGAGACCACCACCTGGCAGCTCTCCAGTTCACCCATAGAATCGCTGCACCGGATGGGGACCGCATCTCCCATCTCATCTGCCAGGGCTTGATAGAAACCATCTAGAAATTCTTTAGAATGCGTATAACCGTTGCGGACAGCATGGCGCACGACATGCGTTTCGGAAATCGCCTGGGCGATTCCTCTGTCACAGGAGCCTTCAGCCACTCGCTGCAGCGCGGATGCGTATATGCGTTGTGCCACCGGTCGTAAGAAGCGGTTCACATCTCTGCGCCCAATAAGGAGAATCTTACCCACTTCATCAGCGCCCAACTCCGCCAACGCTGCTCCTACGTTTCCCGCGCCTCCGACAACGCCAAGAAGACATGTACGGAGATCCAGACCAATCGCCTTTGCAACTCGGAGAATAGCCTCATGCGCCGCTGCAACCGTGAGGCTGTTTCCGTTTGTCAGCACCAATTCGTCCTCCACAAGGCTGCGACCACCATTGCTCACGATTGAGGTGTAACCGCCCAAGCCCACCACGGTACATCCCAACATTCGTGCCGCTTCCACTCCTTCCCTAACCAAGTCCAGGCACCAGTCAGAACCCTCTCGCATGCTGTCGAGTGCTTGGGCGGCTGTAAACGGCACTCCGATAACTGTCAGTTCAACTTTCTTGCCGGTGGAAGAACGTACCTCAGTTTCGTGAAGAATGAACGGGTGGAGAAGCCCCTTGACCCGGTCCAGGAACCGAGCGCAATCGGCTTCGCGGAAACAAGACAAGCCCGCTTCCCATTTCTGGAGGTCAACCGGCGTGGAGAAGTGAACGAGAAAAGCCACATGAGCATCAGCCTTTGAGGGACATACGGCGGGGAGTGTGGAACGACCGCGGTTGACCGCGCACGGCTCGGAAGCGGCCTTCGTTCCCATCAGAAAGGCCAGGAGCCGCCCCGTATCGGCATCACGCAGATGTACCAAGAATTGTTCCAGGGCCTGACAAAAGTACTCGCATGATTCATGGGATATATATGCGGAAGGTTCGATTCGAATCACCGCCCGATCAGCCAACGTCGGCGCGACGCGGATCGCATGCTCGTGAAGCAAGTATCCACTAACCAAGTAGGAAAGGACATTTTGCTCCGACAACACCCGCAGCAACGGAGAGCAGGACCGGATCTGCGGTGCCAGCTCAACGCCAATCATTAGCCCCCGGCCGCGGACATCGCGGATTTGAGCCGGGAAGCGCTTCTGTAGGCAACGCAGAGCTTGGAGAAATGCTTCTCCTTTTTCACGGCACTGTTGGATGAGCGCATTGTCATCCCGATCCAATATCTTCAGCGCACTCAGGGCAATCGCACTGGAATAGTCATCATCTGCGAACGTTGAGGTGTGCAGGTAGTCGAAATCGTTTTGATATCGTTCAGCGTCCACAAGCAAGGCGGAAATCTTGCTCAGACCACCGCCCAGTGATTTTGACAAAAGATAATAATCACCGCGGATTCCCGCGCGTTCTGACGCAAGGAAAGTCCCGCACCTACCCATCCCAGTCTGGATTTCATCTATCACCAGCGGGAAACCCGTGGAGTCGGCGCGGCGACGCAACGCCTGCAGGTACCCCGGGCTCAGTTCGTGGATACCTCCTTCGCCCTGAATGGGCTCACAGAAACACGCGACGACATTTACTAGGGGGCGATGCTGCAAAACAACTCTTCCGTTCTCCTGGCAAGAAATCTCCGGAAGATTTATCTGAGCACGATCCACTTCATGTTCCAAAGCCGCTTCGTCTTCACTCGGAATAAATGCAACCCTAACTCCAATGTTCTTCCACGGTTTACGGAATTCCTCGCGATACGTTAGTTGAAGTGACCCCGTCGATTTGCCATGAAAGTCACCGGTAACGGCCAGAAATCGTGGCTGAGTCTCAAGCGCGTCATCGACTCCCACCTTGAATGCTCGCAGCATCTCGTCCAGCGTCTCGAATGGAGCCTCTCCCAGCAACTCACCACTCGTTTTAAGGAAATCATGCGGCAAGAAGGCGGTGCCTTCCCGCAAACGGATGCGAAGCCTCCGGACATCTTCGCGAGTTTTCGCAAGTAAGATTTGATGGTCTTTGAACCTCTCCAAAACCGCGTGTTTGATGGCAGCCTCCACTGCCTCTGCTCCGGTACTGCCAAGGGTTATTACGTACTGTCGACCAGTAAACCGCTCCACCCTCTCGGACAGAGCCTGAGCGAGCAGTGCTGCGCGTCCGCGAACACTCGCCTGCCCATTGAACGGAACTTGGTCAGCAAGAGCCTGCTGAGCAATGCCCAGGAGTTCCGGATGATTGTGCCCAAACAGGGAGGCGCCGAAGCCTCCAATCAAATCCAAGACTGCGATTTCTCGGCCATCTTTATTGTGATAGTAAACGTAGTCGCCCTCAGCTCGATGGAACACTATGTCCATACTGAACGTTGCAAGCAATCGCGCAACGCGGGGTCTCAGGAATCTTGCGTAGGCGCTGTGCGCGCTATCTTCCACGCTTGCGGCAGTGGGGTCGGCCATTTCATTTCTAGTACCGGACACTTTTTACGCCCTTGCTATCTTGCCTGTCTTGAAACGCGCAGTCTTTCAACATAATCCGCGAGCTGCCCGACCGTAGAGATATCACCAAGCTGCCCCGGCTCCAGTTGAAGTTCGAATTCATCCTCAATACGCATCATCAACTCAAGCACGCGCAACGAATCGAGTCCAAATGCGAGCAAGCGCGCGTTTTTGTTTATCCGAGCAGCGTCAATCAGGCAAACCTGAGCTATCAGCTTGCGGATTTGTTCCACCGTTTCACTGGTCCTGGCCGTGTTGTTGCAGTCTTGGCGGGCTTTCATTTCCGTCCACATAAAGGCTCTTGCTGTCCGATCACGCTTTCTCCTCTCGCGTTCAGTGAAACACGGTCAAACATTGCGAGCGCGTACAGTCATTGCCTTCTTCCCATGCGGCGACACTTTCGCTTGACAAGGACACTTCTCGGCAGGTTGCTTCGGGATCCTGCAACCTCACTAGGCTCAGCTGCTCAGAGGATCCAAAGGGTTTCGAAGCACCAATCACTTGCAAATTTCGCGCGACAGTAACATGATCAGCACTTTGAGTCAATCGATTATAGCTGGAGATGGTAATGGCTGCGACTTACATCCTTCGGTGCGAGCAGAATTACCTTATTTATGCGGTGGGCGAGTAGACTCACAATGATCTCCCTGCTTAGGAATTCTTCCACGCACACCCTCCCCCCCGGGCCGAGGACCAGCAAGCCGCTTGGCTTCCTAGGGCCCGTTCGTCGCGACATCATTCAGTTTCTAAGCTTGGTGGCGCAAGAGTATGGGGACTTGGCTTCCTTTAGGGTTGGCTTGATGAGAGTTGTGCTGATTAACCGCCCTGAATACATCAATGAAATTCTGGTTATCCGGCAAAGGAACTTTGTGAAGGGTCGCCCGCTCGAAGTTTCAAAGAATTTGTTGGGCGAAGGACTTCTGACCAGTGATGCAGAGGTGCATCGGAGGCAGCGACGCATTGTCCAACCGGCGTTCCATCGAGAGAAAATCGAGTCCTATGCCAAGGTAATGACGGACTATGCCATTCGCTTGCACCAGCGCTGGCGGGACGGTAGCACTATAGATATGGCCCAGGAAATGATGCGGATGGCCCTGGGTATATCCGGCAGGACGATGTTTAACACTGACGTCGAGAATGACGCAGGGGATGTCGGCAGGGCCGTCACCGCTGCTATGAAACTTTTCGACCGATTGTCGATTCCCTTCATCGAAGTCATGTTGAAGTTGCCCCTGCCCAGCACACTTAGTTTTTGGCGAGCAAAGAAACTGTTGGATTCGAAGATCTACCGCTTCATCCACGAGCATCGCGACCAGGGTATAGACCAGGGGGATCTTCTGTCCTTACTTCTTGTCGCCGGTGACGTCGAGGAAAACGGAAAGAAGTTGACGGACCAAGAGATTCGCGATCAAGCTCTCATCTTCTTTCTTGCAGCGTATGATACGACTGCGCTCGCCTTGACCTGGACTTGGTATCTCTTGTCCCAGAATCCCGAATGCGAAGTTGCCCTTCACCGTGAGTTGCGTACCGTTCTCAACGGAAGGGTGCCGACCATTGAAGACATCCCCCACCTCAGCTACACACGGGCAGTGTTTGCCGAATCGCTGCGCCTCTATCCTCCAGGTTATGTTATTGCTCGCCGTGCGCTCGAAGAATTCGAATTGGATAAATATGTTGTGCCGCGTGGGGCTACAGTTCTGATGAGCCCCTATCTCATTCACCGCGATCCCCGTTACTACGAGAAGCCGGAAATCTTCGACCCGGGTCGCTGGCTTCTCCACCCGGAGAATGAACGACCGAAGTTTTCGTATTTTCCATTTGGCGGTGGTGCTCGCGTATGTATTGGCGACGGCTTCTCCTGGACGGAAGGAACGCTCGTGCTAGCTACCTTGGCTCAGTACTGGAAACCTAAGCTTGTGCCCGGTCATCCCGTAGCGTATCTCCCCTTACTGAATTTGCGCCCCAAGCACGGAATGCGCATGGTCCTAGAGCAGCGTGTCCATGTCGGGACCAACCGAGGAATCGAGGGAGTTAGGGGTTCTGCATAGCGTCCTGGGCAATGGGCCCGAATGATATCAGCTCGGACAAATGGTTGGACATCTTAGAAGCTTTTCATGCCCCCACCAACTGCCAGGGGAGAAACCAAATGGGCTTGTCTCCAGAGTCAGAACGTTTCGTCAACACGACCGTCCAGTGGGCGGATGTTGGCACCTCCAAGATTGCCTACAGGCGCTTCGGCACGGGCGATCCCCTGCTGCTCCTTCACGGTTGGCCCCTCTCAAGTACCACCTTTCGCAGACTGGTGCCCCTGCTGCAGGACCAGTTCGATTGTTATGTACCTGACCTTCCCGGATGCGGCCAGTCCGAGTGGTGTGATAGGACCGATTTCACCATAGTTGGACGAGCGCAGATAATGGCGACCTTCTTGCGCAACCTGGGCCTGCAAAGCTATTTCTTAATGGCCCACAACACTGGCGCGACCATAGCCCGGGCTCTGGCCTTCTCCGAAGGCGACCGCATTCGCAAGTTTGCCATCCTGAATACAGAGATTCCTTTTCATCGCCCTCCCTGGATCCCTCTTTATCGCCGCCTTCTGTTCCTTCCCGGATCCAACTTCCTGTTTCGCCAGTTGATCCGATCAAAGCGCTTTGTGCACTCATCCATGGGTTTCGGGAGCTGTTTTTACAACCGCAGTTTGCTGGACGGCGATTTTTGGGAGTTGGTTGTGCAGCCACTGCTCGATTCACCTAGGTTAATGGAAGGTCAGGCCCGCGCTCTGCGTGGCATCGAGTGGCCAATTATGGACGCCATGGCCGAGAGCCATCAGAAGATCACAGCCCCGGTGCTACTCATCTGGGGCGAAGACGATCCCACTTTCCCTATTCAGAGTGCTCGTAAAATGGCCGCGCAGTTTCCCAATTGTCGCGGCGTGCAAACAGTCTCAAAAGCGAAATTGCTCGTATACGAAGAAGCACCCATAGAAGTTGCGGCTCTGCTGTCAGAATTCTTCCATTGAGAAACGCTGCCGGAAGAGCAAGCGAAAGATTCGAGGTAAACGAAATTGGGGAACACATCCTTATCACGCCTGACCGAACGGGAACTCGCGGGGGCTGGTTTGAGTTTCCGCAAAGAGGCAAAACGAAAACTGATCCATGTGACCGGCCTCGCTTTGCCGATCATTTATTTCTATACTCCGCGGCCGTTGGCAGTAGAGATTCTCACCGCAATTACTACGACCAGTCTCGTCCTGGATTATGCTCGTCATCGCCATTCAAAAACGAGCGAGATCTTCAACAGAATCTTCGGCCGCATATTAAGGATCCATGAATACGATATTGAGGGTAAACATCTTAACGCGGTCACCTGGTTTTTCATTGCCGCAACCATTTCCGTCGCTGTTTTTCCCAAATATATCACCGTTGTAAGCATCACCGAAGCCCTACTCGGAGATGCCGCAGCAGCTCTGGTCGGTAGACACTTCGGCCGTCGGCGCTTTCGCGGCAAGAGCCTTGAGGGCAGTTGCGCTTTCTTTCTCACGGCTTTAGCAGTGATGCTATTAGTTCCCAAAATCACCTATACCCGCGGCGAGTACATCATTGGCGTCCTTGCAGCGCTCGTTGGCACTGCAGTTGAATTGACGCCTGTGGAGGTGATGGATGATAACTTCATCGTCCCTCTGAGCATTGCCGGATCAATGTGGCTGCTGTATACCTTGTTGTTTCCCGAAATCACGATGCACTTTGGTACTTGATTCGTTCGGAGGGCCGTAATTGAAGTTTTTGGTACCGCGAGTATACTTCCGAAAATAGGTGAAGGTTAACGCGTCATGGAAACGGATTTCGGTTTTGGAGCGAGGCGATGCCTGTGACCGGCCTCAGCGCTGCTTACGTATAAGCGCGGTGGCACAGGAATTTGGCCTAGGCGACAGCTCGTAACAAGAACGGAATAAATGATGGAATTGCCTCCGAACTCGGAACAGTTTAGGAAAGTGATGTCCCGATTTGCCACGGGCGTGGCGATCGTGACCAGCCGGGCGGGCGACCATATACATGGCATGACTTGTAATGCATTTTGCTCTGTTTCTATTTCTCCTAGCAGCATTCTCGTTAGCCTTGCCAAAGAGACTCGGACGGAAAAAATGATCAGGACGGGGAGAGTGTTCGCTGTCAACGTACTCAGTGAGGCGCAGATTTGGCTCTCCGACCGCTTTGCCGGCCGTCATCCCGAGTACGAAGGCAACCGATTCAGAGGTGTTCAGTGGATGATTGCCGCCACCGGTGCTCCAATTCTTCTGGGGAGCCAGGCCTTCCTGGACTGCTGTCTCGTCAAAGTAGTTGATTGCGACACCCATACCCTATTCCTTGGGAGCGTAGCTGCCATTCACGCCGACGAATCTCAGCGTCCGCTCATCTTCTTTCAATCGCAGTATATGGGTTTGGACAGCCTCAAGCCCATTTGAGACCCTTTTTGCGTGAAGAGTGCACTGCTTGCCCGGCTGCGATGAAGAGTGTACGCATTGCACAAGCCTTTGAATGAGCGCCAAAGGCTATGAGATTCCGATGCTGCGGACTTTGCCAAATCAAACCAAGAATCGCGACTCAATCTGGTATGGCTTGATAAGTCTGCCCAGCGTGTTTACGATCGGAAGAATTGTGTGCGGTCTCTTTGCTGTCGCGTCGACTTTCAAAGGCATGCACTTTACCTCTGAAGCCGGTGGTTGGGATCGCGGCGTACTTGCATTTGACCGTGCCGCCGAGGCGATCGGTTTGGGCATTGTATGCGATTGTCTAGATGGCTTCGTCGCGCGGCTGACCGGCCGAGCCTCAGATTTCGGTCGCCAACTCGATTCCTTGGTCGATGTTCTCACCTTTGGCTTGGCTCCGGCCCTCCTGGCCTTCTATTGGGGCGTGATGCCGGTCCAGTCTACCTTGAGCGCGCTACCAGCCCGGGTTCTGGGCGCAGCTGGGTGGATCGTCGCCTGTACCTTCCTGGTCTGCGGCGTCGGGCGATTGGCTCGCTTCAATTTGCTAGCCGAACAAGACTGTAGTCACACGCATTTTGTCGGCCTGGCCGTTCCCGGGGGCGGGGCCGTAATCGCGGCGGTAATACATTTCGCCAAGCGCCCACCCGACGATTGGCGGCGAGAAGTGGCTTGGCTCGTTTTAGTCGCAATCCTGGCACTATTGATGGTCAGTCGCATACGGTATCTGACCTTGCATGCCTTCCCGTTAGCCCTCCGCCGCATCGGTTTTCTAGTTCCGTTGCTCGGCCTAACCTTCTTAGCGGTTTGGTATTACTCCGAACAGATATTACTGACAATGGCGATTTCCTATGCGATGTCTGGGCCGTTAGCTTACATAGGTACTCTGTTTCACCGGCAAACTTTAACGCGCTGAACACGACTAAAGATTTGCGCTGTACATCGCGTGTTTCTACAGCGGCAAGGCTATGCCCGTGAGAGAGCAGGTTGGCACCCCAAGGGCGTGCCTGAAAATCGAAAGCCGGTACGCGCATGACCCAAACAATAGCCGCAGGACCGGATGCCGGTAAAGCCGAGAATGGTTTGGTCAAGCGAGCCGGATTCGTGCTGTCACTGATCGGTCTTGTCGTGCTGGCCCTCTGGCTTGCACCTGCACTCGCATTCAATCTCGGTGTTGTGACGGTTACAGTGCTGGCTTTGCGCGAATTCTATCTTTTGGATGACGGAGGAAGCAGATCCCGGATTACTCGAACGGTGGCTCTCGCAGGCGGAGCTCTGCTAACTCTCCAGATGACTTTCAGTCCAGCCGTTCCACTCGGGATCACTATCCCCTTCTTGGTCATTCTCGTTTTTTCGGTTGCCGTCGCGAAAACTGTCCGGCCCACCATCGAAGAACTTCACGATCTTTTGTTCGTGATCTTTGGAGTGCTTTATGTGGCAGCAATGTTCGGTCAGCTTATTCTGATCAGAAGTGGGGGCAACGGACGTGCGTTTACAGCTCTTGTCATTCTGACCGTGCTGGCACGCGAAGTTGGAGCGGCGGCAGGAGGCTTGTTGATCCCTTCCTCAAAGCTTCTGAACAAACACATTAATCCGAAAAAGAGTTACACGGGAGCAGCTATCGGCACTACTGCTGCAATTGGAACAGCAGTATTGCTATGCCACTATTTGAAGCTCGACTTCTCACTGACACGCTCTAGTTCCTTCGGGTTTTGCCTAGCGGTGGCTTGCCAGTTTGGTGATCTCGCTGAATCTTACATGAAAAGGGCGGTTGGGCGTAGGCACTCCGGTAGTCTACTCGGACCTGAGGGTGGTCTTCTTGACTTTCTAGATGCAGCAGCATTCGCGATTGTGACCGCACGCCTGCTTCTCTATATTTGGGGACCATAATGTCGGACTCTCCCGTCAGCTTGAAGCCTTTTCACGCTTGTGCTCTCAACTCGCACCGCAGGTCAACCGGGATAGCCTTCCGGAGTTTTTCACCGTAGACGCCTCGTGAGCGATGCACACTCTTCACACTAAAGTGTTTCCTATTGGGGTCGTTGTATCGCGCAGACCGCGGCTGACTCCGTGCAGATAGCGCAGAATTTCAACATAAGACTGAAATACTCCAGTCTCTACATAAGGAATGTCGTGAGCCGCACAGAAAGCCTTCACGATTTGACGTGCCTCCCTCAAGCGGTTCCGTGGCATGCTCGGAAAAAGGTGGTGCTCGATCTGATAGTTAAGTCCCCCGTACCAATAGTCGGCAATCCTACCCGGGTTGATATTTCTCGCGGTGATTACCTGTTTATGGAGAAAGTCGACCTCAGCTCCGCGCTTCAACATGGGCATGCCCTTATGGTTTGGAGCAAATACTGAACCCATGTACAGGCCGAACAGTACCTGATGCACGATGACGAACATGATCCCTCGCAGCGCACCCAACGACGCGAAAACGAGCCAACCGTAGAGCGCGAAATGCAAGCAGCAAAGAATTGCTTCACCGAGAAAGTGTCTCGGTTTGGCTCGCGCAAGAAACTGTGCGCTCCCGACTCTCAGACCTAGAGCCGTTAGTGCCAACAGCGGGAAAAAAGTAAAAGCTTGATATCTTGCCAGGACCCTCATGAAACCTTGCCTATTCAGTGCTTCCTCTTCAGTGAAAGCCAGACCTGCAATTTCTAGTTCACCATCGAGCGTTATACAGTTCGGATTACTGTGGTGCAGATTGTGTTTTCGACTCCACCAACCTGTACTCAGCCCCAGCAGCAGGTTTCCGTGGAAGAGACAAAAGACGTGGTTCTTCCCCCACTCGCGAAAAATCTCACCGTGCGCGCCATCGTGACCGAGATAACCGATTTGCCCGAAAACAAAGGCCAAGTAAACAGCATCAAGCAAGTAAAGGCCGTGCTGTCGCGCAATTCGCAAGAACACTAAGCCCAACATGAGCATGCCCCAGCTCAACAAAACGGTACGGGTGTAGTAGGCATACTGTCGATCGAGCAATCCCGCTCGCTCAACAGACTTCCTTAGTTCCCGGTACGCGCTGCTCAGCTGTGGGCCTTCAGACGCGGCGCAATATTGAAAACTGGGCTCAGCATTCGACGTCGAACCTGCATCATGTTCGATCCGGGACTCTTTCATACTTTGTTCCCCTCTTTGGATCGCGTTACTTTCACTATGCCATCAACGATACAATCGGTTCCATCTGAAAAGAGAAGTCACCGGTGCTTCCCGACCTTCAGACCTTCACCCATTTCGGCTAGCAGTTCCGCCACTTACTTGGTCGCCAGGTTGAGAACCCCGCTTGGAGACTGAGCACTACAGACTTGATCTTTTACACATCTGGCCCGATATTCGGAGGGACTCGCACCGTACGCAGTCTTGAACCATCGGCTAAATCTGCAAGCGTCCGCAAACCCAAGTTGAATGTATATCTGCTTGATTGAGATGTGTGATACAGCTGATACAGCCAGGAGCGACATCGCTCGTGCGCATAACTTTTCCCGAGAAAACTGTCTGATCGACACGCCCATCTCTGCCTTGAAGATATGCTGGAGCCGTGAAGGGCTAAGACGTACATCGGTCGCCAAGTCCCGCAGGGGTGTTCGCGGAGCGTCCGCGATCAATTGCAAAACGTAAGCGACACGTTCGTCCATGTGCGCTCCGCTAGTTGCCGGATCACAGAATCACGCCATACGGTGCGACTGGAGTGTGTAGTTCCAGTCGTCTTGAAACCTATCTGGCGTCACCTGCGAGTTGCAAATCTCGGCACCAATGATTCACTGGCTGGGTGGGTTCCCGTAATTCAGGCGGCTGGGTTGGTTCTACGTGAATGGTTCTCGCAATATCAAGTACATTGCACACCGTTGCCGCATGAGCCACGCCACGGCATTGTTACTGTGCAGTGGACAAGTTTACACGTGCTGTCTTCATTGTCAACGGTAAAGTGAACCTTTTTGATTCTTATCCTGCTTAGCCCCCGCAGTATCGTATGGACTATGAGCACATATTTGAGTAGGGGTGGAATTCAGATCGGGTGTCAGCAGGTTTTGTCAACAACTCAGCAGATACTGACAACTACTCTTTGTTGACTGTCGTCAAGGTGTTTTCTACGCTTTACTTCCCAGACCATCGCCCACCTCTCATCTGTGTAACGAGGGGAGGCGAGGAAAGGATGAACAATGGACCCCTTGGAGCGTATCAACGGTGAACTGTTCGCAACCTTCAACCCTGAAGATGAGATCTTCATCGGTGGAGCAAGCGAATCTGTAAGTAACAGCCAGACAAACAACAATCAAGACTCTGGCAACGATCATGGAGTAGACACATAGCGCGGCTACGGTAGCCGCCGACACTGGTGGTGTGTAGTCTTTTAGAGTGGATCTCTCAAACAATTACGCACCACCATCTTCCTCCACTGGCGATGTCTTGAGCTCTTGAGCGCGGGAACAGCCTCCAAGTATGCCATGCCGCACTCTATTCTTATGCAGGCTATGCAGGCGGCAGATGCAAGATACGATTAGGTACTGTAGTTTTTTTATGGCCTTGGCAAGAGCTCTTTGGGTGAGAGCTGAAACCAAGTATTTTGTTCAGAGCCTTCGACATGATTTGCATTCTGAGTCAGGCTTTTTTCGAGGGGTCCACAGAAGCTGTTTGTGAATGGCTGCGCTCCTGGAATGTTGAGGCTATACGACTAAACGCCGACGACATTGAGGTACACGGGGCTCTTACGGCACAGGTGGACAGCGACAGTTCGCAGGTATGGGTCACGATCGATGGAAAGGTCATCGGTACGAGGGAGATTCGTGCCGTGTGGTATCGCAAATGGAACTCGAGTAAGGGTGTCTCCAACGGGTCACCAGATGGTGAGCGCGGACGCATTTTTGCAGATCCATCTCATGAGAATCGGACGAACACGTTGCTTGTATACAAGCACCTGACCAATGAGTTCAAAGTTGCCGCAGACTTTTTATTTGCTGCACTGCAAGGGGCTAACTGGCTCGGCCGTCCTGCTCAGAGTCAACCGAATAAACTCGAGGTTCTTCGGAAAGCGCGGGCCTGCGGTTTCGATATTCCAGCGACCCTCGTGACCAGCAATCCAGACGATTTGATGCGTTTTAGGTCCCGACATGGAACTATAGTCACAAAACCGCTTAGCGACATTCTCATATGCTATGGTGACAGCAACTCGTCGTTTTCAACTTACACGGCTGTAGTCCCCGGCGACTTCATCCAGTTGGAGGGGTGGAAAGGTGGCGGCGCTCCATCACTCTTTCAAGAGTACCTCTCCAAGAAGTACGAGGTTCGTACGTTCTATTTGGACGGGCGCTGCTACAGCATGGCAATGTACACGCAATTCAATGAAAGCACCCGAGTCGACTCTCGGCACTACAATGTGCGAACGCGCTCGGTACCTTTTAGCCTCAACCGCGAAGAAGTGGAGTGCACCAGGAATCTCATGAACTCGTTATGTCTAGATACTGGCTCGCTCGATTTTGTGAAGACTACTGACGACCGTTTTGTTTTCTTGGAAGTCAATCCTCTTGGACAGTTCGGAATGCTATCTGGCAACTGCAACTACCGCCTGGAAGAAAAGGTGGCACGCGCACTCGTGGCTAGAGACCAAGCAGGAACAGTCGACCCTATTAGAAATGTGGGTTCTTACTGATGTCTAAATATTCTAATGGCGAAGGTGAGAAATCCTATATTTTCCGCGATTCGAAGGGAACCCTCCCTGCGCATCTGCTGCTTGCCGAAGTGACGCCAACGCAAACAGAGTATTTGACAAGACTTGCTCCGTCTCCTGCCGCCCGCTCTCAGTCCTATCACTGCTATAGATTTTATAAACATATCTCTCGGTGTGTGGAGCTCGCGGGAAGAGAGGATGATCCGAATGAAGGAAACGAGTGAGGGACTCATTTTTCGCCTGCACGCAAACTGCGTGCCGGTACGTGGTGCCCGGCGGTCACTCATTTGCGACCTGCAGTACCATGTCGCTCATGCTATCCCCAATGCGTTGTACGAGATTCTTACCACATTGTGCGGCCAGTCGATTGCGGAAATCAAGAAACACTATAGTCGCGACGAAGAAGAGATAATTGACGAGTATTTCGATTTCTTAATTGAAAAAGGCCTTGGAGCATGGTGTGATGAGCCCACCCGTTTCCCTCCTCTCGATATGTCATGGGATCGCGCCGAGAAGATTACGAATGCGATCATAGATATCGATGCCGGATCATCACATGATTATAGGGAGATCATAGTTCAACTGGATGGACTTGGCTGTCAGGCCGTGCAGATACGCTCATACGATGCTTTAAGCGTTGACGCCATTCACCGCATCCTAGCCGCCGGAAAGGGACTACGATTACGGCACATGGATTTGCTATTGAAGTACGATGATTCTATAACGATTGACATAGTTGAGTCCATGGTTATACATAATGCAATAATCAGTGCGGTAACCTTCCACACGAGTCCATTCAGTAAGCGCGTTAGCCTTAAACCGCATCCTGTGTGCATCAGCTTCACCACGGCAGCTATAACCCCCCAGTCGTGCGGGATTGTCTCTCCAGCCTACTTTTCGCTAGGTACAGAACACTTTATCGAGGCACATAACTACAACTCATGTCTTAACAGAAAGCTGAGCATCTGCGCCGATGGCTCGATTCGTGCATGCCCATCTATGGCTACCTCTTATGGGTCTATTAAGGAGACTAGGCTCGCCTCGGTCATCGCGAAGCAAGAATTTACGCAGATAGGAAGGATTACCAAGGATCAAGTGGCTGTGTGCCGGGATTGCGAGTTTCGATACATCTGCACGGATTGTCGGGCATACACCCTGAACGCGGACGATCCTTACTCCAAGCCCGCAAAATGTACATATGATCCATACAGTGCTACTTGGCGTACTAGTTAGCTAAGATAAGGGGACTTTATTAGCTGTGGCGTCGCTTCATGTGCCCAACTCCTCTTACTAAGGCCGCAAAAATGCTGGATCGCCTTACGAAAAGAAAAATCGGAATTCCAACCATGAAGATGGTAAAGCCCCGTCTTCGCGTCATACCTCAGCTTGATAGTCAGGACTGCGGCCCTGCCTGCCTCCTCACGATTCTCGGCTATTACGGTCGCAATTATGCCCGGGAATATATTGAGACATTGTGCAGGATGGACAGACTAGGGAGTTCGCTTGGCGCCATCGCTCGCGCTGCGGAACATCTCGGCTTCAAAACGCTCGCAGTCAAAACTTCATTCGACGAAATGCGGGCAAAGGTTCAGCTGCCTTGCATCGCTTATTTAACCGCTGGCCACTATGTCGTGGTCTGCAGTGTAAAGGCACGAGCTGTGCGAGTGATTGATCCAAGCCTCGGAAGGGTCAAGTTTACTCGACAGGAATTCGAGCGAGGGTGGCTAGCCGACAGCGGGCCCGAGGTCGGTGTCCTATTACTGCTCGAACCGACGAGCGAACCAATACCGCAGGCCAGCAATCAGTCTACTCAGGCTACCCACTTACGCCAGTTTTTGAAGCCGTTCTGGCAGGATGTTCGACGACATCTATTCCTGCTCGGATCAACCGCAGTGGTCTCCCTCGCAGTGCAGTTCACGCTGCCATTCCTGAGCGCAGCACTTGTCGATCTCTGCGTTAATCGGCGCGATCTCGGGATCTTACCGGTGATCTGCATTGCACAGATAATATTTTTATTTGGCCGTCTGACATCGCAGATGATCCAAGGCTGGGCGTTGGCCTTCATAGGAATTCGTTGCGACTTATCCCTCGTTAGCCGCTTCCTTTTCAAACTGACTCGGCTGCCACTCGCATTCTTTGATGGCAAGACTGCTGGCGACCTCATGCAAAGGATAAATGACCAAAAGGCCATAGAACATTTCCTGTCGTCGAGTGTGAGCCAACTAAGTATGGCGGTGCTGTCTGTCGCCATGTTTGGCACTGTCCTGGCATTATACCGTCCGTTATTGTTTGCAGTATTCCTTGTGGGTGCAATGCTCTATGCATTCTACAGTATCGCGTATTTCCGCAGGCAGAGATCTCTTAACTACAAGATGTTTCGACTGTCAGCTCGCAAGCAGGGAGTGATCCTAGAACTCCTTGCTGGAATGCAGGAACTGAAGCTCAATAATGCCGAGCGTCAGCGACGCTGGGCGTGGGAGAAGACCCAGCATTCGCTTGCATCCATACAACTGCGAAGCAGGGTGCTGGGCCTACTGCAATCAGTGGGGGGCACCCTCATTAATGAGCTTTCCAACATCATACTTGTCGTTATCACGACGTTGAGCGTAGTCAAGGGAAAGATGTCTTTGGGAAGCATGGTTGCCGTTCAGTACGTCATCGGTCAATTAAGCATACCTGTCCAGCAACTCGTCGGCCTGATGGTCGAAACCCAGGACGCCAGTTTAAGTTACGTGCGCGCACAGCAGATAGAATGTATGAGCGACGAAGAATCCAAGACACAGGGGCTGCCGGTTCAGCCGGGAAGCGACATCACCCTGGCCAAGGTGTCATTTGGCTATGGGGGAACAAACCCGAGACTTGTCTTGCGAGATGTTAATCTTCATATTCCGTTTGGCCGCACTACAGCGATCGTTGGCCGCACTGGCAGTGGCAAAACGACACTACTCAAACTGCTGCTTAAATACTATGCAGTTACACGAGGGGCAATTTGTGTGGGCACCGACAACATTCTTGATCTTTCTCATGCTCAGTGGCGCAGTCAGTGCGGCATCGTAATGCAGGATGGCTATTTGTTCTCGGACACGATCGTTCGGAACATAGCTGTGGGGGATGACTTCATCGACATGGCGCGTGTCGAGGAAGTCGCACAGATAGCCCAGATCCTCGACTTCATTACGACTCTGCCACTAGGTTACGCTACGAAGATCGGCCGCGACGGAATAGGTATTAGCCGTGGTCAGGCGCAACGGATTCAAATTGCACGTGCCCTGTATAAGGATCCACAGTACCTCTTCTTCGATGAGGCTACGAGTGCGTTAGATGCGGAAACGGAGCGTGCCCTCGTAGAACAGTTAGCGCCCATCCTGCGCGCTAGAACATCTCTGATCATAGCCCATCGGATGAGTACCGTCAGGCATGCGGATCAAATCGTTGTACTGGACGACGGTATGATCGCCGAAATCGGCGCCCATGAGGAGCTCGTCGAAAAGCGAGGCGAGTATTTCAACATAGTGAAGAATCAGTTGGAGCTCAGATGACAAGTCATGCGCCAGCGCCGCGTGCTCGCCCGACCGCAGCCGCGGGATCTAGTAGCTATAGAGCTGACCGTAATCCCGATGAAATATTGATTCGGCGGCAGCCACCACGGATTCTTCGATTAATCATCGGAATCGATGCGATCGCCTTGGTTGCGTTACTTTTGTGGCTTCATTCAGTTGTCTACGTTGATGGGGTGCCGCTACAAATGTACGTTAGCGAATACCAAGCATCCGCGCGCAGTACGTGTGCAGAGCGGGCCGGCGGCCTGGCGTTTGCGGTTGGGTATGTTAGTCCACCAGTGGACATTCAGACAGGCGCTCAAGTACTGCCCTATGGTACGGATGCTAGGTCCAGTCTAGTTCGCGACGGCCGCGTGATATCTGTTGTGCGCCAGGATCGAGCGCAGCCCCTCCAAGTCAAGGCTGCTCTGTGTGTGTCTCAAGACCCCGTACAGGCAAGTGTTCCTATGCTAAATGTACTCGTTGTAACAGAAAGGCGGCGCGTGACGGATTTCTTATTCGCTCGTTTGACGCAATTCTTATCATCGGCGAAAGGAAATCGATAATGCTCGTGACGAGGTACTGAAATGGAAAAGGACACTCGAGGCATCGCATGGGTTCTGTTTTTGGAGCCCGTGTCGGACTCACTTTACGCTCCCCCGCACCTTAAGGCGCTGCATGGTCTCACGTTGGCGGAGCGCTGGGACAGGCATTTCTCTGTAAGCTGCTATTCGAGACGGGTAATTGTTGCTCATACAGAAAAGCAGCTGTCTCAACTCGGAGTGCGGTGCTCTCTCGGTGCCGAAGTGCATGTCGCCAGCACGTCAACAATGATTTGCGCACTTCTTGAGACCGCCACGAAATCGGCTATCCAGCATCTCGCTCTGACCGCGTTAGGAACTATTCTGTCGCCTGTGGCGGATTTAGACTATGTTCTCACCCGACATATCGAACAGGACAACGAGTTTACTTGGAGTAGAGGCCTTCCTATAGGCGCGGGAACATGGGTCTTCACCACAAATCTGCTAAAGCAACTCTCTAGGCTTCACCTACGCGGCCTTCCTCGGCACCCCGGGCTAGCATGCCAGAAGCTGCGGGCAGCCGTAGGCTCGCGCGAGCTTACTGAAATGCCATTCAGTATTCGCGAGGAAGCTGTGGATGTTCCTTTACGACATGGAGTTGAACCAACGGAACTGCCCTTGGCTATCACGCTAGATCGTGACGATGAGCTGTCTATTGCCCAAACAGTAGCACAAGACCAATCTGCTCCTATAGGACTTCGCTCGTTGCAGAAGTGGAAGTCAGTTGAGATCACCAGAAATGAGCAGTTATACGGTTTAGCGCCATTCGTGAGGTCTCGGGCTCGTAGACATCCACGGTGTAGGCCGCGGGTGCTATACGTGGCTACGAAATGTGGTTATTCCGGAGCTGAGGAAAGCCTGAGTCAGCTCGTCCGTAAAATAGACTCAGACCGCTTCGATCGGGTTGCACTCTTGAGCATGCCTGGGCGGCTGCAGGAAGAGTTGGAATCGGCGGGAGCTTCGACGACAATAATGCCTGGATTGAGCCTCTGGCCACCCTCCTACAAGTGCTACGCCGCTGTTCGCCGATATATCAAGGCTGTGAATCCAACCGTAGCCCATCTTAACGGCGATGAAGGAATCCCTGTACTTTGGACACTCATTGAACAACAAATTCCATTCGTCCTGCATGTGCGCAACGGTGACGTGAAGCCTTATAGGCAGGCAGCTGAGGCTGCATCAGCAGTGATTGCCGTCTCGGATTATCTCAGGCGTCTGATTCTGCGATACGGTGTACGGCCTGAGCGCGCACACGTTATCTATGATGAAGCCGACACCGACACCTTTCGTCCCGGCGTATATGATTCCCGCACAGTCAGGCAACGATACGGCATTCCAGCTAGCGCTCGATTAATAACTATGATCGCGCGTTTTAGCCCTAATAAGCGGCATGATCTTATGTTAGCTGCCTTCGCTCGTGTCTGCGCAGCGATTCCGAATGCACATTTGCTTCTGAAGGCGGATAAGTATGAGCAGGACTCATATTTTGACGAGGTATTAGAGCAGGTTCAAACGAGCACGATCAAACACAAGATTACGCACCTCGAATGGGTAAACGATGTCAGGGAACTACATGCTGCTTCCGATGTTGTTGTCCTATGTTCTGACCGCGAAGGCTTAGGGCGCTGTATTGTCGAAGCAATGGCTACGGCAAAGCCCGTTGTTGTGACTGACTCGGGAGGCAGTCACGAAATTATCGAACACGGCAGTAACGGCATCGTCGTTCCAGGTGGGAATGCGGAAGCATTGAGTGATGCCATCATTGCACTTTTGTCGGATGGATCACTCATGCGACGCCTTGGCGCCGCGGCGCGAGAGACGGTTGAACTTAGATTAGATGCGTCGTTGTCCGCGGCACGCGTAATGGAGATTTATGGGTCTTTAATACGGTCTTTACAGTGTAAATCTCCGGTTGAGAGGCTTCGCCCAGCTAGCTAGTACCCTCAAGACGAGGCTACCTTATCCCATGGTTACAAACGCGGTAAAACCAGCTAGCGACTACCGAAAGCGTATCGTTTTCAACGGGTACGTATTCGCGCAGACCGGATATGGCACAGCTTCACGAGCTTATATCCGAGCGCTTCGATGGTCATCCAGTGATATGTCAGTAGTTGATCGCAATCCGCATAAGAGAATCGATGTCGCCGATCCTGTGGTCCTGGCGCTTCTTAACAAGCCTTTGCGGCCGGACATATACATCTGTCACTCTGAGATTCAGGACGTTGTTTCACTAGAGGCCCTCTTCCAATCTCTCATTGTGTTGACAACATGGGAAACTGATGTGCTGCCTGACGGTCACATCCAGATCCTGAATAGAGTGAAGGAGGTCTGGGTTCCATCTCGATTTAACAGGACTGTGTTTGAGAATTGCCTAGCGGTTCCTGTGTTCCGCCTGCCGCACCCGGTCAGGTGGCTACGTTGTGCGGCGAACAGAGCCGACCTATGTCGAGTCATTGGTGTTCCTGACAAAAGCTTTCTGGTCGTTAACATTGCGACCTGGCAAGCTCGCAAGAATCCCATGGGGTGCATCGAAGCATTCTTGCGGGCGTTTAGCACGACTGGGGACGCCTTCCTTGTCCTCAAGAACCGTTTTGATTTCGTCGAGAGGAACGAAGCCCTAAATGACATTAGGCGCCTCTGTGACTCACTTGATATACCCTATCCATTTGCTGCAGCTCGGATTCGCCTTATCGACACGTCATGGCCCGAGGATATGATTTCGACCTTGATTCGCCGAGCGAACTGCTACCTTTCGCTACATCGAGGCGAGGGCTGGTGCTATCCGCTATTCGATGCGGTGTGTTCTGGTGTGCCGGTAATTGCTACAGGCTATTCGGGACCGATGGACTACTTAAGTAAAAGGCACAATATGTTAGTTCACTATGCGCTATGTCGAGTTCATCAGCCAGGTCAACGGACTCCTTTTTACTTCAGCCAAAGAATGGCGTGGGCTGATCCTGATGTTGAACATGCCGTGTTCCTACTGCGAAGCTTGTATGCCGATTATAGTCACTATAAGAAGATATCAACTCGCTGGTCGGCGGTAGTCGCCGGACGTTATTCGGAGCGGAGAGTGGGCCGTCTCGCAGAAAGGCGATTGGAGACGATCTAAGAGTGGGCTACGCGCAGTACACGTTGGTGAGGTAGGAGTTGTGACATCACAGCAGGTGTATTCACATGAATAAGAGTATAGTTCATGCAACGAATGACAGAGCCGTCCTCCACACACTTCAGGTTGGAAATCACAGTCTATCAGTCTTTGATACAGTCGGGTCCTGCGCCGCAAGGCTGATCGAGGAGGAGTTGAGGAGTGATACTTATTGTCTCCGGAACGTTCCCCTTGATGCCGGTGATGTAATTATCGATCTTGGCGGTCACGTGGGGATCTTCGCTATCTATATTGCGCGTCTGTGTCCTGCCTGCAAGATACACTCGTTTGAGCCGTACCCGTTTAATGCCGAGTTATTTGAGGTCAATCTGAAGCTGAACGACGTTGGTAATGTGAGCCTTCACAGGATGGCCGTCTCTGCTGACGGACGAGCGCTGACGCTTAGCACGAATCCTCACAATAGTGGGGCTGCTACCGCGTGTTCGTCGACACTAAAGTGCCGGTCGGTGGCAGGGGTACCGTCCACTACACTGGACGCTGTATTCCGGGAACTTATCCCAAATCGCTGCAAGCTCCTTAAAATTGACTGTGAAGGAATGGAACATGAAATTTTACATACAACGACTGTTATGAAGAGTGTTGATTACCTACGTGGAGAATTTCATATAAACGATCGGTTACTTCAAGAAGGATATTCAATAGAGCGGCTAGCCAAGTGCTGTTTGACAACTATCGACAAAACACGGATTAAGGTAAAGCGCTGCAAAATGAGTGAATGAGAACTGTGGTGGGTATATCCATGAGGGAACCCAGATGACCGTCGTGCATGACCTAGTCAGTATTCGAGGAGCAGTTGACCAGCGTGAGGATCAGTCGAAAGCGTTTTGTTTTCAGCATATTTTAAATGACGAATTCTTCATACAATACTGGACCCGCGAAGTAGTGCACTTTCCGGCTTCTCCCGACCGCTTACAGGATATTTTTGGTTGGAGTCAGCTTAACAGCGTATTGCAACTAACTCACAAGGTGTTGCAACCGCCTTCTTTAAGGGTAGTGCGGGACGGTGTCGCCGTTTCAATTGATGCTTACACTGATGTTGTAGCGGATCGAAAAACGAATCCGTTTCGGCAAGTGTCCTCAAGGAAAATCGTGGAGTTGTGCTCTGATGGAGCAACACTGGTCATCGATGGCATAGAGCGGTTCTGGACTCCCTTGAGGCTGTTAACCGACGAGCTCTTTAAGCTAACAGGTGAGCGTGTCCAAGCAAATGCGTACTATTCTCAGAAACCACTTCCTGGTTTTAAGTTGCATTATGACACGCATGAAGTTTTTGTGTTGCAAGTAGCAGGAAGCAAACTATGGCGGATCGGTGGCACTTCCTATCCGTACCCCCTTTACACCCAACCCAGCGCCGCTCACGAGCCATTCACTGGCGAATATAAAGAGTTCATTCTTCGGCGAGGTAGCATTCTCTATCTGCCGCGCGGCGTATGGCATAGTGCAGTAGCAACTGATGAGCCGTCACTTCATCTGAGCGTTGGAGTTCACTGTCGGACGCGCCTTGAGTTCCTAATTTGGGTAATAAAGTCACTAGCGGACCGTGCGGAACTCAGGGAAAACCTACATTGCCCTGGTATGGAGATGAATCGTGACGTCCTGATGGCTGGGTTGCAATCAGCAGTTGCCGAAAAGTTAAGCGAGGCGACTATCATAGATCAGTACAAGGCTGCATCGGAGTCATTGCGAGAAAGTGCCGCAGTGAATTTTGAATTCCCGACTTAACGACGAAAATCGTGAACACTTAGTGCCGCTGGAAGGAGAGGACGGAACATGGGACGCCAATGGGGTGTTCGAAGGAGGTGACCTTTGCCTGAAAGGCATTATGACAGTTCGGACGTGGGCCAGCTCAGAAAACCTCATACGTGCAGGATCTTGGTACAGAAAATCATCTTGCTCTGTATTCGGTTCAGCAATGAGACCGAAATACCGTCTCCTTATTGGGAGGTACTGTGATGGATGCAAATTTCTCCTGGATTGAACGTCTGCCTGAACTGCTTCGATGGGGAAGCGGGAACGAAGATTTGCTGCGGGCAATTTGTACTTCACATATTCGATGGACCTATCAGAACCTTGCGGACTGGTGTCATTTCGGAGACCCGAGTCTCTACAACGATATCCTCGCACTGCCGCGTCACTGTCAACAACGGCTGGTACTTGCACCGCGGTTGTCGTACATTTTGTCGTTCCTTTTGCGAAGCAGGCGATCCGGCACAGAAGAACTTGAAACCTTGAGGGACTTTGTTTCCATCGAGCACGAGATCGCAGGAGGAAGCTTCTATCGCAAGGGTAGAGAACGTTGGAGCGCGCTCGGTGATTATTACGCACCGCCTGGAGAAGCTGTAAACCTGTGCGCTCCGCACGACTGGAGCGAAGGATCCTCGTATTTAGCACGGAAGTTAGGACATATTGTGCTTGATACGTGCAGTCCGATTTGGAATTTACCAAACTTGCACAGTCATAGAGCCATTATCCCGCAGGATGCCGCTGAAATGCCCTGTGTCGAAAGCAAATTGAAAGACGCCTTAACGTATATCGCTGCAGTTAACCCAAATACGTTTGCACTTGTGGGAGCATCTCTCCAGTCGATCATCCCCGTGAAACTTCCAGAAAGGCCTAGGTTCCGTGCGGGTTGTTCGTGGACTCCTGTCATCGGAGCCATGTCTCTTACCAACGCACAATCAGAATATTGGAGTACGCCGCGTTTTGTCGACAATATTGTACACGAATCGATCCACTCATTAATTTACAAGATCGAATTAAGCACTTCATTATATACTTCGTCGGAGGCTTCCTGGCAGGTGAACGCCATTTCGCCATGGAGTGGACGAAAGCTCCAACTTCACTCTTTCGTGCACGCATGCTTCGTTTGGTACGGGCTTTGGCAATTCTGGCGGCAAGCAACCGCTCAGAATTTCGTGGAAAGTGATGAGTTTTTAAACGAAGCGCGATCTGGTTTCCTCACAGGACCGTTATTTGAGGGGGAGAATGCCGGAACACAGGCGCATGTGCATCCATCCGTGCTGAGCGCCATGGAGAAGGTGACGTCGGACGTTTGTAGCACTGCTTCTTGAGATCCGGTTCTGAGCTGCTCTCAACCTCCAACATACTGTCGTAATTTAATTTAGAAAGGTTAGGACAATGAACCCCCTGATTCGAGATTTCGTGTCAGACATTCGTTTTTGTTCACGAATGCTGGTCAAGAGCCCGCTATTTTCTTTGACCGCGATTCTTTCACTAGCCATCGGCGTCGGTGCCAATACTTCGCTGTTTTCTGTTTTGCGGACCACCCTTTTGAAATCACTGTCAATACCTCATGCAAATGAGCTCCGTGTGATTCAGTGGGAATTTACAGGACAGCGGCTCCCAATGAGGTCACTTAGTGGTTCGATTGAAGAGCTGGGCTCCGGTGGTACTAAGAGTGAATCTATTTCGTATCCGGCGTTTCAACGAATATCGGCACATCCTGGTAAACTGCAGCAGATAGCAGGCTTTGCGTCGAATAGTTACCGAGTGACTGTAAACAGCCGTGGTCAAACCGAAAGCGTACATGCCACACTCGTCAGCGGTAACTTTTTTGATGTGTTAGGCGTCTCGCCGGCACTCGGTAGGTCCTTCGTAGCGACGGACGACGTGCTGGGTTCTAGCCCGGTGATCATCCTAAGTTCTGCATACTGGGTGGATAGATTTGGTAGCTCGCAGGACATCATCGGTCAAACCTTAGAATTGAATCGCATGCCAATGGTGATAGTAGGCGTGCTGCCACCAGAGTTCAGAGGTGTCAGCATAGGGGACACACCCGAGCTATTCTTACCCTTAACGTCGGAGCCGCGTCTGAATACATCAGGAGCAGATAATGATCTTTCAGACGGCACCTCGTGGTGGATCACAGCGTTGGCGAGAGTTCGGCCGCCTCTTTCCGATGTACAGGCGTTGGCGTCAATCCAAGGCACTTTTTGGGCGGCGTGCAACGAAGCGCTCGCTTCTGGGGATCATGCCGAGTTGGGTCACTTGAGATTATTGCTGGCGAAGGCCAACCACGGAGTGGGAAAATATCCTCAAAAGTTCACACGCCTCCTGCTCATTCTCAGCGTTGTTGCTCTGCTGCTTTTCCTTCTCGCATGCGCTAATTTAGCCGATCTCCTGCTCGTCCGAAATTCCAGGAGGTTGAGGGAGATGAGCGTTCGAGTGGCTCTGGGTGCTTCGCGTCGCCGTATACTGAGGCAGATGATGGCAGAGAGCCTGACGATTTCGTGCCTCGGTACGGTTGTCGGTTTGCCCATTGGCCTGATTACGCAAGGTCTGCTTGGGAGTGTATTACGCGTTGCAACTCCAAACGGTTTTGATCCCACGATTCTTTTCATTGGGGGCGCGATCTCTGCTGCTGCGGCTTTTGTATTCGGTAGTCTACCAGCAATTCAAGCGATGAGGCTTGACCTCCAGCAAGGTCTCCGCGAGGGTCAAGGTGCGACCATGAGCACATCCAAGCTGTTTCTCGGAAAGCAATTGATAGCTGCACAGATAATCATATCCACTGTATTACTCGTCTATGCGGGCCTATTCAGCCGAACGTTGTCAGCCCTAGCCCACAGCAGATTGGGATTTGACGCCGATAATGTTCTTCTCTTTGATCTCGCATTGCCGAATACACAGTATAAGACGCCGGATGGACGCGCTAGAGCTTTTCAAGATATACAAAACTTGCTTAAGCAACTACCGGGTGTGGACAGTGTAAGCTACTCCCAATCTGCTCTTCTCGCTGGTAGTATGTCCAGCACGAGCTTTTTGCCGACCGGTCACAATGATTTGCACCCTGGGGAGGCATGGGTCAACGTAGTTGGCACGGACTTCTTCAAGACGATGGGCATACCCCTTATCTCAGGCAGGGACTTTGGTCTACAGGATTCCGCAAATACGCAAAAGGTAGCAGTAGTCAATCAGCGGCTAGTAAGAGATTTCTTTCCAAACGAGAGCCCAATCGGCAGGACTTTTAACGATGATAAGATACTCGTTATCGGCGTGTGCGGCGATTCGAAGTATGACAACGTGCGCGTGAATCCGCCTCCCACTTATTATCTGTTGTCGTCGCAGGCACAGAATTCAGGCCCGATCTCGTTTGAGCTTAAGTCTTCTATAAACCCGGGAGGCTTGACCAGTTCCGTTCGTCGCCTACTTGGAACGTTCGACAGTAACTTGCCTCTGCTGAACATTAGAACCCAGAGACAGCAGCTCGATAACAGTCTTGAAACTGAGAGGTTAATTACGATCCTGAGCAGCGTCTTCGGAGTCGCCGCAATCGTTCTAGCGAGTATCGGTATCTATGGCACTATCGCCTATAACGTATCTCGCAGAACGAGAGAAATTGGAATTAGGATGGCAATCGGTGCGACTAGGGCTCAGGTACTTGCGATGATCGTCGGGGAAGGTGGGCTGCTCTGCGCGACTGGACTGCTGCCCGGAGTGCTAGTTGCTCTGTCGGCGGCATGGTTGGTTCGGCATATACTTTATGGTATTTCGTTTTTTGACTCGGTTACTTTACTAGGCTCCATCGGTGTCATGGCTTGCGTTACCCTCGTAGCTTCTCTGGCGCCGGCGTGCAGAGCAATGCGCGTCGAACCTGTGAGGGTATTACGTGATGAGTGAATTCGATCCTACGGAATTGCAATTGTCGTTTGTGGGCAGTTCTGAAGCGCAACGTCCAGAAGAAACTTGCCGCTCCGATATGAACGAACGTTCGGTCTGGCGATAAAGCGTCAGTCCTTGCAGGCGGCGTGGATCGTAGCTCACCTGCTCGCCGCTTTGTTTCGTGACATGACAGTCAGCACATTCTCCTTCGCGTTCACTCGCTCGACACATTCAACCTGCACAAGGGCAAGCACAATCTCACTATCTCACTATCCACTGAGAATCATTTTTCAGTCTGCATAACTCAGTGAGCTAGCCCGTCTTTCGCAATAGCAGAGAATTTTCCGAAAAGTTGTGTACTGAATTCAGATAACCGCTTTGCTGTCAACGGAGCGAGTCGGGAAGGGGTGTGTGGTGCCGACCTACCCTCTTTTCAAGGG
>Ga0307476_10000231_pt1 | contig 53131 bp, 78 predicted proteins | sample atmos_gasesECM2C_2_FD_203314 | JGI IMG/M metagenome (GOLD analysis project Ga0307476, IMG submission 203314) | Hardwood forest soil microbial communities from Morgan-Monroe State Forest, Indiana, United States - atmos_gasesECM2C_05 | ecosystem: Environmental > Terrestrial > Soil > Temperate... | reverse complement strand
TTCTCCGCCAACCAGCGCGTGACCTGCCTGCAGAAGAAGCCTTCCAAAGTTTCAGCGCTACATCAACGAAAAAGGAACAAAGCAACACCATGGAAACAGGAACAGTGAAGTGGTTTAACGACGCCAAAGGTTACGGTTTCATCAGCCGCCAGAACGGTGAGGATGTATTCGTGCATTTCTCGGCCATTCAGGCGAGCGGCTTCCGCAGCCTTCAGGAAGGTCAGCAGGTGCAGTTTGACGTGGTCAAAGGCCCCAAGGGCTGGCAAGCCGAGAACGTGAAGGGTGCATAAACCACTTCGCTAAACAATCCGGAAAGAGGGCGGCCAGAAATGGCCGCCTTTTTTGCGCCGAAATCGCTACTGCCGCTGATTGCGCATAAGTACGACGTCAGAATCGTCATGTCCCCTCACCAGCGCTAGTTTGCTGCCGTCGGGCGACCAATGGAAATCGAAAATGTGTTCCGACTTGAACGAAGTAAGCTGTTTTCCGGGCGAGCCGTCCAAGGGTTGTTGCCACAGGTTGTCGATCCCGTTCTCGCGGACGGCGTAGACCACACCCTTGCCGTCACGTGTGAAGCGGATCAGACCTGCGGTTTCCCGCTCGAACTTCAGCTCACGAACTTTACCGGTATCGGTCGTGACCAGCGCGAGGTTTAACTCATGACCATTGGCATGGTCTATGTTCGAAAAGACAGCCGTGCTCCCATCGGGAGAAATATCGTAGAAGAATTGCAATACCGGTAAGTCCGATACTTTCTGTGCCCCGCCGCCGTCAATCGGCACCCTCATCATATGTCCCGCGACGCCGTCGAGGTAGTAAACCCATTTCGCATCGGGAGAACAAACTGGGAAGCCGTCGTTCTTTCCGTTCGATATTTGCTTAAGGTTTCCTCCGGTGGAGTCCACGCGCCAGATGTTCCGCGCACCCTTGCCGGCACGGTGACTGTTCTCAAACACAAGGTAGCGGCCGTCGGAACATGCCGAGGGATCGTAACTTGCAGAGTCCGGCTCGGTGGCGAGCACTCCTTTAACTCCCGACTCCGGATTGACCCATCGCAACATGCTGTCCTTGTCGTCGATCAATCGTCCGTCGTGTGTCCAGGTGAAGTTCGTAAAGGCATCCGTGGGATCGATATCCCGGGCTTCGCTCCCCCCGATCGTGGCCGCCATGACGGAAAGATTCCAATGCGACTCGCTGAGCACGGTGCCCAGCACTTCGCCGTTGGACGCAACGCTCAGAGCCGAGTAGTTATTGGTGTCGCGTGTGACCGGATTCAACCTTGTTCCTGGGTAGGAGATAAGGGCGATCTGCTTTCGTCTGTAATTCGAAGAGGGGCCGCTGTTCAGGATTAACAGGCCACTGCCATCCGGCGTCCAGGTAGGATAAGCGAGGTAGTCTGGGAAGCCGAGGAACAGGCGTTGTTGGCCTGTTTTGGCATCCACTGACATCAATCCGGAAGGGGAATCTGCGGGCTGAGTGACGCCGCACATAATTGTCTTGCCGTCAGGCGACCATGCAGGATCGTAGAGTCCCTGGCTGTTCGAACCGCTGGTGAGCACGGTCTCATCGCCGCTATCGGTCGAACGCACGATCAACTGGTACTTTCCCGGGTCAGGGTTGTCGTAGCGCATGAAAGCTAACTTCCGGCCGTCCGGAGAAAACGTGACGTTCGAATCCACGTCTGCCGCCAAACGCTCCGGCGTGCCGCCCAGAAGCGGCGTGCGATACAAGTACTTCAGCGCGCTATTCCCCGGCTCGCTGTGCACAGAATAAAAATAGTTCCCGTCGGGCGAGAAGCGAAGGCCGTTGTACCAGACGTTGGCCGGAGGCTCCACTCGCGTCATGCTATTGGTGGGAACATTGCGAAGCCAAAGACTGGCCAGACCGTTGTCACTCTTGGCCCTCACCAGACTCAGAATGTATTTGCCGTCGGGCGAGAGTGCGGCATCCACTGCATCGCCGGTCTCCGTCACCTTGGTGACCGAGAAGTTCGCGAAAGGTTGAGCACGATTTCGTGAGATCAGCGAATAGACGCCAAAGCCGGCAGCAAGCAGAACGATTAGGGCGACAAAGGCGGTCACGCCAGTCCCGATCTTGTGGCGACCCGCTGCTGCCACTACGGCGGAGGTTTGACTGGAAGCCTGCGAAGATCCGGGTGCGACTGACGCGTTGCTCGCAGCAGTTGGTTCCGACGAGCTCACAGTGGTGGCCGCGGCAACCGAGGCTGACCCCGAAGACGGGGCTGACGCGGGCTTGCGGCCGGACTCCGTGTCACGCTTCAACCGCTTCAAGTCGCCGCGCAGATCGGCGGCTGACTGGTAGCGCAAATCGCGGTCTTTCTCCAGAGCCTTCGCGATAATCTCTTCCAGTTTGGGCGGCAGGGCGGCATTCAGTTGCAGCGTTGAAACGGGATCGAGCTCAAGAATGGCGTGGAATACCACCGCCGAGGTATTGCCGGTAAAAGGCAACCGCCCGGTCGCCATCTGGTAGATCACCGCTCCCAGCGAGAACAGGTCGGACCGCGGATCGAGTTCGAAGCCGCGCGCCTGCTCCGGAGACATGTAGGCGATGGTCCCGACGGTGGCGCCGGGGCTGGTCAGGTGCGCGGGATTGGGATCGTTCTGGGTGGCTCCGATGGTGTCCATCGCCGCCTCGGGATGCGCCAGCTTGGCCAGGCCGAAATCGAGCACCTTCACCGGTCCACGCCTGGTTACGAAGATGTTTGCCGGCTTGATGTCGCGATGGATTATGCCTTTAGCATGGGCGGCGTCGAGTGCATCCGCCAGCTGAATGCCCCAATCCAGCAGGCGATCCAGCGGCAGCCCTCCCGGGCCCAGACGACGATCCAGGGTGTCGCCCTCCAGCAACTCCATGGCGATAAACGACTGGTCGCCTGCCTTCTCGACCGCGTAAATCGTGCAGATGTTGGGATGGTTCAGGGCTGAGGCAGTGCGAGCTTCAAGCAGAAAGCGGTCCAGGGCATTTTGATCGCGAGAAGTCTGCGGGGGCAGAAACTTGAGTGCAACCCGGCGTCCCAGATCGAGATCTTGTGCTTCGTAAACAATCCCCATCCCGCCGCTGCCGAGCTGGCCGGTGATGCGGTAATGCGAGATGGTCTGGCCGATCATGCTATGGTTACCTAAGATTATTTGTTTGCAACACGATGTACCTTGACTTGTACCCTAATCTCGGGGATACTGGGGATGTCAAGGGAAGGGCGAACATGATCGTTATCGAGACCAACGGCGGGTTCCACTTGAAGGGATACAGTTCGGTGTCCTTCAAGACTGGAGAGCCGCTCCAAAAATTCAAGCCCGATGGGACTCCCCTCCGCATTCAGCAATCCGCGCTCATCGCTCGAAAAAATGAACAGTATCCCAGTAAGAGTCACTGGCGTGTTCAGGAACTCGCGGTCGCCAAGCAACGCCAAATCGCAGAATGGGAGCAAGCTTCTGCGGTCACGTCGGAACCCGCAGCGCCGAATGGAGAGATGACGGTCACCGCGTTTTACGAAGAGGTCTTTCTGCCCTGGCTCACCGAACTCGTTAAGACTGGGCAGAAGTCGCATACGACTCTTGTCTCCTACAAGCGATACTGGGACACCTACCTCGCGGATCACTTCAACGGGACCAAGACCTTCAAGAACTACGAGCCATACATCGGTGCCCAATTTCTTCAGAACCTTCGGCGGGAGGATGACGACCGTCCGTACGGCCTGAATACCATCCGACACATTCATTCATCCGCCAGCGGCATCTTCGCCCGTGCAACCGAACTCGGTCACTGCAAACACAATCCCTGGCGCGAAGTGAAAGTCGGCAGTGTGCCCGTCATTGACGCCGAACAGGGAGAAGCGTTCACCGAGAAAGAAGTCGAGGCGATGATAGCGAACCTAGAAGCTGATCGCAAGGGTCGAAGCGATTGGAACGTGCAACTCGCGCAATGTGTCCTGGCGGTTGGCATCTGGGCGGGTCTAAGGCCGAGTGAGATCGCAGCCCTTCAATGGCAGTCGGTCGATCTGGAGACTATGACTCTGACCGTTCGCAAGGCGTATGTTTACGGCAAAGAGAAGCCCACGACGAAGACTGGCAAAGATCGGGTCGTACCTTTCAGGGACAAACTGACTCCAGTTCTGAAAGCTTGGTGGGAGACTAACGGACGCCCCACGTCGGGCTGGGTGTTCCCCAACCGCGACGACAATCCAGTGAACATGAATATCCTGAGCGACCGAATCATCCGCCCAAACTGCGAGACAAACAAGATGAATTGGGAGGGATATGCGTTCTACGCTCTGCGTCGTGGATGCGGAACGCTTCTCGTACATGATGGATGGAGTTGTGAAGAAGTCGCGAAGTTCTTAGGAAACTCCCCTGACGTGGTCTACAGATACTACTTCGTAGACAAAGAGAACAAGCTGGCTACCGCTGCACGAGACAGGAGCAGGGCGAAGGCAGGTGCCAAATGACGAAAGTTATCTTTACGGAAGACAAGCACCAAGGACGCAAGCCAAAACTCACGCATGAACAGATGCGAGAACAACTTCATCGGTTCGCCAGCGATCCGAAAATCCAGACGGCGGTCAGGAAGTTGTTTGACCGCTCCTTCACTGTGAGCATAGATGAAGCGGACGATGGTCGCCCCATGCTGCGGTTTAAGGAGCAGGACTCTAACCAGAACGTCATGACGATAGCGGATGTCGCCATCTTTCTGCAGACGGATCGCGCCAGCGTCCGCCGTATGACTGGCGAACGGGCGCAACGTCGATCTCATCATCCGATCCCATTCGTCAAGATCGGGGGCAAGATGATTCGGTTCCATCGCGCCGCGATTGAAGCGTGGTGGGCTGACCTCAACGCAAGCAAGAACGGGAAGGACAACACATCGGTGCTCTCGCTACCAAAAGGACGCCGCAAGTAAGTTCAACGCTGAGGCTCTGCCCTATGGAATCTCTAAAACTCGTCTCTTGTATTCAGTTATCCCTGGAGGAAGAACTGCTGGTCGAGAATGGCATCCTGCCAGAGCGGCTCGAAGGACATAAGTCGGGCGATCAACAAGTCGGTCCAGTAAAAGACTTTTTGCAATCCAGAAAACTTCCGTGGAGTGAAACGTTCGTGTCGGTGTTTGTTCTCCTGCCCGAAGACGACACTACTTGGCTTCACGAGGCCTTTGGATATCCTTTTGAACTCAAGCTTGATCAAATTCTTCCATCTCTCGTCTTGGTTTGTTCAGACGACATTCAAAACTGCGCTTCGAACAAAAGAACTCCGAAATGTTGTGCGAATCTGACTGGCATGAACGACAGGGACAAGATTGCGATTTTGATTAAGGCGCGACGAGCATCCGATAACGCACGGGTCGAGGGCAGAATAAATCGCCGCCTCCGTCTCTCTGACGTGCTTCCCCTGACGCCGTAAAAGGCAGCATCATTGCACCAAAGAAAAGAATGCCCCGATCTCATCACTGAGACGGGGCAATTGTGTTTACGGCATTGTTGTATTTGGTGCAGAAAACCTTGACTCGGGTGTGATAATCGGCCCATGAATGATATTGGTTTTGACCGTTTGTCGAGCACGAAGTTCGAAGAATTCTGCTACGACCTTCTGCATGCGTCGGGTTTCGTCAACGTGGACTGGCGCAAGGGCACGGGGCTGGCGAGTTCTCCCGCCGACAAGGGTCGCGACATCATGTGTGACCTCCCTCGCTCCGATCCCGATGGTAGCCAGCACTTCGAGAAGTATTTTGTCGATTGTAAGCACTTCAAGAAAGGTGTGCCGCCGACGGAGCTACGCAACCTACTCGCATGGGCAGAAGCGGAGCGCCCCGATGTTGTGGTGTTCGCGGTTTCTAACTTTCTCAGCAACCCAGCGAAGGACTACATCGAGACCTATAGGAAGAACAACCACCCACCTTTCAAAATCAAGTCTTGGGAGAAACCACAACTGTTGCGCATGATGGCCCGAAAGATCATGCTTCAGCGCAAGTACAACCTGACCGACGCTCCCATCAGAAGCGTGAAGCAGATACTCGCGGCGGAGAACGAGATGTTCACGCGAGTCTGGTACGGGCGGAGCGATGTTCGGCGATACCGCGCTGAGGGCACATCCAAGGCCATCATTAAATTAGCCCTCAGAGGACAGCGCAAAGCTGAGAAGAGGTTCGGCAAGAAGAGCCTGATGGACAACATGAAAACCCAGTGGGATTGGGGCTTCGTCAGTGGCAAACTGTCAGCCCTGCGTTGGGTGCTCGGCGACGAGTGGGACATGCTCGATACTTAGACTTAGTTCGAGCGGCAATCCAGTCGATCACTGAATGCGGGGCGTCATGCCTTGCCTGTTCCTGGTGGAACAATTCCAGTGGCTCCAGCCTCCACAGACTTTAAGTCCTCTGAGGTCGGTTCTCCTTCTGCCAGATAAGCGTCGATCTGTTTCTTCGCCATCTCGGCTGTCCCGAAACCGTCCCCGATCTCTACACCGTCTGGGGCGATGACCTTGAAACCCGAGGGTGATTCAGCAATCGTGTAACCCTTGTGTGATACGGCAGCCATACAAGAAGCCTACCAGATGACTTGAAAGGCACAACAAACACCCATTCGCAAATCTGCCAGGACGAGAATGGTGGGGTCTCCCTATGAACGATGCTGTGCAGGACGTGGATCACACTTCGCGCAGAGGCGTATACCGTTGCCGCACGAATACGTGACCGTCTGGTCGCCGCAGTTCTCACACGCGTAGTCAGACTTGATTGCACGATGATCGGGGTTGAAAACCCTGGGCGGCTCTTGCTGGTATTGCGGTTGAATTCCTGGTGTGGGCTTGTCGGACTTCATGCTGCGTTGAATATCGCCCTCGTGACTTTCTTAGGCAACACGCAAGCGATGATGCGTGCGGAACTGTTGACAACAATCTTGCGACGAGTTTCACGAACGTGTTTAGTCGCCTCGCGTCCGTCTTTCTTAATGCTTCGCAGGACCGCTGTTAGGTGCTCCGAGTATGCGATTGCTTGGTCGATGCTGTTCTTGTTCATACTTGCCTTTCCGTCGTGGGGTTGTTCAAACCTCGAACGACTTCATATAGCTGGGATCAGTGCCACGACTCTTTGGCACTGCCGCGATCCGACGGTCGAGTTCGAGGAGTTCAGCCTCGATCTCCGACATGGATAATTTCTTAGACTCAGAAGTTTTCGCCGCAACGGGCACAGGCTTCTGGGCTGACGGCCTGATCGTGAGATCACGAACCAATGCAATACGAGAGGTCCCCTGTTCGAGAGTGACATCCCTATCGAAGTGATTGCGGAGATAGAAATGCATGTCCTCCGACCAGCAATCTTGTGGGATGTACAAGACCAATCGATCAATTCGCCCCTCACGCGCTCTCGCCGCCTTGACACGAGTAGTCAGATCGTCGGCTCCGAGATCGTGTGACGAACTCAGGATCAATGTGCGCGATTCTCTGTTGAACCGCTCCACTATCCCGCTGTGATCGTGTCCCTCGAACACCAATGCTTGCCTGTCACGCTCGAAAACCCGCGCCTTCCCGCGATCCTCTATTGCGGGGATGTAATCCTCGGGGTTTGAGCGAGGGAGTTCGTATCGTCCGCTGCTGTTCAACATGCGCCCTCACGATTGCGATGCGGTCGCGCAGTGCGAGCATCAGTGAAGCCGTGACTGCGCAATTCGGCATCGACCTTCTGTAATTCGGCAGCCACTTCCTCTGCTGTAAGTGGGGCCGTTGGTTCTGGCGCAACGGGATCGGGCTTGCCCATCGCCGCGAGCCGAGCAAGTTCATCCTCGGACAGCGGCTTCCTGCGCGATTCATAGAGTGCAAGAGCGGAGACTTCCAGGTCGCTCGGCGCGAGTTTCGGCATCGGTACTGCCAATTCGTCGTTCATAATTCCTCCTAATTCAAAACTCGAATTACTTTGATCGTGGGATCGTTGCGCATGAACGCCGCCATCAGACGATGATTCCCGTCGCGCACGTCGATCCCATGAACGCGGATCGGCGGTGCGGTCTCTCCTGGCATGTTCGCGTAACGGCGAGCGCGATCTGGATCAATCGGGTTGCTGAAGATCAGTTCGGCGATGCGGACTGTTTCGATCTTGGGGGGTGTGACGTGGTGCGTATCGGCCCACTCAAACCGTCAACCCGTCGGCGGCGTACTGCATAAATCCCGTTCCTCGGCGTGTACTTTATATACTCAACTCCTAGGCTCCAGATCGCGTTTCCCAAGAGCCGTACGCTTCGGGGGTGCTGGCAGTCATCCGAGCGGCCTATTCGCGCTCCTGCTATTGGCTTTTAGGGGTAGGCTGGGCATTCTGGAGGAGGTATTACGCCGCCCTTGCCGCCGCCAAACGGCGTCCGTTGGCTTCAGCGGCCAGAATCTGGGCTGGCGTCCGCGCTTTGGCCGTCAAGTTGAGGCTGTCGCAGCATGCCAACCTCTGCGGGTTGGAATGGCTCAGCGCGATTCGCTGTTGCACCAAACCCCAGTGCCGCGAGGCATCCTTGCAAGCGTCCCTCTCCCACGGCCTGAGTTCCCTATCGATGTTCCCGCGTTCAATCGCTGCAATCTCGGTATTGACGCGCGCTATGGCTTCGTCGATGGTCATGATTCTCCCCTCCTGGCGATCCTCCACGCATGCCTGTTTCTCAAACTTGAAAACTTGAAAACTGGTCGGACGGCCAAACACGGGGAGGAACCGTGCGGCGAAATGACCGCCCAACCATAGCTTCGAAACGCAATCTGATTTGCGATTAAGGAAGTGCCGCTGCTTCTGCAGCCGCTCTCGCAACTCCAACGTGGTGAGAATATCCCGCGTAGGCCGCTGCCAATGCGCCCAACCCTGCAACGACCCGTCTAGTGGCTTGCGCGGTCTTCGCCGCATACGCTTGCTGGAGCAACGTCTTCGCGCCTTCATCACCGAGTGCTTGCTGAAGTCGCCCACTGTCGAAGCGTTTCTGCAATCGAGTGGCGAGCACCTTCGGATTGATTTCTTCAGACTTCGTGGCCCCAGCCTCGACATCTCCCGTCGTACTCAGGCGCACGTCTCGGCTGATATCCTGCAACGCCATACTTTGCTTCCAGTGTGCGTCCGCAGTCTTGACAGCTTCAGGGTCCAGACCCTTCGTCAGTTTCAGGTCCTCAAACATCTGAGCTTGACTGGTCTCTACTTCGTTCTTCTTCTGCTGCAAGGCCTCGATTCTGTCATCGTCAACACCTTCGACAAGGTTGTCGAGTTGGTCGTCGATTTTGCCGAGGGTGTCTTTGTACCGTTGGAACCGTCCGCCCGAAGCAGCATCGAGTTGGCTGTAAATGCTTTTGCCTTTCGCCTGAACATCGTTCGCAACGTTTTGCAGAGTGTTACGAACGCTCGCGGGTTTGACAGGGGTCATATCCGTCGAGGTTTTCGGCGCTGGCGTTTCATAGACGGGCTGGCGGGGCTGACCGTTGCCAGCACGATACGATTGGTTAGCGTCAGTCTTCTTGATGGTGTCGCGAGCCTCTTCAATCGTGTCCCCGAGTCCCATCTTCTTTGCAGCGGCCTGCGGAGTCTGATTGATAACTTCCGTCGATCCGTCTGCCAATTTCGTAGTCACAGGAATCGTCTTGTCGCCGCGTGCCCACGCTTCAACAACCCGATGCCGACCGTCGGCGTTGATAACATTTCCGTTGGCGTCGTGCTCGACACTCACGGGAAATTTGTCTACGGGCGGTTCTACCGTTGGCCGAGCAGATGCAATGTCAGAACCAGCCTGCGCGGCATCGCGAACAGCGGCCTGGAGTTTCGGTTGGCCGCTTCGCACGACGTTCTTGACTGCTTGTCCAACTGGGCTATCCGCGATTGCAGAGACACCCTCGATAGCCGCACCTGTACCAGCACCAAGAGCCGTTGCTTCCGCGCCAGTCTTTAATGCTTCCGTCGGCGTTGCGCCGTGAGCCAACTGTTGAGCGGCGGTCACCGTTCCACCACGAACGGCGGTAAGACCGTGACCGATGATTCTCGCGATCACAGGGTTTGCTTCGGCGAGTTTCGCGACCTTACTTGCGAGTCCGAGTCGCTCCGCTACCGAAAGACCCTTCAGGGCTTCATCACCAATAAAGAATTCGGCGATGCCTTCCCCAATTTTGCCGCCCATCTGCAAGGTGCCTGGAGTAGCCGTGTATGCATTGTCGAGAGTTTTGACATCCTGCGGTCGAACAACTGACGGCGCGACACGGCTGATGAGTCCGCTCAAGGTGTTGACGGTGTCCCCGACGCCTTTCAGAAAACCAGTCGCGGGGTCCAGAATGCTGCGGCCTGCACGGACGTGCTGGTCAAATGCTTTCTGTTGATCACGCGGGAGAGCCGCGTATTCCGCAGGCGTCAAGTCATGAGGTTGAGTTGGGGTCGTGGCTGACGGGACCGAAGTTGAAGTCGGAACTGCATCCCACAGATTTGCACTTGACGATGAAGACGATGCTGACGGCACAGAAGTCGGAGAAGTGGGAGTCGTAGGAGCAGTCGGTGTCGTACCGACTGCGTCCCAAGGATTAGAAGACGGAGACTGCTGAGGATTCTGAGGCATGATTGCTCCTTTAGTGCGAGAGAACGTATCCGTGTTCTAGCGCCATTTCTTGCGCCTTAGCGGAATCCCCACCAGCAGCGTCTTTGAATCGCTGTGCAATTGCTTGGCCTTCAGGAGTAGACAGACTGATCGTCTGAGGCTGCAAACTATTGACCCACGATTGTGCGCGGGGCAACTGACCCGACAAAGCGGCTGCCTGACTCTTAACCCCCAACTTCGAGAAGTTGTCCACCGTCGCTTTCGAGATCAATGCGGGGAATGTGTCTCCCACGGTGTCGCGATAAGTTTCACCGAGAGCCTTCACCCGTTCATCAGCCGTCTTCGCAAAGGTCTGGAACATGGTGTACGCCGTTTGCGGAGTGATGTTACCCGCCTCGATTAACTCTGCCATCTTGTTGAGGTCTTCAGTGTGTTCTGCGTGACCTGCATTCAAGACGTTCATGTATTCTTTCATCGGGGCGATCAAGCTTGCCTTGAACGCCTGATAACTTTGGTCGTTCGATCCGTGCTGCGCCCACCACGACATTGTTTTATTGAGGTCTGGTGAACCACTACGCTGCCACGCGTCGTTCGCATCCTTCGCACTCGCGATATGCTCACCGAAGGTCTTGAATGCAGTAAGCTGTGCTCCCGTGGAACCCTTCTTGTCACCCGAGTAGTCTTCGAACGCTGCCGCCTTTGTCTTCAACGCTTCGACAGTGAAGTGATTCGGTTGTAGACCCAGAGCACGGGCTTGGTCCTGGAACAAATTGTTAGCCTTCTCACGGACGTTCGACCGTGCGGTGAACAAATCCTTCGGAGCCGTGATGTCGCCCGAAGCGATGACGTTCTTCGCAGTCTTTGCGAGTTCGTCAGGATCACCGTTCTGTAAATTGTCTTTGATCTGGGCTTGCTGAGCAGTTAGAATGCGATTCCGCATGTCTTCCGCTTGCTGCATCGTGGACTGACCCCCGTGAGTTTCAGGAACGCCAGCGAGAAGAGTTTTCTTCGTCTCAGGAGGCAGAGCAGAACCGTTGACTGATTGAATGAGAGAATCCACCATCTCTTTCGGTGCGGGAGCCTTCGGTCCCATGCCGCCTTCTGCAGCAAGAACCTGTTGACGCTTAACTTCGTTGACCTGGGTGTTGATGTATTTGTCAACCTGTTGCCCATCGAGACCAATGGCTTTGAACAACTCTTCGCTACCAGGAACCTGACGGATTGCGTCCAACGTGCGATACAACGGCGAGGCGGATGCCATCGCGGTGTGCATCATGTCAATCGCGTTCATTAGCTGCTGACGATTTTGGGAATTGCGAACAGCGCTGAATAGGTCCTGCTTCTCGGCGGTGCCGAGTTCTGCCGCAGCACGCTCAAAGTAATCTTCAGCCGTGCTCACGTTCGCAGCATCGTGTGACGCTTTGATCGCAGACCGAACATTCAACTGAACATTGCCCGAAGTCAGGTCATACGCCTTCGCGTACTGGGGATTGATCTTCGAGAGAACGTCCACCGTGTCTTTACTAAGCGTGAGTTTGGCGTCAGGATTGAGAATCGTGTAAGTCGGTACCACCTTCTCCTGGCCCGTCTTCGGATCGAAAGTAGTTGTCGAACCACTAACGACGAGATTGTTCTGCGTCAGCTTACCCTTCAAACTCGGGTCTTCCATCGCCGCCGACCAAGTTAGACCTTGCGCCAGAATGGCCTTCTGGGAGGGATCAGTGCCGTCCAGATTTTTGTCGTGTTCAACAGCGTCGTCGAGCATCGGCTTGTTAATCGCTACCGTCTCGTCCAAATCCTGATGCTGTTCATGCGCGAGCGCAGCGTACTGTCGCATCGCCGAGATATTATTCTTCGCGGTCAACAGCTTTCGACTAAGCGCTTCATCAGCCAGTGATTGCGCCTTCGCATCCGTTGCTTCGCGAGTCGCAGCGCCAGCATTGAATGCCGCAGCCGCGTCCGCAGAACCTTCGGGCCGCTCAGCGCCGCCTGGGCCAGGAGCGTAGTGGTTCGGAGTCATCATTCCCGCGAGAACTGCAGCAACGATAGATTTCCCCATTTGAGTTCGGCTCTGGGGTTGCTCGACAACACGAGAATCACCCGTCTGAGGATCAGTGACCATCGTCCGAACAGGACCGCCGCTCATCGTCTGGAGGATGCGATCAAAAAGGCGTGCATGAGGAGACGGTTGGGACGTTGCGGGAGTATTCGGCTGTCCGCTATTCGGCGCATTCGGCTGGGCGGGATACACCGATGGTACGGTCGCGGGTGTCGCAGGAGTCGTCGGTTGAGTCGCCGCAGGCTGCGTCTGCTGAGCAGGCGTAGCAGGAGCCTGAGTTAATGCCGAGATTGCAGCAGGATCGACGGGAAGAGGCTGCGGGTTATTCATATCGGGAGTTGATGCCATGTTTGTGTGTCCTTTGCTGGCCGCAATGCGGCGAATGAAAGCGGAGCAGCAACCCAGCGCAAGGGAGGAAGCTTGCGGGAGGAGAGGGCTGCTGCCCCTTATCTTGAATCAGAGATTTCACGCTGCCGTTGAAATCGGGCTGGAAACCCGCTGGGGCGCGACAGCGCGGAGGAGATTGCCCCGAGGTTTATGCTTGGACTAACTTTCCGATCATCTTCGCGGTATCAACGCGTGCCTGATAGTCGCTCGTTGGTCGGGGATCGTTCTCAATCGCAATGCAGGCGCGTTCATCTGCCGTGAGAAGGTTATTGTTCGAAAGCAATCCGTTCTGGCAAGCCCAGACTCTCGCAGAGTTCCAACTCGCGGGAGCGCGAAATGGGAGAGCAAGTTTTACCATTCGGTTCGTGATGACCTTCACATCTTCAGGCGTCAGGTAACAGCCAAAACCGTCGATAACAGAACGGTACCAAAGGTGATATACGTCCAACGCCTCATTCGCTATGCTGTCGTGAACCGCTGCGAGTAGCTCTGCGCGGCCCTCGCGGGTCTCCCCACTTACAGTACGGAGCGTTTCATCCAGCGTCGGCTGGGGATCGGCCTGCGTCTGGGGCTGTGACTCAGGAGCCTGCAGCAGAGTCAGAGGATCGCCCGTTACATCCAAACACTTCAGGGTATAGAGGCGGATAAGCGCTGCCTGGAACGTTCCAGGGGCAGTCAACGAAGCCTGACTGTGAAAGCTGGCCGCTTGCAAGTATGATCCGAGTTTCGACCACGAATCTTCCGACAGCGAGACGCCACGCGCCTCGATGTCTGACCTGAACTTCTTGTAGGTCTCAAAAATCGCGGCCTCTGATCCGCGAGTTGCCGTCGTCTCGACGCACAACCATTTATCGACAGGCGCTTTGGTAATCCCGAAAGCACTAATCGCAGCCAAGTCTTGTTGCCAGTACGCCTGGATTGGCGCAGACTCCGCGTCTCTCACCTTCCGAAGGTTCTCGCTGATCTGATCTTGAAGTTCTTTTGTCTTGCGAGTCTCTTCATCTTTGACTCGCTGCTGTTCGGCGGCTTCCGCATCCATAAACTTGCGAAGCCCCGTACGGTTGTCCGCAGGCTGATCGATCACTTGCACGGGCATCGAAGCCACGCCAAGCAACGCCTCTTGGGCGGTCTTAAATCTCTTCTTTGATTTCTTCATACTCCTCCTATCTTGGTGTCTCTGTTCGAACTCCAGTGATGGGATCGACGGTCACGATAAACTTCGCGTCGAAGTCCCGCTTCTCTTTCTCCTGTCGCTGACGATGCTGTTCTGCGTAATAGTCGGCCAATCTCGCTTCGGCGGTCTTCGGGGTCACAGGCTCCGCGGAGTGTTCACGCACGGTCGCACAATCGCGAACTGAAGAACCGACCGCTGCAGTGCCCACGAGGCCGCTTGAGAAACGCGGCACAATCTGGTCGGCATCGACCCGAACGGGAACAGGCGTCACTGGCACGTTCAATACTGAGTACGCGGCTTCCAATGAACTACGTTTGGCACCCATGCACCCTCCTCACTCGATGAACTCATCTTCAAACTCAGGCGTCACGCTCGCAGGCGAAACATTCGCAGGCGTGGGCGCTGGCGTGTACACAACAGGCTCCACAGGAGCGCGGGAAGAGTTGAACTGGCGCAGCATCTCCTCATCCTCTGCCGTCATTGTCGTTGGCTCATTCGTCTGCGGAGTTTCAACGCTGGGCAAAGTCGCTGGTGACTGGACCTGCACGCCCAGAAGTTGCCGAATGTAATCGTCGAGAATGCCGTCGCCCAATTTCTCGTGCCCGAGTATCCCTTCTATGGCGCACATTCTTTTGATCGCAACAATTCGTGCGTCTGCTGATTGCCGAATGTTCGATGCTTCATCTCGGAGCGTAGGGAGGAGTTTGTCGAACCGATGATCGCCTGACCACTCTCGCCCTGAGTTCATCTGTGCCAGGATGTAGATGTCCGATGCTTGCGCTGTTGCAGCGGCCCTGATTGCAAGCGAACCGCGAAGTCGCTTCTGAACGGTTGTTTCCATTCCATCAGCGATCAGTTGCTTGCATGCAGCGCGAATTACTTTGACGCCATGTGCGCTCATCTCTCCTCCAACTCATCTACACTCGTCCTTCAACCCATGCCTGGGAGACCCACGATCCGCCCATCCGACGAGCATCTTTGGTTTTCCGAAGCACGTAGTGGTAGAAAAAGACGAATTGTTTCGCATCCGAGAGCGCCAGAACACCGTCGGCATATTCTTTCTCAAGGATTTCCCAATCACACGATGGAACTGCCAGCGTGTATTCAGTCTTGTTGTCAATTTCAGAAATGCAACAGAGGCATTCCTGCCCATACAGATAGACCGCGCATGTCGTTAGCCAGGGGTCGAACGTTTTAACGCTGTCGCCAATCATGCGTGTCCCCCAAACATTTGTTCAATCTTGTGAGCGAGTAGAACGTTGTCCACCATCAAGACCGCGTCGTCGCGATTCTCGATCTTGCCGTCACCGCCGATCATGACGTAAGTGATCGCTGAGTCCATGATGGCTTGCTCTCGGAGCATGGGCGGTTCTTCGAAATAAGAATGAAAACATTTCAACTCGCCGTCGTGACGCGCAACGCGGATAACCCCGACAGGCTCTGCACCGTGTTCCTCCCTGCAAAACCCACACATCGCTTTCTGAATGCGCACGTCAGTGACATCCAAGTGGGGGTCGATGGCCCAAATGAACGCATCACCAGATTCGGGCATTCTGCCGATGATGTGGATCGAAACCATCTCTGGTTCACTCATCTTTGTCCTCCAAAAATTGTGGGCGGGGGCACCGATAAAGTTTCCCCGCCCTGATCGGCGGCCTATGAGTTCCGCCTGATTGCCAGGGTCACCGCCATGTCAGAACAGTCGGCCTACCCGACCGTTGTGGCTATCCAGCAACTATCGTGAAAAAGTTGTGCGAGCCAAGGAGGCAGACGCTCCCAGGCTCGCGATACGGCGTTGCCGCCGCCTCTCGCAGTCAAAGGGGTTGGGTACCCTATGCGATGTCATGGAATGTAGAATGTACACAGCCGCCCCACCGAGGCACTTCTCACCCTATAGGGCCTCATGCTGTCGCGCTGTGCAGTGTTTTCGCAGATTTATTTTCGTCTGATGCCCCAGGCGTTCCGAACTTTGCTTGCAAATCGTTCAGGGCTGTATTGCTCGACCGTCACGGGTCGGAACTTCCCGCAGTCCGTGACCTTCCCATAGCAACCCGCTCTCCGTCCAAGGTCCGCGTTCGGTTGGATCGGGAGTCTCATCGAGATATCACCTTGCAACGTTGTCTTGATCGGCAGAAAGTTCTCTTCGAACTCCCTCTGCTGCGCATCCGATGCTCCGACGATCTGCAGATTGGGCACCCAGAACTCAGAAATTGATTCCCGACGCGGACGTGCCGCATATCCCCCCTGCACTTCAGGCTGAACCGTCACTGTGATCTTCGTCGTCGCGAAGTTGAGAAAGTCATCGTCTATCGCGATAACCTCCTGATCCTCATTCGCGTTCAGGAACAACCTATGCACGGGAACGTCGCTCCCGCTCGCGGCTTTCATCAGGGCGTAACGCGGCAACGGAGTGTATGCGCGATCCACCTGGGCTTTCAATTGATCAATCTCTGCTTTGAAACTCATGCGCTGAGCATGCGTCAGGGTTGATGAAAAAGATGGGCGCTTCAACTCTTTCTTCAGTTCCCGAATTTGCTCCAACTCCCGACATTCCAGTGGAGGAAGTTTCTTGAGATACACAGGCCAAACTGCTCTTGCCCAGTCCAACGTTTCGAGCGGCACGCGCCACACTGCAGGTTCTTCGTTCCCAACCGCGATGAGAGCGACATCCCCGTTGACCTCGTACGTGAACCCATCCGAAGACGGAGCCTCTTCGGCGACGAAGCGCTCCTGCATCCAGGTGAGAAAGCTTGCGGTCTCCTGGGTCTTCGCGAGGTTGATACGCAAAAATTGCCAAAAGGTCTTCTTAGATTTTGCGTGACAACGTTTCAGCAAAGGACGTAAGTACGCGTCGGCTTCCCGACGAACGATTTCGGGGCAGAGCGCGAGCGCCTCATCGAGCCACGCTTCTTTAGTCGCCATCGCTCTTCTCAATCTCGGGGAGAGTTGGGATGACAGACTCAGGTGTCGAGTTCGGAATCGACTCCACAGTATTCGCCGCAGTCAACCGCGTCCCCGCACGCCGACCTCCGTAATCGGATTCCGTCGTCCTGGCAGCAATCGCGCTCTGGGCAATGTCGAACGCCAGCCCAACACTCACGGGTTGCTCAGATCGCATCGCAACATTGACGTGCCGAATATAGGTTGAGCATTCTTCAATCGTGGGCTTCATGCTGCTACCCTCCACGTTGCTCCCGCTCCAACCAACTTCTGCTCAAACAATCGGAATCGTCTGATCGCTGCGCCGTCATCTTCACCTGGGCGCGGACCCACGACGGTCTCAATCGCATCCGCGATCCGTTGAACCCGAATCGATTGCCGCTTTATGTTTGAGCGGAAGACCCAAGGTTCCTTGCTTGCTGCTTCGAGGTCCGCCACGATGCTCGGGCATTGCTCGATCTGATTCGGATTCGCGCAGAACAGGAATTCATCTATTACGAAAAGGAGATAGAGGACCTGCGTCCCGTAAGCGTCGTTGGGATCAGTGGCCTTAATCGCATCATCGAGACCTCGCGAGAGTTCAGCGATCTTCTCAGGAGACACTGTCTTGAGTGGCGTGAGCGGCTCACTCACTCGCGTCTTGGACCGCTTCGACTTCTTTGATTTAGTTCTCATATTCCTCCTTCTCGACCGTTTGCTTGACGCCTCGTAATCGATCTTGCAGGTTGTCCGAATCCGAACCCCTCGCAGGCTCCTGAGCCTCGTCGTACTCAACACTGCATTCCTCATCGCAGAAAAATTCAATCTGGGTTCTGCCCTGATGGGGGAAGTAGTCCACAGGCTTGAGACCACACTGCTTGCAGAGTGGCAGTCGCTCGCGGTCGAAGGCGACCGAATCAATCCAGGCTCCGCGCTTATATTCCGTTCCGTCGCCTGGGAGGTTCGTGCCTTTCGGAATCTCGATCACATCCCGACCAGAGGCGTTCCCACGTACTACCACTAACCCACTACCCTTATCTGATATAGAACCACGGTCTATATCAGTAGTCGTTATCTGTACTGCTTCTAGTGCGTCGTTCGCCTCTGGTCCACCGTCATTCGCCTCTGGTTGGGGGATCGGTTGAGGGATAAGTTCTTTAGAAACCACAGGCGTTTGGCAATGTGGTCTAGAGGCGTTTGGCAATGTGGCCACACCGTCGTTCGCCTCTGGTTTGACTACCTCATAGGTTGCTGGCACCCACCAGCCGTTCCCGTCTTTGTATCGGGGACGAATCTCGGTCAGGTGTCCAAGAGCAACGAGGTCTCTCAAACCACGGCGAATGCTGGTCTCATCAACGGCGAAGGTGTCCGCAATTCGAGCGGCGGTCTGGTGAAATGTGCCGTCTGGGTTGGCCTTCTCACGGACGTATGCGAGAAGTGCGTAGTCTTTCCACGACCATCGTAGGATGGTTTCCTTTGTCTTGCTTTTAACTATTGTGGTCATCTCGGTTCAGTTCCTTTCAAAAACTATTGCGCAGGTTGCGCTGGTTCTGGCTGGGCTGTCGCGGTCTCGCGAGCCAGCGCGTTGGCAACGGACGCAAGGTCAGTGCTGTTCAGCGCTCGTAAAACGTCGTTCTGTGCTCGGGTGGAGATCGTTCCCGTTTCCTTCGTGAGCTTGCGAAGGTTGAGAATGGTTTCGTATGCGAACTTGGCGTCAGGTGACAGGGGGTTGATAGCACGCACGATGTCGATGACGCGCACGGGGTCTTCCCGCTTGCTGACGTGAATCTCTGTGCATTGCCCTTTGTCGTTGAGCTTCGGTGTGAGTTGCAGTGACATAGTCAGTTCCTTTCGGTTCGGAGGCGCACGGATGCTGCCCCGATTGTGGGCGGCTCGTGAACGAGACTTCGCCCTGGGTGTTGCGATGTTGTTTGGGATTTACTGCGGCCCTGCGATGCTGGTGTTTTCCGCGAGCATGACTGGCGTCACGTCTCGCTCATCAGCCGCCCGTTCGTGGCTGGATGCTGGCATCGGACAAAGATCAAAGGGTGCGACGTTCTGCCCACTAAGGGCTAGGTTAGCACATCAGGGACAGATTGTCAACAGATATCACGCTCAACACCGCGCTGGACGCCAGTTCCGTGCTCGATCCCGAACCGTATACAAGATAGACGACTGACTTCCAATTTCCAGAATATGGAACGACGGTGGAGCGCGTTACATAGTAACTAGAAATTTTTCCAACCCAGGGGTATCGCTTCTCGGGCGATCCGCGCCGACCGTCATCCACCTATTAGCGCAGGAGAATCACGAACCCCTACGGGGACCCCAGAAAATTTCCAGCCACGGGAGCGCGGCGCACGGCGACCCAGCGATCCGTGCGAACCTATTGGGCCGACGGAAAAGGGGACCCAGGTCGGGTAGATGTGCGGGTGCGTGTACGGGTAGATGAGCGGGTAGATCGCGGGAGGCGGGAGGCTCAAAAGGGCGGCACGTTGACTACGCCCCGCCGCCATCGTGAGAGGGAGGGCGGCTGGGGTGACCGCACTGGCCCCGAAGTAGAGGTAGTCGTGACACCCTATTTTGCTGATAATGAATGACTTACAACGGATGTCCCTGCAATGGCTTCGTGACTTGGTTTGCCCTGGCGCGGAGATCAACAGCAGATCGGCTCACCCCTGCAGATCGGGCGAAATGTAGCATAGGGAGGTCACGAGTGGTCACGTTGACCATTGCGCAATCCGCATAACGCCATTGTAATCAATAGCGGACAGCGTCTGTATCCTAACTTTGTATCTCAGTCGGCCTATCCGTCTCAGTTTGATGCGTGTCACCGCTGACACATATGTCAAATTTGACACACTCTTGCATTTACGTCGTGTGATTCCTCCAGGCGTGGTCACAAAACAGATTACCGAACTACGGACTGCCTACCCGTCTATTGCCTATCTATCTACTTTGTATACTGTTACGTTGTAATCGCTTTCCCTTCTCTACCCTATCTATCTTCTTAGGTGAGTCTGCCTCTCTGTTTGCCCGAATTCCCTTATTGGTTCACTGCTTTAGGTCCTGCCCGACTACCTGCAATCGTTCGGCCTTCTCTCCCCGTGCTGTGCTTTCCTGAGGCTGTCTTATGGTGCCCGAATCCTGCCGACTTGCGGACGGGCTTCCAGGATCACGACAGATCGTGCGCAGCGCTCGCGGGAGACGGCAGACGGTCAATCTGGACAGACCACGGGCAGACTCACGGCACACTCTGGCGCATAGCGTTTCCAGGTCAGGACCTGATTGCCTGTGGTGACCGAAGATTTTCGGCAATTATCTATTGACAATTTGTCTATAGTCTGAGATACTGAGAATGTAAGACAGGGAAAGACGCCGACAGAGCTAACCACTCGAAACGCATCCCCTGACAATTCGAACCCGAAAGGAAAGACGCCATGTCTACCATGAAACGCATCCGCAAAGTCTACCCGACCGATGAGGTTCCACATCTCTGGTATCACCAAACGCAAGACGAAGCACGGAACCCTGGACGTAACCTCTATTTCGAAAGAGACACGATCTATTCTTACGGCTCACACTTCCCGATTGCCCGTCATGTGAAACAGGGGCGCAAGGCTGCCATCCTTTTCACGACACGACGTTATAGTGTCACAACGTCCAAACATCTCTCGCAAGTTCGGCAAGCAATCTCAGAGGGAACGACGGTCTTCAGTGTGCCGAATGTTCGGAGTGATTCGTGGTCTGGCAATGTCGTTGACCACGCTGCCAACCTTGAACACTTCGTCACGTCTTCCAAGGAATCCCTAGGCAAGGCACGACGCGCACGCGTCTCAGGTCAATATGATCTTGCATCTGCCTTCGAATATCGGGAGACTGCGAAAAACTATGCCCGATTCTTTCGCGTGCCCTGCCCGAAGTTTGACTTTCTTCCCACGGGCAAGGACCTGAAAGCACTCAAAGCCCAGATTGCAGAACGTGCCGAACGAGCTAAGGCAAGTCGGGCACACGCTGCAGAACGTGCGCAAGCCCGTGAGGCCGAACGTCTCAGAATCGAGATGCTGGACTTCGCGGAAAAGTCCGTTCTCTGGCGTGCTGGTAATCCTAACGTTCGTCTGCCCTATGGCGCGGAGACGTTGCTCCGAATCAAGGGGAATGAAGTCGAGACTTCCAGGGGCGCACGCGTCCCCGTCTCCCATGCAAAACGTGGGCTTGCCTTCGTTCGTCGCGTCGTGTCGAGCGGTCAGGAATACATCCGCAACGGGCACACGTTGCACCTAGGGCATTATGCGATTGACCGAATCGAAACGGATGGCACGTTACACGCGGGATGCCACGTCATCAAGTTCGCCGAAATTGAAAACCTCGCCCCTGCTTTGGACGCTGTGACGATTTCAGAGAGTGAGGCTTCCAATGTCTAACTTCATGCAACGTCAAATCACGGGCAACGAGAACTGGCTGCAGGTAGAGACAACGAGCGGGACAGAGTATGTCCGCATCTCGGACACTAGTCTTTTCGTCCGCAATTCGGAGACTCTGACTCACCCCGCCACAGAGGCCGAATTGTTCACCGCGAAGGTAAAGATTGAGCCTTACGTAGAAGGCAATCCGCAATCGTGGGAAAACATCAAGGGATATGGCGCTAGGCTGTCCGCTCCTGGATATCTCGATTGCACAGAGTGGACGGTCTTCGACACGAAGGAAGAGGCCGAAGAGTACCTGAACGAGTTCTATCCCGAAGACGAACCCGACGAAGACGACGAAGACGACGAAGCCTAGGGGACGTGTACAGCACAGGAATGACTTCGCATCTCATCCTGTGCTGTGCGAGTTTACCTAAACTCACTCAGTCGAGCGGACTCTAAACGCAAAGGAAAAGACGCCATGAAAAACATGAAACGCATTCACAAGATCACGATCAAACGGATTGCGGACAGTGATCCCGATACTTCTTACCTCGGCGAATACTCTAACAGAGCGAAAACGGGATTACGCGATTGACCGCAAGCACTCCACTGACTGCCAGAGTCAGGAAGCGAATCACAGAGAACCCGTTGACCAGTTAGAGCGAGTCATCTCGTATCTGCAGAAGCAGGACTCCGAAAACGGTTCGGATTTTACGTACAACGATGACGCAATTGACATTCTCACTGAAGCACAGGACGGGCTGCAGGAGTGTGATTGCTCTGGCGGGGATATGGAGCACAACGAATACCGCTATTTCAACGGCAACGTTGAGAACTACAAAGGCGAATCGCCCGAAGACATCCGCAAGTACATCCTTCAGGACTATGAGCGCATGGAGCGATTGCATCGCGGAGACTGGTGCTATATCGGAATTCGGGCAGAGGCCGAAGTCTCACTGACGGGCGATGTCCTGCAGGAGGTCTCCTCTGGCGGACTGTGGGGCATTGAGTCTGATTCGAGTAAGGAGTATTTCGCGGAGACGGAGGCCGATGAACTGGCAGAACTCTGCAAGCAATTGACGGCTGTCGGGTTCAGCAAACGCGCCATTACGACGGCTGTCAAGAACGCCATGCACGAGAACGTCTAAGGCCGAAACGTGGGAGAGTCTTCCCACGTCTGTCCGTAACGCGGACACTGAAGAGGCTGCATTACAATCGGGATGGTTCGGAATCATCCTGGGAGACAATGCCGACGTGTCGGACAAACGCATCGAGCGGATCACAGTAACGCAAACCTCTGCAGAAGCAACGGTCACCCTGGGAGACGCCATAAAAAAGATTACGTCTCCTGGGCTGGCAGAACTCCGCAAACGATTGTATGAGGCAGGATTCTCTAAACGCGCCATTGCTACGGCTGTGAACGTCACGCGGGAGGACGACAGGCTGTGACTAAACCTAAATGGCAGACGGCAGAGAAGCACGGGGAGACGTGGCACGAACGCGGGGAGACGTGGGAACGCGCTAGAAAGCTATATCTGGCGCATCCGTTCATCAGCCCAGCAGACCTATCGCGTGTGCTTGGCATCTCTCGGGCAAGGTTTTACGCGTGCGTCAAAGGCTTAGAACGCGAACGGGAGCAACTATGCGAGGCAGCGCTCAAACGGATCAAGGCGAAAGAGGGATTGTGACACCGACTGTGCTCGACTGCGAGCGTAAACCTGCCACGAGTCCCCGAAGTACCTTTTTCGCCGATTTGCGTTGCTCCTCCGACCGAGCGCAGGGTGGGGGCGTCAAAAAGTTGGGGTGAAAGCAATAGTTCGATTCAAAAAAGGGAGCACACGATTTCCTGTTGCTCTGATTATTGCGCGGGGGCGTGAACGAAAAAGAGTTGACTTTCGATTCCCTGGCGCTGCATTTCGTGACGAAGACGGGGAGGATCGGCACGGAGGGTTCAGCGCACGCGGATCACGAGAATCTAAAATGTAAATTCGAGATCAGTGCTTGATGATAAGCACCGACACGCCAACGGCGTTCTCAAGATCATGTTTGAACTCAGCTTCGTCGCGGATTATCCCGAGGTCGTAGACAACGTAAAGCTGGCGTTCGTACAGCTTGCCGTAGACTCGGATATCCGCGTTGATCTCGTCGATCATGGCTTTAAGTTGGTCGGCGGCCTTCAGGAGTTTCACTTCCAGACATAGCTTCAAGCGCAAGAAGATGAAGTCGGGAACGGACTCCTTCCCCTACGATTTCACTCGGCCTGTTTCCCTGTCGTAATCGATCCCCTTCACCATGCTGCGACCTATGAGCAGGGACTCGACAGCATTCTGAACATCCACCTCCTTCTCTGGAGTTTTGAAGATCGCCTTGCGCAAGTTGGCTTCGATAAAATCAGTCAGGCTATGCGTCTCGTCTTCCGCGTAGCCGATTGCGTTTTCGAGAAGTGATTGCAACAAGACAAGATTCGAATACGTTGAATCGAATAATTCCTTCTCCTGAGGCCAAGTGTAGTTTCCACTGTCTTTTATGGTGTCGAGGGTGAACGAGTCGAGGATTGTGGTGTTTATTGTTAGCAGTGGAACGGCCAGTTTCACCACTTCGTTGTACTTTCGCATGAACGTCTTATAGCTGCTGTAGCGTCCAACATTTGCCGCTGTGCCAGTCGGAGAGGCCGCGCTCTCCCGCATCGCGCCCTGAAGAGCGGTCGCGCTTCTCAAGAGTTGCTTCAGTTGGTTCTTCCGCTCTTCGTCCACGGTCAGCCCTTCTCCTGATCTTCCTTCGCCTTCAGCGCTGTCTCAATGGCTCGCCTGATTAGCTCCGACACAGGAGCGCCCGTTTCCTTCGACCACAGCTTCAGTCGTTTCAGTTGCCCTGGCTCCACGTACAGCGAGATCGTCTTCTTCATCGGTTCCGAGTAAGCATCCCTTCATGGCATGATGGTAACGTCCATATGTTACTATCGAGCTATAGACATGTATATACGTCTATGGCATTATGCATTCGTCGCCAGTGATTCTAGCCCCTAGGCGGTTGAGATGCAACTGATGGGACTCAGCGCAGTCACGTACATCGTCTTCATCGTGTTCATCTGCAGAGCGTTTCATCTCTGCTGCAGACCGACGCCAAAACCGACGCCCAAGCAGACCCTCCCCCAGACGCAACCCAGGAGAGTCGCGGCATGACATTCGAAAACCAAAAGCGGTTGAAATTTATCGGCGTGTTGATGGAGCACGCTGACACCTGTCCACGGTGCAGCACCTATCTCAACGGCAGCATCGAGGAAGATGTTGCTCCCTGCAATTTCGGACTCATGCTTTTCAAGATCGGACGTTTTGCGTTTTATTACACAGACGACATTCCCCCAAGTGAAGTCAGCCTTCCCCTGCCGCAGCCTTCCCCATTTCCTGAACTTCTTAAGGTCGAGACCGACGCGTAATAGGAGTGCTCATGAGTGTCGTTATCGGAAGCGGATCAACATCCCCTCGACAAGCCCGTTGGCTCATCCTGGCAATGCTTGTCATCGCTCTGGCCGCGAATGGAGCCTTCAATTTCGTGAGGATGTGGCTCCGATGACTGGACAGTTGCAACGAGAGTATCGACGCGCTGCGACTCAGGATCGCCATAACGCGATCCGTCAGGTCGCAGAGCAACTGAAGCGGCGGCTGTTCGAAGACTACGTCACCCAACAGAAGAAATTGGGTCGGCTGTCTCCAGCGGACCTGACGCCTGGAGGTCTCCAGTGATCGTTGACGCCCGAGATGTCGAACGCGCTCTCATCCGCCTTCTGCGAATGCTGGGTCTTCCTGAATCGACACCGTTCAAAACCCTCGGACCTCGAATGCAGAACCTTGTATTCGATCTCGCTGCGGAGACACATGGCTCATAGCTATGAAACGTGTCCCGACAGCGGACTCGAATATCACGAGTGCCCTTGCTATCTCTGCGAAGAGGCTCGACTCAAAGTCGCCGTCTGGTTGCGGAAACGCCAGCAAGCGCCTGAAGCGTGGTTGCTCGGTGTCGAGATTTACAAACCACCCGTCTTCTATTGGCGTGCAAAGGAGTGGGTGTGAGGGAATACGAAATTTTCCTTCGGCTGCTTGCCGAGCGTGCTTTGACCGCGCATCTCGACTCAGGGATTCGCGTGATCGACGCTGGAGATTTTAAGCAGTGGTTGCTCGAAGCCTCGGAGAAAGCGGCTACCTCCCCAACGCTCGAATCGTTCTTCGACAAATTGAATTGAAATCGCGGGTGACGTGGCGTCCCGCTGGAACACGCCCATAACAAACATGAGGAGACTACATGAAACGCATCATCGCTTCACTCATCACGGCGTTCGCATTGTTTTTGGTGCCTGCGTACGCGTCAAACCCACTGACCTCGGGCGCTCAAACCGTGACTATCACCGCCAACGTCAATGAATCCATCACGCTCGCCCTCACTGGTGGGCCGATAGTTCTGCCGATGACAGGTGCTCTCTCGAACACCATCACGGCGAGTGTCACCTTCAACGTTATCAAAGCGAACCACACCCAAGGCATCTGGAGTGCGGCGTGGTTTTCGTCCACCACAGCGTTGTCAGGCGCGGGGAGTATCCCATCATCGTCGCTGTCACTGACTACGACGTTGAATCTGGCGACTTCGACCAACGTCTGTAACGGCGCGGCGAACACGCAAACGGGCAGTGTCGCAGGGGCAACTTGCGAAGCCACTAATGAAGCCCCTCAAAGCGTCTTCACCACCAATCCCTCGGGGACCATCACCGACTCGTACCAACTGGCGTACACCAACCCCAGCGTCATCCCGACTCCTGGGGCTTACAACGGAACGCTGAACATCGTGTACGTCGTCCCGTAAAACGCAATCAACCATCAACTCGGTGCTCAGTCACCTTAACGAACACACAGGAGAGACTCACATGAGAAAGATTTTGTTGTCGCTGATCCTGATCGGGGTTCTCGCTGGAGCGAACCTTTCATACGCAGGCACCGTCACCGCTGGGCCGCAGAGTGTAGCACTCACCGCGTCTCAAGGGGAGTCGATGACGTTGTCGCTTTCCACGAACTCATTGACGATTCCGCTGGGCGCGGCTGCGGGGACTTATTCATCCCCTATCACAGCAAACGTCGCCTGGAACATTGCATCAGGTCACGTTGGAACGTTGACGGTCGGTGCTTGGTTCAGTTCCGCGTCGGCGGCGTTGAATGGCGGCACGGGCGGCAATCTGCCGTCGTCCTCATTCACGTTGCAAGCGACGATCAACGGTGCGACTCTCGCACCAACTGTCTGCAATCAGCCTACGATTGCCGCAGTGAGCAGCGTTGCTGGGGCGACTTGCATCCCCGCCGCGAATGCTGTCGTCCTGTCCAATCTCACAACCGCGAGCCAGGGCACGCTGACGGACACCTACGCTCTGGCATACACAGGAGCACTTGCTCCCCCTGCGACTTACACAGGGACGTTCTACATCGATTACGTCATTCAGTGATCGGATCACAACCAAAAAGGGCGGGGAGAACTCCCCGCCCTCCTCTCCCAAATTCAAAGGAGACAACATGAAGACTGTCATCATTCTCATTCTTACTCTCGCTGCTTTGACAACCGCTGCAACTGCGCAAGTCACCCTCAGCCCGTTGAACGCCGAGTTCGGCAAGAAGGCGAAGGGCGAGTTCAATTTGACTAACGGGACGTTCGCGCCCTTGTCCGTAACCTTCGAATTACAGTCAGTCGAGCTATCGAACGGCAAGTTCGCGATGGTCGATCTCAAGCCGACGACTCACGTCAAGCTTTCCGAATACTCCGCACGCATCCCCGCCAAGCAAACACGGACGATTGCGTACACCGTGACATGCGATGTCATGCCGTGCGGTGTCGTCATCCTTTCGACGATGGCCACAGGGCACACGAATGAGGGGATCGCGATGGCCACTCGCATGGGAACAATCGCATACGTCTGTGACAAACAGAAGGGCTGTCGGGATTGGTTCTTAGCACAGAACAAATAGAACCCCATGACTCGCACACTCGCAATCGCGTTACTGTTCGCGTCGTCGTTCGCATCTGCTCAGGGTCTCCAAATCTCCAGTGGAGACTCGACCATCACGAACGCGATGGGAGCCGAAGTCAAGATGGTGACCGCGAACAGTGAGGTCTCGCTCGCTGGGGGAGTTGTTTCGGGACACGTTGTCGGCGGGGCAACTGAAGCAACGATCTACCGTGGTCTGAATATTCACGCGGGTGATGTCATGCTGCCGTTCGGCCTGATGACGGATTACACCGCTGGAAGCATTCAGTTCTCAGCCGTGGGGCTTGGGGTTTCCAAAGGAGATGCGAAAACCCAGACCAGTTGGACGGCCTTCGCGGGGGCAACGTCCACCCAATACATAATGCCGTTCTTCTACGGTGCGAAGACTTCGTCGCCGATGGCTGCGTTCTTCTTTACACACCACATCAATCCTGCGTGGACATTCACGTCCTCGGAAGTCTTGTCCGACACGCAAACCTCGATTCAAGAATTAGCATTCCATCCCTTCACTCCATTGACCTTCGCTGTCGGAGCAGGTTTCGGATCGAACGCGCCCTTCGCATCAGGACGGATCGGCTGGAAGAGCGAGCATCTCAACGGAGTCTTAAACTACACGAAGCGAGCAGCAAATTTCCAACGAGTCATCCTTCCGTATACGACACTCGTTGAGAACGACGGGCTGAACGCGTCCCTGGGATTCACGAGCCGACCTTTCACCTTCACGGCAGATCACACGAACACCTTGAGTGCTCTGAAGACGGGGATCATCGCGTCCACGGTGAACAGCGTCTCCGCGAGCGGTTCACTCTCATTCTTTTCTGCGAACAGTTCGGTGTTCTTCGGAGAATCCGCAGGTAAGAACATCTCGGGACAAACCGCTGGCATTGGGATATCTGAAAAATTCCTCACCGTTCAAACAAATTGGTATCGGTCGGCGTCAGGTTCCCAGGTCTCGGGAATAGTGACCGAGAAGATCACGCGACACGTCTCCGTCAATCAGTACATCCAGAAGGACGCGGTGAACTTCGGGGGAGAGTACCACGCAAATCTGATCACCGTCTCCGCTGGATATTCAACGAGCTACTTCCCAGTTCTCGATGCCTTCGAGAAGGTGTTCTCCGCACAAATCACTCTCCAATTGCCGAACGCAATGACCGTCACGGGAGGGACAGTGACGACGCCAGACGGCAAGACTCGATGGTCTGTGTATGGAACTAAGTTCGGTCAAGGCAACATGACGCACGCCGAACCTGTGTCAGGGAAGTATGAGTACAGCGGAGCGGTGGTCACTGTGGACGGACTCCCAGTCCTGGGTGCCGCAGTGATGCTCGGCAAGACGGAAGTGTTCACAAACAAAGAAGGCATCTTCCTGATGCCATCGCGCAAGCGGAAGACGCTGGCTGTAAAAGTCCTTGTCAACGACTTCATGGCTCCTGGCAAGTGGCTTGTGGTATCGGGTCCGATGACTATCGCGCCCGATGAGCATGTGCAGATAGTTGTGACAATCGTCAACCCCTAAGGAGGAGATATGAAGACGACACTCAAGCTGAAAGCGATTCTGTTCTTCCTGTTAGCAATACCGTGCTCATTCTTTGCGGCACATCTCCCTGGCAGCGTCGGTGTCCTTGCGTTCTTAGTGGGCTGGGCATCAGCGACCGCCAGCGTTCTCGAACTGTTTCGTGCAGCGAGGAGTTAAAACCGATGAACGTAACACAGTGGTTGAAAGTTCTCTCCACACCCCAGCCCAAGCCTGCGAAGAAGATGCTTGGTCCGTACGAATTGGTGACGGAGGAAGATGTCAGCCGACATCAGCTTTATTCGGCAGCATTCGTCGGTCGGGATAGTTAATTCAAATCGGACTCATAGAGTCAATCCAATTGGAGGATCACATGAAACGCACCAAACACCAGAAAGGTTTTTCGTTGATAGAACTCTTGGTCGTCGTCGCAATCATGCTCGTGATTGCGGCGGTTGCGATTCCTGCGGCTGTGGCGTCCCGTCAATCGGGCGCTGAAGCTTCGGCTGCTACGAATCTCAAGACGATGGTGACTGCGGAGAATGCATACAGCCAACTGTACGGGGCTGGCTATTCTTCGCTCGCCAAGAATCTCGACATGAGTGCAGCAGGGTGCCCGAATCAGCCGACACCTGGAACCAACCCCGCGACGAACACCGTCGTCGGTGCCTGCCTCTTGTCGAACAACGTAGCGGATAACGCCGACGCGGGAACCGTGCCGATCAGCAACTACCTTCTGACGTACACAGGAACTGCGAACGGTTTCACAGTGACCGCGATCCCCACGAGCAATCTGTCAGGCAGGAAGTCCTTCTGCGCGGATGGCTCGGGTTCTGTTGTCTACACCTGGGCGCTGACGATCACGCCAGCGACTCCTGGAACGACTTGCGGGACTGCGTTTATCCCGCTGGGAAGTTAACAACTCGGGACGGGTGGTCGGAACCCGTCCCAATTTTTCAATCTTGGAGGCGTCAATGAAACAGCAACGGGGAATCGGACTCTTGGAGATGGTTATCGCGCTCGGCGTTTTGGTTGTGATCACGGCGATGATCGGACAATCCGCGCAATCCTTGATACAGGCGCAGAACGAAAAGAACATCTCAGCATCTTTACTTCAAATTCAGGCGGCTCAGGCAACCTACCTCTCGATGTATTCAAATGGGTACGCCTCGATGTCGGACCTATCCGCGTGTCCGACTGCGGGAACCGCGCCCACGAAGAGTGCGGCATGTCTGATCTCGCGGGGGTTGACGAGTGGAAATCCAATTTACAACTACGAGATCACCGCTTCGACGCCGACGGATGCACCGACTTGCGCAACCAGCCCGTGTGGTTTCCTCGTCGTTGCGAACCCGAAGAATTCTTCCTTCGGCAGATTGGCGTATTGCGTCACATCACTCGGTCTGCTACACGGCGAAGTGACACATACGTCACTGTCTCTAACAACGAATGCCGCTTGCGAAGCGCTGCCAATCATTGCCGCAGGTACGCCGTCCGCAACACCCTCAGGGGGACTTGCTTCATACACGACGGGCTACATTGGCCCCAACACGATCCAGAGCACTGGGGCGATCCAGGTCGAGTTGACAGGGCTTCCCGCTGGGGCCTACACGGTGTCCGCCAGCATCGGCGGCTATGGCACAGGACCAGTCACCGATTCTTTCTACGGTCAGTGTGCATTGATGTCGAACGCGTCATCCGCTGTGTTGGATAGCGGAATCGTTGCATCGACGTTTGCGAACACCCCGTCTTTCTATTCCGTCACTGGCTCGAAGTTCTCCCCATCAAGCATGGCGAACTTCAGTGTTCCTCTCAATGGCACGGCGACCGTCGCTGCCAGCGGGTACTTCTACATCTCTTGCCAGTTCTATGAAGCCACGACAGGGAACGTTCAGAGCAACGGCGGCGGGGTCTATTGGTACGTCATCAACGCGATTCCCGTCTCGGGCGCGACTGTGAACTGACATGAAGAGGCGTGTGCGGCTTTTACACGCTCGCAGTCACGTTTGGGATCGTCCTCAGCTTCGCGTGGGTATTCAGAATTACTGGAGGGCTGTAATGGAAGTCACTCATCAGGCGGAAGTCAAACGGGCGGCGATTCAATTTCTTCAGCAGCGGCAAGAACGTTTTGCCCGACACACGGGCGATTCTCCCCTCGTTGTTCCGCTGCACGCTCATCCATCGAGAGAACGCGAGCTATCCAGGCATCCAGAGTTCGCCCAGTACGACATCGTTGATCTTCACACGATGGCTAAGACTTATGTGCTGGGACGAATCCCCTGTGTAGATCGCGCTGTGTGCGTAGCCTTGCTGCTCTCATGTCTCGGGACGGGGAGAACTCTGTCGTCGCTCAGGGTGGGAACACTCCAGATCACACAGGGAAGAAAGTTCCGCAGTTAAAGTACCCGCTTCGGCGGTCATCTCACGGAGGTCAAATGAAAACGCTCAACTGTATCTTCTTCGGAGTCGTGTTACTCGCGGCTTCCTTCGTCCACGGTCAAACCCAGAACGCGTGCTTGATCGTCAGCCAGCACAAGAACGAACGGATCGATTCCATCGGTCGCGTCGAATACAGATCGCGGTATAGCGCCCGTCAACTCCGCAGGCTGGCAGATGATGGAGTTCACATTGTAAACGTCCCTCGAAATGCTCCGCTGGACACCAGGGCGGCTTGCGGCCTGGAGCCGTTGCCTGTGGCGATGTGGCACCCCTCTGCCCGACCCCTCTCCCCCACCCCTGTCGAGGCCCTTGTCCAGACCCCACTCCCCCTCCTGAATGACAAGGTCAAAAGGGGGACGTTCCCTGAGGTCCGCTGCGTCGAATTAGAGACGCATGCCGACGGGATGGTGGAATGCCTGAAGTTCGGGCTTGTCGCTGACTCCGAGGCTCAGGCGCAGAAGTAGGGTGTTGTCGGTCGGAAGGTGAGGGAAGCCCCAGCAGAGATGCTGGGGTTTTCTGTTTGAGTTACCCGCTGTGTTACCAAAGATTTGTTGACGTGCTTATAAGTATACGTATACTCAGGTCATGGACAAAAAGGTTCTGCTCAATCAATACATTCGAGAAGACCAAAAGAAGGCTCTCGAATCACAAGCAAAGAAACGAGGCATCTCGATGGGTGAACTGGTGCGGCGTGCGCTGGATGCCTATCTCAACCTGAAGGCAGGGAAGTGATGAAAAGAATTCTCGCACTACTCATTGTCACAAACGTCCTGTGGTTCGTCTTCTATGCATCTCTGGAAGGCAAGTATCGGGACATCCTGACCACGTCCAAAAGCGCTTTGAGCACCCTGCCCGATACGAAGACTTACTACGTAGGTCAGCAGAAAGACGGCGATCTCGTCGTGATGTGCATCAACAAAGTGGACCCGACTGTTCGCGGGAGTCAGAACGGCTATAACTTGCTGAACATTTCGTGCGGAGGAAACTGATGACGATTCTCTGGGATTTGGTAGGATTCGCAGGGTTCTTCGGCGTGCTGTATCTGGTCATCCGCGCTGCTGTCGCAGGTGGTATCGAGGATGCTCGCCGATGAACCCATACAAGACAGCACTGTGGATTGCCAAATTTGTCGCGGCCCTGGCGCTCCTGATCGTCGTCATTCCATATGGATTGTTCCTCGGCGGGGCGTATGTCCTTGCTAAGACGGCCAGCGCATATCACGAACACCAACACACAGTCCATATGCGAGATGTCGAAACTTGCGTCAAAGCAAATGGCGAGTCGGCGCGAGAAGTCTGCGATCTAAACCCAGAGCACCCCATCATCACCGACGCCACAACCTGCCTGGGCAAGAGCACTGGTTGGTACGCGGATACGAAGAAAGATGTGCAGGAATGGTGTTCTAAAAACCCTCAGCATCCTCTCGCTATCAAACGGACTGGAAGTGCGAAGCAAGGTACGTTTGACGATGCTGTTGACTTATGGAGGGCTGAGGATATCGCATGCGGTGGGGATGGTGGTCAGGACAATCTGAACCATCTGGGGTCGGGGGATAACGCTGGAACTTGTTGGGATGGGAAGTAAATGAAACTCGTTCTCATGTCCGACCTGCATGCCCGTCCTGCTCACGTACCGAAGGGTGACGTGCTCATCCTCGCGGGTGATTTGTTCTGCGGGGATGACACTGTGTCGCTGCAGAGCGATCTCCGATGGATTCAAGGTCTCGGGTTCAAGCGGGTTGTCGCCGTACATGGTAATCACGATCTTGTTCTAAAGCATCTCCTGAAGACGAAGCCCGAGCAGGCACACGGCTTGTTGAAAGCTGCGGGAGTTGAACTGCTCCAGGATAGCGAGACGACAATTGACGGCTTTCGGTTCTATGGAGTGGGCTGGCAAAGTCGAGCGGCGATCCCGACAGGGGTGGATGTTGTTATCTCGCACCAGCCGCCTGCTGGAATACTCGATGGTGGGCTGGGAGACCCCGCGTTGCGAAAGGCGATTCTTGCAGCTAAGCCGCGACTGCATGTCTTCGGCCACGCTCATGCGTGCCGTGGGCACGAAACGCACGAAGGGGTTGAATTCTACAACGCATCGCTCGATATCGCCGCTCCGCGGCTGGCGATGGCGGCGTCAAGCCACACGGTGACTCTTCCGACTGTTGATCCCTGGGTGATAGAACTGGAGGAAAAACGATGACTCACGATCTTGATGATGTTTGCAACCGCTTGGACGATATCAAAAAGGAGATAAAGGAATCTCGCTTTGTGTTCTGGCCTTATCTGACGGGGTTCTTCCTAATTCCTCTCCTGTTCGATTGGACGGGGGACCTGTGGCACTCCAAAGCCCGATACGCTATGCAATACGACGTGCCCACGAGTTCCATCGCGGTCGCCGATAAACCGCACGACTGTGCATTCTTAGCCCCTCCTCTCGGCGAGAAGTATTGTCATCACGAGAGGGTTGTTACGGTTGAGGTCGTTGTGCATTCTCACGACACGAGCACAAACCGTCCAATCGTATCGTACGACGATGGGAAGACTTGGGCTTGGAACGACGGCTATGCGGGGCCGTCTGACCGTCAGGTGTCCGTGTATGTTGGCTGGAACAAAATTGATGAGTAGGGGGAAGGGCGATGACCGTCTGAGATTTAACGCGGTACTCGTCGCGAAGTGAATCGCGTCCCCGCAAGCGTCTTTCGCCAGCTTGCGCCATTTCGACCCAGAAGAAGTTTACGGCGTTCCCTCTGAAGCTTTTTCACCCGCAGTTCCAGGGTGTGTATTTTCAACAGCGCTTTCTCCAGCGTCAGTTTCATCTTGCCCCTCCGTTTCCAAGCGGATGAAGATCACCTATAAAAACAAAAAAGAGAGAGAGAATATAGATTGGGCGCGGGGGTTATAGTCGCCGTGATCCGTCGGCCTCAGGCAAGGACTCCACAGGCAAAATTGTTGGAAGCTTTTCGGAGCCGTTTCCAAACCGATGGCGGCTGGTCGTCGCGCCCAATCGTCTTGAATGGCACCATTGTATTCCATCCGCCCGAACCGCGACAGGCTCGCCGCGAACTCGCGTAAGTTCGAGGGGCATCACCGAATTCTAAGCCACGATTGCACGCTCCAAAGCGATGGCGAAGATTAGGCGAATATGCTAACCTCTTGGGCGTGGATGAGGGGCGCAAGCGCGTATTGTTAATTGCAGCGACCATCCTCGCAGCGCGGAAGCTCTCGCAATACGACGGAGGGAAACGCGTGCCTGCTACAGTCGCTGCAATCTCGGATGCAGTCCGATGGGCCGAAGAGATCATGAGTGAGATCGACAGGCGCTGGCCTTTGAAGAACTAGATGGAACCGAAAGACGATCCCGACAAGACGCCCGACACCTTCAAACAGAATTACGCAGGGACCTCCGTCGCTGGGCGCTATCGTGCGTACAACGATCCCATTGACGACATAACAGAGAAGACCGCCGATCCAGAGAGAGAACTGCCAATGGAACTCCAGAGAATCGTTGAATGGTTCAGGACACTTAATCACGACCGTGTGACCGCGTTGTTCACGGTCGGAATCTTCGTCGCCACTGCCGTCTATGCCGTTGTCGCTACTCTTCAGTGGAGCGCCATGCGTGAGCAGTCGCACACCATGCAGCGGCAATTGGAGATGGCAGATCGCCCGTGGATCAAAGACACGGTGAGATCGGCATTCGACCTTACCGCTCAGCATGGCGCTTTCTCCTGGGCTGTAACTATCAGGACGGAGAACGTCGGCCATTCTGTCGCTACCGCCATATATCCACAGGCCAAATTGATTGCCATCCACGGGGCAGATTTCCTCGACGGCCCACGATTGCAAGCTCGACAACTCTGCGACGAAGTGTCAGCCAGGTTCGAGAAGGTGAAGAACGATCCCGTGGTTTGGAGCAACGCGATTTTTCCAGGGGAGTGGAGCGAGTTTGTGTCCAATGCGATCTTGTTGCCAGATGACATCAAAGGCGCGAGCCTCGACGGGAAGAGCTTTATGCCGATGCTGATCGGCTGTATCGAATATCACTACGCAACTTCGGAGAAGCCGCATCACACATGGTTCGTCTACACTCTCACCCACAGTGACGATCCATCGCTCTCGCTCGACTCACGGACATTCTTTTCCGTAGAGAAGACTGTACCCAGCGCGAATATGGCTCTGATTAAAGCGGACCAGTTCGCCGACTAAGCCTTGAACGATCTGGCATAATTCTTTCATGTGTGGGCGCTACCGACTGTCGCGACGTAAGCAAATGGTCGAGGAGTATTTCGTCAGCGAGGGCGAAGATGACTGGGTGCCTCGATACAACATTGCTCCGACACAGCCTGTTCCGATCATCCGCCAGAATCCCAAGGAACCCCGCCGCGAACTGTCGTTAGTCCGTTGGGGGCTGATCCCATCGTGGGCGAAGGATGCCTCAGGTGCTGCGAGAATGATCAATGCAAGATCAGAAACAGCAGCGACCCTACCCGCGTTCCGCGATGCATTGAAGTCGCGCAGATGCTTGGTTCCTGCGGATGGATTTTACGAGTGGAAGAAAACTGGCAAGTCGAAACAGCCGTTCTGCTTCGAGGTCAACGACGGGAAGTTGTTCGCATTCGCGGGACTGTGGGAGCGCTGGAAGGACCCGACTGGCCAGTGGGTCAAATCGTGCTCGATCCTGACGACTACGCCGAATGCTGTGACCTCACCCGTTCACGACCGTATGCCAGTCATCCTCGATCCCGACTGTTACGATTTGTGGCTCGACCCAGGGATGCAGGATGCACGAGCCGTCTTCGATATGCTGAAGCCGCACGACGCCCACGCAATGCGAAGCTATCCTGTGAGCAGCCGCGTCAACCACGTCACGAATGACGATGAAGGATGCTCGACGCCTGTGGAACCAACTGAGACCCAGACGGGTCTGTTCTGAGCGAATCATGCCGCGTTGTCAGTGCTAAACTCCATTGCAAATGCCGCGCCCTTTGATATTCATTTCGTGTGGTCAAGTGACCGATGAAGAGAAGAAGCTGGGTGCCGAGGTTTGCAATCTCATCAAGGAACTAACGCCCTACGAACCGTATTTTGCCGAAAACCAAACCACGCTCGAAGGTCTGTCTGACAACATCCTCGGAGCGCTGAACCGCAGTTCGGGGCTGTTGGCGATCATGCACCCGAGAGGAGTTGTATCGTCGCCGAGCGGCGGACTGCACACTCGCGCCTCAGTTTGGATTGAGCAAGAGATCGCGATTGCTGCCTTCATGACGCAAGCTCAAGATCGTCAGCTTCGAGTTCTGGCATACATTCACAAAGACATCAAACGGGAGGGCGTGCGCGACAATCTGCTCTTGAACGCACGGACCTTCGAGTCGAGCGAAGATATACTGGAACACCTCAAGAAAACCCTGCCCACATGGAGAGTCGAACCCCTCGCGGGACCGACGCCTGTGGAATTGACGATAACTTACGCGAAGCGGATTTGTAACGCAGATCACCACAATTATCGGCTAACAATCACACTGAAGAACCTGGGCACAGAGGTGATAGATAGCTACCACGTAGACGTACTCTTCCCGACAGCATTCTTGCTCGGCGGTCCTCACCCATTGGCCCTGCCGATCCGCAGCACCGACACTCATACTTTCATCCGTGTCTCAACCGAGAATAGACAGGTGAATGCGCTATATCCTGGCGATCCCAACCCGATAATGACGATTGATTACTACGTGAACAGACATCTCTTCAAGCGTGAGTTGCTCAGCCTTAATGTCACTGCAACTTTGTATGTAGAGGGGAAATCCCCTCTGGTCGTTGAGAAACCGATGTCTGAGCTACAGGTTTTCTGAGGGACTCGTTTCCGACGGGGCAGTGCCATTCCACGTTTGGACAATCGCGTTCCATTTCGGGACGTGCTTCTGCCCGTAGAAGGTGCCGCTCACCACGAAGCAGATCGTGATCATCAAGAAATTGGCGGCATACATCAATCCCCCAGCACGCTCTTTCGAGATAGGTTGACTGATCGAAGCGATACCCGATGCGTTCTCCGTAACAGCGGCTTGAATAGAACGCACGTCCGAGTGGACATACGCGCTTAGTTGACGATAGATGGAGTTGTAAAGAACCGCGAAGACCTTAAATCCTGGCGGCAATTGTCCGTCGGCAGAAGTTGCCATAGCTTCCGCTGTTAGTTCAGTCCACTTGCCTTTTGGGTATCGCCCACCTACCTCGTTGAACTGGTCTTCCATCGTCTTCAAGTCTTCAGGTCGAACTCTCTTGTCGGCGGAGGAGTCCACGGCCTTGTAAAGTTGATGATCCCGCCAGTTTCGAAACATGAAGAAGTCGGCGTAGTCATCTACGGTGTGTTCATCGCTGTGAAGCAAGAATGTTGCGTTCAGCGTCGATTCGTATAGCACCCGAACCAGCACGGCGGCATCTTCAAGAAGCGAACCGTTCTGCAGCAAGATGAAGATCGCACGATAGGTGTGGAAACTCTTGTTGGCGAGCGCCATGAAGATACTTGCCTTACGCCTGTCCGCCTCCTTGAACTCCTGAGGTCCGACCATCGTGCTCGCGACGAACTCTTCGAGTTGAGGTGCGATCTTCAATTGGTGCTGCAGATTGTCACGGAGGCTCTGATTAGGCTCCATCTTGATTCCCATGTGATCATCCTTGCGCTACTTGCTGTCGAACACCGTATCTATCTTCCGCATGATTATCTCAGCCCATTGAATCGAAGCCGCGATCAACTTGTCGGTTCTTGGGGTTCCCTGGGGACCGCCGAAGAGATCATCTGCCGTTTGCATGTGCAGGCTCGTGAGAATCGCTGCCATGATTCCGATCACCCGCTTCCGTCCTTCATCCATTGCGACAGTTTAAAGTTTTCGCCTTTGATTCGCCACACATGTTCATGGTATTGTTTCTGAAAGGCTATGCGAAGCAACGATAGGGGATGGAACTTTAACGATTCGGAAGAGAATGAATCGAGGCTGAAGCCCCTGTGTCAGCAAGTGGAGTCGCACTTCGGACTTCCCCCGAAGAGGTTGTGCAGGTATTTCGCCACTTGGGATGACCCCGCTCTCCGCTACATGAACGGTGAGTATTATCGAGGCTTTCACGCGCCTCGCAGGTCCTGCCCCATTCTTCCAGCCTATCTTGCTCCCTGCTTCTATCGTCCATTCACAAGTGACATCCCGTTTGAGAAGACTATCGCCTTCGACAATCTGATCTACATCAGGGACAGCACCTGCCGCGACTGCGACGTAGGATTCGTCACGACGTACGCGCATGAGTTGCAGCATTTCGTGCAGCACGGATATACGCCGAAACTCTCGGAAGTAAACTCCGTTTTGTATCAAAATCTGAAGCAGTTCGAGCCGAATACTATCGCAATCGACATCCCGAATGAGCGAGAGGCAAACATCGTATCGAAGCGTGTGGCCGAACTTGTGTGTGGTGTCGTAGCCGTCAGGGAGTACGCGGAAGCCCAGGTGCTTTTCATGGAACAGGCGGGAGAAACGGAACAGAAGAATCGATGGATATTCTTTCGGGATGTTCAACCCTCAATCGCCTACAATCTACTCCAGGAGACGCTTCCATTAGTGGAGAAATACAGAAACGTTCTCGACTTTGGTGTTGACACCGAGCAACCTGATTGGTGGGTCGCCTAATCCCGACGGTCAGCGGTGAGCAATGAAGGAAGATTCTGATGGCCGACCTCGAAACCATCGCCAACCTGGAACTTCAGAAAGTAAGAGACCGAATCAACGAGGAGACTCTGCAGAAGATGCAGGCCACTTCCACTATGCCGCGAGGCGGTCAGTTGGAGCGTGCGAGACTTATGATCCAGCTTGAAGGCGCGGAAGAAATGTGCTTTGAGTATGCAAGGATTTGGCAGGAACTGCTGGAGGAACAGAATGGCGGATACCTCACGCGGCAGAATGTGAACTTCATCCTCGGAAAGGTAGGGACGGTAGCGGGTGCCAGAAAAGGCAGCCTGATGAATCCCCGCCATCATCGCGGTCTCGTATCTGCTTCGGGAGAAATCGAACGGCGATTGCACGCTGCGGTTACCAAGGTGAACAGGGATTTGGAGTTGAGAATCCGCAGGCAGGAGGCGTTCCCGAAGAAGAAAGAGGTAGTCATGAAAGCCGAGAGGCCAAACATAAACATTGCCATCCACGCCGCCAACGTCAACCTCGGGACGCAGGTCGGCACCATCAACGCGGCGTTGACTGTTATATCCGAACAAGCGGAATCAAACCAAGAGATCGTCCAGGCCCTAAAAGACCTGACCGCTGCGGTAGTGCGGGACAAGCAACTTCAGGAGGCCGATAAACAGGAGACCTTGGAAGTCATCGAGGAGATAACAAAGCAAGCTCAATCGAAACCTGAATCACGCTCAGCAGGCAGGATCAAGGCACTGGTTGCGGGTTTGCACACGCTGGTCGTTGCCAGTGGCGATCTGTCAACGCTGTGGACTCGGTACGCTCCTGTTGTAACGCACTTCTTCTTTCCTGGAGCTAAGACGAAGTAATCGCGATTCATTTCTCGCCCCAACGCTTAGGATTGAACTCTCTCCGCACAAGAAATGCGCGTGCTTCCTCCCACGCGTACGTCGAGCGAATCTCGAACTCTGCCGTGAATCGCATGTCGGAAATGTTGTAGTAGTCCACGATGATCTTGATTCTCTGGGGAGATAGTTCGTGTTCGAGAGACTCCATGACCCCAGGATTGCCTTCCGCTGCCCTTAGAAAAATCACGAAGTTGTCGGGGAAAAACGGAGTAGGCAGGGTGAAGTTTGTGAAGTTCGCTGTCGGCTGACACGTCTGCTTGTCTTCAAGGTACATGACCTCGTTGAACACCGCGACCGCGTTCCCACTCTTCATATCCCGAATCTTCACCCTGTAGGCGTTTCCGCCTCCGAGGTTCCTTATGACCAGGACTGGAGCAGCAACCTGCATCGCTCGCTTCTCGTATTCGATCAGGAGTTCAGGATTGCCAGCAAGCCTTGCTTTCTTGAACTCTTCGTCCCAGGCAAGGAAGGCCCCGACCATAAATAGGGCTACCGCCAACGTGATCCATACAAACGCCGAGAGCGAATGCCCCGCGATGTGCTCGTAAGCGGCGAAAACGTAGGCGGCTAAACCGCCTGTCATCAGACCAATGCCCCAGAGTCCCGCCGATACGAAGAATGATAGGAGGCGTTGCACGCGGTAATTTTACGCCAGGATGTCTTCAACCTTTGTGTTTGTTCTCGATGTCACGGAAGATGTCAGACGTTGCCCGACCACGATCAAGAACCTCTGCGATGACATTGATACCAACGCCCTTGCCGATCTCAACGAATTGCTCAACTACCCATCGCTTCTGTCGCCGCTCCATAGCCTCAATTTCGGCGAACACGCCGTCTTGGAACTTTTCGTAATCACTCTCTGTCATGCTGTCGCCCTCACTCCCCGCGTAGATTCGCCGACTGCAGGTACGGCTCCCAGCCATTTGATGGCGCGAAGACTGCGTCGATTGCCGCTCTCATTCACCGCGATCCCTGTATCTCAACTGTACCCTAAACGGTCTCGGTGTCCCCTATTTCGGGCAGAATGAGGCATCGCTGGCAGACTGTGGCACACATAAATTACTGAAAACACACGATGGCAGACTGAGGGAGGGTTTGTCGATTGCTCTGGCCGATCATGACAAATACCTGCGGGAGTTCATCTTAGGAGGGATAGCAGACGCAGTCAAACGCAAGAACAGCGGTCAGTGATTAGTGGCCCGAAGGAACCCATGCGATTTTACTGGTCACTGGCCACTGAACACTGGCCACTTTGCTTGTAGCTACTGGGAGGCTTGTTCAGCTGCGCTCACGGAATCGAAGAAGCGGAAGAACTGTTCGACCCGAGTGACGCCGAGCGCGTCGTGGATGCGCTTGCAGACGCCTACCAGCGCGAGACTTCGACCGCCCTTCTGGCGGGTGACGTACGCCCCTACCAGAGCGCCGATTCCTGCAGAATCCACATAGGGGACGTTGGTGAAATCAATGATCAGCGCGCGGGAGGTGTCGGCCCGCACCATGGCCTGGAACTCGAACATCGTGGGCATGACCAGGGCTCCGTTCAGGCGGAGAATGCGCTGTCCTTGCTGGGTTCCCGGCTGGTCTTCAATACGGAGGGACTCTGACGGCATGGGGGAAATATTAACGTGTGCGTAACAATAGATTGTTAACGCAACGTTAATTTCGGCAGCCTTGGCGGTCTAGGCAACTAAATGGTTGCTGCCTGTTTGCGGCGGCGGGCCTGGATTTCGATGAAGACGTTGACCAAGGACACGGCTGCCGGGGTTACTCCTGGGATGCGCGACGCTTGGGCCAGAGTGCGTGGCTGCACATGGGTGAGTTTTTCCTGCATCTCGCGCGAGAGGCCGCTGACCGAGCGATAGTCGAACCAGCCGGGGATTGACCGCTGTTCTGACTTCTTCATCCGCTCCATGGCGCGCTGCTGTTGCAGCAGGTACCCTTCGTATTTGATTTCGGTCTCTACCGACTTGAGTTCGTTGCGGACTTCGGACGAGAGATTAGCCACGGATTCGCACGGATTCGCACAGATTTCTGTTCTTGCTCTCGCAAAGAACTCGGGATCCAGTTCGCGAAGAATGGGCGCCAACCGCTCGATGACGATCTCGGGGCGCTTCAGCAACTGGGCACAGGTCTGGCCGATTACGGAACTCCAGTCGCGAGCTGGTTCGGTTGCACTGCCGGCGACAGCAGGTTCCTCGTCGCTTCGTTCCTCGGAATGACAAGACATAATGGTGTCGATCATCGCCGAGGTTAGCCTTGTGCGTTCCAGCAGCTTCTTGATTGCTTCTAAACGCTGTTGCTTGTTCTGAAAATCATTCCAGGCTTCTTCCGAGATCAAGCCCACGCGGCGGCCGTGCGGGGTGAGCCGTCGATCGGCATTGTCGATGCGCAGGTGCAGGCGGAATTCCGCCCGTGACGTGAACATTCTGTAAGGTTCGTTCGTCCCCTTGGAGATGAGGTCGTCGATCAGGATCGCAGTGTAAGCTTCGGTGCGGTCGAGGATCAGCGGTGGCTGCACCTTCGCCTGGAGCGCCGCGTTGATGCCCGCCATCAGGCCCTGACAGGCGGCTTCTTCATAGCCGGAGGTCCCGTTGATCTGGCCGGCAAGAAATAAGCTGGCGATCTTCTTCGTTTCCAAAGTGCGCTGCAGTTCCGTGGGATCAATCGAGTCGTACTCGATGGCATAGCCGGGACGCAGCATCTCAGCGGTCTCGAGGCCGGGGATCGACTTCAAGATCGCGAGTTGGACGTCCACCGGAAGCGAGGTACTCATGCCGTTGACGTAGATTTCGTGCGTGTTCAGGCCCTCGGGTTCGAGATAGAGCTGGTGCGTCTCCTTGTCTGGAAACTTGACGATCTTGTCTTCGATCGACGGGCAATAACGGGGTCCGATGGACTGGATCTGTCCGCTGTACATCGGGGAGCGATGCACGTTCTCGCGGATGATGCGGTGCGTCTCGGGCGTGGTCGAGGCGATGTAGCAAGGTACCTGCGAGTCGTGATGCGCCACGCGCTTGGTGCGGAAGCTGAAGGGAGTGGGATCGGCGTCTCCCGGCTGCTCGGCGAAGCGCGACCAGTCGATGGTGCGTCCGTCAAGACGCGGCGGCGTTCCGGTCTTGAGCCGGCAGCCGCGCAAGCCGAGCTTCTTCAAAGCTTCTCCGAGCAGAACCGCGTTCGGTTCTCCGGAACGCCCGGCGGGATACTGCTGTTCGCCGCAGTGAATCAGGCCGTTAAGGAAAGTGCCGGTGGTGATGATCACCGCCTGCGCGCCGACGGTGCGGCCGTCGCGGAGCTTGACGCCGAGAACCCGGCTTCCGGCTTCCGGCGCTCGGCTTCCGGTCTCAGCGGATTGTGCACCTCCGGAAGCCGGAAGCCAGCCGGATGCCGACTCAAGAATCAGCTCCGCCACTTCCGCCTGCTTGATCTTGAGATTCGGCTCTGACTCGAGCACCTCACGCATTTTGAGTCGATAAGCCTGCTTGTCGCACTGTGCGCGCGGCGACCACACTGCCGGGCCCCTCGAAGTGTTCAACAGACGAAACTGGATGCCGACTGCGTCGGTGATCTCCCCCATGATGCCGCCGAGCGCGTCGACTTCGCGAACCAGGTGTCCCTTAGCGATGCCGCCGACCGCCGGATTGCACGACATCTGCGCGATCAAGTCGACGTTCAGCGTGTAGAGCGCGGTCTTCAATCCCATGCGCGCCGCGGCCATCGCGGCTTCGCATCCGGCATGGCCGGCACCCACCACGACTATTTCGAATTGTTCGGTGAACTGCATCTTGGTGCTCTCATTCTAACAAGTTGGCAACACCGGGTGATCTCGACCACTTGCTGATGCCAGGGCTCGCCCTTATAGTAATGGGTCATATCCGAGCCAGGAGGGCCATCATGAATACGACTCAGTTTTTCGAGCAACTGGAGACATCGATCGCGAACTATGACCTGCTCTGCCATCCATTCTATCGGGCGTGGGCGGCGGGCGAGTTGACGCGCCACGATCTGCGCGAGTATGCCCGGCACTACTACCATCACTTGGAAGCGTTTCCGAGCTATCTGGCCGAGTTCGCCCTTCGCCTCGACGAAGGTGACCTGCGTCGCGCTGTCCTGGCCAACATGTGTGATGAGAAGGGTGCGCCGGGCAGCTCGGGGAAAGGTTTCGCGCCTCATGCCGAGCCTCATTCCGAACTCTGGCTCGATTTTGCCGAAGGTATGGGGGGAACACGGGACATGCGCTGGCACTTGCCGGTGGCGGAGGTCCGGGAATTGATGCGGCACTTCCATCGCGTGGCGAGTGAAGGCACGCCGGAGGAGGCGCTGGCCGCGTTTTACGTCTACGAATCGCAGGTGCCGCGCGTGGCCGAAGAGAAGGAGCGCGGCCTGCGCGCGATGTATGGCGCCGACGACAAAACTTGTGGCTACTTCGCTCTCCATGCCACGGCCGATGTCTACCATTCGAAGGTCTGGCACAAACAACTGGAGAAACTCTTGGCAGCGAATCCGGAAGCGGCGCAAGCCGCGCTGGATGCGGCGGAGAACACCGCCAGGTTGCTCTGGCAGGCGCTAGATGGAATCGAAGCCGCACGGCTGGCGTTCGCGGCCTGATCACGGTCTTTGGCCCATAATGGCGAAGCAAATCCCCATCGGGGCGCGCAGTGAAGCGCACCAGACTGTCGAGTTCAAACACACGCTGACCGCGCACCGTCCCGAATTGCCGCCGGTTTATTCCACGCCCCACATGATCGGCCTGATGGAGACCGCCGCGTTTCAGGCGCTCCAGCCCTACTGCGAGGGCGACGAGATCTCGGTAGGAACTGCGATCAACATTCAGCACCGTGCCGCGAGCGGCGTTGGTTCGCACATTACGGCCGAGGCCGTGCTGGAGTCGTTTAACGGCCGCTTCTACACTTTCCGCGTGACCGCGCACGACGATGTGCAGGAAATCGGCCTGGGCACCGTGGGACGGGCGATTGTGAGCGTCGGCAAGCTTCTTGAGAAGATGAAGAAGAAAGGGAAGTGACGAAAGCCCGAGAGTCATGAGCGATCGGATTCTGATCGAAATATGCGTCGATTCTGTTGACTCCGCGGTCGCCGCCGAGCGCGGCGGGGCCGGACGCGTGGAACTGTGCAGCAACTTGCTGGAGGGCGGGGTAACTCCCAGCGCGGGTTTGATTGAACTCGTGCGGGCCAGAACATCCATCGGCTTGCAAGTCATGATTCGGCCGCGCGGCGGCGATTTTTATTACACGCCGGAAGAGTTCGAGACTATGCGACGCGACATTCTGGCGGCCAAGAAACTGGGGGCCGATGGGGTTGTCGTGGGCATCCTCCACGCCGACGGCAGCATGGACATTGAGCGCACGCGGGAATTGGTCGAGCTGGCGCGGCCTCTCAGCGTCACTTTTCATCGAGCTTTTGATCTGTCTGCGGATCTCTTTCGTGCTTTGGAATGCGTCTGCGCGACGGGAGCGGACCACCTGCTGACCTCAGGCGGAAAGAAAACCGCGCTACAGGCCATTGAGCAGATTGCCCGGCTGGTTGAGGCCGCGCGCGGACGTATTTCGGTCATGGCTTGTGGGGGCATCAACCATCACAATGCCACGAGCATCATCGAACAGACGGGCGTGAAAGAGATTCACGTTGGGCTGAGGAGTCCTGTTGCCAGCCTGATGCTCCACCGCAATCCAGAGCTTTCGATAGGAACGGCAGCCGAGTGTGAGCATCAGCGCTTTCAGGTGCTCGAGGAGAATGTTCTGAGTCTGTACCGCGCAATCGCGCTGGCTCGCACTTGATCGAGACCAGCGCTACCTGCGTGAGCTGGCGAGTTGAAACCTGAGGTGCGATGCCCTCCATCCTGATCGGCGTTATCTCCGACACGCACGGCCTTTTGCGCCCTGAAGCTCTCGGAGCCCTGCGCGAGTCTGAACACATCATTCATGCCGGGGATGTTGGCTCACCTGAGATTCTCGAAAAGCTTTCCACGATTGCTCCTGTGACTGCGGTGCGCGGCAATGTCGACAAGGAAGCCTGGTCCCGCAACCTGCCTGAAACCGAGGTGCTTGAACTGGGCGGCATTTCCATCTACGTGCTGCACGACCTGGCACAGTTGGACCTCAATCCCGAAGCCGCAGGATTCGCGGTTGTGATTTCCGGCCACAGTCATGTTCCTAAACAAGAGATGCGCGACGGAGTGCTTTACTTTAATCCCGGCAGCGCGGGGCCGCGGCGATTCAAACTGCCGGTGAGCATAGGCAGGTTGATCCTGGAAGATGGCCGCGTGCGCGGCGAACTTCTGCCTTTGCAGTTGACCGAATCCTGACTGCTGGTCCGGCGTTGCTACAATCGCAGGGCAAAGATCTAAATGCCTATTGAGTTCCATGTCGAGGCTCGCGCCGGTTCGGCTCGTGCAGGGCGGCTGCTCACTCCGCACGGCGAGATTGAAACCCCTGTATTCATGCCTGTTGGCACGGTCGCGACGGTCAAAGGCCTGCCGCAGGACATTCTTGAAGAACTCGGGGTTCAGATTCTCCTCGGAAACACCTATCACCTCTACTTGCGTCCTGGGGTGGAAACCGTCCGGCAGATGGGAGGCTTGCATGGTTTTATGGCGTGGCCGCGGGCGATCCTGACCGATTCCGGCGGCTTCCAGGTTTTCAGCCTGAATGAGCTTCGCAAAGTGACCGAGGAAGGTGTGACGTTTCGCTCGCATCTCGACGGGTCGTCGCACTTCTTCAGTCCGGAGAGTTCTATCGAGGCACAGATCGGATTGGGCGCCGACATCATCATGGCGTTTGACGAATGCACGGAGTATCCCGCTGGTCGGGCGCGCACGAAGGCTTCGATGGAATTGACGTTGCGTTGGGCAGAGCGCAGCAAGAGATATTTTGAGGAGCACAAGCAGGAAGTGCCATGGGCCAGTTCTCAGCCGGCCGAGAGCGGAATCGACGGCGGCAAACAGCAGGTTCCTCCCCTTCCCTTCGGGAACGGTCGGAATGACAAACTTCCCGGGGATTCGACTCAGTCTCTCTTCGGCATTATCCAAGGCGGTATGGATCTCGAACTGAGAAAGGAATCGGCTGAGCGCACCATCGAGATCGGCTTTCCCGGCTATGCCATCGGAGGGTTGAGCGTGGGCGAGCCTCGGGAACGCACCCGCGAGGTGGTGGAAGCCACGCTTCAGCATCTTCCCGCCGACAAGCCGCGTTATCTGATGGGAGTGGGCACGCCCGAGGAGATCGTCGAGTACGCCAGACTGGGCATCGACATGATGGATTGCGTGCTGCCCACGCGGGCGGCGCGCCATGGGCTGCTGTTCACCTCTGAGGGCAAAGTCTCAATCAAGCAAGCGCGCTATACTAGGGATGCCGGGCCGCTCGATCCCAATTGCGGCTGCCGGATTTGCCAGCGTTACTCGCGGGCTTACCTGCGGCACCTTTACGCATCGAATGAAGTGCTGGCTCAGGTCTTAAATACCCTGCATAACCTGAGTTTCTACCTTGACACCATGCGGCGAGTGCGTCATTCTATTCGACTTGGGGAAGAGTCCCGTTTTCACTAGCGTCTGGTCTCGTCGTATCCGTGACCTTTCCGCGAAGACCTCCCCGGAGTCAAGCCTGAGCGGTAGATGATCCGGCCGGAATCGAACGGCACTCCCGTGGTGAAATGACAGACCCGCGGCGTTTGCAGGCGTGGGCGGTTGTTTGCGGATTAAGCTCGCGGATTGAGTGCGGGAGTCCTGGAAGAACACAGCTTCGTGAATATGGCCTTGAAGAATATGGAATTCTTGCTGGCACTGCAGTTACCGGGTGGAACCGGCTTCTCCTTCATCATTACGATGGGGTTGATGGTCGGCGTGTTTTACTTTCTCGTGATCATGCCGCAGCAGCGCCGCCAGAAGAAGTGGCAAGCCATGCTGGAGAGCATCAAGACCGGCGACCGAGTAACCACCACTGGCGGCCTGCGCGGGACCGTGGTGGCTCTGAAGGAAGACGCCATTCATCTGCGGGTTCCTCCGGACAACCTGCGGCTCGAAGTGACCAAGGCTTCGGTGGCGCAATTGACCACTGCGGATGAGGAAGCTAAGACCAAGTAGCAAGCTGCGACAACTTAATAGCTATCGGGACGTTGTTTTTTATGAATAAGAATCTTCTCTGGAAATTTGCCGCCATCGTCGTAACACTGCTTGTCTTCCTGTTTGGGATCTTCGGCATTCCGCAGAGCTTTTCGGGCGAAGGCCTGCTCACGGCCATGACCAACCGGATTCATCTCGGGCTGGATTTGCGCGGTGGAACGCACCTGATCCTGCAGGTGCAGGTCAATGATGCGGTGAAAATCGATTCCGACAATGCCGTCGAAATTCTCAAAGAGCAGCTCAACAAGCGCAAGATCGCCTTCGCGGATATTTCGCAGCCCGACGTGCAGAACAATCCTGACCGGGTTGTTCTCAAGGGCGTTTCGGCGGACGGGCGGAAAGACCTGCTGGAAATCGTGAATCAGCGCCTGCCGGAATACAACCTGACTTCGGGAGCGGACAACACCTGGATTCTCTCCATGAAGCCGCAGATGCTTAGCGACCTGAAGAACAAGGCTGTGACTCAGGCGATCGAGACCATCCGCAATCGCATTGACTCGCTGGGCGTGAGTGAACCGACGATTCAGGAGCACGGGCTCGGTCAATATCAGATTCTGGTGCAGTTGCCCGGCGTCGACGATCCCGGCCGGGTGAAGGACATCATGCAGTCCACCGCGATGCTTGAGATCAAGCAGGTGTTGGGCGGACCTTACGCTAGCGAAGACGCTGCGCGGCAAGACAAGGGCGGAGTTTTGCCCCCCGATGCGATTCTTATGCCCGGGCACGCGACTCCCGGAGTTGCTGGCGGCGAACAGGCCTGGTATCTGGTGTCGCGCGTTTCCGCGGTCCGGGGAAAAGACCTGCGGGACGCACAACCCACCACAGACCAAAACGGCCAACCCAGCGTGCAATTTAATCTGACGGGTGAAGGCGGCCAGCGTTTCTACTCCTTCACTTCGGCGCATGTGGGCGAAGGTCTGGCGGTGGTCCTCGACAACAAGGTGCAGGAAGTCGCGAACATCAAGGAAGCCATTCGCGATACGGGTACGATCAGCGGCGGCAGTATGAGCCAGCAACAGGCCAAGGATCTGGCCATGATCCTGCGCTCAGGCGCGCTGCCGGCGGGCATTGTCTATCTGAACGAGAGTGTTGTAGGCGCATCGTTGGGCGCGGATTCAATTCGCGCCGGGGTTCGGGCCGCCGTGTTTGGGATGCTCGCGGTGCTGATTTTCATGCTGGTCTACTATCGCGCGGCCGGCATTAACGCTGACATTGCCCTCATTTTGAATCTCATCATTCTGCTGGGCTTCATGGGCTACTTCGAGGCCGTGCTGACCCTGCCTGGAATCGCCGGAGTGATTCTTACCGTCGGCATGGGCGTGGACTCGAATGTGCTGATCTTTGAGCGCATCCGCGAAGAGTTGCGCAATGGGAAGACGCCGCCTTCCGCGGTGGATCAGGGTTTCGGTCACGCCTGGATCACGATCGTAGATACGCACGTCACCACCATCGTATCGGCAGCGATCCTGTTCATCTTCGGCACTGGTCCGGTGAAGGGATTTGCGGTCACGCTGATCTTTGGCTTGGCGGCCAACTTGTTCACGGCCGTCTTCGTCTCCCGCGTGATCTTCGACTGGATTTTGAGCCGCAAGCAGCGTGGGGAAGCGCTGAGCATTTAGGAGAGTTTGCAAAATTACCAAATTGCAAAATTAGTCAATTCTTTAACGAAATCATAAATCGGATAAGAGGTCGAACTGGTGGAGTTCTTTCGCAATACCAACATAGATTTTCTCGGCAAGAAGTGGTATTTTCTCGCCTTTTCCCTCGTGTTCAGCGTGGCGGGCCTGTTTTCCATGTTGTTCTGGCACCACATCCCGTACGGAGTGGATTTCCGCGGTGGCACGCTAGTGTATGTGAAGTTCTCGCACACGCCGGATGACAATGCGCTGCGTGCGGCCATGGATCGCGCCGGCCTGCACAACGCCAAGATCCAGCGCTACGACATACCTTCGAACAATGAAGAACTGATTGATCTCGACGTGCAAGAGACCAGCGAAAAGGCGCTCGACCAGGGCAAGACTCGGATCATCAACGCGCTCGAAACCAATACACCGGCGGGCAAGAAGGATCTGAACAATACCAGTTTCCTCGACCTCAAAAGCTATCTGATGGAGAAAGACCCCATGCGCCTGGGTAGCGATGCCGACCAGAAATATAGCCAGCAAGCCCAGGCGATCGTCGACGCCCGCGACAAGGGTCAAGGCGGGGTGCTGAGTTCACTCGATCAACTGAAGGCTACGGTCGATCCAGCGGTAGTTGCTTCTCTGCCGGATGGCTTCTTCCTCTCCGATTTCGGAGTCCGCAACGTCGAGATTGTCGGACCGCAGGTGGGCGCTCAGTTGCGGAAACAGGCTCTGCTGGCGACGGCTTACTCGCTTGCCGGAATGCTGATTTACCTGGGGTTCCGCTTTGAGTGGATTTACGGAGTTGCGGCTGTGGTCACCGTGTTTCACGATACTCTGATCACCGTGGGCGCGTTCTCGCTGCTCAACAAAGACATTTCCCTCACCGTCATCGCCGCCATTCTCACCCTGATTGGTTACTCTAATAACGACACGATCGTGGTATTTGACCGCATCCGGGAAAACATTAAACTCATGCGGCGAGAGAAGCTTTCGGAAATCGTCAACCGGAGCATCAACCAAACTCTGAGCAGAACCATCTTGACAGCGGGGCTAACCTTCCTTACCGTACTTGCACTCTATTTGTTCGGGGGCGAGGTGCTGCGCGGTTTCAGCCTGGCGCTGGTAATTGGCATCTTGATTGGAACGTATTCGTCAATCGCAATCGCAGCTCCGATTCTGGTGGCCTACCAGGACTGGAGAATCGAGAAAGGCAAGCGGCCGGGTGCCGCTGCCCGTCCGGGCCAGGTAGTGACGCGATAAATTGCGCCGGGGCGATCGTTGGTTAAGGCCCTTGTTTGCAGATAGTTGGAAGGCGTCGTCCGGCGTCGGGGGCTGGGATGGCCATTCCAGGCGATGGGGTTCGTTTTTGGGAGCAAAAAGGAAGCGATCGGTGTCTAAGATTACGTAGGCTCTGATGTAGGGAGGAAACTCTTATGTTTGAAGATAGCCTTCTGGAATCCGGCGGCAGGTTGAAGACCAAGCGAGGACGGACAACGACATTCGCTATCATCCTGGAGATCGCGTTGGTAGGTGTGATGGTTCTGCTCCCTCTGATCTTCACCGAGGCGCTGCCCAAGCAACAGTTAATGACATTCCTGGTGGCTCCTCCGCCGCCTCCACCGCCGCCACCGCCGGCCGCCGCGCCAGTGAAAATCGTGAAGCAGATTCAGACCGATATCGTGAACGGGGCTCTGCGTACACCAACCAAGATTCCCCAGAAAATTCAGATGATCAAGGAAGACGAAGCTCCGCCGCCGGTGATGGCGTCGAGCGGCGTGGTAGGCGGCGTTCCGGGAGGCATTCCGGGCGGCCAAATGGGCGGCGTGATCGGCGGCATTATCAGCTCGACCCCGGTAGCCGTGCCCAAGGTCGCTACACCGCAGCGTGTGCGGGTATCGCAGGGTGTTTCCGCGGGTCTGTTGGTCCGCCGAGTCAACCCAACCTACCCACCCTTGGCGCGGCAAGCCCGCATCCAGGGTCAAGTCATTTTAAGAGCGGTGATCAGCAAGGATGGCTCGATCGAGGGTTTGACCCTGGTCAGCGGACATCCCATGCTGGCACCTGCGGCCATTGACGCAGTGAAGCAGTGGAAGTACAAGCCGTATTTGTTGAACGGCGAACCGGTCGAAGTGGATACGGAAGTTCTGGTCAACTTCACCCTGTCCGGAGGCTAAATCCGGCTGGTTTGAAGTGACGCGGCGACATTAGAAAGTGTATAAAGCTGGATGGCCCTCCCCTCCCACCTAAAGATGGTGGCCGGGAGAGCCCCTTTGCGGGGCACGGTCGCCGTACCTTTCATCCCAGGTAGGCGAACTTCGGCGGGTATCTTTTGCCGTCAAGCTTTGCAGTGCATTCGATTTCGCATCAAAGAGTCTAAGAAGTTCCGAGGAGGGAAAAGCAACTCATGTTAGCTAATGTAGCAGCAGCAGTTCTCGTTCATGTGCCCAGGGCAGCCGCCTGGATTGTGCAGGAAGGTGGCGCAGTGGGATGGGATCCGATTTCGCTATGGAAGCAGATGGGTATCATCGCGAAGATCGTGGTCATCATTCTGTTCATCATGTCAGGCTGGTCGATCGGCGTCATGATTGATCGCGCCATGGCATACAACGCGGCCCGCAAGCAGTCTCGCGCCTTTGCCCCGGCGGTTGCCGGAGCCTTGCGCGATGGCCGCATCGACGAAGCCATCAAGGTCGCCGAGCGCAACAAAAAGAGCCACCTGGCCAAGGTTGTCACCGCAGGCCTGATGGAGTTCAAGGCTCACCAGGATAGTCCCGGCGCCATCCCCGGCGAGACTATTGAAGCCTCGAAGCGCGCTCTCGAGCGCACCGAAGCCATCGTCCACGCCGAACTGAAGCGTGGTCTGGGCGGACTGGCTACCATCGGTTCCACAGCTCCGTTCGTGGGCCTGTTCGGAACGGTGATGGGCATTCTGAACGCCTTCAAAGGCATTTCCGAGCAGAAGGCGACCGGTCTGGGCGCAGTCGCAGGCGGCATTTCGGAGGCGCTGGTGACCACGGCTTTCGGGCTGCTGGTGGCGATTCCCGCCGTCATGATGTTCAACTACCTCACCGGCCGCGTAGAAGCGTTCGATGTGGAGATGGACAACTCGTCGAGCGAACTGATCGACTACTTCCTGAAGCGGCGGGACGTTCGCCGGTCCTAGATCTCTAGGGCAGGAATCTCGGAGTTGTCCGCCATGAGTTGCTGTCCGGCGCTGGGAGCGTTCCCGGCGCCGGCCTTCCCAACTTTCGGCGCAGCAATTGTCTTACGGAGAAATTATGGCATTAGCCAAGCGAAACGAAGGCGCCAACGTAAACTCTGACATCAACGTCACGCCGATGG
>Ga0307476_10000230_pt1 | contig 53581 bp, 40 predicted proteins | sample atmos_gasesECM2C_2_FD_203314 | JGI IMG/M metagenome (GOLD analysis project Ga0307476, IMG submission 203314) | Hardwood forest soil microbial communities from Morgan-Monroe State Forest, Indiana, United States - atmos_gasesECM2C_05 | ecosystem: Environmental > Terrestrial > Soil > Temperate... | reverse complement strand
GGCGCGAGCCGTGGTCCTTCTGGTGCGTCTTGAAGTGGTCCGTCAACTGGCCAATGCGTTCACTGATGATGGCGATCTGAACCTCGGGACTCCCCGTGTCAGTCGCGTGCGTCTGATACTGGTCAATAACGGATTTCTTTTGCTCTCTGGCTAACACTAACCTGGTGCACTCCTGTTCTGGTTTCGATTTATCTTTGTGACAGTAGTGAGGTTATCATGCGGGAAGTGGGGGTGTAAAGGCAGCGGGAGGAATCCAACTGCCTCGGCTAAGCGGTCAGCCCGGAGGGTCGAAGATGAGCTTGCTTCGCGAGATACAAAGCGATCTCGCAGATCCGCGCGGCGATCTGCCTAGCGTACTTCGGAGATGCAAGATTCTGGCGGCGCGACTCAGGAGCGAAGAGTTTGCGCACTGGCTAGAGTGGGAACTCGACGGCTACCCTGAGTCCCAAGCGTTGCCGAAGTATCGACGCCTGAGCGTTATCTACTATGCAAGTTTTCTCAGCATCGGATGGCGCGTTCCAAAGGCAGCCGTGCCGGTGCAAATGGTGCCGGAAAAGTATAGGGACTCCTTCGGCTCTATCGAATTCCGAGAGGGAATCGCTAAGGCCTCCTCATTCTCGCGCGCCGCAAATGGAGCAGTCATTCAGCGGCCGGAGCTCGCGTTCCTGCTTCAGGGGATTATGTACCCCGAGATGCAGTGTCAGGCGGTGTGGGGCGAAATTCCCAGCAGTGAGTTTGAACAGCTCGTGAGCGGCGTCAAGAACCGTGTCCTGGACTTCTCGCTACGGATTGAGTCCGAAAATCCGGACGCTGGGGAGGCGCCGCCGAACACCGAGCCCGTACCGATGGAGAAATTGCGACCGCTTGTAAACAACTTCTTTGGCAGCGTCGGGAACCTCGCCCAGCAGAGCGACGGAGCCATCCAAACAGCGAGCTTTGGGATCTCCCCTCAGGACCTCGCCGACCTCGTGAAAGAGCTGACACAGCACATGGGGGAGTTAGCGCTTAGCGTTCCCCAGCGGCAACGGGCGGAAGCGCAGCTCGCCACTCTCAAAGCGCAGCTGATAGACGATCCCGATCCCTTAATCGTGCGGCAGGCGGGAAGAACGCTTCGCAATATCACCGAGGGCGCAGTAGCGAGCCTTTTGGCTGCCGCCGCACAGCCGGCTGTCTGGCACAGAATACATCAGTTGCTGGCACTTTTCCCGCACTAATGCCGAACGGAGCGGCTCTATACTCGTCGGTTATTCAAACTCCGAAGGCAGGTGTCCCACTGAAACCCGCTTCGGCTTGAGTGGGACAGCTCGCCGCAGAACTGCTCACAACCTCGCGCGCACATAGGCAGCGTAGGCAAAGTCCTGCGAGGTGGCTTGGCGCTGCCTTCCGGACAACGCGTTCCAGAGAGCAGCAGCTAACCCGAACATTTGCGGAGCCCCGGGTATGGCTGAGAGCACTGAGAGACTTGCTTCGGCAGTCTCCCATCGCGCGCCGCGCATGGCTGCCTGAATTTCCTCAGCGCGGGCGGCAGACTCGTCGAAGAAGATGTCGAGGTGACGTTTTCGCAGAATGTCGTCCCCGATGGCCGCAGCGGCGACTAGCTCCCGCTCCACTCGCCATCGGAAGTCGGCAAGGAGGTGGCCGTGCCTATCCTTGAACGCCCGAATTGCAGACGGGTCCAGGTCGTGAGCGGGAACGGGAAGCACTTTTTTGAGGACCGCAGTTCTCAGCGATTGAAGTTGCTGAATGACTCGGTCCTCTGCCACACCAGCATGTGCGAAGCGGCGAAGATATGCTGCTCGATTCGTTACCGGAGACGAATCGACGCGTTCGATCTGGCCGAGGACCGCCGCCAAGTACGACATGAAATCGTCGGCGGTATCCGCCTCGACCTCATACCAGGGGTGCGGTCCCTCGCGGGCCAGTCCTTGGCCGGCAAGCGCGTGACCAATTCCCCCCATCTTCTCCATGTGGATCTTGAAGCGACGCCCCCTCGCGAACCTGGCCCTGCGCCGGTCCATCTCAGCGCCGAGGCCGTCAATATAGGTTTGGAAGGCTGGTTCGAAATTTGGGATTTCGTGAATGTACATCCCAGGAATCACCTGGTCCACGAGCTCTTCCTGCAGGAGGCCCTGCATGTAGGGCCCGAGCGATTCCGGCCTATTAATAAACTCGTAAGGCACAATGCTCGAAACTTTGTCCCAATAGAGGAGCGTCTGCGTGAGCCAGGCTGACTTGGGTATCCGAATGTAGGGGAAGTACAGCACTCGCTTTTTCAACTTCTGCGACTCCCTTATCGGCACTATCTTAGCCTGAGACGGCCCCGTCCGCCTCGGTTTTCGACGGGGGCTGGCCCAGCTTTGCACTACCACGACTGAGGCTGCCCCACCTTTCGCGACTTTCGAAGGGTGGGCACCTCGGACGATGTGTTCGGGGGATTTCGCGGATGTGGACTTTGGCTCTCGCGTGAGGCCCATCTTGTTTGGAGCGGCGAATCGCGACGAGGTCGAGGTTCGTGGTGCCCACCTTTCGAAAACCGCGAAAGGCGGGGCAGCCTCGTTAGTGAAACTGCAGGAGGGTTGCATAGGTCCTTCGTCGGGAGTCGCCCGCTTCGCGTGCGACTCCGCTTCCTCAGGATGACAACAAAACAGCAGGTTCCTCACCGGGCTTTCAGCCCGATTCGGAATGACATCCCCTTTTGGCCGGAGGCGGTTTGCCTCAGCGGCTGAAGCCGGGCTCCATTTTTTGCGGCGCTTTGCGGCGCGGCTGAAAGCCGCGCCCTTTCAAAACACTGTGCTTTGCGGCACGGCTGAAGCCGTGCCCTTCCCGGTCAAGGTCAAGATCAAAATCAACGTCAAAGGCGTCGGACAGGAGTGTCCGACCCACACGGGCCGTTGAGCTCGCAACATTATGGGTCATCCGCGGAGAACAGCAGGTTCCTCACCGGGCTTTCAGCCCGGTTCGGAATGACAAACCTTTTTTTCCAGCTTCTCGATGAGGAGTCAGGTTCCAATTTGGTCTTATGCACAGGCCACTTGTGACATCTGCTGCTGCAGTCTTAATTGCCCATCCTTAGAATCTTGTCATTCCGATGTACGCTGAAAGCGCGCGAGGAACCTGCTGTCGTTTGGAGTGGCAAGGGTCTGTTGTCGCGTGAAGAAACAGCAGGTTCCTCACCGCGCCTTCGGCTCGGTTCGGAATGACAAACCTTTTTTTTGGTCCGGTTCGGAATGACGAACTTTTTTTCGGCGCGGTTCGGAATGACATCCTGAGGAATAGGGGGCGGCAATGGCGCGGGAGCGGCGCTATTACGTTTACATCTTGGCTAGCAAGGGTCGCGTGCTTTACGTCGGCGTGACTGGCTTTCTCATGGCGCGGCTGTTGCGACATAAGGCTGGCGGGGGTGGAGCATTCACGCGAAAGTATCGGGTGCATCGGCTAGTTTATTACCACAGCTTTCAGAACGTGGGCGACGCAATCGCGCGCGAGACGGAGATCAAGAAATGGCGTCGGGATAAGAAAGTGGCTTTGATTCGTGCGGAGAACCCGACTTGGGAGGATCTGTCGGCCGGGTGGGGCGAGGCGGCGGTGATGAGGGTGTCGGGGACAGCAGGTTGCTCTCCGGGCTTTCAGCCCGATTCGGAATGACATGCCCCCCTCGCCTTGGGCGTTGCTAGCCGGGAAAGCCTGGTATAGACTTCCTGCACTTGCGGAGTCCCCCCTCCCCGCTGCAGAACCACTACTGTTCAGGAGGCCTACAGTGAATACTCGTCGTTTCGTGTTCCCATTGCTTTGTGCGGTAGTTTTCGTAGTCTGCGTACCGGCTTTCGCCCAGGACGCAGAGGTGGTGCCGGCCGTCGCCGCCACCACGGGCAAGTTCGTCTTCACCTTCGCGGTAACCGTCAGTTCAGTTGTGCCCAAGAATGGCGTCGTCGTGTGCACAGCATTTGCCAGCGTCAACGAGAGTAGCGGCCAGAGCATCCAACAGCATGCGATTGCAATCGTTACTCCAAGCGCAGGCAAGGCGACCTGCACCGTGAACATGCCCTATTCATGGGCGCTCGCTACCCCAACCACGGACAAAGTGGCTCTCAGCTACAAGGTCGAGGTGGACTACGGCTACGAGTTCACGGCATCAAACGGGACTGGGACTGCGGTGCAACTCGCGTCCAGTAACCTGGTGAACGAGAACCTGGCGACCATCCCCGTTCCTCTGAGCGGCGCCACCACGAATGAGAGCGTGAGCGCAAGGATCTGAAGCTGCGGGCTGCCCCGTCCCCTCGGTTTTCGACGGACGGGGGATGGTGAGGTCGATTATTAACGTTCGTCCGCTTGTGCCGTCCCGTCGGGACTTGTTCCCGGCTTCCCTGCCTACCCCGCACTTACGTGCGGGGCTATCACATGCCGTCCCTTTGGGACTGGGATGGGGTGGTTCTGGGTCGCATCTTCTCCGGAACTTCTCCTCGTTATTTACCATCCAGTACCAAGATCAAGGTCAAAGGCGTCGGACAGGAGTGTCCGACCCACACGGGCAAAGTCATGAACAGCTTCAGCGGGCGGGGGTGCCCGCTCTACATTCGCTACGCGAACTCGAGGCCGTCTGGTTCGCGCAGTAGGTGCCAGGCTTCGCGGTAGGGGTCGTAAGCGTGGGGCCAGCGGCACCGCTTCGGCTTTAGCAGCAGCACCGTCAGTCCTAGAATGTGAGCCAGCGGAAAAATGAACCACGCATCCTCCGGGATTATGTAAGCGGCAATAAAATCGATTTCCGAAAGCTTGTAGGCCGCATAGCCTCCCCCTTTGATAGTGCGCTTAATCGCGACCTGGTGCATCCCGTGCAGCATGTGAGCGGTGGATTTAACCTGGACGCGAACCAGACGTGGGCGGGTGCGGTCGTCCGCGGACACGGATCGCGGTGGGTCGAGGATGATGTCGTAGCGCTCGCTGTCGCCGTAGGGGCGGGAGATGCCGAAGCCTTGGCGGGCGGCGGCAAGGGCGAAGGCTAGTTCGGAGATTTCTCCGCGGCGTTTGGTGGTTTGTTCACGTTCGAAGGGAGTTTGGGCGCGGGGAGTTGCGCGAGTGGGCAGGGCTTGGGCCGGACGCTGGTTGCGTCCGGGGGACTGGCCCTTGCGTCTGCGCATGAAATTGGGTTTTGGCTGTTAGGCCCTTAGGTCTTGGGAAAGGCATCCCAAAAAGCAAAAGGCGCTCGCCTTGGGGGCTCGCGCCAATTTTTACTCTCTATATTCAGGATAGCAGATTTGGAGGGGCGAAACCGTCACGTTTCGGAGATTTATTTCTTCAATGGGGGCAATGGGTTGCCGGGAAATGCACAAGTTTAGGGCCTTGACAAGATTTTGGGCGGGCGAGGGGAACAGATTTTTTTGGGCCTCGCTTGGGGCGTTGTCTTGATGGCTTGTCAGGCCGTCTTGGAAAGTCTGGTTAGCCTCAGTCTTAAGATGACACGGCAGAATATCCATACGAGAACTATTGCCGCGGCGAGAAGGCCGAGGAGTTGCCACTTCAGCTGGGTCACGAGCTGGCTGGCGGCTTGCAGGTCGTCGAATGAGGTCCACTCCTCGCGGATTTTCCCGTCGACTATGCGCCAGACTGTGATGCCACGGAGTTCGATCCTGGCGCCCGTCGGCGGGAGTCCGTATCCGGCGGCGGTGTTTCTTCCGCGGAAGGTCCATACCACTGTGACGAGGTCGTGCTCGGCCGTCATGAGGTCGACGGTCATCTTGAGATCAGGAAATGCTTTTTTCTCGGCATGCACTGCGGCTTGGTCCGCTTGAAGGTCGAAATTTTTGTGAAGGCCGTGGTTTATGAAGTCGCTGGCGTAGATTTCGTCGGCAATCTGGAATTTTCCCTGGTTGAAAATCTCTTCGAACACACGTCCGGCGATCGCTTTGTTCTTCGCCTCTTGAGAGGCTCTGTCTGGCGGCGCGCTGTCAGCTGCCAATGCCGCGGGTACGGCCGCGAGTGCCACAAACAGCAGTAGCGAGATTTTTCTCATGATCCTCCTCGAACAAATATCGGGGCTTGCTCCGGCCTTCTGTGTCTACCCCGCACTTATGTGCGGCGCTATCACATGCCGTCCCTACGGGACTGGGGTCTAATGGCTCGCATGTTTCTTCCTTTTACGAGCGGAATATAGGAAAAAAGAAACGCCGCGAAAAGCACGCCGATCAGTGCCGCCGGCCAGAAGGTTGCGGCAGTAATCGCATCGGGCGGGCGGTAGCGCACGATGAAGTAGGAGTCCATCCAGATAAGAATGCTGGTCAGAAGGCCGGGGGAATATTCGTGAAAGTGGATCGCCCACCAGACATGCCAGAATCCATTGAAGAAGCGCTCGATTGACCAGGCCAGTGGGAGGATGATCCATCGGCCTCCGAGCAGGTCGTAGAGGACGACACTGGCGATCATGATGGCGAAGTAGGCTGCGTTGAACCAGAAAAATTTTGTCCAGGAGTACTGCGGCCACCAATGTTGCCGAACTTTTTCCACAAAGCTGCCGCCGAGCAGGGATTCGTCGAGCACGTGAATCACGTAGGCAGCCACCATGAACCAGAAGCAGAAAATAAACGGCATAAACGAGATCGCCAGAGCGGATTATTGTACCGCGGGTCGGCGGTACGGCTCTCGCCGAGTGGCCAAAATGGGACAGATTTGCAGCAACACTTCTGCCACACTGCAGGCATGCCTACGCGGCTCCTGTTCAAATTCAGGCTGTCTACTCGGTTTGCCCGATGGCGTCTGCGAGATACACGCGTACGATTTAGAGACGGGATGACCTCAAACGCATTCAACGCATTCAGAGAACGCCGCAACTACACAAAATCGAGGAGGAACTTATGAATAAGGATCAAGTAACCGGCAAGATCGATCAGGCAGTAGGCAAAGTGCAGCAGAACGTTGGAGAAAGTGTTGGTAGCGAAAAACTCGCCAACAAAGGAGTGGTCAATCAGGTCAAAGGTGCGGCGAAAGAAACATGGGGCGATGCCAAGGATGCTGCGAAGGAGATCCACGAATCGCACAAGCAAGCCGCTTCCGAGAAGGCCTCCCAGAACCGGGAGAAGATCAGTCAGACTGTGGATGACACGAAAGAGAAGGCCAAGGGAAAGATCGAGGAATTCAAAGAGCGCCACTCTGCGTGACATTTGGTGCGGCCACCCTTGGTGGCGCCGGCGGAGGTGAACTTAAGAAGCCTGGCCTGATGAGGGCCGGGCTTTTTTTGAGCTTGGAATCGTGTTTCCGTCCCAGCGGCTCGTTCGAAATGAGATCTGATGGGAAGTGTCATTTCGCCAGTGCCTTGACGGCTGGTGGCAATTCGAACAGGGAATCTGCGAGTGGTTCATAGCTCACGGAGGTGAATGTGAAGGTGCGCACATGATCGCCGGTGCGCGAGGTTAGCTTCGTCGCTACCAGCGGGCCGCCGAAGTTTTTGTAATCCTGAAACACAAGGGTTGAGACGGCGGCACTCTTGTCGTCCGCCTGAAAACGGTAGCCCGCAAGCAGGCCAGTTTGTACGTCGTAGAACTGATTATTGTCCTTCCCCCAGTGAGTGGTGCCGTGAAGCCAGTAGCAGGGGTGGCCACCGAAATCGGTGACGCCGGCGAGATCGAGGTTCTTGAAGTAGTCAGGTTGGTGGAGCGCGTATTGCAAATCGGCGTCGCGGCGCACGGCTTCGGGAGCGGTATCTTTATCGATGCTCGCTCCCTGCGAATCGACGGACCACGAAACTTCGCCGTCAAATCCAGAAATGACATCGCTGCCATCAGCCCGCGTGACCTTAAAGAGCTGCTTGAACGGCTTAGCGTAAGAAACGAAGGTCGATTTGCCGGACAAACCCGTGCCCTCGATTTCTCCATGAACGGTCTCAGATTGCACCTTAGCGATGGCGTCAACGCCGCCCAGGACCTGCTTGTAGCGATCGAGAACGGCAGCCGCCGTTTTGAGCTGCCCGGATTGCGGCCAAACCTGATGCGGCAAAATCAACCCAGCGCTTGCGAAGATGAGCGTTGTCAGCGCGGTTAGACGGACGTTCGTTAGACGCATCTAAGTTAGACGTAGGCAGGTACCCGCAGGTGATCAAAGTCGATTGAACATACGATCAAAGAAACCTATGGAAATACTTCCGGCCGCGGGAGCTGCGATAATAGCGGAAGACCCTCGCTCTTCATTTCCAGAGGATGCGAATTCGGAAAAACGCGCCTCATGACCTTATTCGTTCGCGTCGCCATTGTGCTTTCCACCACCCTGCTGCTCGCTGGCTCTGCGTCCGTGGGCCGGGCTGCGCCCCAGATTAGCCAGGACACGAACAGCCAGAGCCCGACCAACCAGGGCACGAAGTCGCCGGCGACACGGGCTATCGGAGAGAAGTTGCTGGAAAAAGGTGTACCGAATTTCGGCAAGGTCACTCCGATGCTCTATCGCGGAGGGCTGCCCAGCACCACCGGTTTCAAAGCGCTCGCGCGGATGGGTGTGAAGATCGTTGTGGATACGCACGCTGCCAGCCCTAGCGAAGAAAAGGAAGTGCAGAAACTGGGGATGCAGTATGTAGCGATTCCGTGGCACTGTCCGTGGCCAAGAGACGAAGTGTTCGCGAAGTTTCTGCAACTCTTGCACGAGAACCAAGACAAAAGGGTTTTTGTGCATTGCCGCTTGGGAGACGACCGCACCGGGATGATGACGGCCTCCTACCGCATAGCGGAAGAGGGATGGAGCGCAGACGAAGCAATGAACGAGATGAAGGCGTTCGGCTTCTCGGGCACGCATCACTTCCTGTGCCCCGGTCTGGCAGATTATGAAAAGGAATTTCCGGAGCATTTGAAGAATAGCCCTGCATTTCAGTCCGTAAGGCGCGCGCCGGAGCGGTCGGATTAAAGGTGGTGGAAAATCAAAAGCCCGGCCTGATCGGGGCCGGGCTTTTTTCTTATGGGTCACCAAAAAGTGCTAGGCAGCCACGGATCTCTTGGAACGACCCTCCGTCGTCACGCTTTGAGCTACTTTGCGAACGAGAAAGGGTTGCAGGTTCGGCTCAGAACCGGCCCACTCAAAACTGGCAATCGAGTGTCCGGGCTGGCACGTAACGAAATAGCGCTCTCCAGTGGGGCTGGTGACTTCAAACTTGCCGGTCTCGCCCTGTAGAGCTTCGGCAATATCGTAGGTCGTAATGCTGTCATTTAGTTTCATGGGGACTTCCTCCATTTCGTATTACTGATTGTTGGTTTGGTTGTCCCCTACCCTAGGGAGGAGCGTTACCTCGATCATAGAACTCTAGTGTAGAGAGTCAAGGCCGGAGGCTGATTTTTTTGAGATTTCTTGCTACGGGATTCGTACTAGAGAACTTACCTGAGGGCACGGCGAGAGCGTGACACGACCCTCGCGGCACAATTCGCTACCTTTCCATCGGTGATGGAGAGCGACATTTACACTTCGTCACTCTCTTTCAATCGGGCGATCACACTGAAATCTTCGAGCGTCGTGGTGTCGCCCTTGACGTCGCCGTTGGTGGCCAGTTCCCGCAACAGACGGCGCATGATTTTTCCGCTGCGCGTCTTGGGCAGCGTGTCGGTGAAGCGAATGTCGTCGGGCTTGGCCAGCGCTCCGATTTCTTTCGCCACCCACTTGCGCAATTCTTCTTTCAACTCGAGAGTGGGCTTGCGTCCTTGCTCGAGGGTGACGAAGGCAGAGATGGCTTGTCCTTTGAGATCATCGGGCCGGCCCACGACGGCAGCTTCGGCAACCGCTTCATGTGCGACCAGCGCGGACTCCACTTCCATAGTGCTGAGCCGGTGGCCGCTGACGTTGAGTACGTCATCGACGCGGCCCATGATCCAGAAGTATCCATCTTTATCGCGACGCGCTCCGTCGCCCGTGAAGTAGACACCAGGAATCTGCGACCAATAATTTTTCACGTAGCGATCCGGATCGCCGTAGACAGTGCGCAGCATCCCAGGCCAGGGCTTGGTGATGACAAGAAATCCACCAGAACCGAGCGGAACGGGCTTTCCGTCCATTGTCATAATCTCGGCAGCGACGCCAGGAAACGGCCGCGTGGCCGACCCCGGTTTGGTGGCGATAGCGCCCGGAAGCGGCGTCAGCATCATGTGCCCAGTCTCGGTCTGCCACCAGGTATCGACGATGGGGCAGCGGTTGCCGCCGATTACTTCGCGGTACCACATCCAGGCTTCGGGGTTGATGGGTTCGCCTACTGTTCCCAGCAGTCTGAGGCTGGACATGTCGTGTTTTTTCGGCCACTGATCGCCCCACTTGAGGAAGGTGCGGATGGCGGTGGGGGCAGTGTAGAAAATATTTACTTTGTGACGCGCGATGATGGACCAGAAGCGGTCGGGCTCGGGCTGGTTGGGAGCACCTTCGTACATGAGGCTGGTGGCGCCGTTTTGCAGCGGCCCGTAGACGATGTAGCTGTGGCCGGTGACCCATCCGATGTCGGCGGTGCACCAATACGTGTCTTCTTCTTTTAGATCGAAGACCCATTTTGTAGTGATGTAGGTACCGACGGAATATCCGCCGGTGGTGTGGACCACGCCTTTGGGTTTGCCCGTGGTGCCGGACGTGTAAAGGATGTAGAGAGGATGTTCGGCGTCTAAGGGCTCGGCGGGGCATACGTCGGAGGCTTGGGACATTAGATCGTGCCACCAGTGATCACGACCTTGCTGCAGGTTAATAGGGGTTCCGGTGCGCTTGTAGATGACTACGTTCTTTACGGTGGGGCAGGACTTTAGCGCTTCTTCTACGGCGGGGAAAAGTTTGACTTCGGCGCCGCGGCGGTAAGAGCCGTCTTGCGTGATTACGGCGGAGGCCTGGCAGTCGTGGATGCGGTCGATTAGGGCGTTGGAAGAGAATCCGCCGAAGACTACGGTGTGAGGGGCGCCGATGCGGGCGCAGGCCAGCATGGCGACAGGAAGTTCGGGAGTCATGCCCATGTAGATGGCGACGCGGTCGCCTTTCTTCACGCCCAGGGACTTCAGGACATTGGAAAACTTCTGAACTTCGCGGTGGAGCTGCTGGTAGGTGAGGGTGCGGACTTCTCCGGGTTCGCTTTCCCAGACGATAGCGGCTTTGTTTTTGCGGGCGCTGAGGACGTGGCGGTCGAGGCAGTTGTAGGAGAGATTGATCTGGCCGCCGACGAACCATTTCGCCCAGGGAGTATTCCACTCGAGGACCTTGTCCCATTTCTTGAACCAGTGCAGCTCGCTGGCGATGCGGGTCCAGAATTTGTCGGGATCGGCGATCGATTCCTTGTAGAGGTCTTCGTATTCTTCGAGGCTCTGGATGTGGGCGTGGCGGCTGAATTCGGCAGGTGGGTCGAATTTTCGGTCTTCTTGCAGAATGGAGTCGATGCTGCTGGCCTGGAGATCGGCTAGTGCTTTCGTGGACATGGATGGACCGCCTCAGCGTGGAGAAACGTACCCGCGACATTCTACTACTAGGGAGGGTTGGAGCAAGGCTCTGACGATCGGAAAAGAAGAGCGGCCGGCGGTAGAAATGCCTTGCCGGGCCGGCGGGGGCGCGGGCAGGCAAGGGATCCTTCGACTGCGGTTGTGCTTCGCGTTTCGCGAAGCACAACCTCCGCTCAGGATGACGGAGTTTAAGACCTAGACGTCGAGGAAGCGGGGGCGATCCTGATCAGCCGGCAGGGTACAGGTTTCGGAGCGGCCGAAGATGCGGTAGCGGCGGCGGGCTACGGCGTTGTAGGCGGCGTCGCGGAGGAATTTGGGGAGAAGTTGCAGGAGGGATGCGGCTGGGCGCCCGAGCCCTGGTAGTTGCTTTAGGACGAAGACGACGGCCGCGGAGCGGGAGAGCAGGGACTCGTCAGGGAGTTCATGGTTGAGGACAACGTAGACCGTGTCCAGATCGGTGGGGCTGATGTTGTGGCGGGTTAGGATGCCGGCGGCTAGAGCGCTTTGCAGCGAGGCGAAGCGGAAGATGGCGTGGCGATCGCGGCGGAGGATGAATTGGACGAAGCGGTTGCAGAGTCCGCAGACGCCGTCGTAGAGGAGGATGGGGTGGGACATGGGACATGAAAGACTCTAGCAGCTTGCGTGATCATAAGCCCCAGCCCTCGACTTCCCCCTCGGCTTCGCTCGGGGCTTCGGCAAAACAGGGCAGGCTCTGTCTCTCCAAGAAAGGAGAGACAAGGATGAGGCACCCCCCTCGCTTGTGGTGGAAGTCAAAATCCGAGACATTGACGTTTGTGGAATCCCACTTCTCGCAAAGGACGCGAGAAATGGGGCACCCGAGCTCGTGGTGGAAGTCAAAATCCGAGACATCGACGTTTGTGGAATCCCACTTCTCGCAAAGGACGCGAAAAATGGGGCACCCGAGCTCGTGGTAGCACGAATCGAGTCCCGGGCTCGTCGGTTTGGATTCTTCGAGAGAAAAAACTTGTGGCGATGGTGAGAGCCATTTCTTGGTTCGCCCGTCTAAGGTGAGCAGCAGCTATGTGAGGAGGATCGAACATGAAACAATCGAACATGACACGATCGAACATGAAGCGAGTGTTTTTGTCTGTATTGGTACTCTTGGTGGGCATCAGCGTGGAAACCACTCGTGCGTCGGCGCGGAGTTCGGACACGCCCGCTTCCGCGGATCACACCGCCCCCAGCTACGATATGAAGGGGCAGGCTCTGTTGGATCTCGAAGCGGTGCAGAAGAAGTTTGTGGACCTGGCCAATGCTGTTCCGGCTGATAAATTGACCTGGCGTCCTTCGCAGGACTCGCGATCTTTCGCGGAAGTGTTTCTGCATGTGGCGGGCGAGCGCTATGGGATTCTGGGGCTCATGGGAACTGCGCCTCCATCTGGATTCGACGGCAAGACCTTTGAGAAATCGACGACCGATAAAGCGCGGATCGTGGAGGAGTTGAACAAGTCGTGGGAGTTCACGCAGAAGGCGATCAACGGCATGAGCAACGCCGACTTCGCGAGACTGCTGCCGAAACTGGGGCCTCAGGCAAACGCCGGCGACGTGATTTACATTCTGGTTAGCGATGCACATGAGCATCTGGGGCAATCTGTGGCTTACGCTCGCGAGAATGGGATCGTCCCACCTTGGACGGTTGAGGCGAAGAAGCAGGCTGCTGAAAAGAAGGGGGCGCACAAGTAGCGCGGGCTCGAGGAACTGAACGTTTTGCGGGATCGGAGGGTTAAGGCGGGCTTCGCCCCGTCGGCGCGCTATCCCGATGGACAGCCGAGGCGGCTGTCCGCACAATGCTTTGTGGTGGCGGAGGGGGAAGCAGGTTCCACGCCCTTCTCGCCGCTATCGCGGCTGCGAAGGGCTTCGGAATGACAAACTCCAGATACTCATGAGCCTAGGCGGAGGAGTTCTGATCGGAGGCGGGGGTGGTTTTGGGTTTGGTGGAGGTAGGGCATTTCAGTGCTTGCGCATTTGGCGCGGATAATTTTGATTAGTTGGCGTTTTTCTTCTGGCGTCCAGCGGGATAGGTTCGGGATTTGAGTTAGGACCAGGGACCAGTTTTCCAGGGATTGGTTTTGGAGAACGGTCCAGCGGGACGGGTTGATTTTTAGGGCTTTGGTTATCGTGGCGGTTGAGGCTCGACGGATTTTCTGGCTTTCGCCGTCGAAGTCTTTTGCCATGCGTTGGTTGATTCGCAGGCCCAGGGTGCGGATGGAGAAAGTATCCCAGGGGCCGGAGCCCTCAGCGGCTGAAGCCGGCGACGATTTAGTGGCGTTTACGGCACGACTGGAAGTCGTACCCTTCCCGAGCGTTCTATTCCCGGGTGCTCCGTTTCCAATGCTCATTCGGCTCAGGTCATAGAACATGTGAGCTTCGGCGAGGCGTTTCAGGGTGCGGGAGGGAGTTCGGTATTTTGGGTTGGCGGCAATTCTCTTCTCTTCTCTCTCACACAACTTCTGGAGATCGGGGCGGCCGGGGCGGAAGCCTAGTTTGCGGTAGAACCAGAAAGCGCCGCTTTCGATGGCTTCGTCGTTGTTCTGGCCGATCTGGTACGGGTAAATCGAAAAACATTTTGCGTGGGTCAGGGCTTGGAGGCATCGCAGGGCTTGGGCGTAGATCCAGGCGGTTTCGCCCTGGCGGTAAGTGTAGAAGGTGTTGAAGCCGACCTCGATCCATTCGCAGAGGCCGATGGCTTCGATGTAGTTGATGGGGGCGCCATTTTTCAGGGTGTAGCCGGCTACGTAGGCGCGAAGGGGGAGACGGCGGGTGGGCGGGAGTCCCCAGAAATGCATGACTACGCCACGACCTACGTCGGCGCGGACTACCGTGCTCGGATCTCCTAGCGTGGTGCCGTAGAGTTCGCGGTAGCGGACTACCATTACTTCGCGGATGGATTGCATTACGTGTTCTCCGGCTGCGGCGGAGAGCTTTTCTAGGTTGGGCGCGGGCTTAGATAGTTCTTGCGCTAGATCTACTTCGCTTCGCTGGATTAGCGGAGTGGTGTGGAAGTAGAAGCGGCGGGGAGTGGTCCAGTTGCGGGTACGGGAGAGTTTCAAGTTTTCGAGGTTCCAGCGGAGCGGGAGTCGGAGGGAGTCGTAGAGTTCGGATTGCTGGCGAGCGGGGAGCGGGAGTTTGGCGAATTGATTTAGCAGCCACGGGAGCGGGTTTTGGCGGCCTCGGGCGGCGTCGAGCCAACTTTGCCAGGGGATGTTAGCTTCTACGTCGGTGTCTTCTTCTAGTAGCGGAATGAAACGGGGCCAAATGTTGCCGCGGGCGCGCTCGGCTTGGTAGTCGTCCCAATAATCGTTCCAGGCGATCTCGACATTTTTGGGGATGCGACGTACGAGCCATTGGGCTACGTCGAAGGAGAGGGTGTCTTGCATGGTTGTGCCGGTGATGCCGGAGGTGTCGAAGTCGTCGAAGAGGGACATGTCGATGTTGGCGGCGCGAAGTTTTTCTATGCGCTTGTGGAAAGTGTTGAGGAGATTTTCGGCGCGCCGGATTTGAGACGGGGCGTGCGGAAAGGCACGTAGGAATAGCAGGGATTCGTGGAAGCGGATTAGCTGGTGGGGATCTAGTTGGAGATTGGAGAGTCTGGTTAGGAGGTTATGGATTTGGGTGGAGTGAGTTGGGTTCTTGGCCGCTTCTAGTTGGGTCAGGAGATGGTTGGGGTCTTGGGGGATTCGCGGCATGGCGGCGAGATAGTGTAACGCAGAAAGCTGGACCAAAATCCCCACATGGTGAGAGAAAAGCAGGTTCCTCGCCGGGCTTTCAGCCCGGTTCGGAATGACATCTTCATTGAGAGCAGTGCGGCGTCATTGCGTGCGGTGCCGCTTCGTTTTAAATCAGAGATATCCGTGCTTATGGGCCTGCGGACTGGAGGAACAACAAGCCTTGTACTTTGCTCAAGTCTTCGGTTAGGCGATCGAAGGAGACTTGGCGGCGGGCATCGGAAAAGCGTACGTCTTGCAGTAGGAATTTGTGAACCGCGTATGCGATCGAGGGCTCGGAGTTGTCTAGCGTTTCTACGTAGGTGACACCGCAGACCACGTACAAACGCGAGTTCCACATCATGAGCGCTGGGTGTTGATCCCGCATCATTGTGATCAGGTGACCGGCATTGACCTGATCGGGCGTCAGATATTCTGACGTTACAGTGATGGGGCGGCCGTCGCTGAGGAGATGCCTGCCTTGCAGCCTGGCGGCGATGTCTTTCAGGGACTTGGGATCGGCGGACTGGACGCTGTCTTCTAGCGCAGAATTCTTGCCGCAGCATATTTCTTTGTTGTTGAAAATGATCTCCAACGATGTCGCCAGAGCGTCGGAGGAGTGGGTGGAGCGAGCCGTCAGCGCGGGCAGATCGTTGATGCGGAGTTCCTGCTCGGGGTAGGCGACCTGGCCGGACGCGAAACAACTGAACGCGACGCAGGATGCCACGACGCAGATGGCGGGGAGAAGCAATGCTGATGTCGTCATTTGACTGCGGGATGTAATGGCTATCCTCGTGGTTGGTGACTTCGCCGCTTCAATCATCCTACTCCTAGCCTCGCCGACACCAAGCCTGGGCCCCCTTCGGAGACGAAAAAACAAACTACGCCCTGGCAAACGCGGCTTTGATGTGCGGTCGCAGTAGATACCAGACAATCCACAGAAAGTAAAAACCCCGCGCCAATGCCGCCATGGCATTGACCGGGCTGTGGGCCATAACCACGCGAGCCGGAATCGCGATTAACGACAACACGCAACCCACAATCGTGAGCACGCGCGCCCAGTTTTGCAGCATCAGCAAAGCCGCACCGAGTCCGACACCGAGTAGGACTGCTGTGAAGAGTATCCAAAGCAGGGCGCCTTCCGGGGGCTGCGATGACACGAGCAGCAGGGTCGCAACGGCGAGCCCGGCGAGGATATTGACAACCGCAATGACGGTGACACCTGTTGGTCGCTTCAAAGAAGTCGCGGCGGGATGGTTCTTGGGGACTCTCTCATTGGTGAATAGAGCAACCGCGAATAGCACCACGACAATCGGAAGCGCTAGGATCACCCGCCAGGCGAAGCAGAAAGCAGCGGCCTCAAGAAGAATTCTTTCATACCCTAGTATTGGCGTTGGGGGGCCCTGTTCTGAAGACGGGAGAAAAGCAGCCATCACAGCGGCTGGCAGGGCAAACATTCCGCCGATCAGTACAACGGACAAAATAGCAGCAGTCCTATAGCGCATAAGCCATCTGATGGTGCCTGATCTCAGCACGTCAATTTTCAGAGCGCGACGTTTCGTGCTGCGAGTAAACGAGAATGGCCTCGTTTCCCACAGAATACGGCGGAGGATGGCGTCAAAGCAGCGGGAAAACTGGGGCTGGGCTTACGGTAGTAATGCGAAATGGTTTCTGGTACGGCATCAGAGATAGCCTTTTTTCTTCCAGACTTGCCAGTCGTCGCGGGTGGCTTGGAGCATGGCTTCGGCGGCGTGGTGCAGCCACTTGGATTCCTGTTTGGCGATGTGGCGGAGGATGAGTTTGCGGGCGGAGGGAGTGCCGAGGTGGATGTTGGCGGTTTCCCATCCCATGGCGTGGAGGAGGCGGAGTTCGGTGTCGGGGGCGCGCAGGGAGGCTAGCAGGATGCGGGAACAGTCGGGAGCCAGGCGGCGGACGATCCAGCGGCCGTGGAGCTGGACGAAATGATCGGGACAGCGGACGGCGCGGTTGATGATGGTCTGGTACAAGATTTCGGCGGGGCCGCAGGCCTTTTTGGCTTCAAGACACTGCGCCCAGTAGGACGAAGATGGGACTAGCGCCTTGGCTTCGCGGGCGATGCGTCCGCCGTGCCAGTCGGCGATGGCTACGTAGCGGGCGTGGCCGAGGCTGCCGAGTCCGGCGGTGCGGTGGGTAAGGCGATAGGGGATGTCGCGTGCGGGCATCAGGTGCTCGAGGGCGTCGATGGCGCTGACGGGGCATTCGGATTTTAGAGTGCGGAGTGCATCCATTTTCTCCCAGAAGTGGACGGGATCGCGGAGTTCGCCCAGGGCGATGCGGCGGAGCCATTGATGCTTTTCGCCTAGAACGAAGGGTAATCCTTTTTGCAGGATGGCTTCGCGATAGCCTTCGAGTATGGATCCGCAAATGTCTTCGCGCTTGACGGGGAGACGTCCGGCTTCGGCGGCGAGATGGGCGCTTACGCCGAGGCGCACCAGATCGATGGCATAGGACATGGGCCAGGCTTCATCGAAATCGTTGACGCCCCAGATCAAGCGGCCTTCGATGTCACGCCAGGTGCCGAAATTTTCTACATGGAGATCGCCTACGGCTAAAACCTTTGGAGCCTTGGCCAGGTCGGGACAGACTTGAGGCCAGAGTTGCGCCCAGCGGTAGTAGGTAGCGCGAAAGAACATGAAGACATCTTTCTTCATGTTGGTGTGTTTCAGGCGGAGGTCTTTCCGGTCGATGGTGGTGCGTTGAGCGAGCCAGGATTCGAACTGGCGGGTGGCTTTGACTACGTTCATGCGGGCAACGATAGCGGGTGGAGAATTGGGGAGTCAAATGTTTGCGGGAAAGGCTTTTCACCACGGAGGCACGGAGTCACGGAGAACAACAAGGCAGAAGGAGCGGGTCAACCTGGGTGTGTCCGGCTGGATACACTGACCTCAAACAGCCACTTCAGGGCGCTTCTGCGACTTGCCGTAAGTCTTGCATTTTCAGTTGCATGCCAATTGGTCCTCATCCTGCGATGTAGGTTGTGTGCGAGACATGGCACAGGGAGGCGTTATGCAGATGGTGATCACATTTATGGCGGTGGTGGCGGGCCTGATTTTTTCGGTGGCGGTGGCGTTGCTGGCGGAGGAACTGATTTTCGGGCAGGTGTTCCGGCTGTTCTTTTCACCGCAAACCGCGCGACAGATGGTCCCGCAGACCGTGCCGGTGAAAGCAGAGCAGAAGCGCTGAGGCGCAGAGGAGAACTACGATGCTGGCGTTGAGGTATTTGCTGATCACTTGCGGCGTGGGGATGATGATCGCGGCCGTGTGCATTCTCACCTACGATTTGTATCGCGAAATGTTGTACCGGAGATTGCTGGCTACTCCGGGAGGAGCGGTGAGTGCGGCGCCGGTGGTGGTGCGGTGGCGGACTTCGCTGGCTTTGGTGATGCTGGCCTGGGGACCGCTTTTGGTGGCGTTCAGCATTGTGGTGGTGCCGAGCGGGATGGCAGGAGTGCGGGTTAGCGAAGTAAGCGGGACGGTGCCGGGGACGCTTTATCCCGGGGCGCATATGGTGATGCCGCTAGTAGAGGATGTGGCGCTGTTTGACACTCGAGATCAAGTTTTTACTATTGGGGATTCGGAGGCCCCGAAGCCCTCGGCAGGTGGGCTTCCTCCGAAACCGCAACTTCTGGATGTGCAGGCTAAGGAAGGACTGACGCTGGGGTTGGCGATCACGGTGCGATATCGGCTGGATGCTAAGAGGCTGGATTACATCCAGGAGAATTTGCCGCGTCCAGTGGAGAAGGAAATTGTGCCACCTACGGTGGCGAGTGTTTGGCGGGAGATCGTCCCCAACTATATGGTGCGGGATGTATTTTCGGCGAAGCGGGAGGAAGTGCGGCAGCGAGCGGCGGGGCTGATCACGAAGAAGCTGGCGGCAGATGGGATTGTGGTGAAGGAAGTGATGCTGCGGGATATCCAATTGCCGCCGGAATATGCGAAAGGGCTGCAGGCGTTGTTGTTGAAGGAGCAGGAGAACGACCGCATGGGTGTCGAGACAGAGTTGAAGGGCAAACAAGTGCGGATCGCTGAACTGGAAGCCGAGGCTGCGAAGGTGCAGCAGGTAAAGCAGGCGGAGGGTGAGGCGCGGGTGCACGTGCTGCAGGCGAAGGGCGAGGCCGACGCGATGCAGTATACGTTGCCGCTGAAAGAGAAGCAGATTCAGCAGAGCCGGCTGGAAGCGCAGGCGCGGAAGGAAGCTACGATCCAGAATGCAGAAGCGGAAGCGCAGGCGAAGGAAATCGACGGCAAGGCTGAGGGGGAACGGAGGAAATTGCTGGCGGATGCGGAGGCACAGGCCAAAGTGATGGACAGCAAAGCTGAAGCGCAGCGACGGACGTTGCTGGCGGATGCGGAGGCGGATCGAATCCGGGTGACGGCGGTGGCGGATGCGGAGCGATTGCATGGCGAGGCGGCGATATTGAAGGACAATCCGCTGCTGATTAATAAGATCGTGGCCGAGCGGCTTTCGGACAAGTTGCAGATCATGATGGTGCCTGCGGATGGGAAATTCTTTTTTGCCAATGATGTTTTGCGCGGGATGGACCTGGCTAGTCAGAGTCGGCCGGCGGGAAGATAGTGGTCAGGGGTCAGGGTTCGGGGTTCGGGGTTCGGGGTTCGGGGTTCGGGGTTCGGGGTTCGGGGGTCAGGGGTCAGGGATTAGTGGCCAGTTTCGGTTGTCCACCGGGGCTGGCCATTGTTTTCTGGCGTTGCCGCGCTGGAGGGTCGCGCTTTTCCAAAGCAACGCCAGCTATCCAACACGGTAGGACATTACGCTTTGTGGGCGGCTCGGCTCGCTGGCTGAGAGTCGAGCTGCGCTCGACGGACGGCTGTCCCCACATAGACATTACGGTGCGATATCATGCAAACGATTCCGTGGCATCCTACAAAACGTGATGCGGACGGAAGAAGAAAGGCAATGATGTTTCGCCGAAAACTGCTGGCCATGTTCGCGGTAACGGTGTTCCTGTCGGTGGTGGCGGTGGCGTTGCTGGTGTCGGAAGTGACTCGGCGGGCGTTTGAGCACAGTGAGAATGAACGAACTGCGGCTCTGGTGACGCAGTTCCGGCGCGAGTTCAACCGGCAGGGCGAGGATGTGGCGCGGCGGGTGCAGGCGATTGCGACCTCGGAAGAAGTGAGCCGAATGGCGGTGAAGTTGAACCGTCCGCAGGCGGATGCGGGACCCTATTTTGAGTTGGCGAAGACTACCGTGGAAAATAGCCGGCTCGACTTTCTGGAATTTGTGGAAAGCGATGGAACCATTATTTCCTCGGCGCAGTGGCCGGCTAAGTTTGGCTATCCCGAGGGCGCGATGGGGAGTTTTGCCGCTGCGGCTGATCAGAGCGCGTTTCTGAAGCAGGAAGAATTGCAGGACGGAACGGCGCTGGGATTGTTCGCGGTGCGGGCTGCGCGCGCGGGAGAACGTCCGGTCTACGTGATTGGGGGACGGCGTCTGGATAAGTCGTTTCTTTCCGGAATCGACATGCCGGCGGGGATGCGGGCTTTGCTGTATCAGAATCGGGGTGAGCGGTTTGCGGCGGAGTTGCTAGTGGATCCGGCTGAGACTGCTGGTGCGGGCGTCCGCCCGGCGCAGGAGTTGGAACCTTTGGTCGACACGGTGCGGCAATCGAAGGAGGAAACATCCTGGCTGGTGCATTGGTCGGGGGATGGGGCTGAGGATGAAGTATTTCATGCGATCCCACTGCTGGGCGCGGGTGCGGGGAAGGATCGTCCGCTGCTGGCGATTTTGTTGATTGGAAACTCGCGGCGGAGTTATGTGGAGCTGATGCGGCACATCCGTTCGGCAGCTTTGATGGTGGGTGGCGGAGGGATTCTGCTGGCGATTCTGCTGAGTAGTTGGGCGGCGGCGCGGGTGACGCGTCCGGTGGAGCAACTGGCGCATGCGGCGCAGGAGGTTGCGGAGGGAAATTGGAATGCGCGAGTGGATGTGTTGGGCGACGATGAACTGGGGCAACTGGCCGATTCGTTCAATCGAATGACGACCGAGTTGCTGGGGCAAAAAGAGCGACTGATGCAAGCGGAGCGGGTGGCGGCTTGGCGGGAACTGGCGCGGCGGCTGGCGCATGAATTGAAGAATCCGCTGTTTCCGCTGCAGCTTACGGTGGAGAATCTGGTGCGGGCGCGGCAACAGACTCCGGAGCAGTTTGAGGAAGTGTTCCGGGAGAGTTCGCGAACTTTGTTGGCGGAGATCGCGAACCTGAAGGGAATTGTGGGGAGGTTCAGCGAGTTTTCGAAGATGCCGCAGCCGAAGTTGCAGCCAGTCCAGTTGAATGAAGTGATTCGCGGCGTGGTGCAGCTGTTTCAGGCGCAACTGGAAGCGCCCGGACGTGCGAAGATCAAGTGCGAGCTGCAACTCGATCCGCACCTTGAGACGGTGGCGGCGGATGCGGAGTTGTTGCACCGGGCTGTTTCGAATCTGGTGCTGAATGCGATGGATGCGATGCCGGAGGGTGGGACGCTCTCGCTACGCACGCGCAATGACGGCGGCAACGTGCTGATCGAAGTGGCGGATACGGGAGCGGGGCTGACAGCGGAGGAGTGTGAGCGAATCTTTACTCCTTATTATACGAGCAAGGCGCATGGGACTGGTCTGGGGCTGGCGATTGTGCAGTCGGTGGTCAGCGATCATGGAGGAAGAATTCATGTGAAGAGTGCGCCGGGCCGGGGTACGACTTTTGTGATTGAGTTGGGGCGGAATGCGGAGTTCACACAGAGCGCGGGGTAAAGTGATTCAGAAATCGGAGGAAAGTTGCCGACAAAAGCACATCTGCTGATTGTGGACGATGAGGCGAACACGCTGGCGTCGTTGGCGCGGGCGTTTCGGCTGGCGGGGCATGAGGCTACGGTGTGTGACAACGCGGGGAAGGCGCTGGAGTTGGCTAAGGCGCAGAATTTTGACGTGATCCTTTCGGATGTGGTGATGCATGGGAAAGGTGGGCTGGCACTGCTGGAGGAATTGAAAGCGCAGGGAGTTGCGGCGCCGGTGGTGATGATGTCTGGGCAGGGGGACATCGAAACGGCGGTGCGAGCTACGCGGCTGGGGGCACTCGACTTTCTGGAGAAGCCGATCTCGACCGAGAAACTTTTGCTCACGGTTGAGAATGCGCTGAAGCTGCAGCGACTGGAGAGTGAAAACCGGCAACTCAAGCAGCGGCTCGGCAAGCACGAGATCGTGTGGCGCGGTGCGGCGATGCAGCGCGTGATGGCGCAAGTGGAGCGGGTGGCGGCTAGTGAGACTCGGGTTTGCATCCTGGGAGAAACGGGGACGGGGAAAGAACTGGTGGCGCGGACGATTCATGAACGCAGTGCACGCGCCACGGGAGCTTTTGTGACTTTGAATTGCGCGGCGGTTCCGGCGGAGCTGATTGAGTCGGAACTTTTCGGGCACGAGAAAGGATCGTTCACCGGAGCGGCAGGACGGCATATTGGGAAGTTTGAGCAGGCGGATCACGGCACGATTTTTCTAGATGAGATTGGCGATATGCCGCTGGCCATGCAAGCCAAGCTGCTGCGGGTGCTGGAAGAAGGAGAAGTGGAGCGCATTGGTGGCGACAAGCCTGTGAGTGTGGATGTGCGGGTAGTAGTGGCTACGCATCGTGATCTGGAAGCTCGGGTTCGGGAGGAGAAATTCCGGCAGGATTTGTTTCACCGGATTTATGTTTTTCCGCTGGTGCTGCCGCCGTTGCGGGAACGAAGAGAAGATATCCCGCTGCTGGTGGGGCATTTTGCGGCGCAGGTTAGCGCGCAGAATGGATGGAAGACGATTCCGTTTACTGCGGAGGCGATGGCGGCGTTGCAGTCGCACTCGTGGCCGGGTAACGTGCGGGAGTTGCGCAACATGGTGGAGCGGCTGATGCTGCTGGCTACTGACGGGCAAGTTGATCTTGAGACTGTGGAACTCGCTTTGCCGAAAGGCGCGGGCCTTGGAGTTGCGGTGTCGTCGGCATTTTCGTCGGGAGCGCTGGCGGAACGCGTGGATGCTTTCGAGCGGGAAGTGATCCTGGCGGAGTTGAAGCGGAGTCACTCCAACGTTAGTCTGGCAGCTAAGTCGCTGGGGCTCGAGCGGAGCCATCTTTATAAGAAGGCGGAGCAGTTGGGGATCGATATGCGGGCGATGCGGCGGGAGCAGGGGTCGCAGGAGTAGGGCTTCCGCACAAGAAACGTTCAGGAGATTTCGTTGATCAGGACGATTGGTCGTCGAGTGATCTTCCTCCTTCTCAGTTCACTCATTTCTCTTCTATTTGTCTCGGGAAGTGTTTTTGGCATCGAGCCGCCTTCTCCGGCTGCATACGGGGTTCGGATGGAGCAGGCTTGGATTCCGATGAAGGATGGGGTGCGGCTGGCGGCTACGCTTTATATGCCGGACGGTGCAGAGTCGCGGGAGAAGTTCCCTGCTCTGCTGGAATATTTACCTTATCGCAAAGATGATGGAACGGCGGCGGGAGATTATCCCAAGCATGCTTATTTTGCGCGGCGGGGGTATGTGAGTGTGCGGGTGGATATTCGCGGATTTGGGGCGAGCGAGGGCGCGCCGCCGGAGCGGGAGTATTCGGAACAAGAACAAGTCGATGGCGAGCGGGTGATCTGGTGGCTGGCTCATCAGGGTTGGTCGAATGGGAACGTGGGGATGTTCGGGATTTCCTGGGGAGGGTTTAACTCTCTGCAGATGGCGATGCGGCATGCGCCGGGGTTGAAGGCGATTCTGGCGATCGACGCCACCGCGGAGTTGTTTCATGACGATGTGCACTATGTGGATGGCATCGCACATATCGATGAGTTCGAATTGAATATGGATATGGCGGAGGGATGGACTGGGGCTCCGGAGTACACGACTGACGAAAAAGTTCTGGGGCCGCGGTTTGAGACGCCTCCCTGGTCGCTGCTTTATTTGAAGCATCAGCATGACGGGCCGTTCTGGCGGGAGCGGGTGCGTCCGTTGAAAGAGATTACGATTCCCAGTTTTCTGATTGGGGGATTGCTGGATGGATATCGCGACAACGTTACCGACATGCTGATGCAGGCGAGCGGGCCGGTGAAGGCGATTGCGGGGCCGTGGAACCATACGTATCCAAATGAGGCGGAGCCTGGTCCGCAGATTGAGTGGCGGAATGAGGCGGTGCGGTGGTTTGATCATTGGCTGAAGGGGCGCGACACTGGCGTGGAGCGTGATCCGCGGCTGGTGATTTATATGCAGCACTGGCATGCGCCGGATCCGAGTCTGGCGAATGTGCCGGGGGAGTGGAGGCGGGAGGATGTATGGCCCCCTAAAGATGTGCGGGCGTCGACTTTATTTTTTCAGCCGAATCACTTGCTGGCCGAGAGTGCGTCGCAAGTGGACACGCATCAGCTTAAGTATGTGCCGTCGATTGGCGTCGAGGCTGGGTTCTGGTGGGGTGAGTTGTTGAGCGATGTGCGGCCCGTGGATGCATTCAGTTTGGTTTACGATTCGGCGCCGTTGCAGGAGGATGTGGCTATATTGGGGCGTCCGCATGCTTTGTTGCGGGCTTCGGCTACGGCGCCGCTGGCGGATTGGTTTGCGCGGCTTTCGGACGTTGCGCCGGATGGAACGGTCACGCAGATCACCGGGGCTGGGATCAACGGCGCGCAGCGGGATTCGATGAGCGAGCCTCGCGATCTGGAGCCGGGGAGGGTCTATCCGCTCGATATTGAAATGCATTTGACTTCGTGGGTGTTTCCCAAGGGGCATCGCATTCGGGTGGCGATTTCGAATGCGTTGTGGCCGATGATGCTGCCTACGCCCTATTCCATGACGACTACTCTGGAACTGGGCGGGGGCGCTGGTTCGCGGATTGTGCTGCCGGTTGTGCCTGAGCACGGAGTGGTTCCGCCTGCATTTTCTCCACCCGAGCCCTCGGAACAACGTACCGATCTCAAGAGTGAAGGATTTCCGTGGCCGGGCGAGTGGACTGTCGAGCGCGACGAGGCTCGTCACAGGACTACTGTGCACTGGAAGGGGCAGGAAAGCGGGGAGTATCCGTGGGGAAAAGAAATTGACTATGAAAATCTGACTTACGATGCGGATGATGCGCATCCGGAGACTTGTTCGGTGCGGGGGGAAGCGGAGACTGTGTTTACTTTGAAAGGACGCACTCTGACATGGCGCGGGCATTTGCTGGTAACGACGGATCAGAAGAATTTTTATTACAAGTACGCGCGCGAGTTGCTGAAGGATGGGGCGATGGTTAAGTCAAAGACCTGGCTGGAGACGATTGCGAGGGATCATCAGTGAGGGGGAGCTTACCTCGCGGCTAAAGCCGGATCGGCTTTCGGCCTTATGGGACGACGGAAGTCGTGCCCTTCCCGATCGAATATCTTCTAATCGGCGGCGGCGGACCTGGGCTCTACGCCGCGCTTTAGGTCGGCGGCGAGGAGGCGGTGGAATAATTGTTCGCCGGCTTCGCGGCGGACGGAGAGGCGTCCGGCACGATAGGCGCGCGACTTGAGGCCACGCTGAACGTCTTCGCAGATGCCTAGATCTTCTTCCTGCACGCGATTGCCTACGCTGACCGACTGCTCGTTGTAGTCGCGGCGGGCGTCGCTGATGTCTCCGAAATAGAAATCGAAGATCACGTGGCAATGATCGACGTCGACGGGGATCACCAGGTTGGTGTCCATGTATCCCTCGTAGCAGTTGATCATCAGGTTGGGATGTTGCCAGAAATACCAGGCGCGGTTGCCTTTGCGCGCAGCTCCGGTTACGGCGTCGGTGTCGGAAGAGACCATGGGGCTCGACTGCAGACAGTAACGGTCTTCGTTCTCGATGGTGTATTGCTTGTAATCGAGAACCGAGTTCAGGCCTTTGTGGAGATGCGGGACGTGGTAGCCACCGTCGAGGTAGTTGTCGACGAAAACTTTCCAGTTGCAATTGATGTCGTAGGTGCGGCGGTCGAAGTAGTGGAGCTTGCTGATTTCCAGCGGGGCCATGCGGCGCGCGAGGCGGCCGAGAAATTCGGCGAGCGGGGCGGCGTGGTTGTCCAGGTTGACGAAGACGAAACATTCCCAGGTTTCGACTCGAATGGGGACGAGGCCGTTTTGTGCGCGGTCGAAATTTTCTACGCCTTCGAATTCGGGCATGCCTTTGAGAGAGCCGTCGAGGCCGTAGTTCCAGCCGTGATAGGGACAATGCAAGAGCGAGGCCTGGCCGCAGGGTTCGGTTACGACGGCGGCAGCATGATGGCGGCAGACATTGTAGAAAGCGCGCAGGGCGCCGTCGTGGCCGCGGACGATAACGATGGGCTCAACGGCGACTCTGGTGCTCACAAACTGGCCCGGCGTTTTCACTTGTTCGGTGCGGGCGACTAGCTGCCAGGTTTTGCTGAAGACGCTTAGGCGCTCGAGTTCGGCGATGCGGGGGTCGATGTACCAGGCAGCCGGAATCGTTGACGCTTGCGACAGAGGCGCTCGGTCGTCATAGCTTGAGAGGATCTGCTCGATGGAAGTTTGCGTCATCAGAATTGTTCTCACTCTGGATTTCTACACTAGTTTGCGCCGGGCCGGCTCGGTTTTGCTACAACGCCTTCGGCCTGGCGACTAACTCTACCGGCGCGGTCTTGCGTATCTCACGGTGGTTACGAATGCCAGGTGCGGGAGCGGCGCCGACTGCTCCCTGCAAGAGGGCGAGGAATTGCCGAATGCGCGCTTCCTTTTTCTCGGGCATCTCGCCTTGCCTGCGGAAAAGGCCGGGGTCGAGTTCGGCAGTGAGCAAGGCATCCTGGAAACGTTCGAAGGTCCAGTCGAGCAGGGAGACAATCATTTCCGCGTCCATATCCTTGCGCAACTCGCCGCGCTCGATGCCGAAGCGAACGAAGGCAACCGTTCCGTAGGGATCTTCGGTGGTCAGGAAGCGGTTGATTTCGCGCTTCAGCACCAGATCGGTGCCGTAGTTGCCGAGCAGCGAGATGCGATAGGGGATCCAGTCTTCGCGCAGAAGATGTTCGGTGCGGACCAGCCAATAGTAGAGAACGTCGAAGAAGCCGGCGGCGCGCACGTCGGCGGGCGCGTCCAGATATTTCGAGAAAGAGCGCACGGCGCGTTTATAGACTTCGAAGAACAGGCCGTCTTTGCTGCCGAAGTGCTGGAAGATGGAACCTTTGGCGATGCCGAGGCCAGCGGCAATGTCGCCGACGCGGGCGGCCTGGTAACCGTTCTCGGCGAAGTGCTGCATGGCGGCATCGATGATGCGCGAGCGCTTGGCTTCGGACCGGGGACGGGGCGCGTTTTGACGCATATAGCGCGGGGGTGCGACGGGATTGCTGGCGATTCCGCTCATGAATGACTCCAAGTCACGGAAGCATATAAGAGACAGATGCAATTTTCAACTTCATTTTTAGCGAGGAATACAGTAATGTGTGGTTCCCTGTGGCAGTACGGCGTGACTCCCAGTCAGGCTGGTGAAACAGACTCGTGAAAGCGGCTTCCAACTTGATTTACGACGCGATCGTCATCGGCGGCGGCCACAATGGGTTGACTGCAGCTGCGTATCTGGCACGCGGAGGACTTTCCACGCTCGTGCTCGAGCGGCGTGAGATTGTCGGCGGATGTTGCGTGACTGAGGAGATCGCGCCGGGCTGCCGGGTGTCGACTACGTCTTATATTGCCAGCATGCTGCGGCCGGAGGTGATTGCGGAACTCAGCCTGGCCGATCATGGGCTGCGCATGGTTCCCTGCGATCCGGCGATTCAAGTTCCCTTCCCTGATGGACAGGTCGTTCCGTGGTGGGTGGACCGGGAACGGGCGAAAGCGGAGTTTGGAAAGATATCCACGAAAGATGCGGCGCGGTTTGTCGAGGTCGACGATCAACTGAAGAAGCTGGCGCGGTATCTGCAGCCGTTTTTTATGGAGCCGCCGCCGGAGATTGATACTTCGACGGTGGGCGGCTGGAGCGATTTGTTTCGCGTGGGCAAACGGTTTCGCGGGATTTCGAGCGCGGAGGTTGCGCAGCTGGTTTCATTTCTTACCGGGAGTCTAGGGGAGTTTCTCGATCACAATTACGAATCCGAGAAGATGAAGACGATGTTCCTGGCGAACAACGTCTACGGCAAGCATGGCGGGCCGTACCAGCCGGGAACGGCGATCGGACTGTTGTTTCACCTGCTGAGCGGCGGGGAGCACGAGTTGCAGGGGTTCTACGGGCACGTGATGGGCGGGATGGGATCGATCACGCAGGCGCTCGCTGCGGCGGGGAAGAAGCTGGGCGTGGGGATTCGAACTTCGGCATCGGTGGCGCAGATTGAGGTGCGCGACGGGCGAGCGTGGAGCGTTGTGCTGGAGGACGGGAGCGAGGTTCGAGGACGGATGATTCTGTCGAACGCCGACCCGAAGCGGACGTTTTTGAAGATGGTTGCGGCGCGCGAGTTGCCGGAAGATTTTTTATCTGCGGTACGCGGGATCAAGATGGATGGTCCGTGCGCCAAAGTGAACTTCGTATTGGCCGAGGAGCCACGGTTCACAGGAACGTCGCCGCAGGCATCGCCGCTGGAGCGGACGTTTTACACGCTGGTTCCTTCACTGGAATTTGCCGAGCGCTGTTATGACATTGCGAAATTTGGCGAGATTCCGGAAGAGCTGTGGGTGGATTGCGTGGTTTCGTCGAATGCAGATCCGTCACTGGCGCCGCCCGGCAAGCACATTCTGACTTGCTTTGTGCAGTATGTGCCTTACAGATTGCGCGAAGGCACTTGGGATGAAAAGCGGGAACTGCTCGGGGATCGCGTGGTGAGGAAGATTGCAGAGTATGCGCCCAATGTGCCGGACGCGATTGTGGCTCGGCAGGTGCTTACGCCGTTGGATTTGGAGCGGACGTATGGATTGACTGAGGGCAATATTTTTCACGGCGATTTGCGGCTGGAGCAGCTTTTCTTTATGCGTCCGGTGCCGGGGTGGGCGCAATATCGCACGCCGATTCGCGGGCTTTATCTCTGTGGAGCAGGGGCGCATCCTGGCGGCGGGGTCACGGGCGCGCCGGGACGGAATGCGGCGCGGCAGGCTCTGCGCGATTGGAAGAAGGGACGATTCAAGGCGGCAGCGTGAGTGCAAAGTCGTGAGAACGAGATTTAATGCAAGCTGTTCATCGAGGGAGGGAGCATGAAAAAGAAGGGCATTCTAGAAAGATTGAAAGAAGGGCCGGTACTGGGCGACGGCGGATACTTGCTGGAACTGGAGAAGCGCGGGTGGGTGCGCGCGGGTCCGTTCACTCCGGAGGTTGTGTTGACGCATCCCGAGGCGTTGCGCGAATTGCATGTGGAGTTTCGCGAAGCGGGGTCGGAAGTTCTACAGGCGCTGACGTTTTACGCCAGCCGGGATAAGTTGGCTACGGTCGGGCTTGAGGATCGATTGCAGGATTTGAATCGAGCGGCCGTCCGCATTGCGCGCGAGGTTGCGGGCGATCGTTGCCTGGTTGCGGGGAACTTGAGTCTAACGTGGATGTACGAGCCGGGCAGCGCTTCGGCCGCCGACCGGGTGCGGAGGACTTTCGATGAGCAATTGGCGGTGCAGGTTGAGGAAGGCGTGGACTTCATTATTGGGGAAACGTTTTCTTTTCTCGGAGAAGCGCTGATTGCCGTGGAGCGTGGGAAGAAGACGGGCTTGCCCACGATGGTCACGATTTGTTTCGAGAACAAGGATGAAACCACTGACGGCAAGAGCGCGTCGGACGCCGCGAAAGCGCTGTTCGATGCCGGCGCTGACATTGTTGGCATGAACTGCTTGAGGCCGCCGGAACATATTCTGAGTCCGATGGAGGAGATGCGCGAGGCGGTGTCGGGCTATCTGGCGTGCCAGCCGGTCGCATACCGTACTCCGAAGGCGAAGCCTGATTTCACCAGCTTGCCGGAGTTTCCTTACGCGTTAGATCCGCTGCAACTTACGCGGCAGGAAATGGGGAAGTATGCCGCGCAGGCACGCGATATCGGCGTCAACTTCATCGGCGCGTGCTGCGGTACGGTGGCGATGCACGTCCGGGAAATGGCGCGGGTATTGGGAAAGTTGCCGGAGGATTCACGCACCTGGAAGAAGGGCGGCGAGAAACCGATGTCAGCCTACGAATATTACGACCACGACAATCTGAAGGCGGGCAGCCGGAGCTAGTCCACGCGAAGCGGAAACAACTCGTGAAAAATCGACGAGCAGGCTCTGCGGCAAGAGCCTGCTCGATTTGTTTGCGCGAGAGTTAGCTGACGCTGCGCAAGCGCGGCTGCTCAGCGTGCACGAGCGGAGCATCGACCAGGTGTTCGCTGAGGAACCAGGCCTGGAGTTCATTGGTTCGCAACACGTCGCTGATGGCAAGGTCGTTGGTGCCATCGTCTCCTATTTGGTCGGCGCGAGCTGCGAGGGTGCGGCAGTGGCCGATGATGATCTGGTGGGCGTCGAGCAGGCGGGAGATCTGCACCGGCACTTCTTCCCTGCCCCGCGGCGGCCGCTCGATGCGAGTGGTTTCGGCTACGTCGGCAGCCATGGCAATCGAGACTCCACCGAGAAGCTGTATGCGTTCTGCGATGGTGTCGACGATTTCCGATTGCTCTCCATAGTGCTTATCGAACAAGAGATGGAGCTGATAAAAAGTTGGTCCGGCAACTTGCCAGTGCGATTTCTTGTACAGATCGCGCAAGGTCATGGTGTCGGCCAGCAACAGGTTGAGTTGCTCGGTCATTTCCAGACGAACTGGCTCCTCCAGATCAAGTGGCAACATGTGAGAAACGGTGCCGTACGCTTGAATCGCGTCAGCACGTTGGTGAAGACGAGGCTGAGCGCTGACTGTCGCTCGGTCGGTGGTGGGTGCTTTCGGGCTGAGATTTTTCTTGGCCATAAGTGTGTTCTCCTCGCGGCACAACAATCTTTGGATTCCTAGTTTACTCGAATCGCCGGTTATAGAAACGTCGGCGACTGTTCGATGCGGGGAATCGGGCGTTGGATGCGGCGGTCGGCGAGGAGACAAATTCGAAGACTAGCAGACCGCCTTAGGTCAGCGAGCGTCTCGCGGAAGCGTGAGAAAGCGGCGGAGCGAGGCCGAAAGTTTGACGATGTCGAATGCATTGTTTATGATCAAAGTGCGGGGTGGAGCAGTCTGGTAGCTCGTTGGGCTCATAACCCAAAGGTCGGTGGTTCAAATCCACCCCCCGCAACCAACGGGGTTGCTGGCCAAAACGGCTGGTAACCCCTTCAGTATTTGTGGCTTATGAGCATTGCAAATCACGAGCAATTCTCCTAGTTCACTGTTCCCTTTTGATCTTCCACCTTTGTTTTGAGCACAGTTGAGCACAACTCGCTGAAAAAGGTTTCTTCCAGCTTCTTCATTGACGCAACTTCCGAGTCAGGCTGCAAGTGAACGTAAACATCACTCGTCATCCCGATGCTGCTGTGCCCTAGAAAGCCTTGCGCCTGCAGGACACCCGGGCTCTTATATGAAAGTAGCGGGTTGTCCGCACAACACTCGATACTCAGTACACATTGCTCACTACACTAAGGAGAACACCATGCGTTTCATGATGATCATGTATCCGAAAGACTACGCAAATGCAAAGCCCGGCACGGTCCCCGACTTCAAAGACATGGAGGCAATGGGCAAGTACAACGAGGAACTAGGGAAAGCGGGCGTGCTGCTGGCGCTTGACGGGCTGACCCCGCCCGCGACGATGAGCGCGCGCGTCACCTTCAAAGGCGGAAAATCGAAAGTGACCGACGGTCCGTTTACCGAAGCGAAGGAGGTGGTCGGGGGCTACTGGATCATCCAGGTGAAGTCGCGCGAAGAGGCGCTCGAATGGGCCGCGCGCATCCCTGGAAAGGATAACGAAATGGTCGAAGTTCGCCGGATGTTTGACATGACCGACTTCGATCCCGAGACCCAAAAGGAGATCCAAAAGAAGTTCGGCGATGCCGTGGCCGCTGAGATGCGCCAGTAGTAATAAAACTCTCCACGCTTTGTCGATCTCGCGAGGCCTCGACCGACGTCTGGGTGGCCGACGGGCCGCCCATGCTTCGGATCTCGCTGGTGTTACCAGCACACTGGTCGGAATGGTGTAAGCAAGGATCGTTAAAGACGGCCATCCGCCGGGTGGACGGCAAAATTCAATGGGGATCAAATGAGAAATGTAATCTATGCAATCAACCTTACCCTGGATGGCTGCTGCGACCATACCAAAATCAATCCCGCTGAAGATTTACTTGAACATTACACGCACCTCTTGCGGGATGATGCTGGCCTGCTCGTCTATGGGCGTAAAACCTACCAATTGATGGTTCCTTATTGGCCTGATGCCGCAAAAGACCCTTCTTCGACAAAAGCAGATAAAGAATTTGCTCAGGCATTTGATGCCCTCAACAAGATTGTTTTTTCACGGTCATTGGATCGCGCTGAAGATAAAAATACGAGAATTGTTCGCACGAACCTTCGCGACGAAATACTTAAACTGAAACAAGAACCGGGCAAGAATATTTTGGTTGGCGGCGTAGATGTTCCTTCACAGCTTGTAGAGCTTGGTCTGGTTGACGAATATCGTTTTGTCGTTATGCCGATCATTGCTGGGAAAGGGAGACGGTTGTTAGAAGGTGTCAAGCTGCCGGAGAAACGCCAATTAAAACTTGTTGAGTCAAAGACTTTTAAATCAGGATGTGTTGCGCTTCGTTACTTGAAACAGTGACGGAAAATCGGCGACACCTGTGCTGCTGGCTCCCCCTGAGGGAAGAACCAGGAGAAGAACGATGAAATACATCTGTTTGGGGTACCTTGAGCCTGGAAAAATCGAAGGGATGACCGAGGACGAGCGACGCGCAATGCTCGACGATTGCTTTGAGTACAACGACCATCTGCGCGCCAACGGACATCTTGTCGCCGAAGTACCTCTGCAGCCTCCGGAGACCGCTTTGACCCTGCACTGGAAAAACGGCAAAGTCGCGACGACCGACGGCCCTTATGCGGAAACCAAGGAACAGGTCGGAGGCATTCAGATCCTTGAGGCGCGAGACCTCAATCATGCCGTCCAGCTTGTCTCACAGCTTCCAGGCTTTAAGTATGGGCTTGGACCGGTTGAGATACGTCCAGCGGCGGATATAAGCGAAATCATAAAGGAGAGCGAACGGCGACGGCGAAACGCGCTCCCATAAGCATGCGATCATTTACTCCCACTCTTGCTCGTCTCCGCCGGCGTCGGGAAGCGTTCTTGAACCCACGCCTCCCATAGCGGTGTCTCGCGGGCGACGGTCTCGGCTGCCTGATCGCCGTAAAGGTAGAAGCTTAGCGTGACCATGCTCTGGCCGCCGAAGTTGACGGCGCCGAGCGCAGCAACGCCCGGCCCCGGCTTGTCGAGCCGCAGCAGCGCGTTGTACGGACTCTGGCTGACGTGCTCCACCACGCCGCTGAGCTGCGGAACGCCCACTGGGACGGTCGCAGAAGCGTTCAAGCGCTGCCCTGTACTGACGCCTTTCAGGCCCAATGCCGCGGTCAGCGTTTCCCAGGCCTCCGCCTCGGTGCCCGCGGTGGGAGCCATCCACTGCATCATCGCGGAGCGTTGGCCGCGGAAGTGGGTGAGATAAATTCGCAGGATGCGGAAGTAGGCAGGCCAGCCGGATTCGGTGCCTTCGAGCTGGTTGTCCCAGTCGTCGGTCTCGGCGAAGAGGCTATGCACAATGCGGACGACGCAGATGCCTCCGCCGCGCGCCTCCACGCTCCACTCGTCCGCGATGATCGGCGAGCCAGGAAGCCAGCCAGGAGCCTCCGCGGCAAACTTCCGCGGCGGATCCCAGGTTGTCACGACGGAACTGGACTCCATGCCGGGGCCGAAGTTCAACTTCAGCGCAACGGGCTTTCCGTCGCGCTCCTCGAACTCGGCGGGCACGAACCAGGACGAAATACCCGGCCCGGTGGCGATGGCACGCCAGACTTCCTCCGGCGTGCCGGGAACCTCGATTTCGACTTGGACGGAACGGCGTCCGGATGCTTCTTTCTTTACACTCATGATGGCTCCTTGTCCTTGGAATGAAATTTTTGCGGCAGAGGGTGCGCCACGACGACCAGGCGATGCGCGCGGCCGCCAGGGGCGGATTCATCGTGGTACTTAGAAACCAGTTTGGTGATGGCCTCGGTGAGTTCGTTGCTGAAAGCCGCCCGGTCCGTCGCCGACCGGAAGCGAACCTCGGTATCCACTGCAAGGGTCGCCAGGCGTTTGCCCGTCTCTTTCGCACGACGAACCAGATCGCCCACTTCGCGGACAACCCGTGCACCCAGGGCGATGAGATAACTCGCGGACAGCCTATCGATTTCGCGATTCGGATCGGCGGCGACCGGACCCAGGGCGCTTGGCGAAACCACGTAGGAAGCGGCCGTCGCTACCAGCAGCCGTTCCGTCAGCCCGCCCCACTTGCGTTCCTCGGCAAGGCGCACCAGCCCGTGCGCCTCCAGCCCGTGCAGGTAGTAGTTGACTTTCTGCCGAGTCAGGCCAACCCGCGTGGCCAACGTCGCCGCCGAGGCGGGCACGACTAGCTCGGAGAGCAGCCGACCTCGCATGGGTTCCAAGGCCGCCGTCGCCGCTGCCGGATCATCGATGACTTGGAGGTCGAGCACGAAGAGACAGTAGCATTGACAACTTTTCTTGTCAAGGAGGGTTTAATGCTTTTTCTTGGGCATTTGGCGGTTGTCCCGGTTATGGCCTCGCCTCGTAGACCAGATTGAATGGTGTCTGTGTGGCACGCCGGAAGCGGCTAAAGCCGGCGGAGTTGACGACTTTCTGGATTCGCTTCTCGCCTGCCTGAGCTCCCAGACACATCCCCACCTCCTGAGATCGGGAACAGGGCGTGCACAGCAAAGTCGAGAATGAATAGTAGACGCGCCCGACGGGATTGAGATTGTCCTGAAGATCGTCATTGGCGAACGGCTCGACGATCATCCAGGAACCGTCGTCGGTCAAGGCTGCGCGGACGTGAGTCGCCGCGCCGAGCGGGTCACCCATGTCGTGAAGGCAGTCGAAGACCGCTACGAAGTCGTAGTCTTTCCCGGGGAACTCCTTGGCTTTCGCTACTTCGAACGTCACCCGGTCGGCCACGCCTTGACGCCTGGCTGACTCTCGCGCCTCTTGAATGGACTTGTCATGATAGTCAAACCCGAAGATGTGGGAGTTGGGGAATGCCTTTGCCATCAAAATGCTTGAACTCCCTTTCCCGCAACCAACATCGGCGACCTTCGCGCCGCGCACGAGTTTATCGTGAACGCCATCCAGGGCAGGGATCCAGGAACTGACCAGGTTCGCGGCGTAGCCCGGACGAAAGAACTTCTCGCATCCGTGAAACACCCGATCTTCGTGCTCGCCCCAACCCATGCCGGCGCCGGAGCGGAACGCCTCTGTGATGCGGGGAACCGCTGCCAATGATCCCAGCGCGAGTTCAAAGGCACCCGGCAAATACGCCGGACCATCTTCATTCGCCAAGGTGAGCGCTTGCTCTTCGGTCATTCCGAATTTCTGGGTTTGCGGGTTATACGTGACATAACCGCCCGCTGCCTGAGACGCCAGCCACTCGCGCACGTAACGCTCGTCGGTGCGGGTTATGGCAGCCAGTTCGGTGGGCGTTAGTGGACTGGCCGCAAGGGCCTTGTAAAGGCCAAGACGGTCTCCGATCACGACCATACCGGCGTGCACGGTAGCGCCCAAGTCGTTGACAAACTGTCCAAGGAATTGCTCCAGCTTTTTTGTATCCACCGCCATGGGTTCCTCCAAATCGATTTATAGGGTCAAGGATTTATTTCTTGCTCGGATCGTCTGCGGGATTTACATAATTAAACTGCAAGGGCGCGCTGCCGTGGACCTGCACGATGACTTCGCCGGAGGCCATCGCGTAGTGATGCATGTCGGGATCGAGATAGGCGAAGCTGCCGGCGGGAAATGATCCCATCTTGTCCTTGTCGAAGGCGTCTCCCATGCCGACCTTGAACGTCCCTGAGATGACCGTTACGTTTTCGCGCTGGGGATGCCAGTGGGGTGCAATCCGGTAGCCGTCTGGCATTTTCAGACGCACGGTGTAGTCACCGGTGGAAGCAGCAGGGTTGCCTTCGATTACTGCCAGTTGCGCGCCCGGGGCGACGAAAGGCGGTGGTGGACCCCACTGAATTGTGTCGGGGGTGAACGCGTTCTTTTCGTGAGCGCCGGGATGCGCGGCGGTGGTGAAGAACTGGCCCGCGATGCACAACATCGCGATGATTGACAGGGCGATGAGCAGCTTTCTTTTCATAAGATTCTCCTCCGAGATCATTGATGGGGCATGATCTCGTGAGAGGTAGAGCTTGGCAATGCAGCGGGTATCGCCATTAGATATTTTTCTTATATCGTCGCAAGCTATTGATTTTTATCGGATAATGCTGGCCAAGGGTTCTCCATGGGGCATTTGAAACAGAGTAGCGGTGAAGTCGAAGTCGACCTGGGCCGCTACGAACTGCGGCGGTCGGGGCGGCGGATCAAGCTCGAGAAGAAGCCCATGGAGTTGCTGATCTTTCTGCTCGAGCGCCGTGAGCAAATGGTCTCCCGCGACGACATCGTGAAGAAGCTGTGGCGCTCCGATCTGTTTATCGATACTGAAAGAAACGTCAACAACGTTGTGCGGAAGCTTCGCACGGCGCTGGGCGACAACGCCGACCGACCGCGGTTTCTCGAGACAGTAGTCGGAAAGGGATATCGATTCGTCGGCCCAGTTCGGGTGATCGACGCGAAATATCCGCTCTCGGATTCTGGACGAAGCTCTGTCCGCGCAGACGTCCGGAAAGATGGGATTGAGCGGGGCGAGCGGTCCTCCATCGCTGTCCTTCCGCTGTTGCTGCTGGAGAAGGCGACGGACGACCAAGGCCTGTGTCTCGGGTTTGCGGACGCGCTCGTGTCGCTCCTCGGCAATCTATCGGGCGTGGACGTGCTGCCAACATCAGCAGTCGTGAACCTGCCTCTCGAACTCACGCCCTTGGAAATCGCGTCTCGCCTGGGCGTGCGATTTGTCGTGCACGGCGCTATTCGGGTGTCCAAAGGGCAGTGGCGTCTTTCGCTGGAGATGTTTGACACATTGCTGCAGCGCGCCAGCTTCACGAAGAGGTGCGACATCGACATGGATCGCCTTGGGGCTCTCGAAGGCGATATTGCCAGGCAGATCAGCCGCGCACTGAACCGGCCGTATAGTCCGGCGGCGGTCGAGCTGCGCCCACGCTACAGCCGGGACCCGATGGCATATTCGGAATTCATGCGCGGCTATCGGATCACGGCCTCCGGCGATGCGTCGATGATGGATCAAGCGAGCCACCATCTCACCAATGCGGTGACTCGCGATCCGATGTTTGCCCTCGCTCACGCGACCCTCTCGTTCGCGTGCACAACCCGCCATTTCGAATTCGACCCAGCCAGTGCATGGCTGGAGAAGGCCGAATTCCACTGCCGGCGAGCGCTCGAAATTGACGCGAATCTTCCCGAAGGCCACGTCGCGCGCGCGTTTCTGCTCTGGGGACCGTCGAAAAACTTCCAGCATCTGGAGGCGATTGCCGATCTCAAGCGGGCTCTGGCTCTGCAGAACAATCTGCCTCATGCCTACAACCGTTTGGGCAGCATCCTGGCACACATCGGATTGCTCGATCACTCGCGTGCGATGTTTGAAAGGGGACGGCCTTTTCAACCCCGGAAGGCGATCAGCCCGAGCGTCGTACAAGTTTATGTCTGGAGCCAGGAATACGACCTGGCGCTTCAGCAGATTCAAGCCTGGCGGACGGAGAGCCCCAATAACAAGTACGCGCTTTATTTTGCTCCGTACCCAGCGATGATGACCGGGGATTGGAAAGAGGCGAGCCGACTGATGGAGGAAGCGCTGCAGTTCTTGCCGAATGAACCGCTCATCACCAGCTTGCATGGCCTCCTCCACGCGCTGATGGGAAATCGGGATGCGGCCATTGAATGTGTGACCAGAGCCTGTTCGAGCCCGAAATCCTTTGGGCACTCGCACCATACTTACTATCAGATCGCCTGCACGCTCGCCCTGACTGGAAGGCGCGAAACTGCTTTTGAGTGGCTGGAGCGGAGCGTCAGCACCGGCTTCGCTTGCTGGCCTTACTTCCTGAAAGATCCCAGCCTCGCGAGTTTGCGAAGTCTTCCCGAGTTCGAACTTCTGATCAGCGCATTGCAGGCCAAATACCCCGACCACCTGGGACTGCTATAGGAATCGGGGCGGTCCCTCTTAGTCACTCCGGTCTACTCAAGCTCTACTAATTCGCCTCTTCCGCCATCCGAAATGGTGAGTGCCACGCTGGTCTTCGAAACATCCATCACGGCGTCTGTATTTGCGCCGTTAAGGCGAACCATGCGCTTGCGGGGCTCCCATCCGTAGATCTCAACTCGAATCCGCTGCCACCACGCGGGATATGAGCCTTCGTGCTTTCCGATGCGAACGAGTATGCCATCGGAGCTAACCTCGCATTGGAAATCCATTCGCAGACTGGCTCCGGTTTTGTAAGCGTAAGTCTTGCCATCGTCCAGGTAGAGGTGGCCCGCACATTTGTCGCCCGCATAGACACGGAGAGTGAGAGCACCCTGTGGTACCTCACTGGTGCTTTGCGTTAATGGTGCGACCGGGAGAATCGCACCTGCATGGACAAAAACCGGCAATGAATCTACTTCAGAATGTACCCACGTAGTGAGCGGCACCAAGTCAGTGGGACTAGGAGGGGCGTTGGGATCCGGATCATCTCCGACTGCAGGCTTGAAAACGGGCTGCCCTGTCCAGTAGTCGTACCACTTTGCCGAAGGAAACTCGACGACGTAGTTATCTAACTTATCGGGAAAAGGAGGAGCTGCTATCAATATATCCGGGCCGAAAAGAAATTCGCCGGCTGCCTCGGGATCAACGTCGATCGGGTGATGGTCGCTCGCAGCGTAGGGAAATTCAAGGAAGAGAGGCCGCTCGATCGGCATCCCTGTACGCGATGCCTCGTCTGCAAGAGTGTATAGATAAGGCATCAGGCGATATCGCTCTTCGATAAACCGCCTGCGGATCGATTCGGGGGCTGGACCACCAACCCACGGCTCCTGGTCGCCAGTTCCCTTCTCCGTGTGGTCCCGATCGATGGGTTGGAACGAAGCAATCTCGATCCACTTTGTCAGCAAGTCCTGCTGCGGGGTTCCGGCATATCCGCCCACATCGGCTCCACTCAAGGCAAAGCCGCTGAGGCCCAGGTTTTCAAGCATCGGGGTTGTAAGGCGAAGGTGGTTCCAAGTGCTGCTGTTGTCCCCGGTCCAAGTGGCTGCGTAACGCTGGCCGCCGGCATAAGTGGCGCGGGTCAGGACGAACGGACGCAACTCTGGATTGAGGCGCTGCAATCCTTCGAAGGTGGCTCGGGAGTTTTCCATCCCATAGACATTATGAATCTCCGCGTGGGTGGCCAAACGCTTGGCAAACCCCGGCTCATCGATGCGGTGCACTGTGTCTTCAGGCATCGTCTTCAGTGAGTTGAAGATCGACGGCTCGTTCATGTCATTCCAGAAGCCTGCGACGCCCATCTTAGAGAAGCTGCGATAGAGTTCACCCCACCAATCCCGGGTTTTCGCCTGGGTGAACTCCGGAAAGACGCTTGGCCCCGGCCACACCGCTCCGGAATAGATGCTGCCATCGGGATTCTTTACGAAGTGGTCTCCCGCAATGCCGGTATCGTAGGCTCCGTAGCCGTGACCGGGAAAGTTAGCAATATGCAGATCCGTAATAGCGACAAGATGAAAGTTCTTCGACGCAAGCTGCGAGATCAGTCCGGGAAGATCAGGAAACGCCTTTTGATCCACGGTGAATGGGCGGTGCTGTTGCTGGAAATCGATATCGAGATAGATGACATCGGCTGGGATATGATCGGCTCGCAGGCGCTCTGCAATTTCCATTACTCGCGATTGCGGCGTGTAGCTATAGCGCGATTGTTGAAACCCGAGACTCCAGATAGGCGGAAGAGCGGTTGTCCCAGTCAGCCACGCATATGTCTCCACGACATGCTTTGGAGTGGGTCCGTAAAACACGTAGTAATCCAAAGGACCGTTCACTGCGCCGAACGAATAGGTATCCCGAAATTGCATGCCAAAGTCGAAGCTGCTGCGCCAGGTGTTGTCGAGGAAGACTCCGAGCGTGCGGCCGGAGCGGAAGGCCATGAAATACGGAATGCTCTTGTAGATGGGATCGGTAGACTCCTGAAAGCTATAGGCGTCGGTGTTCCACATCGCGAACGCCTGCCCGCGCCTATCCAGGGGGCCGGGCTTGTCTCCCAACCCAAAGTAGTGCTCATCGAGGGGCATCGCCTTGTAGACACGAAATGCCGCCCCCTGAAACTCGATCGGCCGCACATCTTCTTGAAGAATGTTTCCATCGAGGTCGGCAATGGTTAAGGCGAAGGTCTGCCGATTAATGGAGACGCGGAGAGCCTGCGTACGAAAGCCAACCGAGCTTGGTGTATCGTCTTGGGTGACGGCAACTCGACTCTGCCTTGCCTCCTTGAATACAGCCCACGAGGCGTCTTCTGGAAACTCTCTGGAGCGCGATACACGGACGCGCAAGGCCTCCTCTCGCAGCGCAACGATTTGCATGCGGGCCTCGCCATCCCAAGCCTCGATTCCGTTCGGCAGCGCGGAAGAAGATGTAAGGTGTTTCAGTTGGATCACGGTGGTGTCCACAGAATCGGCTTGTCCGCGAAGCAAAGCAGGCGAGGCCACTAAGAAACCAAGAGCCAGGCCCACAACAGCAAAGCGACGACGAAATGTACGTGCAATCTTTTCAAGAACCACCGCTATGATAGTTCCCGCACCGGCAGCGTGATTCCGGATTCGTGGAGCATTCATGAGCGGCATTTCCGATACTCCGGTCGCTGGAACCCACGCTTCCGGCGGGTGTTCACGCGACAATCTGGCGCGGACCAATTCTCAAGCCTGTTATGAAAGCGGGACTGATCGTGAAAGCGCGCGGCAGAGGTACGAAATCAGCACCTCCGCCGCGAGGTCTGGTCAGAAAGTAAACTTAGCGGACACCTCCAGCAGTCGATGGCCGAGCGCATAAGGAGCGAACCCGAAGCCGGAAGACGGAGAGTAGGCGGCGCTGCTGATGCTGGTGCCGTTCAACGAAAGATTCGTCTGCTGGGCGTATCCGGTGCCAAAGCTGTTCAGGGCATGATTGAGGAAGTTAAATGCGGCGATGCGGAAGCGCAGATTCCGATCACCGCCAAGACTGAATCCACGTTCGACCGTCAGGTCCGTGTTGAAGAACGTCGGACCCTGAGCATAAGGGAAGATATATTGACCATTGGAACCGATCTGCGGCAAGCCGAAGCAGGCCCCGTTAAGGTATTGATGCGTGCCGAGACCCGACCTGGGATTGCAGGTCAGCACGGGCTGCAGGCTCACATCCGGCGTTCCAAGGAACACCTGGCTGTTGACGGTCAGCACGGGCTCTCCTGGAGCACTGATAAAGCCGTTGAGATTGAAGTTCGGGCTTGCGCTGATCCCGGTTTGCATGTCGCCGCCGCTCTGAATGCTGGTAATGCCGGAAATCAGCCAATTACTCGCCAGCGCGCCCAGGGCCCCGTTGCCCGAATACTTTCCCACCGAATACGAATACGTGGCATTGAAGATATGGGTGTGGTCGAAGTTCATCGGCCCATAGTTGCTGGGGATGCTGAACGGGTTTATCGCGCCCGTCCAGTTGAAGTTCGCGGCGGAGCCGAGTATGCCGAGGGCTTTCGAAAAAGTGTAGTTGAGACCATAGTTGAGCCTGCCTGAGGTTTTCTGCCACACGGCTTGCACGGCATTGTAATTGGAGTAGGTGTTGTGCCGGGGCACCGTTATGGATTGATATTCGGGAAAGGGCCGGAACCCTTGGACGTTGGTAGCGCTCATCGCCTGCACCTCAAATGGCGTGCAAGCCGCAGCCGCGCATACGCCTTCGGACATGCCGATCCCGTTGGCCTGATAAAGCGTGCCAATTGGAATGGCATTGATGTTGTTGAGGACGACTGCCTGCGTCGAACCGTTATTCATCAGCGAGTTGCTGTTATTGCCGGCGTAGGTAATCTGAAAGACAGAGTTCTTTGGCAACCTTTGCGCCAAACTCACGCTGTAGCTGTTCGTGACCGGTTCCTTGGTATCGCCGCGGAAGAGTCCAAAGGTGCTTGTGCTTAAGCTGCCTGCGGTGACTGGAAAGTGGAGGGTGCTGACGCCGGCTAACGTAGCCGCGCCGAAGCCGAAAAGATTCGGTTCGCGCAGCCCTTCGGAGTTAGCAAATGCATTCGTAACATCTACGATTGAGTCGTGTTCGCGATAGGAGCCGTAGCCTCCGCGCAGAACTGTCCGTCCAGTCCCGAAGATATCCCACGCGGCGCCGACACGCGGCTCATAGAACAGTGGCGTCGAACCGGTGCCGGAGTTGGGCACTGAATGATCGAGAGCATGCCAGGTAAAGCCGGGCAGCGGATTGGTGGCCGAAACCGGCAGCGCTATGGTCGCTGGATCCCACACTGCGGCGCCCAAATCATGCGCGTCCTGCCACGCCCCCAGGTGCTCGAATCGCATGCCAATCGTCACGGACAGATTCGGCCGCAAACGCCAGGAGTCTTCTCCATAGAAACCTATGTTCCAAAAGTAAAGGTTCGTCCGCGGCAGAATGTTCTGCTCATCGAAGCTTTGTATCTCGCCCTGCATAAAGTTCGCAAGGTAGTTGCCGCTGGTGAAGAACTGCGGCCCGAAAGCCGGGCTGCCATCGGGATTGGTGCCAGCATAAGTATGGAATGGAGTACCGGCTCCTGGGAAAAAATAGTCGCGAATGTTGCCGTTTGTCGTGCCGTTGGTGATGGTCTGGTTGTTGGTGACGCGCTGCAGAAAGATTCCACCTTTGACCGTGTGATGACCCCAGACCTTGGTGATGTTGTCGCCGAGGCTGGGTTGAAATTTCTTAAGGGAGGGAGGGCCGTAAGAAAAGTCAGGCTGAATGGCAATAGGCAAGCCATCGAAGCCGTAATCCATGAACATGGGAAAGTCTTTGCTCCCATTGTTGTAAGTTCCCTGGTACGGGTAGCCGATGGCCGCGCTGGTCAACGCAGAAGGCGTCTTCGCGTCGAAGGCCTGCGTGAAATAGACCATGGTCGCGAAGAGTTCGTTGGTCAGCGTCGAAGAAAAAATCCTGGCGTAATTCGCTGAGGCCGTGTGGACGTGGATGTCGTTCAGTACGCCGCCGCCGGGCGTATTCACAGATCCCATCACCGCACCGGGGGAATAGTAAGGAACCTGAGGCTGGCCCTGCCTTTCTTTTTCGTAGGTGTAGCGCCCGAAGATGTGGTTGTTGTCGCTGAGGGCGTAGTCGACGCGTTCGGTGGTCTGAAAGATGTTATTGTCCACAAGGTTTTGGGTTGTGTAGTTGTATCCGCTGGAACTCGTCGCCTGGTTTGGGAACGGAAGCACGGAGTTAATCAGCGCCATTGCGCCGGGATCGAGGTATTGAGTTGGAATCTGGCCATTTGTGAGCGCGGTGCCGTCTGAGGCGAACGTGGGAGCGTTCGTAAGATTGCCGTATGCGCCTCCTAGGTAGTTTGGGCCCAGATAGTTCTGCAACTCCGTCGCGCTGAAGTCGCCGTTGCGCATGTTCTTGGTTGGCACCAAGGCATGAATGATGGAGCTGCCCGCGCTGCCGTACGCATACACATTGCGCTGTGCATCGTACTCGGCAGCACCAAAAAACGTCAATTTCCTGACATGCGGCACAGGCCCGCCGAATGTGACGCCGGGATAAACGTACACATCGTCCGGACGCGGGATCCCGTTGAAATTCGCCAGCCAGTCATTGGCGTTGAGTTGAGGCGCCCGGGCGAAGGCATAGATGGAGCCATGGTAAGCAGATCCACCCGCCTTGGTTACACCGGTGATCACCACTGGCCCGTTAGACTGGTCAGCGCCAAAGTTCGAGGTCTGGACCTGCACTTCCGAAACCATTGCGTCGTTGATGTTTTGAAGGTTCGCGCCGAAGTTCCCGGCGTCAGTCAGGTTGGCGCCGTCGAGCTTCAGCGTGATGCCAGCGATGGGGGCGCCGTTTGAAGCGTAGGGGGTCTCCTGGCCAATCTGCACGTCGGAGAAATCCGGAGCCGCGTTTTGCGGACCGAGAGTGCGAATGCCAAAGCCGGGCAGAGTTTTTTCCAACTCGGTAGCGTCGCGGCCCACGATCGAGAGCTGATCCAGATTGCGCTCACTGATGGTTGCACTCAATTGGCCGCTATCGAGGGGGATGCCGGCGACCTCAGCCTCCACTGTAACCGTTTGAGACTGCGCGCCCACGGCGAGGCGAATATCCGAAAGGCTTTTGTTGTCCCCGGGGTCGAGATGAATTTCTCTTTGGACAAATCCTACGAAGCCAGCCTTGTCGACCTTTAAGTTGTAGTTGCCGCTCGGCACTGCCGCAAAGGAGAAGGCGCCCGCCCCGTTCGAGGTGGCGTTCCACGGCGTCCCTCCGAGAACACTCTCCAGGGTCAGCGCGGCGCCAGGCACGGCTGCGCCCGTCTGATCTTGCACAACCCCGCTCAGAGCAGCACTTCCCACCTGCGCGGAGACAGTCGCGGCACAAAACAAGAACGACAAGAAGAGAACCGCAAGTGCCGGAAGAGCAGGAGAAAGGACGCGGAAGATGTAGGATCGCTGCTCGGATAGAACACACTTCTCGGTATTAGTGGTCAATTTGAGCCTCCACACTGAGTCTCGGTAGGTATGCCGACGGTTCACGAACGGTTTGGAACTGTCGACCTTGCCTGCCTCGCGGCAGACGCGAGCGTTATAGGCCATCTGCTGAACCTAAATAAGGTCCTTGCGGTAAGCTGTGTGGCTCTTATCAGGTAAAGAATGGGGCGAGACACTAACAAAATCAATGCGTTAGACGCTATCGCCGTCTGATCTTGATCGTTGTATAATCGGAGCGCTCTTGGGAACCACCATGCAGCTTGATACGGCGGCACCGAATCCGGCCGGTCTTACGGAGATCGAAAAGGCCGCGATCGAGGAACAGGTCGAGCGCCTGCTGCAGACCCCCTACTTCAGCCACAGCCGGCGTTTCCCAATCTTCCTGCGTTACGTTGTGCGGCACACCCTCGCGGGCCATGCAGACGAGGTGAAGGAACGGACCCTCGGCATAGAAATCTTCGGACGCAGCGCCGACTACGATACCTCGTCGGACCCAATCGTACGTGTGACGGCAGCGGAGATTCGCAAGCGGATCGCTCAGTACTACCAGGAGCCAGGCCATGAGATGGAGATTCGTGTCTCCCTTCCGGCTGGATCCTACGTTCCGCAGTTTCAATGGTCCCATGCGGGTGCCGCGAGTGGAATAGAGACCGAAGTTGCGCGCGAGTTACCCTTGAGAGTCGAGATCGTCGCGCCAGACTCGGAAGCTGGGCGCTCGCGCAGATGGCTTGGGATAATTTCCTTGGTTCTGCTCGCCTGCTTCGCACTTGGCGGCGCATTCTGGTGGCATTCGCTGCAGCGTTCCGCGTTTGATGTTTTCTGGGATCCTATTCTAAAGTCCGGTGATCCCGTCCTCATCTGCATTGCGGACCAGAACCAGTACACTGCGATTTCTTTGCGGGACGCGGTCGATCCCGCCCACCAGGTCATTCTTAATGAGAACCTGAGCGCAGTCGTGATGGACGATCTGAATCCCGTGGTAAAGATCGCTGGCGTTCTCCAAGCCCATGGCACAAAGTACAGCCTCAAGGGCGAAGGATCGACCACGCTGACGGACTTGCGTATAGGTCCAACTATCTTCGTGGGCGCCTTCGATAATGCCTGGACGTTGCGGCTTACAAAACCGCTTCGCTTTCACTTCGCAAACAATCCCGAGATGACACGTTTTTGGATTGTCGACTCGGAAGCGCCAGACCGCACCGACTGGCTCATCGATCGAGCGAAACAGCAGGCAACGAACAATTACCGCGATTATGCGATTGTGACGCGTTTCACAGACAGCAATACGGGAAAGATCGCGATTGTGGCGGCGGGAGTGGCTCGCGGAGGTACCATCGCTGCAGGGGAGTTTCTCATCGACCCGGCTCATCTGGCGGAAGTGGCCGATGCAGTTCGCGCGGCCGGAGGGAAGAAGAACATGGAGTTCGTTTTAAGCACCGAAATTATTGGCGGCCAACCCGGCACTCCGAAGATGGAAGCCGCTTACTTCTGGTAGCATCCGGTCCGAACTGATCCTCAAGTCTTGCCGGATACGTTAACTTCGAGCCCTCATTCTAGCCGGATTCGAGATTGTTACCCGCCGTCGACCGACACGTACTCGCTGCTGCTTCCTATGCTCTAACTTTAGAGTTTCACTGGGAGGCATTTTGCTGCCCCGGGCCATGCTGCTGAACGCTCGGCAATTCCCTATAAAACTTCTGCAGCACAAAGAAGGCTTTCTTCTTCTCACCATGATCGGAGACGAGTCCTTTACGGTTGAAATAGTCCTCAAAACGAGGGAGAACCCGTCGTGGGCTGCGAAAGTCCTTGAGAACCCATGGTGTCATTCCTCGAAGAAAGGGAATGCGCTTTAGCATGACGATCTGGTGCTGGTAGAGATTTTCCTGATACTCCTCGGTAAAACGAGCACGCGCATCGCCATGGTAGCCAAAAAGTGCATCGCCCCCGAATTCGCTCATGATCAGTGGTTTGCCGTACTCTGAAATCCAATCAATTGAATCTGCTTCCTCCGGGCGACCGGTATACCAGCCAATGTATTCATTGTTCCCGAGCACGTCGAGGTCGGTGCCGATCGGATCATTCATGTGAATGGTCGTTCGATTCCCCACGGTGACTTGATTGGATTGAAGTGCGGCAGACACCAGGCGGGTGGGATCGGCGCCATGCGCGTCCTGAATGAGTTGCCGCAGGAAGCGGTTCCGGGCATCGCTGATGGGAGTTTCATTGGCGACGGAGTAGATGATAAGAGCGGCGCGATTGTGATCGCGAGCGATCATCTCGTTCAGCTGAGTTTCCGCATTGCGTAATGTTTGGGGATTCTCCCACTGAATGGTCCAGTAGACGGGCACCTCGGCCCAGACCATTAATCCCATCTGATCGGCCATGCGCAACATGGATTCATCGTGCGGATAATGCGCGAGGCGAACGAAATTGCAGCCCAATTCTTTCGCCCAACTCAAGAGCGTCCGCGCATCGTCGTCACCCCAGGCTCGGCCCGGGCGAGTGGGAGCCTCTTCGTGCAAGCTGATCCCACGCAAAAAGACTGCCTTGCCATTTAGCAGAATGTCGGTTCCGCGGACCTCGATCGAGCGGAATCCGATGTTCTCCACGACTTGGTCGGTCTCGGCGGCGATCTCGACACGGTACAGCTTGGGATTCTCAGGAGACCAAAGCGTCAGATCGGCGCCTAAAGAGAACTCGGCGCGTCCTGTCGGATCCGTTTGGAATGTCTTACTGAGGCCTGCTTCTGGAATTCGGATTGTGAGAGTCTGCTGACGCTTTGGTCCGTTGAGTTGGACCCAGCCCGCGATCTGGCGCGTCGATCCTTTCGCCAACTGGAGTGAGTAATCTTGAACGAATGTCTCCGGCACTTCAACCAGCGTCACGGGGCGCGTAATTCCCCCGTAATTCCACCAGTCTGTGTTGACGGTGGGCACTTGATCCCGCCCGCGGGTGTTGTTGATTCTGAGAACGAGGAAATTGCCCTGAGACTTGACGCGATCCGTGATTTCGAAGTCGAAGGGTGTAAAGCCACCCTCATGCTCGCCGAGTTCCTCCCCATTCAGGTAAACGAAGGCGGAGTAATTGCACGCTCCAAAATGCAGGAAGAGTCTGTTCTTTGGCGATTTTGCGTAATCGAAAGACCTCTCGTACCAGACGCTTCCTTCATAAAGGAGCAGCGACTCGCGCTGCGTGTTCCAGTCGCCGGGCACATGGAGCTGGCCGGAAGTGTCGAAATCGTACTCGACTAGCTCCGATTCAGACTGAGGTTTGTAGTTCTTGTAGAACGCATGGTTATTCTTCAGTGGTTGGGCGCGGTAGTCCAACGCTCCAACGTCATAGGGATCAACAATATCCTGCCACTGGCCGTCCAAGCTTGTGGTCTGGCGTGCCTTGATATTTGCAAGGAGCGGCGCGACCTGTGCCGCACCTTGCCCGGAGAGTAGTGACAAACACAGAGCAAGTATCAACCAACGCAGATGATTAGTCATGAGACGATCTGCTGCAGTATAGTTCAGGGTCCCGGAATCGCATTGAGTTGGCCTTGGAGTCCGGACGCCAACAGCTTCAGAAACCGAGCCACGCACCGAACTGGGGCTGCCGCAGCGGCTCGCAGTCGCTAAGAAACCTCGCAGGAGTTCCAGGTCAAAAGGTGATCTTGCCTCCGAACAGAAGAACACGAGCCGGGAGCGACGTGGTGATCTCACCAAACGAGGGAGAGCCAGCGTTATTCACCGTAGGAGGATTCCAATTCGCCCGATTGAAGGCGTTAAAGGCATCCGCCTGAAATTGCAGGCTCACACCTTCCCGGAAAGGCAAAGCGAAACTCTTCCGCAACGAGAGGTCCCAGTCATAGAAGTTGGGCCCAATGATGTCGCCAATCGGTGCATCGCCGGCGCCAAGGGTGCCTTCCGTCGCAAACGCATTCGGATTGACCCAACATTTCTTCTGGACGGGGCAGGTGCCGCTGAAGGATAGCGACTGGCCTGGCACAATATTCGCCCGCCGGGTGACGTTACTGCCATTCAGGCCAATCGCTGCCGAAGCTGTTGCCGTGAGCGGTGCGCCGGATTGGTAGTGCATGATCGCGCTTAACAGCCATCCCTTCATGACACCACCGGCAAATCCCGTGCGGGACTCTCCCCACGGCGACTCGAGTGTGAACGTGGTAGCCACAATGTGGGTAGCGTCAAAGCTGGCCTTGCCGTAATAATACTTCTGCCAGGATTCCACCACACCGCCGGTTTGTGTTCCCCCTGCGACTGCTGCCGTTCCTCCATTGACTAAAACCGGATTGGCAGCGGTACTAACGAGACAAGTGAACGGGCATTCTTGTTCCCCGTTTTGGTTATATGCGTCAGCCGCTCCGTCGTCCACTCCCATGACTTTCGAATAGGTATAGGCAATTGTAGTCGTGAAGAAACCCGCTCGCTTGCTCAGATTAATCTGTAGCGCATTGTAATTGGAATTGGCGTCGCTCAGGGCCATCTGAACAGCCGAGTACCCAAGGTACGGGCGGATTTGGTCTTTTGAGAGACCAGTCGGAGCAAAACCACCGGAGCATTGATAGGCGGCAGCATCGATTCCAGCGGGGCAGGCCAAGGTATTTGGGTTGGGTGAAACCGGAATGTACCCCTGCTGCGTCCACGTAGCGCTGTTGAAGCTCGGCGCTCGGAGTATGTGGCGCCCCAGATTGCCGACGTAAGCTACTTGCAGCAACATGGATTGGGGTAACTCACGCTGCAGTCCGAGACTATATTGATAACTGCGCGCAACCACCAGGTTGGGATTGACACCATTGAGACTGAGTGTGCTTGGGGCTGATACTGCGGCCGCCCCGGGGGCAGTATCGAACTGTGACAGCGAGGCGTCAGTGCCTGAGATAGCGGCTGACTGCGCCCATGGGACATAGCCCTGGGAGTTGATGCCAAGGCCAAGCAGGTTTCCTTCCGGCTTGTCATAAAAAATACCGAAGCCGCCGCGAACGACTGTCTTGTTGTCCGAAAAAGGCGAATAAGCGAAGCCAAAGCGCGGCCCAAACAGATTTTCTGGCTGATAGAACCCCCGTGCCGCACCTGGGGATATGGCAGCTAAGAGCTGTGGATCAGTCGAAGTAACAGGGACACTCGCAGCCTGGCCAGCGGGCACTTGCCCGGGTCGCTGCAAGCCGTTGCATTCGATCGTCAGCACCGGATTACCGACAACATTAGTTAGAGGGCCGCTGCACAGTCCCGGTGAAGCAGGGTTAATGTTGCTGGTTGCCAGTCCCCCCGTAAACGTGGGCTGAAGAGCAGGGTTGAAAGCGAATGGATTGAAGTTTGTTATGTTATTGCCCTCGGTATAGGTCGGAGTGGTGTGAATGTAACGCACTCCCAAAACCAGGCTGAGTTTTCGCGTCGCCCGCCAGGTGTCTTGCGCGTAGGCCTCAAAGTCGTTGAAGCGGAACTGGCCGGTGGTGACCGCCGAGTTTTGCCCAAGGGTGTTGAAGTTCCCAAGCAGGGCGTCGGCAAAGGCATCACCGGTGGAGTTGGAGCCGCAGTTGGTAAGGGTTCCGTTGACCAAGCAGTTCGTGGCGCTCGTTGCCCCGGCGGTTGAACTAAAGTTGACGGTGCCGTCGTAGGTGGTGCGCGAGTTCTGGGTTTTGCGGTCCCGCACGAACTCAGCTCCGAACTTCAACGCATGACCGTGTTTCGTCCAGGAGACGTTGTCCACTGGATTTATGTCGGTCACGGGGGCTGCGAGGAAGTTCGGAGCTGGACCATTCACCGGTGCCGGCCCAGACGTCGGAAATGCCGACAGACCTGTGAAAGTAAAGGTTGGAAGACCATCCGCAAATTGTCCCGCCGGATCCCCGAGTGGCGGGATAAAGCTGAAGCCATAGGTGCTTTTCATCCACGCGGTGCCCTGGACCGGGGTTCTCTGGGAATGCCAGTCCGTGTTGATTCTTGCTTCGTTAACAAAATTGGGCCGTATGAGATAGGTCCACGAGAGTTGCAGGTTGTAACCGGGTCGGTGGCGAATATCCGGATCTACTGGAAGGGCGTTGGCGAGGTTGGGAAAAGTCCCGAAAGGACTGTAGATGCTCACAAAGTCGTGCAGATAACGGAAATAAATGGTTTGCTTTTCATTGAGGTGCTCATCCACGCGAATGATATCTTCACGAATGTTTAGAGGGCCGGGCAGGCTGAAAGACAAGTTATTGCTCGTCGCCGCGGTCGGCAGTCCTCCTGCCGTGGACAATGCCGCTGCGGCCGTGTACAGGTTCGCGACTGCAGCCCCGTCGCCGGTGATGCAAGCGGGGTTTATGACGTTGGGCGCGGTAAAGAAAGTACCGCCGCAACTCGCAGGGATCACCGCCGGTTGGTTGAGTACGAGCCCCGTACCGCCGCTATAAACGTCGGTAAAGTCTCCTCCCGCCTCGGCCGCGGTCGGGAACGTCTCGGATGTGGACGCGTTCGTTCCTGGATAAACACCTCGAAACCTTTTCCATTCCTGCCCGGCAAAGAAAAACAGTTTGCCTTTCGGTTGAATGTACGGAATGGGACCACCAAGTTCCCAACCAAAATCGTTGGCGTGAAACGGAGGCACAGCTGCATAACCGGTGGCGTCCGGAGTCGTCAGTTTGGTCTGAGGGTTTTCCGCGTTGAAGATATTATTCGAGACGAATTCGAAGCCTCCGCCATGAAAACGTTCTCCGCCGCTCTTGGTCACGACATTGACAGTTGAGGAAGCGGAGCGGCCAAACTCCGCGTCGTAGTTAGAAGACTGAACGTCTACTTCCTGAATAAAATCCGCGCCAACTTGATTGAACACGCTGTTGTTCGATCCCGAGTCCAAGTTAAACCCACCGTCTACGCTCCAGTTCTGCCCATCCAGTCGCTGCCCATTGATGACCGCCACGGTGTTGTTGTAGTTGCTGGTCACTGCTGCCGGATTTAATCCCGAAGCTTGTAGCGCGGCACCGGGAACCAATCCTATGAGTGATTCGTAGTGGCGCTGATTCAGGCCCAAGTTTTGGATCTGTTTCTGAGTTATCGTGGTGGAGAGTTCACCCGACGACGTATTCACCGTTTCTGCGACCGCAAGTACCTCTACAGTTTCTGACACCGCGCCGACCGCCAGTCTCAAGTCCACGGTGAGACGGCCGCCAGCGGTCACAACGTTACCTTTTGCGGTGATCTTCTTAAAGCCTGCCTTCTGTGCCACCACCGTATATGTGCCGGCTGGCAGGTCATCCGCGACAAAATAACCATTCCGATCCGAGGTGACGTCGCGGCCGACCTGTGTCGCTTCGTTCACGATAGTCACTTTGATATCCGGAACCGCGGCGCCGGACGGGTCGGTGACGGTGCCCACGATGCGGCCGACTATGTCCTGAGCGACGGCGAACTCAGCTCCCGCAGGCAGTAGCATCGTGGCGATGAGGATCATCAGGCCGCTGATTGCCACCGAACAAACACGCTTGGCTGCGCGGCAGCTAGGGGTCAAGAAATGACTTTTCGGGTGGACCAGAATCATTTTGGTCTCCTTGCACAAGACGATTTCTGTTGCTGACTTGCTGCTCTGAAGCCGCAAACCGGCTCAGGAAGCTGCACTGGAACGGAATGAAGCGAATTAATCCATGCGGGAGTAAAGCAGTGATGACATCCGTGTGGGAAGTTAGACAACCGTGAATTAACCGTTAGGGCGCAGCAGTTATTTCGATTGAGAGCAGGAAGCCTTCTGCCACGTTCCGTGCCTTAAGTCGGTGAAATTGCAGGCACTTTGGCCCAGTGTCTTGCGGCGAAAGTTCGGTTATACTCACCTCGAAGAAGGGATTGCAGGTCGAAAGACCGTTCTCTGAGGTAGACACTTGCAACCGGCGATGAGCAAACTTGAGGCCGAACGGGCTGAAGTCGACGACGTTTTGTCGTCCGGCGTTCTCGGGCGGACGAACAACCCCGTTCGACTTTTGACATTTGTTTGCGAAAAGTATTTCGAAGGAGCGGTCGACGAAATCAAGGAGTACAGCATAGCGGTGCACGCCCTTGGGCGTCCGGAATCTTTTGACCCGCAAGTGGATACCATTGTCCGGGTTACTGCTCATGCGCTGCGCAAGCGGCTCGAAGATTATTATCGAAGCTCCGGAGCGGAACATCCTGTTCAGATCTGTCTCCCCCCTGGCCATTACGTTCCCAAATTCATTCATACACGCGACTTGGAAACGGCCGGAGGCGAATCCGCACTCGAGGAGAAGCACAACGGCCATTCTCTCGGCCGGGTTTCCTCCTCAGGGAACGGTCGACGGGAAGATCTGCACCCTGCTGCTCAGCCACCACAGGCCTCAAAAGCAGACGACGTGTCAGGACTGTCCAATGCTGCCCCATCCGGGAGTAAGTTCGGGGTACGAACTGGAATGGTAATGCTGGTGGGCATTTTTGCAGTTTCTGTCTGTGTACTCTCGATTTTTGCCTGGAAGAAATGGAATGCGAGAATTGTCCGCGACAAGCCCCTAACGACCCAAGCCATTGTCACTCCGGACTACACTTCCGGGAAGATATTACGCGCTATGCTGGGCTATACTTCTGCTTCCTACACGGACAGCGGAGGTGCTAAGTGGGAGAGCGATCATTTTTGCTCGGGAGGAAGCGCTTTCTCCGTTACGGGTCACACGATTCAAGGCACAGAAGATCCA
>Ga0307476_10000229_pt1 | contig 53723 bp, 49 predicted proteins | sample atmos_gasesECM2C_2_FD_203314 | JGI IMG/M metagenome (GOLD analysis project Ga0307476, IMG submission 203314) | Hardwood forest soil microbial communities from Morgan-Monroe State Forest, Indiana, United States - atmos_gasesECM2C_05 | ecosystem: Environmental > Terrestrial > Soil > Temperate... | reverse complement strand
ACCGGGTTTACATGGAGACGGACAATGCGCATCTGCTCTGCCTGGACGCGCGCTCTGGCAACCTGATCTGGGAGGTGGCCTATGCGGATTGGAACAAGAATTACGGCGCAACCAGCGCCCCGCTGGTTGTTAAAGACAAAATCCTTGTGGGAACTTCCGGGGGCGACGACGGCGTACGTGGCTTTGTTGCCGCCTACGATGCGCTGACAGGTAAACTGGCGTGGCGATTCTGGACCATACCGGGTCCTGGGGAATTCGGTGCCGAAAGCTGGCCCGGAAAACTCTATCTGCACGGCGGCGGGACTACGTGGATGCCGGGGACCTACGATCCACAGCTCAACACGATTTACTGGGGCACCAGCAATCCCTCGCCGGACTTTGAAGGCGGCGTGCGCCCGGGCGATGATCTCTATACTGACTGTGTCTTGGCGCTGGATCCCGACACTGGAAAACTGAAGTGGCATTTTCAGTTTACGCCGCATGATCTCTTCGACTATGACGCCGTGGAGACTCCGATCCTGATCGACGCCGTCTATCAGGGCGAGCCGCGAAAGCTGCTCGTAGAGGCAAATCGGAACGGCTACATCTACGTTCTCGATCGCACCAATGGAAAGTTTCTTTCGGCAACGCCATTCGTGGACAAGCTGAACTGGGCAAAGGGAATCGATGCGCAGGGCAGGCCTTTGCTGACCGGCGTCCAGCCGACGGCGGCGGGAACGCGGGTTTGCCCCGGCTTCGCTGGAGCCACGAACTGGTTTGCGCCTTCGTACAGCGAGTCCACTCACCTGGTCTATTTCATGGCCCTGGAGCAATGCGAAACCTTTTTTTTCAAGCCGCAGGCCTTCAAGGAGGGTCAAGACTATTACTCGACCGGTGTAAAGCGAATCGCGACTGAAGCTTCCCAGAAGGTTCTGGTCGCCTTCAACCTGGAGACGAATTCAATTGCCTGGAAATATCCCCAGACAGGCGGGGGACACTCTTCTGCCGGGACCATGGCGACCGCCGGTGACCTGGTGTTTTTCGGGGACAATGCCGGCTCGTTTGAAGCCGCAGATGCGCGAACTGGCAAAGCGCTATGGCATTTCAATACTGGGCAGGATATCAGTGCGTCCCCCATGAGCTACGCGATCGCCGGCAAACAGTATGTGGCGATTGCCGCAGGTAGTGACGTATTCAGCTTCGCGTTGCCTTGACCGGCATGCGGACATCGAAGACCAATTTGGAAGGAGGAGATCTATGAATTCGACTTTCACTCGCAGAACGTTTGCTGCACGGTGCGCTTCCGTGCTTTCGGCTTTGGGAGTTACCACAACCTTATTGCCTAACCGTGCGCTGGCGCAGGGTTCCGCCATGCAAGATGCGGGCGGAATCCGCAAAATGAATAGTGAAGGCAAACCCGGCAGTGAGAAAGACGTCATTATGCCGGTAGTTGTCTACCATGGATTGATTTATGTCGCGGGGCAGGGCGCTCACGATAGTCGAGATTCAAAAGAATGGACGATCGAATCTCATACGACCATGGTCATGGACAAGATCAAGAAGCACGTGGAAATTGGCGGAGGGACCATGGACACCATTCTTCAGTTGAATGTTTTCCTGGTGAAAATTGAACACTGGGATGGAATGCACAAGGTGTTCTCGACCTATTTTCCCCATGGCGGACCGGCGCGCACAACCGTTGCAGTGGCTGCGCTACCGGGAGACTCGCTGGTGGAAATCAATTGCATTGCCGCCGTCGCCAAGTGAGCGACAAGGGAGCTTCGTTCATGGGACTCAACTCGAAGTGGAATCGCCGCGGGTTTCTCGGCACCTTGGGAGCGATCGCGGGCTTGGTCGCGGCGCCACACAAGCTGTTCGCGTGGAGTCGCGGAGCTGTGGGTGCAATTGCTCCGGTCGGTGGTTTTGGCCAGACTGGCAATCCTTACGAGGAGCTTGGGGTTACGACCGTGATCAATTGTGAAGGGACCATGACCATGCTGGGCGGTTCCCTTCCCCACCCCGAGCTTGAAGCCGTCATGACGATGGCCGGGCGCCACTTTGTTAGCATTCCGGAGCTGGAGGTGGCTGCGGGAAAACGCATCGCGGAAATGCTGAAGTTACCGGATGGTTACACGGCGCTGGTGACGTCGGGCGCGGCGGCGGCGATTCAATCGGGATTGGCGGGAATTCTGACGGGCGGGAACGAGGCCTTGATCCAGCAATTGCCCGATCTTACCGGCATGAAGTCGGAAGTGATCATCCAGAAATCGCATCGCAATCCCTTTGATCATCAATTGCGATCTACAGGCATCAAGCTGGTTGTGATTGAAACTGCCGATCAATTGCGCGCTGCGGTAAATGAGCGGACGGCGATGATGCACTTCTCCAACTTCGCTAATGCCGCAGGACAGATCAAAGTGGACGAGTGGGTGAAGCTGGCGAAGCAATACAACATTCCGTGCATGAATGACGCTGCGGCCGATACGCCGCCGGTGTCTCATCTTTGGGACTACACCAACATGGGTTACGACCTGGTGACCTTCAGCGGCGGGAAAGCGATTCGGGGGCCGCAGTGCGCCGGGCTGTTGATCGGTCGCAAAGACATGGTGGCGAATGCGCTGCTCAACAACAGTCCGCACGAGGACACGCTTGGGCGAAGCCAGAAGGTGGGCAAAGAAGAAATCCTGGGGATGGTGAAGGCGCTCGAGCTTTTTCTTGCGGAGGACCATGAAGCGCTGGCCAAGCAATGGCAGAACCAGCTCGAAGGGATTTCGAATGAACTCAAGAAAGTTCCGGGGGTTAGTACGTCGTTCTTTGTGCCGGACATCGCCAATCACGTGCCGCATATGCGCATCACGTGGGATGCGGCCCGCATTTCGTTGACGCCGCAGCAGGCGTCGAAGTTATTGCGCAGTGCGAAGCCCTCCATTGTGATAGCAGGCGGCGAGGGACGGCCGGGATTATCCATGAGCTCGTTCATGCTGCAACCTGGTGAAGACAAAATCGTAGCCGAGCAACTTTCGCGGCTCCTGCGCGAGCATGCGGCATAACTGAGGAAGACCTGTAATGAACGGTCCGAGAACGAGCCATGTGCGCTGGTTTCTGGTGATCTGGCTCTTCGTGCTTAGCGCCGTGTCTTATCTCGACCGGGTAAACATTTCCATTGCGGGCGGGTCCATCGCGGAGGCCTACCATCTTAGCGATGTGCAGCTGGGCAAAGTGTTCAGCGCCATGCTGGTCGGGTACGCACTATTCCAGACAGTTGGCGGGCGGCTGGCAGACCGCTTCGGGCCGCGCCGGGTGCTGGCGGGTGGCGTGATGTGGTGGGGACTCTTCACTGCTCTGACTGCCATGGTTCCGGCGAACATTGCAGGAGCGCTTTTTATTTTCGTCGTGGTTCGATTTCTTCTCGGCGCGGGCGAAGCAGTCATTTATCCCTCCGCCAATCAATTTATTGCGCGCTGGGTTCCGACCTCGGAACGCGGCATTGCGAATGGTTTGATTTTCGCCGGGGTGGGAGCGGGCGCCGGTCTTACGCCGCTGCTTATCACGCAGATCATGATTCGTTACGGCTGGCGGTCGTCATTCTGGGTGTGCTCCATCATCGGATTTGCTGCGGGAGCGGTCTGGTTCGCGATGGCTCGCGACACACCCGATGAGCATGCCGACGTAACTGCCTACGAGTTGGCTTTGATTCGATCCGGGCTGACGCAGGCGGAGTCGAAGGATGATCCGAAGGCTCTCATGCCGTGGAGTCGTGTGATGCAAAGCAAAGAAGTCTGGGCCGTTACCCTCAGTTACTTCTGCTACGGCTATGTTGCGTGGATTTTCTTTAGCTGGTTCTATCGCTATCTCGCCAAAGTGCGCGGTCTTGATTTGAAGGCGAGCGCGTTCTACACCATGTTGCCCTTTCTGGCGATGCTGGTGTGCTGCCTTTTAGGGGGAGCGATCAACGACCGGCTCACGAAGCGTCTAGGGCCGCGGGTCGGGCGATGTGGTGTGGCGGCATTTGCGATCGCTGTGGCGGGGATATTCATCGCCTTCGGTTCGCAGGTTCAGAGTGCGCGGCTGGCCAGCGTGGTGCTCGCGGGCGGAGCTGGTGCACTTTACTTGTCGCAGAGTTCTTTCTGGTCGGTTACGGCCGATATTGCCGGTGCGTCTTCGGGTTCGGTCTCGGGCTTCATGAATATGGGGAATCAGATTGGAGCAGCGCTTACGGCTTCGCTCACTCCCTGGATCGCTGCGCGCTTCGGTTGGACAACTTCTTTTCTGGTGGCGGCGGGGTTGTGCGTCGTAGGTGCGACGTGTTGGCTGGTCGTAGATCCAACGCGGCAACTCAGAGTTTCTTCAGCTGAGGCTGCCACGACGCGGCTTCAGAGCTCTAAACATCGGTCGGATCAGTCAGGCAGCCGATCACCGGTGGCGCGTGCGAGTTTGTGACATCAGATCATGGCGAAGCTGAACATTAAGTCGAAGAATGGCTGCATGTCGGACCTGGTCAGCCTGGGCGAAGTCATGCTGCGCCTCGATCCCGGCGATGAGCGCATTTCGACGACGCGGCATTTTCGTGCGTGGGAGGGCGGAGGCGAATACAACGTCGCCCGCGGCCTCAGGCGCTGCTTTGGGATGGACACGGCGGTCGTAACGGCGCTTGCAGACAATCCGGTAGGACGCCTGGTCGAAGACCTGATGCTGCAGGGTGGCGTCAGTCAGAAATATGTGCGCTGGGTGCCTTATGACGGAGTGGGTCGAACTGTCCGCAACGGGTTGAATTTTACGGAGAGAGGTTTTGGAGTCCGCGCTCCACTTGGATGTTCAGATCGCGGGCATACTGCCGTGTCACAACTGAAGCCCGGCGAAATCGATTGGGAGCAGATTTTCGGCGAGGACGGAGCACGGTGGTTTCATACTGGCGGAATCTATTGTGCACTTTCGGAAACTGCGCCGCTCGTGGCTCAGGAAGCTATGGAAGCGGCGAAGCGGGCGGGTGCCATCGTTTCCTACGACCTGAACTATCGTCCGTCTTTGTGGAAGTCGATTGGAGGAAAATCGAAAGCTCAGGAGACGAACCGGCGGCTTGCACCGCTGGTCGATGTGATGCTTGGGAATGAAGAAGACTTTTCGGCCGCTTTGGGCTTTGAGGTGAAGGGTCTCGACGAACAGCACTCCAAACTCGATCCGAACAACTTCGAGAGAATGATCAAAAAAGTCGTGCAGGAATTTCCTACGCTGGCAGTCATCGCGACGACGCTACGGCATGCGAAGTCGGCAACCCTGAACGATTGGGGAGCGATGTGCTATTACGACGGCGAATTCTACCAGGCGCGGGTTCGCGAGAATCTGGAGATTTACGATCGCGTGGGAGGAGGTGATTCTTTTGCCTCGGGATTGATTTATGGACTCCTATCAGGAAAAGAGCCGCAGTGGGCTGTCGACTGCGGCGCAGCGCATGGCGCGCTCGCAATGACTACCCCCGGCGATACGACGATGGCGACGCTGGATGAAGTATTGCAGGCGATGAAAGCGCAAACTGCGCGCATTGCACGTTGAATAACTCACGTTGAGAAGTTGACTGAGAATCGGCAACGGAACGGACAGCACGAGACCACCCTATGACCATCGAGGACGTGATTCGCAGGATCGGCGAGATTGGCATTGTGCCCGTGGTGCGGGCCGCGAGCGTCGAAGACGCAACCCGGGCGGTGGAAGCCATCTGTGCCGGAGGCATTCCGATTCTCGAAATAACCATGACGGTCCCCAACGCGATCTCGGTGATTCGGCATGTGGTGCGGGAACACGGAAGCGCGGCGCTGATTGGGGCGGGCACGGTTACGACGGGCGAGCAGGCCGAGCAGTGCATTCGAGCCGGCGCTGAGTTTCTGGTAAGTCCGGGACTGTCGACCCATGTGCTCGCGGTGGCGCAAGCCTGCGCTAAGTTGGCCATTCCCGGCGCGCTGACGCCAACTGAACTCATGCACGCTCAGGACAATGGCGCAAAGCTCATCAAGATTTTCCCTTGCGGCAACGTTGGGGGGCCAAAGTATCTGCAGTCTTTGAGAGGGCCCTTTCCGCAGGTGTCCCTGATTCCCACGGGCGGAGTGAATGCTTCGAACGCTCCCGACTACATCGCCGCCGGAGCATTTGCCTTGGGGGTGGGTGGCGATCTGGTGAATGCGGCGGCTCTGCGCGATGGGAATGTTACGAAGGTCACGCAGGCAGCTCGCGAGTTGGTGGAAACAGTGCGTGCGGCGCGAGGGCTGGCCCTCGAAAAGACCGGCTCAACGCATTAAAGTCTTGGATATTTTTCAACAAGCTAGGGGACTGCGATGAAGATCGGCCGGTCTACTTTGTCGGGCTTCTGTCGAAACGGGGCTGAAAAGCGGTTGGCCGGATTTACCCTCGCAATCGCTGGTCTTCTTATGATCGTGTGCAGTACGGCTGCGACTGTCCAATCTGTGTCTGCCGCGGAATCGCAGCCGACGACCGTTCACGTCGATGCTACGCCTGGCCACGCCATCAACTCATTCGATCCCGATAGCGCTCTCGGCAGCTCTATCGACGTTCTATCCCACGACGGGATCGACAAGGTTTATACCCCGCACATTATCCAGGAGTCCCTGTCGGCGGGCTGGGGGCCGATTACTTATCGCAACAATTCCGAGCTGCGCATGGCCGCCTGGCATTGGACGGAGAACGGAACGTGGAGTGATCCCGCACACAAGAGTGGATACTTTACCGGCAGCACTGAGCTTAAGGAACCAACCCGGTACATTCTTTCCTATGCGCTGCCGCACCGCGGTTTCTCGACCAGCGGCGACCGCCCGTTGCAAGGCCCGAATCTCATCTATTGGAAGAGCAACCCGTATCTCACCAGCAAGTTCACGGGAGAGAGCGACGCGCTGCATCCGCAATGGGTGGTCGTCGATCTGCAGGCCGAGAAGCCGGTGAATGCGATTCGCATCGCATGGGCCAGCCCCTATGCGACGACCTATCAAGTCGAGTATTGGGTCGGGAAACGCGCGCTCGATTTCGACGAGGGCCCGAAGGGAGAGTGGAAAACATTTTCTGCGGGAGCAATCAAAAATGCGCCGGGCGGAACTGTCAACCTAAAGCTTGCCGACGTTCCCGTCAACGCGCAGTACGTGCGCATCCTGATGACGGAGTCCTCGAACACCTGCGATCTGCATGGATCGGACGACATCCGCAATTGCGTGGGATATGCAATTCAGTCGATTCGCCTCGGGACCGTAGATTCCAGCGGCGCTTTTGCCGAGGTCGAGAAGAATATGGCGGATCGACCGACTACTTACTGCTCTTCGTCGATTGATCCGTGGCACTCGGCCAGCGACGTGAATGCGACAGGCGGCTACCAGCATAGTGGCTTTGATCTTTTCTTCACCAGCGGACTGACCAACAATCTTCCGGCGATGATTCCGGTGACCATGCTTTACGGCACGCCGGACGACGCAGCCGCGGAGATTGCCTACGTGGAAAAGCGCGGCTATAGCATCGGATACGTCGAACTGGGTGAGGAGCCGGACGGCAAGCATGCCATGCCGGAAGACTATGGGGCTTTGTACCTTCAGTGGGCCACGGCTATTCACAAAGTCGATCCCAAACTCAAGCTGGGTGGACCGATCTTTGAAGGAGTGAATGAGGACATTCGTGTCTGGCCTGATGCGCAGGGCCGGGTTTCGTGGATGGGACGCTTCGTCGATTACTTGAAAGAGCACGGACGTATCTCCGACCTGGCGTTCGTATCGTTCGAGCACTACCCGTTCGAGGCGTGCACGATCAGCTGGAAAACTCTGTATACGGAACCGCAGTTGATGAAGCACATTCTGCAGGTTTGGAGGGACGATGGCGTTCCCAAAGAAGTTCCGCTAATGGTGACCGAGAACCATCTGGCCTCCCAGCTCACGGGGCCGATGACCACGATCTTTGCCGCGCTCTGGCTCGCAGACAATGTTGGCTCTTTCTTTGAAGGCGGGGGCGCCGCGTTTTATCACTCACCGATTCAGCCGCAGGGCATTCAGAGAAGCTGTCTGGGCTGGGCTTCATGGTCAAATTTTGTTGCCGACGAAGGCCCTGATGAAGGCTACGTCATCAAAGGATACACGTCGCCCTACTTCGCCGCTCACATGATTAACCTGGAGTGGGTGCAGCACCATTCGGGCATGCATCATATGTTCCCTTCTGCGGTTGATCTGAAGAACAACGAGATTCAGGACGGCGAAGGCAATGTGCTGGTCACTTCATATGCGGTGCATCGCCCCGACGGAAACTGGTCTTTGATGCTGGTGAACCGGGACGAGACCAACCCACACACCGTGCGCGTACAGTTCGAGGATTCCAGGAGCAAGCAGAGTGCGTCGTTTTCCGGCCCGGTCACGTTCGTGACTTTCGGGAGCGAACAGTATGTTTGGATTAACGACGGCCCCAACAGCCACGCCGACCCGGATCATCCACCGATTGTGACTACTGTGGCGGCCGGTTCGCAAACTGCATTCACTCTGCCGAAGGCTTCTATCACCGTCTTGCGGGGAAAGGTGGCGGGGCTCAAGGAGTAACGCCGCGGGCTTCCGGCGTTATGCACGTTGAAAATGGAAGCGGTCGCCGACCGTTCAGGACGGGCGACCGCCTAAACTTTAGAAATCCCTCTTCAGTTCTCCAACATCACTGGCGAGGCGGCCAGCACTCCGGCGGCGAGTTCCAGGTCGTGCAAGTCCTCGCGGCTGAAGTCCTGGGTGAAGCGCGGATCCAATCCCTTGCGCGAGATTTGAATCACACCCAGCACCGTTAAATGCTGATCGAGAATCGGCACCGACATCAGTTTCTGGATGGGCGCAGGCTGCGCCGGTTCCTCGGCTTCAGCTCCAACCGGCTTGATCGTCTCAAAGATGCTGGCATGTTTTACTCGGGCAAAGTTGTTAAAGATTTCGGCTTTTTTGCTCAACGCGGTGTGGGCAGCGACGGCCTTGCTGGAGATCGGAATCGCCCCAGTGGTTCGCAGATGTTCCGGGAAAATGAACCTAAGCAGGCCGCCTTCCAATCGCAGGAGCGCGACTTCTGCATACTGCACTTTGAACACTTTCGCCAGCACCATGCTGATGTCTAACGGCGTGACGCCCTGGCCCAGCACAGATCCCAGAGGGAGCAGATTTTCGGGGAGAATGATTTCTTCAAGGGCTCCGTCTTCAGGCTGATGAGTCATAGAAAACTCGCAAAATTCCAAATTAGCAATCGGTCTAAGCCTCGCACTTTGAACACCAGACCGCGCCTGTAATGACATCCTACAACCCCTTTGGTTTCAGCAAAGTAGCCAACGTCCATGACCTTCCGCGGCACCTGCATCGCAGCCACCCCGCCAGAAAGCCGCAAATACAATGACAATTTTTGTCGATCGGACCTTTTCCTCCCGATCGCTTTTGCAGAAGTTTCTGTCCCAGACATAGGATTTCCCACCAGCGAGCCTTCCCATCCTGCCCCCTAAGTCATTACACTGCTTTCCTATGAGCCTTCCTGCGCAACCGAACCTCAAGCTGATCAATGCTGCGGACTACCGCGAAGCCTACGCCAACAGCGTGCAGATGCGGGTGAATGTCTGGGACTTCTTCATGGTTTTCGGCACTCTGCAGCAGCAGACCGAAACGCAAGTCGAGATTCGCAACTTCCAGGGCATCTACCTCAGCCCGCAACAGGCCAAAGCCTTGCTCGGGCTGCTGCAGCAGAATATCGCCGGCTACGAGAGCGCCTTCGGCGAGATCAAACTCGACCCGCGCCTGACCCCGACCGGTCCGGTGCACTAGGGAAGGCCCCAGGAGGAAATTTCTGAGAGATTACCGGTCTGACCGGAGTAGTCCAGCGCAATGGTCAGGCGCTTATCTGGCCCTGGTGTTTGCGGTCATCTTTGTATTTATTTTTCTGCTGCACGCGCCTGTGCTGCAGTTGCCTTACTTCTGGGACGAGGCCGGCTACTATGTTCCGGCAGCGCGCGATATGCTGCTCACCGGAAGCCTCATTCCTCACACCACGGTTTCGAACGCGCACCCGCCTCTGGTGATGGCCTGGCTGGCTCTCTGGTGGAAACTGGTGGGCTATGCTCCGCTCGTGACTCGGACGGCCATGTTGGTGATCGCCGCGTTCTCGCTTCTGGGGGTGTTTCGGCTGGCCGAACGCGTCGCCAATACAAAAGTAGCGATCGCGTCCACTCTCTGCACGGCGCTGTATCCCGTCTTCTTCGCACAGAGCTCTCTCGCGCAGGTGGATTTGGGGGCAGCGGGGCTTACGTTCTGGGCGCTGTCGGCATATGTGGAGGGGCAATATGCCGCAACGGCGCTATGGTTCACCCTGGCTGCGTTGACGAAGGAAACCGCGATCTTAGCTCCCCTAGCGCTTGCCGGATGGGAGATTATCGGACTTCTTGTGTGTAAGAGTCCGCTGCGAGAGCTTTGGCTGAGTGGCACTGACCTTGAATCGAAGACAAGTTCTATGCAGCGCATCGCCTCGCTGCTGATTCCGGTATTGCCGCTCAGCCTTTGGTATGCCTATCACTTTGCGCACACCGGATATGTCTTCGGCAATCCCGAGTACGTCCGTTACAACGTGGAAACAACTCTCAGCTTCACACGGTTTCTTCTCGCGCTGGCCATGAGGGTTTGGCAGATCAGCGGCTATCTCCATTTGTGGATCCTGACTCTGGCGATGCTGTTGGCAATGTGGACGCTGCCGCCGCGACTCGATTCCGCAGGCGAACGTCCGCGGGTCGGCATCCCGGTGCAAATGATTTTCTACGTCGTCATCCTCGCTTACACAGTAGCGATGGCGTTGATCGGCGGCGCGGTTCTGGCTCGTTATATGCTCCCGGCCGTGCCCCTTGTCATCATCCTTTCAGTCTCGACGCTCTGGCGCAGGCTGCGTTTCTGGCGGGCGGCGGTCGCATGCGTTGCTCTAGCCTTCATTACGGCCTGGTTCTGGAATCCTCCCTATGGATTCTCCCCTGAGGACAATCTTGCTTACAGGGATTACGTTGTGCTGCATGAAGACGGTGAACGCTTCCTCGAAGCGCGTTATCCCATGGCGCGGGTGCTGACGGCGTGGCCCGCCACAGACGAAATAACCCGTCCCTGGCTCGGTTACACTACGCGGCCGATGCGTGTGGTTCGCCTCGAGAACTTTTCCCTGGATGAAGTGCTTTCCGCCGCCGACTTTCGCTCAAATTACGAAGTCGCCCTGATCTTCTCTACGAAATACGAGCCTGGACCCAGAGTGTGGGATCGCTGGCGGTCCTGGACAGAGCTAAAGGCGCGCTTTTTCGGGTTTCACCGTGACCTGCCACCCGCCGCCGTGGCCCAGATTCTCGGCGGCCACATTGTGTTTTCTGAACAACGCCCGGGGCAGTGGATCGCCGTGATTGAAATGGAGCGAGTGGAGGAAGCGTCTCGCTTTCCGCTCAGTTGGGGGTGGCTTCCAGGCGGGCGTGGTAGCCCTTGCGAGCCCGGACTTGCAAACGTTTGCCATTTTTCTCGGCAATGATGCTGATGGGGTGGTAGCTTCCGTTCGGCTGGAAATTGGCGGGTTTATAAGCGATGAAGTACCGGCTGCGGATCAACTCGCGCAGCTTATCAAGGGACGAGCCTAGAGTGTGTAAATCGCCGGGAAACATCGCCTCTCCTCCTGTGCGCTCAGCCAGAGCCTCTAACACCCTGTCGGCATCTGTCTTGTCGCCAAGGCCCTCTTTTGTGCTGACCGTGTAAATCGTGACACCCGACCGTTCTGCAACCTGGATGCTCTGCTTCAGGCTGCTGTGGCTGGAATTATCCTCGCCGTCGCTCAGGATCACGAGAACCCTAGCCACTCGCTCATCATCGGGATACGCTCCCAGCTTTCTGCACGCAAATGAAACTGCGTCAAAGAGCGCCGTCCCGCCACCGTTAGAGAGCTTGTCGATCCCCTTTCCCAGTTCAACTGGGTCCGAGCTGAAATCCTGGGTTATCGCGGGCTCGCTGGCAAATCCGGCGATGAACCCAAGATCGGCAGGATTGCTAAGCACCTTCTGAACGAACTTAGTAGCAGCGCCCTTCTCGAAGGAGAACCGGTCGTGCACCGAACCGCTGGTGTCCACCAGCAGAGCGAGCCGCAAAGGAAGTTTCGACTGCGGGGCAAATTGCACGACTCTTTCCGGAGGCTTGTTGTCGTCGCGGATCTGGATGTTGGACGCCTCCAAATCGTTCACCATGTGTCCATGGCTGCTGACAGAGAAAAACAGGGCCACATCGTCTACGCTCTTGCGAATTGTCCATATCCCGCCAACGCGAGTGGCGGGACTCCGAGGCACATCCGAGGCTGCGAGGTTGTTGCCTCCTAGTTTGGGGGCGTCTGCCTCGGCCAAGGCGCCGCAGTCATTGTATGTACTCCTATCGGATTCATCGTCCAATGTACTGAGCTGCGCCTTCAATCTGTGAGTGTTGGGGAAAGTTTGTACCGGCTGCGAAACAGCTCCGGTCGATGTTGGCTGCGAATTGCCGGTGCCTGCAGCCCGAACTGTCTTGTTGTGGGCAAGGACAGCCAGATTCTGACGCGCGACTGGAGCGAAAGCATTGGTGGCATCCTCGCTCAGGAAGAAGGTCAGTTCGCGCTCCATGGTTTCGAAATCGTTCAGAGACATGGCTGCGGACGCAGCCACGTAGTGCACATTCGCCATCCCTTTGTGGTCGAGCGCATGCACTCGCTGGACTGTTTCTAAAGCATGCCGGTATTGCTGGGTTCCATTTTGCGCGTACGCCAGAACCGAGAGAATGCTGACGTCTTTGGGCTGGAGAGCAGCAGCTTTTTCCAGTGCTGATTCCGCAGCCGGAAAATCGTTTTGCGACAAGGCTAGGCGACCGAGATGCAGGAACGATCCGGGAAATTTATCGTCCAGTTTGGCAGCCGTTTCAAATTCACTCCTGGCTTTAACCGGGTCTTCCTGATCGACATAGGCGAGTCCGAGACCGACGTAGGCTGAAACGAACTTCGGATACTGCGCAATCGCCTTTTGCAACTGCTTGATTGCCTCTTTCGAATTCTGCGCCTTCAATAACGTGCGAGCGCGGTTGAACTCCACGATCGCGCCATTCGGGGCATCCAGGTCGAGCGCTGACACGACGCCGGAGTCGATCAGTTTCTTATCTGCTAATTTTTGCTCCTCCAGGAGCTTGGTGCGCTTGTTTTGTTGTTCGAGGTAAAGTTGCACCATGTCGATTTGGGACATTACGGAATCCGCACCTGTGTTGAGAAAAGGCAGTCCCTGCGAAGCGAATGAGGAATCTCCCTGTCCTTGCGCGAGGAGGCTGCTACAGAAACAGAATGCGACAGCGCTAGCCAGCAGCCGCCTGGCAGAACTAATGGAGAGAAGTTGAGGCGTTGATGGCAAGAAACAACTCCAAGCAATGAATGTGGGAGACTACTGCACGCCCGGACTCGGTGGGCTTCCGCCGCCTTCGCTCCAAGCCAGCGGGTCCACCGGCATTATAAGTCAGCGCCGCATTAAATGACAGGAATGAGTTTTGATCACCAGCCATACCTGCCGGCCCTCGGCAAGGTCCAGGGCGTCACGCGCCGCCAGCGTCAGGTGGACTTCTACCTCTACGCCGCAATCCACGCGCGCGGAAATAATCATGTCGCGGCGTTCCAGGGACGATAGCCGTCCGGCGAGGATGTTGCGGGCGCTCAATCCGACCGGCGTTGCGACGGCGAGCAGAATGTCGCCGGCGCGAATTCCCACCCGCAAGCCTGAGCCTGACTCTGCCCGGATCAAGGGCGTCTCCAACAGGACGGATCTGTCCTCACGGCCAGCAGGCGGACAGGACGTCATGATTCGGCAAAGCATGGTGCCGCGATCTTCGTGTACCGATTCCACGGATGCGTCGAAGACGTTTTCAAAACCCGCCAACTGTGCCACGGTTTCCTGTAGCGGAGCGCTCAGCACCTCGTGCGGCGTACCCTGGGCGATGATGCGTCCTTCTTCCATTACCAGCACGCGTTCGCCCAGAGCAATTACTTCTTCCCGTGTGTGCGTAACATACAGAATCGGGATACCGTGCGCCTGATTCCAGCGCCGAAGGTCGTCGAGGATCTTCGACTTTGTGAAGGCGTCGAGAGCGGCCAGAGGTTCGTCGAGCAAAAGCACACACGGGTTCGTGACCAGAGCTCGTGCCAAAGCCACGCGCTGGCGTTCTCCCCCTGAGATTTCCGCTGGGCGCTGCTGGCGTACGTGGTCAATGCGGAACTCCTGCAGCATCGCCGCGGCCCGCTGCCGGCGCTCCAGCCGCGGCAGATCCGCCAGTCCATATTCAGTATTCTGCTCGACGGTCAGGTGCGGGAACAGTGCGAGATCTTGCAGGACATACGCCACGCCGCGCTTGGCCACTGGAACATCGAGACGCGAGCCCGCGTCAAACAAGACGCGCTCCCCTACGGCAATTCGCCCTGCATTCGGAGTGGCCAGACCGGCCACGCAATCAAGCAGTGTGGTTTTGCCCGATCCCGAGGGGCCGAATAGGATAGTGAATCCCGGCGCGACGCTGAACTCTACATCGAGAGAGAACCCATGCTCCGGAGCAGGAAAGGTTTTGCGAATGCGTGCGTTCAGGATCTGGCTTGCGAGTTTGGTCTCGGCAGGCGTGGGCATCGATATCGCTATTTGACTGGACCGATCATCCATGGTCTTTGACCTGGTCTTCCAGCAAGAGACGTTCTCCGGTTCAGTCCGTAGACCAGCGTCAGCACTGCGAAGCAGAAAATCAGCAACAGCAACGCGGTGGCATTGGCTGCCGCGTAGTTGGAGGCCTGCACCTGATCGTAAATGTCGATGGAAACCGTACGCGTCACTCCGGGAATATTGCCTCCGATCATCAGCACTACTCCGAACTCTCCCATGGTGTGAGCAAACGCCAGAGCGACGCCCGTGACCAGCCCGGGCACGGAAAGCGGAACCACAACTCGGAAGAAAGTGCGTAACGGCGACGCTCCCAGGGTGGCCGACGCCGCCAGAAGTTTCGGGTCGACCGACGAAAAAGAAGCTGCAAAGGGCTGCACCGCGAACGGCAGGCTGTAGAGGATCGAGCCGATCACCAGTCCCGTGAATGTGAAGGCTAAGGTGTGTCCGGTCAAAGACTGCCACCACCGCCCCAGAGGACTCCGCGAACCGAGGGCGACAAGCACATAAAAGCCGAGCACAGTCGGCGGCAGCACGATCGGCAAGGCGACCAGCGCTTCCACAAGGAATTTCCAGCGTCGGCGGGAAAAGGCGATCCAGGAAGCCAATGGCAGTCCGATCACAGTAAGGATGATTGACACCACCACAGCCAGTACTATCGTGAGCCGGAACGCCTGCCAATCGATGGACATTTTCCCTAGCCGGTCTCCTACCTCAGTTTAAATTTCAGGTCAGGCGAGCTGAATCCGTAGCGCCGCAGCAGCCCAGCCACTTCTTCGGTCTTGACAAAGCCCAAGAACGCCGCCGCGTCTTCCCGGTGAGGCGAGTGCGAAATCAGCACTACACCCTGATCCAACTGCGGATATGCCTCGGCCGGGACAATCCAGTATCTTCCTTTACCCTGCATCGCGGGCGCCATGGCATGCGCCAGGGCCACGAGCCCAGCCTGCGCATTGCCAGACTCCACAAATTGCGCTGCCTGCGCAACATTTTCTCCCAGCACCAGCCGGTCGCTGACCTTCTCAGACAAGCCATAATGCTTCAGCGCAGCCGCCGCCGCGCGCCCGTAAGGCGCATGCTGAGGATTCGCAACGGAAATCTTCTTCACCGACGGATCGAGCAGCACGTCCATGCCTTTGTGCTCGACATCGAGCGGCGAATCTTTGGGAACCCATAGCACCAACTGCCCCACCGCGTAACGATATAACGTTGCGCCGTCGGCCTGGCCAGCCGCAATCAACTGCCGGGGATAATCCATGTCGGCCGAGAAGAAAACATCAAAAGGCGCGCCGTTCTGAATCTGCTGGGTCAGCGCTCCAGACGCGCCGAAAGAAAGCTTCACCGCAACGCCCGTTCGCTTTTCATAGTTGGTGGCGACTTCCTGCAGCGCCGCGCTTAAGTCCGCCGCCGCCGCGACATTGATCTCGCGGTCGGCAGATTCAGCTCGCGGGATCGAGATCCCAGAAGCCAACACCAGAAAAGCAATCAAGCTACGGGTGATAAGACGCCTCATGGTTGGAAAATACCTCCAAACATTCGCGACAGAAATAAATCAGGACCGATGGAGATTGTACAGGCAGGGTGCTGCATCCTGCGCGCGGGGCCGACTCTTGCGACTCTCGTCTGCCTCGCGGCCACCGGCTCACCCATGCGATTCCCGTAATGGTCCTCAGCGCGACTTTGTGCGCTTTTTGGTTGACCCCTCCCCTTAGCCCTTCGATACTGGCCCTGTAGTTCAGCCTCTATGACTCTTCCCAGGCTTTGCCGCGCCGTTCGCGCTTCCCTGCTCGCATTCTTATCCCTCTCATTGCTCTCCATCGCGCACGCCCAGGGGAGCAAGAAAACCGCAACCGAAACGCCCACCGCCGACACCGATGCCGATCACGTGCAAGAGCGCGCAGAATGGTTCCTGCGCGGCCGCGTGGTTCCAGGAAGGTCCTCTGCCGAACTGCGTCACCAAGCCTATCAAGCCAAAATGCAGGCTCGCGCCGCCCGGCTGGCTCGGGCTCGATCCGCTCTCTCGGGCTCGCAGCCGCCACCATCATCCAGTGGATGGACGCCTCTTGGCCCGGTGCCGCTGGCTTCCGACGCTACCGGCGACGGATTTCAGAACTATAACCAGGTCTCGGGACGGGCAACCGCGGTGGCGATTGATCCTGCAGATGCAACCGGCAACACGGTCTACATCGGCGGAGCACAGGGCGGGGTCTGGAAGTCCACCAACGCCGCTACTGCCATCGCCAACAACGTAACTTGGACTGCCGTCACCGACGACCAGGCAACACTTTCCATCGGCTCGATCGTAATTCAGCCGGGAAACACCGATCCCGCGCACAGCGTAGTTCTTGTGGGCACGGGCGAGGCTGACAATTCCGCCGATTCTTACTTTGGCCTCGGCATTCTGCGTTCCGCCGATGGCGGCAACACCTGGGCGTTGATCTCCTCCGCGAACAGCGGCACTTACTCGTTCAGCGGCCTTGGCGCTGCACGCATGGCATTCAGCACCGCCAGCGGGCAGACCCTCACCGTGGTCGCAGCCATGGCGGCAACGGCGGAAGGCGTAACCGATGGCGCGTTGACGAGCAATACGTATCGCGGACTCTACACTTCCACCGATGCCGGGCAGACCTGGACGTACAATGCTCTGTTCACTGGCGCGGGCGAGGCGACCTCGGCAACTTCGGTGGTGTATAACGCCTCGGCTAATTTGTTTTTTGCGGCCGTGCGCTATCACGGCTTCTACTCTTCCCCGGACGGTCTGACCTGGACGCGCCTCGTCAACCAGCCCGGCACGTCGGGCTTGCTGAGCGCAACCGCCTGCCCGCAAAACTACGTCGCCAGCTGTCCGATCTACCGCGGTGAAATCACGGTCGTGCCCGGACGCAATGAGATGTACGTGTGGTTCGTTTCGTTAAGCTCCGCCGGCGATCTCGTGGATCAAGGTATTTGGCAGAGCACAAATGGTGGCACGTCGTGGACTCAAATCAGCGACAGTGGAATCATCAATTGCGGTGATCCTGATGGTGGCTGTGGTGTACAGCAGGGATTCTACAACCTGGAACTGCTGGCGGTTCCCAATGGCGCTTCTGCCACCGACCTCTACGCCGGTGCGATCAACCTCTACAAGTGTTCCATCAGCACCGCGAACCCGACGTGTTCCGGCGTTCCGTTCATGAATCTCACCCACGTCTACGGCTGCGATCCTATCGGAGCGCTGGCGCATGTGCACCCCGACCAGCACGCACTGGCATACATGATCCCATCGGCCGGTGCCGATCTGATGTATTTCGCGAATGACGGCGGCATTTACCGCGCGCTGAACGGATTCACCGGGCTGACCACGGGCTCCTGTTCAGGCACGAATCAATTCGACGATCTCAATCAGAATCTGGGTTCGATGACGCAGTTCGTCAGTTTTTCCCAGCACGCAACCGATCCCAACACGCTTCTGGGAGGCACCCAAGATAACGGTTCCCCCGCGACCGCGACGGCCACGACGAGTTCGAGTTGGGGGAATGTGCTGGGCGGCGATGGCGGCTACAACGCCATCGATTCCAACACGGGCAACTGGTTTGCCTCGAACCCGGATACGGGAGGAGGCACGCTGAATATCCAGGAATGTCCAAACGGAACGAGTTGCGACGACAGCAGCTTCAGAGTGGTCGTCAGCAGCGGCGACGTCGGTGGCGACGACGGATCTTTCTACTTCCCCTACATTCTCGATCCGCGGTCCACCACTTCGTTGCTGGTGGGAACCTGCCGCGTGTGGACGGGACCGCGGTCCGGCGGCGCGTTTACGGTGTTGAGCCTGAATTTCGATACACTCGGCACCGGCACCTGCGCCGGTAACGAGATCAATACGGTTCGAGCCCTGGCCGCCGGAGGTCCCACGACCGCGATTGGCTCTCACGTAATTTATGCCACCACTGACGGACTCGGCCCGAGCCAGTCTTCTGCGCCCATCGGCGGAAACGTCTGGGTCACCACGAACGCCACTGCAGTTTCAGGCACTGTTTCCAATTTCGCCAACGTCACACTGAATGGTCCCGGCGGCGCCAGCATCAATCCCCACCAGTTTCCGATCTCCAGCGTAGCCATCGACTCGTCAGACCCCACGGGCAACACGGCCTACGTCACCGTGATGGGTTTCACCGCCCCGTCGGGACAAGTCGGCACGGGTCACGTCTGGCAAACCACGAACGCCGGCACGAATTGGACCGATTTCACCGGGACCGGTTCGAACGCTCTTCCGGATTCTCCGGTGAACGCCGTTGTCGTTGACCCGACCACACACATTATTTATGTAGGCACAGACGTAGGCGTCTTTCAGAGCCCCACGTCCGCTCCCGCATGGACCGAACTTGGACCCATTTCCAGCAGCCAGCAAAATGGATTCCTGCCCAACGTTGCCGTCACTGCGCTCGCTCTTTTTAATTCCGGCGGCCAGAAGCTGTTGCGCGCTTCCACCTACGGTCGCGGCGTGTGGCAGTTCAATCTGATCGCCGCGCCAGATTTCCAGATCGCGGTTTCAAACACGCCGCTGACGGCCTTCAGCGGAACCACCCCCACATTCAACGGCACCGTAACGGCGGTGAACGGATACAACAGTTCGGTTACTTTGAGCTGCACGGCAGGTTCAACAAGTCCGCCCAGCCCGTGCACGCCGCCTTCGAGTTTCACTCCCGGCTCAGCCGGCACCGCGTTCGCGCTTACGACAGGCGCCGCGATCGGCGACTACAACTTCAATCTGCAAGCGGTGGGCTCTGATCCCAATAACACGACTCACGTCGCTGCCCTCACCTTACATGTCGTCGATTTGGCCATGACCACACCATCGCCAACAACTGTGACCGAGCCCCGTGGCGCGACTTCCCCGCCCGTCAGCTTTCAAATCACGGCCCAGGGTTCATTCGATCAAAGCGTGACCCTCATCTGCAGCTTCAGTCCCAGCATCTCGGGCGCATCTTGCTCGTTTACTCCCGGGGCCGTGGTCAATCCAACATCAGCCTCACCTGCAAGCATGACCGCAACCGTGTCCGTACCCGCAGGCACTGCGCCCGGCAGCTACGCAGTCACTTTGCAGGCCACGACCTCTGGAGCACCCACGCCCCTGACCACTTCGTTCACCATGACCGTCACCACCAACCCTGATTTCATTCTCAACGAGCCCGTCCCCTTTCCCAATGTGAAGGAAGGTAGTACCGGCACCAGTGGCCCGATCACAATCTCCTCCCAGGACGGCTTCAGCGGCTCAGTCAGCCTGAGCTGCCCAAACACCTTTGGAGCTAACAGTTGCAGCATCAGTCCCTCGACGGTCAGCACCTTCCCCGCGACGGTCAATCTCATCATCAACGGAACCAGTTTCTCCGCCGGCAGCTATCAGATTGCGGTGCAAGGCGTCTCGGGTTTGGTTACGCACTCTCTCGCAGTGCCGTTCAACGTCGGCGCTTACCTGGTAACAGGTCCGGCGACGCTTTCTGCCCCGCCCGCCAGTCAAGTGCCGGCCAGTCTTACCTTCGCTTCCACCAATTCCTACAGCGGCCAGGTCAATGCCACCTGCGACGCCACGCAGCTGACGGGAGCGCAATGCACGCTTAGTCCGACGAATCCGATCAAGATCGACGCCGCCGCTTCTGTGCCCGTAACCGCGACGATCAACATTCCGAATAACGCCGCGGCCGGCGTCTACAACATCCTCATCAACTCACAAGACACAACTGGTGCGCCCAGCTCCACATGGACAATCGCCCTAACAGTATTCCAGGATTTCACCCTCGGCTCGCTCAATCCCGCTACCCAGACCATTACCCCGGGACAATCGGCCAGCTACAATTTCAGTGTGCTGCCAGTGGGCTCGTCATTCACCGGTGCTGTAAGTTTCGCCTGCTCCGGCGCGCCCGTAATCTCGCTGTGCACCTTCACTCCGAGCCCCGTGACTCCAGGCAACGGCTCCGCTGCGGTCGTGATGAACATCACAACCACTTCCAGTTCGGCCAGTTTCTTTCCGGGGAGACCTGATCGTGTCTTCTTTTACGCTTTATGGCTCGCGCTGCCCGGACTGGCGCTACTGGCAAGCCGTGGGCGCCGAAGGCATGGAGGGCTCACCTTGTCCGCTTCTCTGTTGGGATTGCTTCTGCTGGCTCTCCTGCTGCCATCTTGCGGCGGTAGCGGAAGCAATGGCGGAGGAGGCGGTGGTGGCGGCGGCGGTGGTGGCCAGCAGCAAGGCACACAACCCGGCACCTACACCATCACCGTGACTGGCACCTCGGGCACACTGACTCATCAAGCCCCTTCCACCGTCACTCTGGTCGTGAGCCAGTAGTTAAAGCCTGGCGTGAACCGGGCGTCGCGGTATGATCATCGATCATGCCTGATTCGCACCACGACGTCATCATCGTCGGCGGAGGCATTGTCGGCCTCGCAGTGGCACTCGAAATCACCCGCAGATTTCCCCGCCTTAGCTTGCTGTTGCTCGAGAAGGAAGACCGGGTGGGCCGGCACCAGAGCAGTCACAACAGCGGCGTCATTCATTCCGGGATTTACTACAAGCCAGGATCGCTGAAAGCGAAGCTGTGCGTTGCCGGTGCGGCGGCGATGGTCGAGTTTTGTCGCGAGCACGGCATTCCGCATAGCGTTTGCGGCAAGGTCATCGTGGCCACCAGTTCGCAGGAATTCCAGCCTTTGGAGGAATTGCGGCGGCGAGGCGAGGCCAACGGCGTCCCAGGCGTGCGGCTTATCCGGTCTGCAGAGTTGCGCGATCTCGAGCCCAATGCAGTCGGCTTAGCGGCACTCGTTGTCCCCTCAACCGGCATTACCGACTATGCTGCCGTTTGCGATAAGTATGCAGAATTAACCGCTGCGCGGGGCGGAACAATCCTGACTTCCGCGGAGGTGATGCGGATCAACCGAGATGCGAATGAGATTGTGGTGGAGACCAGACGCGGAGCATTCTCCGCGGCTTATTTGATCAACTGTGCTGGATTGTTCAGCGACCGCATCAGCCGCATGGCCGGCGATGAACCGGAGGTCATCATCGCTCCCTTTCGCGGCGAGTACTACGATCTCATTCCCGAGCGTTCGTCGTTGGTGAGAGCCCTCATCTACCCCGTCCCCGATCCGCGGTTTCCGTTTCTCGGGGTCCATTTCACGCGCCGTATCAGCGGCAGAGTCGACGCTGGGCCCAACGCAGTTCTCGCCTTCCGCCGCGAGGGCTACCGGCGCACAGACTTCAACCTGAAAGAACTGGCTTCGTCAGTCGCCTTTCCCGGATTCTGGCGAATGGCTGCAAAGCATTGGCGAAGCGGACTTGACGAGGTCTATCGGTCATTTTCCAAGCCCGTGTTCGTTCGTGCTCTGCAGCGACTGGTCCCTGAAGTGCGCGAGGAAGATCTGGTTCCCGGCGGCTCCGGGGTCCGCGCCCAGGCACTCAAGCGCGACGGCACGCTGGTGGATGATTTCCAGTTTGTGCAGTCGGGAAAGATGCTGCACGTTCTGAACGTTCCGTCTCCCGCCGCGACAGCTTCCCTGCTGATTGGGCGCGCCATCTTAGACATGGCGAGCACGAACATCGGACTCGAGAACTGATCGCAATCCTGCCGATCCAGCTACCGTGAAGTCCGGGGGAGCATGGGCGACAGGATCCGGACCGGTTCGCGGCGAAGGTTCGACACGCCCGTCCTGGTGGTTCCCAGCGGGGTCTCGATCGGTCGAATCTCCCGTGCCCGCTGCCGTTCCGTTGATCGTTCCCGACATCACGCCCGTCGCGAGCTGCGTGTACTTGCCGGTGATCGAGAGCAATCCCGCCACTCCGCTGTCGCCGACGTTGATGGTGGCCGCCGTCCCGCTGGCGTTACCCACCGAAAGGCTCCCCTTCACTGTGCCAGCGCCCAGGATCGTTCCCCCGGTAACGATCGCGCCCGCGATTCCTGCCAGGGTTCCATTGATCGTCGTCTTGCCCACCGTCTGGTTGTAACTGTTACCCGTTCCTCCGACTGTCAGCGTACTGCGCTTGGCCGCATCCAGAGTGCCCGCGTCGGTGAAGTTCGCGGCCGCCGTAGTCAACACAGCGTTGTCCGCGAGGGTGAATGTGCCGGCGCTCGTGTTGCCGTCGAAGCCGGCTAGCGCATTGGCTGTACCGTCCAGAATCTTCGCCGTCGTTCCGGTCAAGGTCAGATTCGCTGCGTTCGTGGTGATGCCGCCGTTGGTCGCGGTCAACTGCAGAGTGCCCCCGATGGTGTAGGTGCCGCCGGTCAGCGTTCCGCTGGCCAGGTTGGTCAGTAGGTTGGTCCCAGTGAGGGCGAATTTGCTGCCGCTGTTGATCGTCAGCTTGCCGCTGTTGGTGAAGCCGCCGGCGGCAGTGAAGTTGGCATTGCCTGCCAGGGTCAAGCTGTTGGTGTTGCTGCTCAGATTAGCCAGGTCGTTGGTGGTGCCAGTCTTGATGCTGCCGCCTTCCAGCGTCAACACTGCTGAGTTTGTCGTGATGTTGGCAGCGGCGGTCAGATTCAAATTGCCGCCCAGCACGAACGTGCCGCCAGAAAGAGTCGAACCGCTGATCTGCGTCAGTTTGGCAGCCGTGAAGCTGTCGCCGCTGTTGATGGTCAGCGTGCCCGTATTGCTGAAGCTGGCCGCTGTAGTGGACACATTGACGCCCGTACCCGCGATGGTCAGGCTTCCGGTGTTGGTAGCGAGCGCCGCCAGCGCGTTCACGCCGTTGGAATTGATAGTGCCGCCTTGCAGCGTCAGTGTGGAAGCGCGTTGCTAGTAACGCTGATGCCGCTGGTTGTCAGATCCAGATTGCCACCCAGCACAAACGTGCCGCCAGAAAGAGTCGAACCGCTGATCTGTGCCAGTTTGGCAGCGGTAAAACTGTCGCCGCTGTTGATGGTCAGCGTGCCCGTGTTGCTGAAGCTGGCCCCGGTAGTGGAGACTTTGTTGCTGGAGTCCGCGATAGTCGGTTTCCCCGTATTGGTGGCCAGGCCCGCTAGCGCATTCGTGCTGTTCGCGTTCTCGATAGTGCCGCCCGCCAGCGTAAGGGTGGCCGCGTTGGTCGTGATGGTCTGCGTCGCGCCTGACAAGTTGAGATTCGCATCCAGCACATAGGTTCCCGCCGTCAGCGATCCGCCGCTGATCTGTGTCAGCGTACCCACCTTGAAACTCTCACCCGATAGAATGGTCAGCGAACCCGCATTGCTGAAGGCCCCCGCATCGGTGAAAGCCACACCGCCGATGGTAAGTGCGCCGGCCGACGTGATGCTGGTCAGACCGGCGAGAACGTTGGTGCTGTTCGTCGTGTTCATCAGCTGCCCGCCGTTTTCTTCCGTCACGCTGGCCGAGAGCGTCTTGATGCCGCTGGCCCCGGCAGCCCACTGAATGTTGGTTCCGTTCGCGATATAGGTACCGCCCGTCAGCGTGTTCGTCGTCTGATTATCGTTAGTAAAGAATGTCGTCCCCGGTCCCTCGATAGTCAGCGTTCCCCCGAATGCCTCCAGAGTGCCGGTATTGTTGAAGTTCACGGTGCTGGCGTTGATGATGCTGTTGTTGCCGATCGACTCGATCGTCCCGGTCGTGCTGGTGGTCACCGTGGCGCCCTGGATCGTGGAGTTATTCATCTGCATGAGCGCAGCCCCGGTCAGCGTCACCGTTCCAACCGGTGATCGTCGTACTCTGCGCCTGCAGCGTGCTGGCATTGTCCAGGATCTTCCCGCCGGTGTTCGTGATCCCCGTATCCGAGTCTTGCGGCCCCATGTTCAGCAACAGCAACGTCGCCTTGCCCGGGATCGAACTCAGGCTCGGTGCTGGTTCAAGAAAAGTGGCGCACCGGAGTGCGCCACTGAGTTGAGCACGACCTGGTCAAGCCTCGGCTATTGTTGCTCGGCGACTCCGAGGGTTAGTTGGTTGCCGTCGGTTTCGATGAAGATGTTGTCCCCGGCCGCATCGTACAGGTAGTAGTTGAAGGCGTCGGCCGAGCAGGGAGTGGAGGCGGTTGAAGTGAACGCCACACAGGTCGTCATATCTATGCCGGTGATGGTTCCGGAATAGATGCCGACGGCAGCCGCTGCAGAGTTACTACTGGCGGCAAGCGTGCCTGTCAGTGCGTTACCCGTAACCTCGACGGATGGGGGGGAGGCAGCTCCAAAGATGCTCAGCCAATTCACGTCATCGATGCCGGCGAAGGTTCCGCTTCCAGTACCCGCTACCGGACCGACGCCATCGAACTCGCCAAACTCGTTGAAATCCCAGCCAGTGACATCTGTGCCGTAGGCGCCGGAAGGCGCGAACGGGCCAGCTCCTTGAACGAAGCCACTGCCGGCAATGGAGTCGCTCGCATCCAAGCTGATCGCGAGCGCATGGCCGTTACCGTCCAAATAGAGTTGGAGGTTATAAGCTAACCCGAGGCCGGCAGTAGAGGCGCCGTCGGTTATGCCCATTATGGTTACATCCCCTGCGCCCACGCCTCCAACGCCGGCGGTGTCGACGGTGTAACCCGGGGACGGAGCCGACACGGGATCCGGACTGACGGGTTGATCACCGCTGAAGTCGTTGTAGTCGAGGAAGCCGGTGACGGTGTTAGGCGTGCCGGCAGTGAGAGTGAGCTGGTTGACGGCTTGCAACACAAAGTTAAAGGTGTCGGCGCCGGTGAAGCCGATTACATACGATCCGGCGGCGTTCGCTGAAGTGAAGCCTCCGGTGGGAACGGTCTGGGTGAGCGCGACGCCACCTTGGGTGCCACCGAAGGGATCAGCATTGCCTTCCAGCAACCGAATGTGATTGGCGTCGACGATGTAGCCAATCAAAGCGAAGTTGGGAAAAGTGCCCTTGACATTGAGTGTGAACGTCACCCTGCCGAAAGAGTCCGCCGGGCTGACCGTACTCGCGTTGAAAGTTTCACCACGGGTAGGTATGCCGTTATTGTTTGCGTCGAGAAGGCTGCCGGCGCCTGAGATTCCCCCGACGGTGTCGACGTTGAGAATGCCGCCAAACGCGAGTGGGTTTTCAGCAAAATCTACGCCGCTAAGCACAAAGGCGTAGGAAGCCGGGCCAGGAGCAGTGCCAGAAGTGAATGCGGTGGTGACTTGAGTGTCGAGCTCTCCGCTACCCGAAGCCCAGGCGTCGAACTCGTTAATCAAGGTCCTGCCCGTGGTGCTGAGCGGAAGTACGGTGCCGTTGATCGTCTCGGTGCCATTGCCAGCTGGACCAATAACGGGGTCCGTCCCGGCGCAGGCACTCGCCCCGGTTCCATCGCACGTCACGAGAGTGATCTGCAGGTTGCCGTCAGGGGTGGTCGTCACGCCGCTACCGGTCGGGTTAATCTGATCGAAGAGATCAGAATCGATGCTATTGCCAGTGTAGTCGGTGAAGTCCTGCTCGCCGGCGGTGATCAGCCCACCGGCAACTGTGAATGCCCCGGAAACATAGAAGGGGTTGCCGTTGGCATCAGTTCCCGCCAGAGAGAATGCGTAGTTGCCGTCGGCCACGCTGGGCCCAACGATGGCCGTGTCGGCCATGCCGGTTACCGCAGGCGATGTGCCGCTCAAGGTTGCGGTGATAACGACACCGGTGGTGGGGAAGGCAGGGGCGATGTACGTCACCTGCGTACCGGTTGTGGCACTAAATGAGCCACAGGCGCTTGTCGTGCTCGCGCACGTTACGGTCCAGCTGACGGTTCCAGTCGAGTTGGCCACGGTAGCGGTGATTGAAGTTTGGCTGTTGACGGTCAGGTTGGCGGGAACCGAACTCAACGTGATCGTGGCCGGATGGGAACTGCCGCCGCCGCATGCAACCAGCCCGGCAATCATGCTCACGCTAATCAGAAGAAGGATGGATTTGCGCAATGTCATCGTGCACCTCCGGTTGACTTCTTTTCAATGCCTGAACGCTCGTAAGGAGTGGAAGGTGAACGCCGCAGGAATCCGTTTTCACTGCGCACTCTAACGGTGGTTCCGCCGACGCTTAACTCGCGGGCCAGCAGATAACTCTTGCCGTGCACGGTCGCCATGGCGCCGACGATCTCAACCGGCGTGCCGGTGTGCAGGGCTTCTTTCATCTCCTTGCTCAAGAAAGGTCCGACGTGAGCGTCGACAAGGCCCTTAGGACCGGCCACGAGGAGGTGCATGCCGACAGGGGTGCCGACCGCGTGCTTGGTTACGACTCGCTGGATGTCGCCATTGAGGGTGATTTCGTGGGCCGCATCGTAGACAAGACCAAAGCCGTGTCCAACGTGGGTTTCGGACGCCGGTTGGGCGCCGAGTGAAACAGCCAGGCTCGCAAACAGTAGGCCAGCCAGCAACCCCGCGATCATTCGTATGGGTTTCGTCAATCGGGTATGCCTCATGGATTCGCTCCTTCAAGAATTTGTATGTGGTTGTTGTTTCGAAAGCTAATCGCCCGTCGGCAATAAAGAAGAAAGACAAAGCAAAGCTTGACCAACCCTTTCACCGCGGGGATTCCGCCAAACATCGCCATGGAGACCGATTCGGGAATTATCTGCCAGCCATCAGGCTGCGTCAATCGCGAAAAAATTTAGGTAGTGTCCTGGTTGGTTCAAGCTTTCGAAGGCTTTCAAAGGCGGGCAGCTCGGTTTGAAGCGGTTGGCAGTGTGGTCGGAAAAAGCGCGAAGTAGCCCCTGCGGTTCGCTGCCCCCTTCCCCTGGTCAAACAGGCCTAACCACATTCCCTCTGATCATGCTGAAACGGACCGTGGATAGACCGAAGATGAGCGGATTCGCCCCGTATTTGGTGACATATTCTCCGTTCTCCCCCGGCCATAGAGTGCAGATGATCATCGTTCGGCTTCTTTCTCCCGAGCCTGTTGGTTGGCTTTAGCACCACCAACTTTACTCGGGCGTGGGAGCCGACATTGTCATGGAATCAATTCACTCATTGACCGGGACTCCCCTTTTTTGAGGTGAGACAATTCGCGTGTGCCTCAGAAGCAGAAAATCAATCTCGGCAAGGTCAGGGCGTCACTCAACATTCTCTGCCTGAAGTGCCGGTACTCGATTGCGCCTGACAAGCTCCGCCGCACCGACTTTGAGAGAGTCGTGTGCCCCGAATACGGCCAGCGGCTCATCCCCAGTCCCAAGGGCGTATAATTTTGGCCGGCGCTGGCAAGGCTAGGGGCGGAGAACGCCTCAAGAAAAGAAGGGGGCTGACCTTTGCTGACAGAAGAACAACAGCACTATCAAGCCCAGTTGGATATTCTCTGGGGACGTATTATTCGCGAACGCAACCCCCGGCAACATTGGTTTCTCTTGGAAGAATTTCAGATATTATTCGCAAGGCTGATGGCAACCCGCCGCAGCGAGTCTGAAAACAAATAGGGGCAAGGGAACGGGGACGGTAAACCTGCCCATAACAACATTCTAGTGCTGCGATCCTGTAGACGCCCGTATGATCCGACTTCTTAACGACGGACACGCGAAAGACAAATCCCTTGACCGCCATGCAGTAGTGAGAGCTTCCTCGCTGCTCGTTGTTTAGCGATAGTTGCGATAGTGGGCGATGACACTCAAAACCAAGGTCAAAACACGTAGGGAATGCAGCCTGACTCCACAACCTTGGGAAGGCCTGAGTGGGGGCGCTTCGAGGTAAGGTTGGGCGCAGCCAACAGCCACGCCGAGTGCCCATTCATTCGCGTGCTCTGCGATTGGGAAAGACGAAGCTTACGGTGACGCGAAGATCGTTTTGCGGCAGCACTGCATCGGCGTGGTCAAGAAACGAGGTGCGCACGTAATCTGCGCTCATACGGAGTGCGATTGGCCCCGAGAGAGAGTGCTCCACTCCTCCGCCCAGCACATAGGAGGGTCTGACCACCCACCCATGCCGGTAGTCAACGGGGTGACCGTTATCATTATTTGGCACGGCACCGTCGACTTCACCGATACCGGCCAGCGCGTGAACGAACATTCGCGTATTTCCGTGTTCAGCCGGATAGAACACTGGACCAGCGTCAAAACTCAACGCATAGGCCTGGTGTGGGACGTTGAGGACATTAGAAGCACGGGCGAAGTTGAAATCTAACGTCGCGCCCCAATGCGGTTTGAGGTCGACGCCTGCGCTTACATCCAAGCCGTTGAGGTTCACACGCCCTGCGCCGGGAACGGGCATGGTGAGGAAGCTGTAGCCGGCGCTAACATCGAAAGCTGGTCCAGTGGCTGCGTAGGCTGGGGCAGCCGGTGAACGCTCTTTTTGCTCCAGATCTTGTCCGAGAGCGGCCGGGACCACCACGAACAGGAAAGAACACAACATTCCTATAGCCTTAATTGCGCTTCTCATTATGTCCCTTCTGACCGGCGTTGCGGGTCTCGGGCTCAAGATAGGGTGCAATCGCGATGCCATTGCCGAATGGCGCATGCTTTCGACAGTGGGCTTCAACTCCTTGCGGCACGGGAGCGCCGGAAGTCGCACCAGCGAAAGCATTTATCCAGCGGCTGAGCTTGCCCAAAAGCTGACGCTTAGAAAGTTCTTCGAGCAGTGCAGTACAACTTTAGTAACCTCCGTAGGTCCTCCGGGTTGTGATGGTACCGAAAAAGCGTGGGCAATACTGAAACAGTTTTCACATGGAAAAAATGTTCCCGCGGGAATGGCCGACGAGAAACAAAGGCTTTAGCCTCTTCCGGCTCGCGGCGGTTACACCACTTAACATTCGCTAAAGTGGCTTTTGGGCGTTTGGGATTCTCCTGTGTCGAGCAGGGCCACGCGCTTGATGCCCTGACCTTTGACGTAGTTCTGCCAGTTCTCAACGAGCACATGGTGTGCAAACTCGACATCCCTGGTCGCATACATGCTGGTGCCATACACGGAGGCCTTGTAGATGTCTCCAAACTTCTTGAACTGACCACCCATCCAGTCCAGCAGGCCGTCAGAATTTGTATATTTCTTCTGGACCAGGCGGTATGAGTCCGCGTTTGACTTCCATATAGGCGATCTCCTGCCCTAAGTTTGCGTTAGACTGATATGGCGCGGTCTAGATTCGAGCGAGTGTTTCCTGTGGAGAAGTGTCACAGTCCAAAGCGCTGGGAGCAACTCGCTACGCCGGATGGAGATCCTGCAAACCTCGTCTGGCGAAACCCAGTTTACCCTTCGCAACCAATGTGGCGTCGACCGTAGCTACTCCTTCCACCAACGCGAAACCTTCAATAAATTTGAGGACCTGTACTTCAATTTCAATTCTGTTTCCTGGGACCACGGGCACCAGGAATCTCATCTCATTAATGGAGCCCAGCACAAGGAATTCTCCCGGCTGCGTTCCCGTTCCGGTCGTCTTTGAGAACAGAATGGAAGCCGATTGGCCGATTGCCTCGATAATCAGAGTTCCCGGCATCACGGCGTGCTCGGGGAAATGACCCAGAAACTGGACTTCGTTCCCCGTCACATTCTTTGTTGTCCGGATGCTCTTGCCCGGTTCCAGAGAGATTACGGTATCGACCATGATCATGGGGAACCGTTGCTTCAGAGCCGCTCGCACTTCCTCAAATGTCATCAAAGGTGTAGTCATCTCTGAACTATCCTTCTCCACGGAACCTACTCAATGAACACACTCAACGAACGCGCACGGACTTCACCTCGACCGCAGGATCATGGCTGTAGCACGTGGCAGGAATCGTGAGCCCGGAGGCACGGCGCTGGCATCGGATACAAGCCGGCTCACCCGCAGGCCGGCAGTCTCGGCCATGAGCAGAGGTTGGCTTTCCTGGTTGTATTCAAAAACGTGATCTCGCTGCGGCGACTCCAGGGCCGTGCTGAGAAACACAAGTCCGTCGGGTGAGATCTGACGAGAAATCGCCTTGAAAAGCGGCCTCGGATCCGACAGGTGCTCAGCAAGCATCCCGGAAATAACGCCTTGGCATTTACCGTCACTTGCCCGGTCGTCAGCTCGATCATCAGCTCGGTTGTCAACGTTCAGCGCGTCTTTCACGGTGAACTTGACACGTCCCGCATGTCCCGAAACCGCCAGCAGACGATTTGCTACGGCGACTGCCGGAGGGCTGATGTCTGTACCTTCGATCTGAATGTCGGATCGTTCTTCAGCGGCCAGAAGACTCAGCACACCATGGCCCGCCGCCAGTTCACAGACGGTCGCATTCCGGGGCAATCGCCTCACGAAGTCGTCACGAAACATCGCGATGTGACTGACCATGGATGGCCAGAACGGATAGATAAGAATGGCGGCCCACATGTAAGGCACCATGTAGCCTTCGTCCTCGTACACCCCTGACATAATCTCCGGCATGCTTTCAGGGGTGTAGATCCCGGCGCGCTCGTATATTTTGTAAGCCTTGGCGATGCCGACGCAGTACTCCGCGTAGCCACGCGCTGCAACATCAAATACATCACTGCCGTAAGCTGCCTCGGCCCAGCGCGCCAGCGGATTCAATAACCAGCCACACAACTCCCGGTTCGCCTCGAAGGTTGCTCGCGCAGAGCGGGCAAGCATCTTGGCCCTTCGATCCATTGCCTCTAAGAATAGTTGTGCCGGTTCCATCCTGAGTACCTTGTCTTCGTCTTCCTTCAATCCTGAGACTGTACATGACGCACGAGACGCACCATCGGACGAATCAATTCCGTTCCATCCCACGGCGAACTAAAAACATGCATCCTGCCCAGCTTCACGATCCTGTCGACCCCGCTCCGTCCCGCGGCCTGGGCCAGCATCTCTTCCCTGTGGGCATCCTTAACGCCCAACCCCAAGGTCTGCAACGTTCCATCGAACCTGGAGATCACTTTCAAGAGGTCATCCACTACCAGGACACTGAGCGTTCGACCCTGAGTCGGGTTCGGCATCTCCTCGCCTTCTCCTGACAGAACGGTCCAATCCGGCGACGCGGGAAACAGCGCGCCGTTCTCCACACTATCAAGAAGCCACGTAGCGCGCGCCAGGCAGATCGCCGAGGTCAACGCAGGTTCGATTTGCAAGCGCGGATGATGGCGATTTTCTTCCTGAAAAGCCTGCTTGAGATCTTCCACGAATTCATCGGGATCGCATCCCGCGCCGCGCTCGAGAAATAGTGTTTGTGGTGATGAGCACGCTTGTTGATCAAACTGCCACACATCGCGCGCAATGCGTCGACACCACGAAGATCGTTCCGCCCGGTCTCCCCACGACTCGGCATCCATGGCCGCGGCGGAAAGCCGTGGTCCAAAAACAACAACACGCGCCCAGTGCGGAAATGCCAACCCGCGCACTTGCGAGACCGCTTCCGCGCCCCCCCAGATCATGGCGCCGTCCACCGCCTGCGCCATGGCCTCGTGGAGATCCATGCGCGAATGATCGAAACTGGCCATGAAAATACGCTCCGTCAGCGAGCCGGATCGGTCTACCTCTTGCAACTTGTCCATCACCCGTCGAGTTATCTCGACCAAGCCACTAGGGACCCGCACAAGGCAGCCATTGCCCCCGAGCAGGGCGCACGTCATAGACAGGATGGGCTGGATCTCGATATTCCCGGCCGGCCAATGGCCAACTACTCCTAAAGGAAATGCCCGCAACTTTGCGCGTCCATCTTCCAGCCATCCTCCACTCAGCGCGTTCGGCCCTAGCTCGCGCAGCAGAATGGGCTCCAGGTTGCCGCGCCGGAGCCAAAGGCGGAGAAACGCCAGCCCCGGAATTTCGAACTCGCGTGCCTGCAGAGCCGCCGACCATTGCTCAAAAACCTCAAGCACGGCTTGCGGAGGAATCAGCTCTCGCTGTCCAGTTTCCCGCAGCCGGCGTGCCGCGCATGCAATCTCCTGTGGAGAATCCACTGCATGGATCAGATCGCTCATGCCTCGGCGCCCCACCGCGAATCCCCCCTGCGTGTCGTTTCCACGTTGCCACAGCCCCGCACTTCTGCCTTCGGCGCCCTTCCTGCGAAGCGGAAGTGGGTACCGCGCCTTCCGCAGGCGCACCCGTCTTCGCCGATGACTTCGGCCAGGTCCTCGGTCAAAAGGAGAAAGCCGGGAAAGCTTGTCGGCAGCACGCTGCAGACCTGCACCAGACCCCGCTGTCCTGACTCAACGGGCTTCAGCGTTAGAGGATCCCTCACAATAACCTCCGCGAACGCCGGAACATGCTTGTTTCCCTGTTCGCAGTCAGGATAGACGACGCCGACATTTTCGACCATGCCGTAATAGTCGATGACGCGATGTGGGGAACAGCCAAAGACCGATGTCACGCCGCGTACAAAAACATCTTTAGTAACGGCTTGTTGCTCCAAGCGCTTCCAGCCGCCACTGTGCAGCACATGGACGTTAGGAATCCCGAGCGTCGTGCCTTTGCCCTGTAAAGGCTGCACGAGCTGGGTCCAGATGACATGCGTAAACCCATAAACCATAAGCTCGGCCTCCTTCCACTTGGCAGCGCAATCGAGAAGCTTCTGCAGATCAAGGCTCGACTCTCCTCGTCCATCGGATCGCAGGCAACAGGTCACTTCCGTGGCGAAAGATCCCAGCGCCTGAATGGCCGCGGCGCGAGCGCCTAACTCAGTCCGTGCCGTCATGTTTTCTGTAGTGTCGATGACCAAGTAAGGCCTGCGCGCCGGTCCGATGAGATCGCGGATGATGGCGACGACGCCCTTCGTCATTCTTCGAGCAGTCGCCGCATCCAGAACCACGCGGCTAGGGACCTGACCAGTCGTCGCACTAGAAGCGAGCGTGCGCTTAATCTCGGTGGCATCGACCAGAGCCAACGGCGGATTCAACTTGAAGACGCCGACTGGGAGGAATGGCAGATCGGAAATCCGCTCCGCCGCGCGAAAATCCATCGGCCAATGATTCACATAGTTGCGAAACCGCGGATTTCGTTCGCAGGCGTACTCCAGTTCGCTCTTCAGCAATGCCAACACGGCGTCTTGGTGTTGCTGGGGAGCCAGGCTGTAGGGCGGGACCGTCAACAGCCCCTCTATGCGTTGCTCGATTTCCATCGTTGCGCTCACACCATTGTCCGCAACTTAGAGCGGGCGATTTTGCCGTTCGCTGTCTTCGGGAGTTCAGCGACCACTCTTATCGAAGCACAGGTCCACTGGGGCGGCAACGTATGCCGAATGTTTTCGACTACACCACTCTCATCGCTGGAGGTAACCACGAAAAGCACAACCGCCTCACCGGCTTCCGGGTGCTGCACGGCGGCGGCGGCGCATTCGTCAACCCCTGGCGTAGCCGCCACTTTCGCTTCCACCTCGGCAAAGCTCACGCGGATACCGCGCATCTTTACGAATTCATCGGAGCGTCCTTTGATCCAGAGGTAGCCGTCACGGTCGCGGCAGGCGAAGTCGCCGGTCCTGAGCCAGCCGTCAGCAAACTTGCGCCCTGTGGCTTCGGGATCATCGAAATACCCGGCGCAGACAGACGGGCCTCGCACCTGGTTCTCGCCAGCCTGCCCTTCCGGCAAGTCCCGGCCTTCATCGTCCACGATGCGAACCTCCAGGTTGTCCAGGGGCAAGCCAGCACTACCTAGCTTTTCGCTCAAGCGATCCGACGGCAGACAGGAGATGCGAGCTGTGGCCTCGGTTTGTCCGTACATTACAAAAAACTCCGCAGCGGGCACGATGTTGCGTATCTCCCGGACACTATCAGGAGCCAGAGCACCGCCAGCCTGGAGGAAGCGCCGCAGACCGGGGAGCGGAATGGATCTGAGGTTGGAACGCCGCAGCAGGATGTTGTAAATTGCCGGCACTCCCGCGAACGTGGTGCAGCCGTAATCGTTAATCGCGCGAAGTACCTTGTCGGGGAACATGAACCTCGAGTCAAAAACGACACCCCCTCCCTGCCACAGATGACTATGCAGGACGCTCGCGCCGAAGCAGTAGCTCACGGGCATAATCAGCATGGCTCTTTCGTCGGTGCTCAGGCGCTGGCTTCGGACGATCGCCGCAGTGTTCGCCAGCAGGTTGGCATGACTGACCATCACCAGGCAGGGTGCGCCAGTAGAGCCTGAGGTTGGCATCAAGGCTGCGAGGTCTCCTTCCGCACATGGAGCCGGAGGTAACGAGTGAGCGGGGCAAGGGTCGAACTTGCCATTGAACGCAGGAATGCCCTTCTTTTTCGCCCAATCCAAACCCGTTTTGTTGGCGACCCATAGCCCTTTGGCGCGGGCCTTGTTGAACAGCGCTTCGCCGGAAATCTCGAGCGCACGCTCATCCGCGAGTACTGGCACGAACCCGGCGTACATGGCCCCCAGGTAAGCCAGGGAACTGGCCGGAGTCAGATCGCAACTAATCAGAATCCGATCCCCTCTCTGCATGCCGGTCGAAAGAAACCCTGCTGCGAAACCGGCGATAAAATCGGGAACCTCGCTGGCGGGAAACTCATGCCCGGTCGCGGCGTCGATCAGAGAGGAATGCGGTCCCAACTTCTGGAGCAAGAGACCTGTGAAGTTGTACTCATTGGACCTGCGCACTAGGGACCTTCTCAAGCTTGGATTGCACGATCCTGAGAATCTCCTTCACATTTTCCATTTCCATCAAGTCATCTACGTCGAAAGTCAGTCCAAAGGTACGCTCGAGGCTGCTCGCGAGCTCAACATGTCCCATCGAATCCCACGCGGAAATGTCGTCTGGCGAGCTGTCGATGGTCACGGTCCGCGGATCAATGTGGAATGCGGACTCAAAGGCCTTCTGCACCCTGGATAGCACGTCTTCCATGCTGGAATTTCCCTTCTTCGTCGCTAGTTGAGCATTGCCCCTAACAGGGCTACCTTGACAACGTATCGCAATGTCAGGGAGGATCTCTCCCAGGGGGCAGGGAGCACCGGGTTTGGTTGCATTCTAAATCAAAGTCTTGAATCCGTCACCAAGAAGTTTGAGTCGGGCAATCAAGAGGTTTCAGGATTGGCGAGTATAACGCCCTCGCATTGCAAGATTTTGCACGTCCCGCGGAAACACTGGTGCCAACTAATCCCCAGCGACTGAGAAGCTGCAGCTTGACCACGATGCTCGTTGCTGCCTTCGCTCTCAGCGCTTGGACTGTTATAGTTGTTCAGGTTAGGACGCCGAGGCCGGAATGCTTCATGTCTAGGGCGAGCGCTTGTCCGACTACGATCGTAACTATTGCTGAGGCAGGAAAGAAATGTGTCCCGTACGTCCATTTGTCGAAGATGACATCCCCCAAGTGGCGGATCTGTGCTGGAAATTCTTGCTCCGCCGCCAAGGCCCTCCTTCGCCTGCACTCAATTCTTTTCTCCATGAGCTCTGCTTCGTAAACCCGTGGGTCGACAGCTCATTCCCCTCTCTTGTCGATGAAACACGAAACGGGCGGATTGTGGGCTTCTTGTCCGTGATTACGCGGCCGATGTCGCTACGTGGAGAACCCATTCGCGCCGCCTTTGGCGGCAATTTTGTAGTTCATCCGGAGGCTCGGACCGCCCTGTCGGGCATGCGCCTGTTGAAAACCTACTTGGCAGGAAAGCAAGACGTTTCGCTGACCGATTCAGCGAATGATATGTCCCGAAAATTACTGAATGGATATGGCTTCAGCACTATCCTCCCCTTTAGCCTCCATTGGGCGCGCCCGCTGCGGCCCGGTCAGTATGCGTTGTATGCCCTTTCTCGCCTGGGATGGCCCACATTTTCCGCTTCCATAAAGTTTGCAGCGAAGCCCTTTCTTAGCGCTGTGGACGGCATTGCCACGAGGCTCTCTTCCAGTCCTTTCCGTCAGACCGCGCCCTCCCTGCAAGCTGCCGAACTCGATGTCAAAACGCTCTTAGCTTGCTTCGATGAATTCCGAAGTGGTTATTCGCTCTGGCCTCAGTACGATACCCAGTCTCTAAGCTGGCTCCTCACTTTCATGGACCGGAGAACGGCACGCGGAGATCTCCGGAAGGTTGTTCTTCGCGATGGTCAACACGAAATCGTTGGATGGTATATCTACTATCTGAAACCCGGCGCTGTCGGAGAGGTCGTCCAAATCGGCGGTGCCCGGCAGTTCACAAGAAACATTCTCGAGCACCTTTTCTATGACGGTTGGAGTCACGGACTAGTTGGGCTTCATGGGGTAGTGGGCGGCCGGTTGGTGGATGAGTTCTCGGACAAAAACTGCCTCTTTGCGTGTCGTGGTGGCTGGATGGTGGCACACTCCCGCAAACCCGAACTCCTCGAGCTTCTCAGTCGAGGTGATGCTTTCTTCTCGCGTCTTGATGGCGAGTGGTGCCTGGGTTTTGGCTAGGAGCGTGATGTCGGCAACTACGATGTTGCGGGCCCAGGTCCGACATAGAAGAGTTGTGATCCAGGAGAAATTTGTCAGGCCGTTGGGGCATCGACTCCTTCCTGTACGATCATCTTTGCCAATTCACTCTTGGCAACCTTTCCGGTTGGAGTCACGGGCATGGCGGCGACCAGCAAAATCTTGGAAGGCCTCTTATAGGCCGCAAGATGCTGTGCAGCATGGTCTGCCAAATCCGCGGCAGTCACGGGAGATCCGGGCAGCAGCTGAACGAAGGCAAGAACTTCCTCATCCCCTTCAATCGATCGCCCAATTACCGCAGAGCGGACTACTGCCGTGTGACCATTCAGCACCGCTTCGACTTCGGCGGGGTAGACATTGAGCCCGGATCGGACAATTAAGTCTTGGGTGCGTCCAACGACAAAGAGGTGCTCGTCTTCCAGCTTAGCGAGGTCGCGCGTGTTAAACCATCCCTCCGGATTAATGGCAGCGCAAGTTGCCTCGGGATCGCGATAGTAGCCCTTCATGATGTTGGGACCTCGTACCCACAACTCGCCAACTTCTCCAATAACTTCCTCGGCGTTCGGCCCCATCAACTTAGCTTGGACTCCTGGTAGTAATCGGCCGACAGAAGTATCACTGCGCGGCGCCTCAACTCTGGTTTGGGCGATCGTCGGAGAGCATTCTGTGATGCCGTACCCGTTGTGCAGGGGAATTCCGAAGAGGCTTTCTGTAGCCCTCTTGGTTGCGTAGTCAAGCGGTGCGCCAGAAGAGGAAATGATTCTAAGAGCAGGAAAATTCAGCGATTTCAATCCTCTCAATTTCGCATATTGAAGGAACTGCGAGAACATCGACGGTATCCCCAAGACGACCGTCATTCGGTCTTTTTCAAGCACCGTGCGTGCTGTCATGGGATCAAATCGCGGTGCTAAATACAGTGTCGCGCCGCTTAGCAACGTACCCAGAAGTACGACCGAAAGACCCACCGCATGCGACATCGGCAGAACTCCATAAAGGCGATCGCTGGGAGTTAGTGAACGGATCTTCGCTGACACCGCCGCTATGAACAACAGGTTTCGGTGCGTCAGCATTACACCTTTGGGCAGGCCAGTTGTGCCGGAGGTGTAGATCACGGCAGCAACCCGGGTCGCGCTGTCTCCGTCAACCGGCTCCGGCTCGACTCTTTCATCGAGCACACCAACGCCGATTGTTCCTAAGTGTGGTACATCTTCGATGACCGCGCCGTGCCGTTTGGCATGCTCCAAAGCCTGCGGCGAAACGGCTGTGGTGTAGATTACCCGACGAGCTCTGCAATGATCACGGATCCCATCGATTTCACGCGCTGAGAGACGCGAGCTTACCAAAACCGGCCACGCGTCAAGAGCAACCACGGCCAAGAGAACCACAACGAATGCGCGGCAGTTCTCGCCCACAATCATCACGCGATCGCCCGGGCGTACTCCTGAGGCAATGAGCCAGGCCTGGGTTTGATCAACCACATATGCAAGTTGCCCGTAGGTCCAAGTACCGACGCCTTCCACGAGCGCCGGATGATTCGGCGAAGAATCCGCCCATTTCCGCACCACGTCGCTGATTCGCGTAGGGAGCGTCGTCACGATGTCAGGGGTGGGATCGTCGGCCATGAGGGCTTTTTGCCTTTTCGCAGGGGATTGCCGTGGAGTATGCCTCTAAGGGAGGGTACGATTGGAATCCTCAATACCCTGGATTTCATAAACCAATTAACGTCCCGGATCCACACTCGCGGCGCGGGAGCTTAGTTTTCTCGCGACAAATGCAACCAGATTGTTCACGGAGTCAAAATTGTCTGGAATCACATCCTCATCCTCCACGGTGAATGCGAACCGTTCTTGAAGATAGTTAACCAGTTCAATGACTCCCGTGGAATCCATCACATCCCCTAATAGCGATCCATCGTCACGCAGCCTTTCGGCATGGCCGGAGAGGAAATTCGTAATAAGGAAGCGCCGGATTTCGCGGTCGATCTCTGTTATCTGCATTAACGAAATAGCCTCTGCCGAGTCAATAAATCCTGGCTCGGTCTTCCCTTGGTACGCCAGATACAACGTCATCTCCGGGGTCGAGTTCTGCGCCAGAAGCAGCGGGCTGACGGACTGTTAGGGTCGTATCACCGTCGAAGGGAGAGACATGCCAAGCCCCACCCTGCGAGAGTAAGCAGCGCCGCGTCCGATTTTCTCGAGTTCGTACGCCATTGGACGCAAATGTTTCGCACGGATTGCGGGAAACCCAACACCTTAAGAATGCAGCTCCCCGCCTGCTTGGCATGACTGTAACCGGCAACCAATAGGGCTCCTAAAACTGCAGGGTCATCTCGCTTCACAAACATATCCGCAATAATCGATTTTCGCAAGCCACTTGTCTCGTCCGGAATATCATTGCGAATCGCCGCGTAGCCGCGCAGTTCGCTATTTTTCGAGCAAGAAAGCACGCGCGTGCTACTTTCGGTCACAGCGAGACCCCTTAAGGACTTAATGCCAAAACGCCAGACGAACCCGGATCACGATTTACGGTGGGGCGCTGTTGTCCGCTTGGGAACTTCTGATCGAGCTCATGAGACAGGCAACGGCAACAAGAATCACACCCCTTGCTAAGTCGCGGAAATGAAGTTCCGTTCTGGGAGTGCCGTTCTGAAGGTCTTTGATGCATGCCTCGACGACCACGGAGTGTTAGCTGTTTTCTTTCAATGACTTAGTCCTCAAGTGTAGATTCCTTCATCGCTAGAAATCGGATCAATCTCTAGTCATCGCTATGTACCTGCGCCCATGTCCCACTGGCATCTGTTCCCAGTCAGCTGAAGGTTTCACACTAACGGCTATGCGACTCCCCCAGTCCAGCAGTCCACCTCTCTTTGTTCGTCTCGCTTCCATCGCCATTCTCATTGCATTCACAACCATGCTGCCGTTGGCTGCTCAGACGGCACCTCCACAGTTAAGCTTTTCGCCGACACACCTGCGGTTTGGCACCGTCATCGTGGGTCAGTCAGAGACTCAAGTCGTCACAGTGACCAACGCTGGGGCAGCCAGCACGACGATTTCGGCGATCAGTGTAAGCGCCGCCGAATTCAGTGTCCCGAATCTGACCCTCCCCCTCGTTCTGGCAGCGGGACAGAGTGTTGGTGTAACCGTGGTTTTCTCTCCGACTACAACCGGATGGTCCGGCGAAGAAAGCATAACGTTCAAGAACAGTTCATCGGGCTCGGGTGCCGAACTTGTGATCGCTGGCGTTGGTGTAAAAAGCGAATGCCTAATTGCAATGCCTTCCACGCTCTCTTTTGGACAGGTGATTGTAGGGAAAACAGCTCAACTTTCCCTCGTGCTAAAGAATGACCAACCCTGGATCAGGACTGTGCAGAATTTCTACACCATGAGTCCTGGATTTTCCGTCACGGGTCCCACGGTACCGTTCACTGTCGCGCCAGGGACAAGCGTCACGTTGACGGTTACCTTCGCGCCACAAAGTGCGGGTCTGGAAGGTAGCAGCGTTTTCATTGCCGGTCCTTCGGTGGATATACCCTTAACGGGTACAGGCATCACGCCAACCCCAGGGACACTTACTATTGCCCCGAGCACGCTGAACTTTGGCAGCGTGGATGTTGGCTCTACAACGAAGCAAGTGTTCACGATGAGTGCGACCGGGGGAAACGTCACAATCTCCTCGGCAGCCAGCAGCAATTCACAATTCTCTATTCCGGGTATTTCACTTCCAATGACGATCGGTGCGGGTCAGAGTGTAAATTTCGACGTCGTCTTCTCTCCAAGCCAGAGTGGCACATCGTCCGGCAAGTTGACATTGGCCAGTGATGCCTCCAGCACGCCGTCTACTGAGGCTCTGACTGGCACGGGCGCTCTCCCGCAGTACAACGTCGGCCTTTCGTGGAGTCCCAGCACTTCTTCGGTCGCCGGCTACAACGTGTATCGCGGCAGCGCGGCGGGCAATTATTCGCGTATCAATACCACGCCGGTCCCCAGTAGTGCATACACCGACGGCTCGGTCGTTTCCGGAGCCACGTATTACTATGCCGCCACCGCGGTGAATTCCCAAGGAGAGGAAAGCGTCTACTCAGCGCCGGTGAAGGTTGTGGTTCCGTAAAAGCGGATTGAAGCAGCTTGGGCAGAAGGCCTGAGGGATCCAGGCTCGGCCTCACGACGGAGGGTGGGCGTGCGATGTTTCTCATCGAAGGGGCGTCGGGCCCAAACGTTATGCTTATCAGCCGGAAAAAGATCGTGACACGCCATACGCGAATCAGCGACATGGTGGGGACGTGTGCGGCTGTAGGTGTAATCGGTAGATGTGTTTTGGCAGCGTCGGCTCAACCTGGCCGCACACTTAAGCAACAGCGCTGTCCGGCTCGCTCCGACAATTCCCATCGCTTGAGGTATGTGCCGAAACCTGGTTGTGACGAATTGCGGAAACGATTCCATCCCACAGCGAAATTCGGGCGCGCAGAGACTTCTCAACTGCGTCGCTGGCCTCCTCCCATCGCCGGCGATCATTCCCGCACAGCTCATGCATAACCTTAATCGCCATCGGTGCGTGCCGATCCTCATCCAACTCGATGTGCCGCTCGAGGTAATATCTGAGGTTCGGCAAACTGGTTTCCAGTTGGCTCCCGAGCGATGCAACGCAACTGCGGAAAATCCCTGGTAAAACGTCTTCCCGCCCTAGAGTGAACGCCGCCGCTACTCGATGAGGGCGATCCGACTTGATAAACGACCAGGTGTTCATGACGAACTCGGCAACGCTAGCGCCTGCACCACAATTAACCAGTGCCTCGCTAATGTCCACTCCCTTGCCGACTTGTTCGACCAAACGATCGATCTTTGAGGTCGAAGCGCCACATTCCTTCATAGCCGAGCGGTATAGGGCGAAATGGCTGATATAGCCTCCCGCTCCATCCTCGTCCGACTCTTCGCTCAACACGATCTCATTAATGAATCGAGAGGTAGTCGGGTTCGGGCGAGGACGCCATGGGATTTCGACGCTGGTCTGGGACCGCTGCAGCGACTTCAGAAGCGACATGAAGTCCCACACTGCAAAGACGTGATATTCCATGAAGATACGGAGGTTGGCCAGCGAATCGATCATCCCGTATACGGGATGTCCGAGAAGTTTCGCACGAAGGGGCTGGATATCCCTTGTGAGTCTCTCGAAAGAGTTCATCGTTTCGTATCCTTATAGGCGAGAATGTCAAGTGGTGCCACGGGGCATGGATCTTTTCCCATCAGCCTCATGGAGCTCGACTGAGCGCAGGTTCTTCCAGATAGTTTAGCAGCCAAAAGCGTGCGGAGCAAGCCTTTTGAAGGAAAATGGCTACAAGCCATCTCAACTTTTCTGTTATCATATAACTAGTCCTTCCTCAGCCGGTTCTGGCCGGAAACTAACAAAACCACACCAAGGTCATCAAGGAGCAAGTTCATGACGTGTAATGGTCGCCTAGAAATTACTGGAATGATCGGAGGGTGGCATGCCCGCCTGTTTCATGTGGCTATCCTTGGAGCCTTAGCGTTTGTGGGTACGGGCTTTCTAACGAGTTGCAGCAGCTCCGGCGTGACCGATATTGCAGCAGCAGCGACCGTGCCTTTCGCGTTCTATGTGAGCGGGACGGAACCTCCAAACGCCAATAATGGCAACACTACGAGCTATTACGCGCTGGCAGGGGCAGTGCTGATCGACGCGAATGGCAACGTCATCGGGGGCGAACAGGACTACAATGACGGAGTTGGCATCACATCACCGCAGCCAACGGGTGATTCCATCACCGGGGGAACACTCACGGTGAATGCCAGCACTGGCCAGGGAACCCTCACCCTGAAAACGAACAATACGTCCTTGGGAGCTGCCGGAACCGAAACCCTCGCGGTCCAGTTTGCGAATGCGAACCATGCACTCATTATGCAATTCGATGGAACGGCGACCTCCAGCGGAAGCATGGACAAGCAGACGCTGGTTGCTCCCACGGGCAACTACGCCTTCACCCTCTCTGGTACGGACACCAACTCTGCTCCGGTTTCCTATGGAGGCGTCTTCTCGGTCGCTGGCGCCACTGTCAGCGGCATTGCCGATGTTAATGATGGTGGCAACCTAAACGCATATGGCACCGTAACCACGGGTACAACCATCGGCGGCACTCTGGCTCAGCCAGACGGCTACGGGCGCGGCCTGACTACCGGCGTCACCATTAACGGCACGGCACTTACGCTCAACTACTACGTCGTCGGCCCGGAAGTGATTCGGATCATTGACGTAGATGTTGCCAGGCACAGGCCATCGACTGGCGGTCCGGCGCTCGGCTCCGCCTTCGGGCAAGGCAGCACAACCTTCACCGGCTCGTCCCTCGGAGCCTCTGTCCTTAATCTTGAAAGCGACATCGCCCCGGGTGCGTATCCTTACGGCACGCTTGGCATGCTGACTACCAATCCAACCGCCCTTTCGTTCCAGGGAGTCGTGGATGACGACGAACGAGGCACCGTCCTAACCGCCCAAGCCATCTCAGGCACGTACTCCATTTCCAACATGGTCAACGGAGTCACCTATAGCGGATACGGGAACCTGACGATCACAGCACCTACTCCGCTGGTCTTCGTCAGTTCCATGGGAATATACATGACGGATCCAGCACTTAATTTGATTGATCCGAACAACAGTACGGGCGGAGGAGGTGGCCTTCTTCTCGACCTGGATACCAGGCTTTCCGGTAGTACAGGATTCGCTATTCCGCAAACCGATACTGCTGCTGCCAGCTTCAGCAACCAGTACGCCTTCGGAGCGCAGGAACTTTTCGCTCAGACGGGCGTGATTTCGGAGTTCGATTACGTCGGGCAGGGATCGGTTTCGAGCCTTGCTCTGAGCGGAACCGGACTTGTCAGCGATCCATTCGCGCTCTTTGCTACCCCCGGGGCGGAGTATACAGGGGCTACGTTTGCCGGCACGGCGACCGCCGATGCGGTAAACACCGGTCGCTATACGCTTCCGCTGTCGATCACGACTAGTGGTTCCACGAAAACTTCCCAGATCGTCATCTACCAGGCGAGTGGGAATCTGTTGCCCTGGATGGACGAAGAGACCAATTCTGTGTCCTTTGGGTCCCTCCAGCTGCAGGGATCGCTGACGGGACTACCCGCGGCAATAACGCCCATGAGAAAAGCTGGACTTTAACCAAACGGAAAAAGGGTACGTCGGAGGAGTCCGGCGGTACCTCCTTCTCTGCAGTGGCGCACTTCGGTGCGCCATTTTCTTAATTCCTTACTTGCATTCTCGAGAGGTTTCACGAACTTCCAAAACTCTCGGATCTGCAGACATCTCGCGATTGCGAATCGCAAGAACTGCGCGGCGAGTTCAATGCGCAAAAAACGCAACCACCCTATTGCAGTCGTTGACGGTAGAGATTGGGACAGGAAGTCAAATTGCACTTTGGGGTCGTCGGCGACTTCAGGCAGCCGTGAGCTATGCGGTTCAGAAGCTCGGAACCACTGCCTCGGACATTCTGCGCCCCTCCAGGCGGACTCTTACGGAACGACAACCTTCAAGGGCTCGGAGTAGGTGCTTTCTTCTCCCTTGGAATTTACCGCGGTCGCCGCATAGTAATACGTAGTCCCGGAGACAGGTGTACTATCCGTGTACGCCGTGTTCGGGTCCAAGGCAGTATTGATCTTGGAATACTTCCCCACCGTAGTGCCGCGATACACGTTATAGCCGGCGACTGCAGAGGTGCTTCCATTCCAGGAAATGTTGACGCTGTACTGGGGAACAATCGCGTCTCCGGTGAGGGCTTCGCTAACCAGCCGGTCAGAGGCGTCACTGACGAAGGTTAACTTGCCTGAGGACGTACCGCCCTTGCTTGGAGAGAAGACGACGTCGAAATTTACACTCTGACCCGCACCGATCGTCATTGGAAGTGAAATACCCGGAATAGAGAATTGCGAATTGCCGCTGGCTGCCGAGGAGATTGTGACGTTTCCCCCGGTCGCACTCATCGTGAACACTTGCTTCGTTGTAGAGCCAACATCCACGCTGCCAAAGTTCAGCGTGCTCGGGGCAATAGTAAGTGTCCCTGCGGTTGGCGTGATGCCTGTACCCGTTAAGGGTATATCCACCGAAGGACCGGCAATGAAAACGCTGCTACCCTCCAGACCCGCACTTTGCGGCGCGAAGGTAACCGTCAACGTGACGCTTGTCCCTGGCGCGACAGTGAACGGTACCGCGGGACCCGTGACGGAAAATCCAGGACTCATGGTGTAGAAATTCTGCACAGTCCTGATCCAGGGTTGGTCATTCTTCAGCACGAGGGAAAGTTGAGCTGTTTTCCCTACAATCACCTGTCCAAAAGAGAGCGTGGAAGGCGTTGCAATTAGGCATTCGCTTTCTACACCGACGCCGCCGATCGGAAGTCGCCACCTCTGGCTCGAGGATTTGCCCGTGAGCGTTACTTCTTCAAGGTTAAATCCGATTCTGCTCGGCTCAAATGTTACTTTGAGGGTAACGCTGCCCCCTGCTTCTAACACGACAGGCAACTTGGGGCCGGAAACTTTGAATTCGGTGCCGCTTACGTTAATGCTGGAAATGGTTGTGCTGGTTGATCCCGAGCTCTTTATAACAACAATTTCACTCTCCGAATGGCCCAGAACGACTGTACCAAACCTCAGACGAGTGGGCGAGAGCAGGAGTTGCTGCCCTGACGCGCGAGCACAAAGCGGCATTTGGGCAATTAAAGCAAGAGCGATCAGGATGGCGCGGAAAACGTTACGAAGAGAGAAGGGTCTACAGCTTGACCGGGGGAATGCCATTGTAGTACTTTGAGCCCTTAGTCGGGACGCGAACAGATGCCACTAGGACATGCTAATCCCAGTTAGGGCTGAACCGTAAGACCGTACGCGACTGACTGCGTGCTGGACAATTTCCCGAACGCCACATTACGCGAAGGCAGTCCCCGGTGGACCGTTAGCTCGCTTACCTGGAGCAGCGGTGGCCCAAAGGCTGCCACAATCGCAGTCAGCTATGGCGCGAACTGCAGGCCTAAGGAGCGAGTTTTGCCGCCGTCTCGCTGCCCCGCCGGTTCCGTGTCCGCCCGGGAGTGCAAGGGCGAGCTCACCAGAGTTTGCTCTCCCCGCCTCGGAAACGACTCGGCCCAAGACAACCCGTGCGCTCCTGCTCGGCCTCGTCCACAATCCCTCCCCTCCCGATAAAGCCTCGCGCAGACCCTCTGTGCCTTTCTCTCGACCTTGCCACGACCGTGGAATTAAGCAAATAGCTCTAACGCATGATGCAGGACCGCGACGCATCCGCATGGCTGGCATGGCGGAAAGGGCCTGCAAGTCTCCTCTCCATCACTTCGTGGCCCAACTCCAACGCGATGAGGCAGCGGTGTGGGCCGCGCTCACCCTACCCTGGAGCACGGGCCCGGTGGAAGGTCATTCATCGACTGAAGCTGATCAAACGTCGGACGTACGGGCGAGCTAAACTCGATTTGCTACGGATCCGCATGTTGCGCTGGGCTTGATCGGCCTGCCGCCCTTATGCTGCGGCGGCCAGGAATGGGGGTACCTTCACCAAAAGCGCTGAAGAACCGCTTTTGAAGTGATCACTGAGGCGCATCTAACGATCCGGCGCTTGGAGGATCCCGGCGATTTGCGCGTTCGGAGCCGAATCCATTTTGACTATATGGGATCGCACTCTGGGATTCTGTCCGCCGAGAAACTTTGGCACCGATTAAGGGTTGGATATAGCAAGAAAAACGGCGAGTGTCGTCACGAACCCAGAGCGCGCCCCGAAAGCGGCGGTCTGCTTATTTTCCATGGGATCGTTTCGACGATCAAAGCTCTCCGAAAGGACAAATCGTTGAAGAGGATTAGAATAAGTTGCTCCCTTTTTGTTTTGTCCCTCGCGGCTCTGTGGATAGTAATGAACGGTTGCGGCGGGACATCTACTGGGGCAAGCAAAATTGCGGCAAGCAAAATCAAGCACGTGGTGATAATTTTCCAGGAAAACCGAAGCCCGGATAACCTGTTTCAGGACCCCGTGCTGATCTCGCGAGGGGCTGATATTCAGAACTACGGGATCGATTCCACCGGAACACAGGTTCCCCTCATGCCCGTACCGCTGGCAACCAACTGGGACAACAACCATACGCACGGTAGTTTTCTGAAGATGTATGACGGCGGCAAGATGGATGGAGCGGGAGAAATCCCTTTGTACTGTCTTAATCCGAACGACTGTACTCCTCCACCTGGTCGGCCCTTCAACTACGTTCAGGCCTCGGACGTGCAACCGTACTACACACTTGCCGAAACCTATGCGTTCGGCGACCGCATGTTCCAGACGAACGAGGGGTCGAGTTTCCCGGCACATCAGTTCGTCATTTCGGGTACGTCGGCGCCGGCGCCTCCTGGCCAAGCAAACGGCAATCTGTTCGTAGCAGACAACGCGACGGGACCATACACAGAGAAGACGGGTTGCCTTGCCGCTCCGGGTCAAACTGTATTTTTGATTGATCCTGCCAATTTGGATCCCAGCACTAACGAAACTCAGCAGATTTTCCCATGCTTTGATCACCCGACGCTCACCGATCTTCTCGACAATACGGGAATCAGTTGGCGTTATTACGCTGCCTCTCCCGGGATTCTCTGGAATGGGCCTACTGCAATCCAGCATATCTGCGTGCCGGCGCCGACCATACCTAATGCGACCTCATGCAGCGGGAGTACCTATCGACAAAATGTGATCGTCAAGCCCGCCCAAGTGCTGACGGATATTCAGAACAACCAGTTAGCAAGCGTGGTTTGGATAACGCCGAATGTAAATCAATCGGATCATGCTGGAAATCCTGGCGCCAGCGAGGGACCCAGTTGGGTTGCGTCAATCGTCAATGCCATCGGAAGCAGCGCGTACTGGTCGGATACTGCCATCATCTTAACGTGGGATGACTGGGGAGGCTGGTACGACCATGTTGCTCCGTCCATCATTAACTCATACGAGTACGGATTTCGGGTACCGGTCGTTGTTATCTCACCGTACGCCAAGTCCGCCTACGTTTCACACCAGGTGAATGATTTCGGCAGCATCCTGAAGTTCATCGAGGAGGTCTTCCGTTTGCCGAATGTGGCGCCTGGAGCCACGCCCGCTTATGCCGACGCGCTGAATTCGACGTCCGATCTCTCGGATTTCTTCGATTTCAGTCAGAACCCGGTGATCTACAAGGCGGTACAAGCGAGACAAAATGCCAGCTACTTCATTCACGACAATCGGCCGTTGCAAGATCCAGACCCTGATTGAGAAAAAAGTCAGCGTTCGGTTCTTGCAGGCGGGGCTGGTTACAGAAGTTATCGCCTGTCGGCCCCTCTGTGTCTCACGAGCCGATGCCGGACCTGAAAAAACATCGGCTACGGGGTGATCTCGAAGACCAAGCCCTGACAGCTGTACCCATTGCCGCAGGACTCGGTCACTCCGTAGAGGTTGCCAGCTTTGTCGATGACTAGATTGCCAGTCGGAGACGCAGCGGGTTCGCCGTAGAAATAGCGGAGCACGCTGTACGCCCATCCTCCGCCCGGCTGAGGCGCCAGTTTGAAAACCCGGCCATCATTCACAGGACCGCCCACAACGGTTGTCCCATAAAGATTGCCGGCCGCATCGAACGTGAGGAGACGATCGTCGGGAGAGGCCGAGGTATAGAAGTCACGGATCACGCTTTCGGTCCAGCCTCCCTCAGAGTTCGGCGCCAACTTGAAGACCGTTCCGCAGCCCACGTTGCAGGCGAGAATGCCGCCCTCAGTGGTGGTCCCATAAAGATTGCCGGCCGGGTCGAGGATGACGCCCGATGATGGGAAGGCGCCGTCGCGCCCATTTTGAAGCTTATGCAGCACGCTCTCTGTCCAGGTTCCATCCGAGTTCGGCGCCAGCTTGAAGACGGTTCCGCAACCACCCGGACAGATCGTACTGCCACCAGAACGAGTTGTGCCGTAGAGATTCCCCCCATCGAAGACTAAGCTATCGTGGGGTTCGGCTCCATCCGCACAGTTCAGGAGGGAGCAGAAGGTATATAACACGCTTTCTGTCCAGCTTCCGCCCGCATTCGGCGCCAACTTGAAGACCGTTCCGCCGCCCTCGAGACCGCCAGAAGTTGTGGTGCCGTAAAGATTCCCGGCACCATCGAAGATGAGGCCGGCAGTTGGGATGCTTCCGTCGACGGTGGATTCGCTGACTCCGGCGAACTCATACAGCACGCTTTCTGTCCAGCTTCCATCCGAGTTCGGCGCCAGCTTGAAGACGGTGCCACAACCGTTGGGGCACTTTCCTCCGCCGTCGCTTTCGCCGCCGACCGAGGTTGTGCCGTAGAGATTCCCCGCGGCATCGAAGATCAGACGCGCGGTGGGAGCCTCTCCATCCACTTTCCCTGCTGTGGGAGAATAAAAGCTATATAACACGCTCTCTGTCCAGCTTCCGTCCGCATTCGGCGCCAGCTTGAAGACTGAACCTACGTTGTAGGCACCGCCACCAATGGTCGTGCCATAAAGATTCCCAGCGGCGTCGAAGATCAGACCGTCAAGGGGTTGGCCTGCGTCCGGTGCGCCCTTGAACTCATACAGTATCTTGTACGTGCTGGCCGCCCCCGTGCTTGTGGACAGCATGAAAGCCACGACCAGCAATGCCAGCATTCCGCCTACCCTTTTTTGCACCATAAGATTACCCTCCTCTCGACGACATCGTTTTCTTGGTTGAAGGATTCTTAGGTCCGAATCGGTCCGATAGGGGGGATTGTCATTCGAAAACAGCGGCCCGTCAAGATGAAGTTTCTTGCAGTAATCGAAGTCGCTGTTTTGTGTGACCCGAATGCGCCCCGCGATTCGTAGCAATCTGGCGGAGGCGCAGCCGTCAATTTTTTTTTAGCAGGCCAAGGCCCCTAGTTGGCGTATTCCGCATTTCGCATCCACGTCAAAGCAAACACTAGTGTCAGCATCGCCGTGGCACAGCTTGCGGGGCCGTTCCCCTATACCTTCGTTCTAGGACGGATCAAGCTTAATCCTTAGCGTCGTGATCGCCGACCCTGCTCCTTTTTATGGACGTTTTCATTAGCAACAACTCAAGCTGGCGATAAATATCCCCATATCACTCATTGAGGTCAGTGAGCGCGAAACGGCCTCTATCCACGGTCGGCCGGGCTCTCGTTCTGAGATGCAGCGCACATGTTGCGAAGCAATTCCAGCACGGGACGCTGGCTCTTCAACATTCGCGGCTCAAGTTCCGCCATCGTCATCCACCGCGGCGATCCCTCCCAGGAATTCTTCACTTCTCCCGCGGCTTGCACCTGGAATACGGAAATGTCGCAGGGTACATCCGCAGTGCTGTGATAGCGCAGGCGCAGTTCCTGGCCAGTGACGCGCAGTCCGGTTTCTTCCAGGACCTCACGGCGCAGCGTCTCTTCTTCTGCTTCCTTCCAGCTTGCGATTCCTCCAGGCAACGAGAGTCCGCGTCCGTCGTTCCGTTGAATGACCAGGAATTGCTGGTTGCGTTGGATGATGGCGATCGATGCGCGCAGAGTTCCGAACAACGGAAACCGACGGTAGAGAGCCAGACAGGTACGCGCCACGATCCAGAACAGGCAGCGACGCAGGTTTTCAAGGGTCTGCAATGAGGAAGTTTAGCACGCGAAACTTCCGGCGATCCAGGGAGTCAGTTGGCGTGATGTCGCCCATTGCTCGACACGTCAATGACTGAAATCGCCTGTGGCTGTTTGAAAATGGTCAACTAACTTGGACAGCAGAAACCCAATCTCAACCTGTGAACCACCGCCCACCACTAATTTGGACCGCAGGGTCAAACATGTACTTCTGACGCAAGGCCAGGAGCATATGCCCGTGCTGAATATGTACTTCCGATACTAGCGCTTGCGTCCGTTTCGACGTAAAACTCACTACATGCAAAACAGCAGCACCGGGCCTTATGCACGAAGGCAAAGCGACAATCGGAAGCGGTCCAGCACAGGCCACCGAGTTAATTGTTGCGCGCCAATTCCGGTTGCTAGCCTAGCCCCAAAGAGGAGTTGCGACCAATATGTCCCCCAAACGGATCGCTTTCAGATCAATCGTACTTCTATTGCTTACTATTCCGATGTACGGAGTAGTCGGCATCACCACAACAACCTTGCCTAACGGAAAAGCAGAGAGCGCCTACGCCGCGACAGTAAGCGCGCCGGGAGGGTGCTATCCGTATGCGTGGAAAATAGCTTCCGGCAGTCTGCCTCCGGGACTCAAAGGTGAAGGGACATCCAGCACCGACACCTATGCCATTACTGGAGCACCTACGACATCAGGAACGTTCGACTTCACCGTTGAGGTGGAGGGATGCGGTGGGACTGTTTCCAGCCATGCTTACTCAGTAACCATTCAGCCGCAGTCTGCTTCCGGGGGAATCTCTCCGGAATTTTTCGGCATGCACATCGGAAAGGTCGATTTGAACCCATGGCCGACTTCGGTCGACATTGAGTTCACCAATTTTCGTACCCTTAATAGCGGTCAGACTCGGTGGTCCCAGCTCAACCCTTCGTCCGGAGTATATACGTGGGCACAGCTCGATAGCGCCCTCCAGAAGGCCGAGCAGTACGGGACGACAGTGGATTTTGTTTTTTACTACACCCCTTCCTGGGCAAGCTCAAAACCCAGTGGTAACTGCGGGAGCGATGATGGCGGCTGCTATCCTCCTAATGATCTAAATGCTGACGGAACCGGCACTGACCAGCATGTCATAGATTTCATGACCGCGCTGATGAGGCACGTAGGCGCCGGCAAGATCAAGTACATCGAGGTCTGGAACGAATTCAACATCGCGGTGGAATGGGCTGGAACCATACCGCAATTGGTGCGCATCAATAAGGATGTCCGTGCGATCGCAAAGGCTTACGATTCTAACATCGAAATTGTGTCTCCTGCCGAAACCGGCGACTGGGTGCCGACTGACAACGATTTCACCGGCATGAAATGGTTGGGTGAATTTCTGGCGGCTGGTGGCGGACAGTACGTCGATATCATCAGCTTACATGGCCACAACACACTGCCGGAATCCATCATTGCCCGTACAAACAGCACGGTGGCGCAAATGGCGCTCTATGGGCAGAACGGAAAACCAATATTCGACACCGAAGCCAGCTGGCGCATCGTCGACGGCTTAGCGGCAGACCTGCAGCGCGGTTTTCTTTTCCGTGAGTACCTAGCCAGCCTGAGCACTCCCACGAAAGTGTTATATGTTTACGCCTACGACATGGCTGACACTGCTCACTACTGGAACACGGGCGACCAGCAGGTAACCACGAACGGCGCTGCTTACAAACTGTATTATAGCTGGCTGGTGGGATCGACCATGACCAGCAAATGTCAGCCGCAGAGCGTAGGCAGTTCAACCTGGTCCTGTACATTCGACATGAGCGATGGCACCAAGGCCATGGCGATCTGGAACACGGCCGTGACGTATCCGAATACTGTCTCTGTGAGTGTTCCGTCCATCTACAGCAAGTATCTCACCCTGGATGGTGCGTCTCATTCGGTAAATTCAACGCACAATGTGCCTATCGGCTACGAACCAATTTGGCTGGAGAACTGATCTTTCGGTAGTGGTCTAGTTTAGACCACTACCGATCTTTCACTTGGCGTGACTAGTGGCCTGTCGCAGTGTCGTTACCGCGGACGCGGCGGGTGGGGAGTATTTCCACTGAATCGGGCGAGGATGGGCGGAGTGGGCATTGATGTAGCGGCGGAGTTTGTGAGCCAAGTTGGGAACCGAGGTGAAGATGCCCCGTGCGATGACCTCGCGTTCGATCTTGGCGAACCAGATCTCGACCTGGTTGAGCCACAAGCGCCAGGCCCATAACAAAAATGCTTCGCTGCTTATTTGACATCGTCTGGCGCAAGCCACGGAGCAAGTAGATCGCGTAGCTCCTCTGAAGTTCTACTGCACGGGCTTGCTGTTACCTAGAGAAGTAGTCCATAAGCGACACATCCTACCGTCGGACGTCTCCGAGACATATTCGCATCAAAGATCGGGCGCACTCCGATTCGAACATGTTTTGTGCACGGTCAAGCCTCTCTTCCCTGCGCGTCACTCCGCGCCAATTAGTTCAATCCGAGAGTTCTACCCACGACTTCCGCGGGACAAGCCGCAGCATGTCCGGATTCTCGCCTCCTCCTAAGCCCTCAGTTACCTAGTACCGCCCCCCTCCCGATGAAACGATGAACCCGTTCGAGTTTGGCAATGACGTAGCAAGCGCTTCACCCCATGGAGGGTAGAATTCGCGTGAAGGATAAGGCTCATGGTGCTGTCCTGCTCACAATCCTGGGCCTTTCGACTCTGGCCAACATAGGTTGTGCCGGATTTTCGTCCTTAAGCTTGTCAACAAGATCGCCCGCACAACCGGCAAAATATGGCCTTTCCGGAACGATCAGCCCAACCGCGAACGGCAGTGCTGCGACCGTGACCCTGAGTGGGGCGCTCAGCGCCACAACCACCGCGGACAACCTCGGAAACTATAGCTTCAGCGGTCTGGCCAGCGGCAATTACACGGTTACCCCGAGCAAGAGCCAGTTCAGCTTCAGTCCCTCCAGTCAGAGCAAGACCATCAGCACCTCTGATATTACAGGCGTGAACTTTACTGCTTCACAAATCACCTCAGGAACGACCTACAGCATTTCCGGCACGATCAGCCCAACCGCGGGCGGCAGTGCCGCGACCGTGACCCTGAGTGGTGCGCTCAGCGCCACAACCACCGCGGACAACCTCGGAAACTATAGCTTCAGCGGTCTGGCCAGCGGCAATTACACGGTCACTCCGAGCAAGAGCCAGTTCAGCTTCAGTCCCTCCAGCCAGAGCAAGACCATCAGCACCTCTGATATTAC